>OLRF01000221.1_pt1 | contig 87417 bp, 89 predicted proteins | sample 1672061 | NCBI WGS metagenome assembly OLRF01 (sample SAMEA3136641, study PRJEB25190) | human gut metagenome | reverse complement strand
CAGATAAAGATAATAATAGTTTATATGAAATATCAATAGGTAGTGAGAATGGTTCTGTTGAAGCTAATACTAACGGAAGTGGTATGTTTGCCTATTTAGATAATGTATCTTCTTTAGATTTAAGTGGACTAGATACTAGTAACATGACTAGTATGACCTATATGTTTTATAATAGTAGTAAATTAGTTAATATAGATTTAAGCGAATTTAAAACATCAAAATTATTATATTTTAGCAATATGTTTAATGGTTGCAGTTCACTTGTCAATCTAGATCTATCCAGTTTTGATACTAGTAAGATATCTAATTTTAGTAATTTATTTAAAGATTGTACTAGTTTAAAGAAAATAAACTTGAGTAGTTTTGACACACATAGTGCTACCATATTTGCTTATACATTTATGAATTGTCAAAGCTTAGAGAATTTGAATTTAAGTAATTTTAATACATCAAAGGTAACTACTATGTCTGGTATGTTTTATAACTGTAATTCACTTACTTCTTTAGATTTGAGTAACTTTAATACCACAAATGTAACTAGTATGGGGAGTGGAATGTTTTACAACTGTAATAAATTAACCAGTCTAGACTTATCTAGTTTTAATACTAGTAAAGTAACAGATATGTCTGACATGTTTAATAGCTGTAGTTCACTTATAAATATCAATTTAAGTAGTTTTAATACCATTAATTTAACAAATATGTATAGTATGTTTTATAGATGTTCAGCACTTAGTAGTTTAGATTTAAGTAGTTTTAATATCAGCAAAGTTACCAATATGTATAAAACATTTATGCTTTGTAGTAATCTTACTACCATATACGTATCTGATTTATGGAGTACATCTAGTGTAACAAATTCAAATAATATGTTTGGCAATTGTACCTCTCTTACCGGAACAGTACCATTTGATAGTACTAAAACAGATGCAACTATGGCTAATTATACAACAGGATATTTAACATATAAAAAGAATACTAATTAAGAAGATACTAGTTTATCTTCTTTTTATTTGGAGTTATCTAAGTTAGAAAGTATTTCACTGTGAATATGATATCTTATTGTTTCTTCCTAGACTATAGGCTAGGAAGAACATGAAAATACCTTGGATTTTCATGAAAAGTATAATAAAAATAGTAATTTTATTAAAAAGTATATAATTAATAACTTGCATAAGAAAAAGTTATATGCTATACTTAAGATGGTGATAGTATGAAGAAAGTTTTAAAAGGATTAGGAATAGTTTTAGTAGGAGTGTATGCCATAGTAGCAATAACACTAACAGTATTTTTATTAAATTATAATAAGTATAATATAACAGAATTAAATAATAAATCACTTATAATAGTAAGAGATGAAGAATTAAAACCAGATTTTCAAAAAGGTGATTTAGTAATAGTAAATAAAGATGCTAATAAAGATATAAAAGTAGGAGATAAAATATTCTTTTATGACAATTATAAACAAACAGTATCAGTTAACTTAGGAACAGTATTAGAAAAAGAAACAATAACCAAAGAAGAATCAACATTTATTGTAGATGGTGATCATGCAGTATCTAGTGAATATGTAATAGGTACCGCTAGAACAAGTAAAACATATAGTAAGTTAGGCACTATACTAGGAATATTAGAATCAAGATTTGGTTTCTTATTTATGATAATATTCCCAATATTAATATTATTTATTTACGAAATATATGTTGTAATAAAAGAATTAAAAGAATCAAAATATGATGATGAAGATGAAGAACCAAAAAAGAAATCTAAAAAAGATAAAAAAGAAGTAGTAGAACAAAAAGAAGAAATAAAAGAAATCAAAGAAGAGAAAGATGAAGAATAAAAATATTTTAGTAGTAGTATCATTAATCTTAGTATTTATAACAATATATATAATAAGAGATACATATGGACTATTTGAAAGTAAAAATATAATGAATACAAATACAAATATAGCAAAATGGAATGTATTAATTAATGGAACAGATATAAAAAGTGGAGAAAACTTTGTAGTAGATTCTGTTAATATAGTAGGTTCTGATAGTGTAAAAAATGGTAAGATGGCACCAGGTACAGAAGGATATTTTGATATATTAATAGATCCTACTGATACTGATACATCAATATTATATAGTGTTACCTTTGATTTTACCAAAGTAAATGGTAGTTTTGCTATAGATAGAATAGAAGAAACCACTAGTGGTAATTTAATTAGAACAGGAGAAAATACTTATAGTAAAGTAATAACTCTAGAAGAAATAAAGAATAAAGTAACAAATACAATAAGAGTATATATAAAATGGAATAATGTTGAAGAAAATAATGAAGAAGATAGTAAAATAGGCTTAACTAAAGATAATTTTATTAATATACCAGTATCTGTTTCCGTTGTTCAGTATCTAGGAGAACCAGTAGTAGAATATCAAAATGAATAATAAAGCGGTGATATAAATGTTAAAGTATATAAATAAAATATTTCAAGTATTTATTGATATCTTAGTATTTATAATCACCGTTTTAATTTTTTTTTCATTATATAATTTTATATCACTTAAAGTATTAAATAAAGAATATTCAAATGTATTAGGAGTTAGTATCTTTGAAATAGTAAGTGGAAGTATGGAACCAACACTAAATGTTAAAGATTTAATAGTAGTAAAGAAAACCTCTAATATTAGTAAGAATGATATAATAACTTATATAGATGGTAAAGATTTTATTACCCATAGAGTAATAAAGATAGAAGGTAATACTCTTACTACTAAAGGAGATTCTAATAATAGTGATGATGTTAGAATAGATAAATCTAAAGTAATAGGTAAAGTAATACTTAGAATACCAAAAGGTGGAGTATTAAGAGAAGTATTTACTACTCCTAAAGTAATAGTGTCAATAGTAGTAACATTAATATTAATAAGTCTAAGTATATCTTATATACCTAAAGATAAAAGAAAAAAAGTAGTATCTTTAGATGATAAGTTTGAAGATCCAGATTGTATATATAAAAAGTAGGTGAAGTACATGTTTGATAGAAGGAAATTATTAAAATCTAATAAATTAACAATAGCTATAATATTACTCGCCGTAGTATTAACATTAATACCAATAGCCTACTCTAAACTATTTTCTAAAACGGACTCAGATTCTAAAATAGAAACAGCTTTATATATATTAAATACTGACTACTATGAAAAAGAAGTAAAATTAGATGAATTAGTACCATCAGATACACCATATGTATATAATTTCAAAGTAGCTAATAATGATGGTAAAAATAGATTAGAAACCAAATTAGAGTATACTTTAAAAATAGTTACTACAACTAATTTACCACTATCATATAAATTATATATGAATGAAAATTATAACTATAATGCAAGTACTAATATCATAACTAAAGATACAATCGAAAAGACAGGGGAAGATGGAGCCTATTTTAGAACTTTAGAAACCGCTAAACAAACCTTTGGTTTTGATAAAGATGAAGAAAATATCTATCATTTAGTAGTTACTTTTCCTAAAGAATATGATAGTTTTGAATATCAAGATATCATTGAAGGAGTAACAATATGTATAGAATCAAAACAAATAATAGATAAAAATGCTTAGTAAATAAGGCTTCAAAAAAGTTATGCGAAAAATGTCGAAATATCTATTGCAAATAAAAAGGAAGTATGATATACTGAAATAGTAATAGTAGGAGAGAAGTACTCTCAAATTCTTAATAAAAAGGAGTGATAAAATGAAAGAAAAAGTTCTTCCTAAAGAAGAAAAAGAAAAATTAAGAAAAGAAAGACAAAAGAGAAGAAAATACAGATTGTTGATATTACTACTTCTAATGCTAGGAACTGGAACAATGCTTGCTACATCAACCTATGCATGGTTTACATCTAACAAGAACGTTTCAGTAGAAACATTAAAAGTAAATATTCAAGCTAAAAATGGTATTCAAATATCTGCTGACGGAACAAAATGGAAATCAATAGTTCAAAAAGCTGACTTAGTTGGTGCTCATGGTGGAAACTATGCAGCAGCAGTTAACCAAATTCCTGAATCATTAGAACCAGTTTCAACAATAGCAGTACCAGATACAAATGGCCACCTACCTATGTACTATGGAGTAGTTGAAACATCAGATACAGTAGCTAATAATGGTGAATATATCCTAACTGCTACTAAGACTACTGAAAAAGATAATTCAGAAAGAGGTGAGGGTGAAGATGCTGACCCTGCTAAATTTATCGCATTTGATTTATTCTTCAAAGTAAATGATACAACACCTATCTATTTACAAGCTGGTTCAGGTGTATTAAGTGCTACTGAACAAGATAATGGTATTAAGAATGCATCTAGAATAGCATTCGTAAAACTTGGAGAAACTCCTGATGGTTCTGCATTAGCAACTATTCAAGCATTAAATGCAGGTGCTACATCAGAAGTTACAGTATGGGAACCAAACTATAATGTTCATACAGATGCAGGTGTTGCTAATGCTAAAGACGTATATGGCATTACTACTGCAAAATTAGATGAAAATTTAGTACCTTATTCTGGAATTAAAGATACAATTCTAAAAACAGATGATATCCTATTAGGAGATGCTACTCAAGCAAAACATGAAGATAAATTTACAACAGTAACTCCTGGTAAAAATACAATTGCAGGCTTTAGTACTAATGTTGCATTATTTACATTAAACAAAGGTATTACAAAAATGAGAATTTATATGTGGGTTGAAGGACAAGACGTTGACTGTGAAAATAATGCATCAGGTGGAGAAATTAACTTTGACTTGAAAATTAGTACAGTACCTCCAACAGTAGCTCCATAAAATAAATATTAAAGAAAGTGAAAACTTTCTTTTTTTGTGGATTTCTTTTCAAACTGTGGAATAAAAAACTTTAAAAAATATTCAAAAAGTAATATAATAAATTAGAGAGGTGAAACAATGAAATTAGAAAAAATATTAAATAACATTGATTATAAATTAATAAAAGGAAGTCTAGATACAGAAGTATCAGGATTATACTATGATTCCAGAAAAGTAACTAATGGTTCAGCTTTTATATGCTTATCAGGAACTCAAGTAGATGGTCATGATTATATAAAATCCGCTATTGAAAAAGGAGCAACAACAATCATTATCGAAAAAGAAATTGAAGTACCTGAAGATGTAACTGTAGTAAAATTACCAAATACTAGAAAGAATTTATCATTATTAGCCATAAACTATTTTGATAATCCTGCTAGTAAATTAACTATGATAGGAATAACAGGAACCAAAGGTAAAACAACAACATCATGGATGATTAAGAATATTCTTGAAGAAGATGGTCACAAGACTGGAGTTATAGGTACAATGGGAGTATTTATCGGAAACACTCATTACGATACTGTAAATACAACTCCTGAAAGCTATGATATACAAAAATATCTAAAAGAAATGGTAGATGATAAAGTAGAATATGCCATTATGGAAGTATCATCTCAAGCTTTAAAAGTAGGAAGAGTAGAGGGCCTTTCCTTTGATTATGGAGTATTTACTAACTTAACCAAAGACCATATCGGTGATGGTGAACATGAGAATATGGAAGACTATATTTATAGTAAAAGCCTATTATTCCAAAAATGCAAACATGGTATACTAAACATTGATGATATCCACTATGAAGATATGATAAAAAATAGTACTTGTGATATACATACCTTTGGTAAAAATAAAGAAGCTAATCTTTTAATAGATAATATCAAATTATTAAGAAAAGAACATTTTATAGGACTAGAACTAAATACTAAAGGAATCATAGAAGATACTTTTCTAGTAAATACACCAGGTGAATTCTCAGCTTATAATGCTTCTAGTGCTATTTTAACAACATATCTAATAGGATGCAAAGTAGAAAATATTAAAAAAGCCCTATCAAAAGTAGCAGTAAAAGGAAGAGTAGAAATAGTACCAGTATCTAGTAAATATAGTGTTATAATAGATTATGCTCACAATGGAGTATCAATGCAAAGTATACTAGAGACTATGAGAGCATATAATCCAAAAAGAATCGTAAGTTTATTTGGCTGTGGTGGAAATAGAAGTAAAGAACGTCGCTATGACATGGGCGAAATATCCGGAAGACTAGCAGACTTTACCATAGTAACTGAAGATAATTCTAGATATGAAGATATAAATGATATCATGAATGATATCGAAATAGGCTTAAAGAAAACATCCGGAAAATACATAAAAATACCAAGTCGTAAGGATGCTATAAAATATGCTATTGATAATGCAAAAGAAGGAGACATAATTCTTTTGTTAGGAAAAGGTCATGAGACATATCGTGAAATAAAAGGTGTAAGAGAACATTTAGATGAAAGAGAAATAATAAAAGACATCTTAAATAACAAATAAATATTTACAATAAACAAAATATCTGCTAATATATAATTAAAGAAAAGGAGAGTGCAGAAATGTTACCATTTAAAAGAGCAAACATCTTATTACCAAAAGATGTAGACATGACCAAATGGTCAGTAGTAGCTTGTGACCAATATACAAGTGAACCAGAATATTGGAAAGAAGTAGAGAGTATAGTAGGTTCTTCACCATCAACTCTAAATCTAATCTTACCAGAATTATATTTAGAAGAAGAAAATGTTGAAGAAAGAATCAAAAAGATAAATTTAACAATGGAAGACTATTTAAAAGAAAATGTCTTCCAAGAATATCCAAATACCATGATTTATCTAGAAAGAAAACAAAGTGATGGTAAAGTAAGAGAAGGATTAATGGGAATGGTTGACTTAGAAGACTATTCTTATGAAAAAGGTTCTCAAACACTAATAAGAGCAACTGAAAAAACCGTAATTGAAAGAATACCACCAAGACTAAAAGTAAGAGAAAATGCTCCCTTAGAATTACCACATATAATGATTCTAATAGATGATGAAAAGAAAAATATTATCGAAAGTTTAAAAAACAAAGTAACAGCTAAAGATATCGTTTACGACTTTGACCTAATGGAAAATGGAGGTCACATTAAAGGTTATAACTTATCTGATGAAGTAATTAAAGATATTGAAAAAGGATTAGAAGGCCTTATGGATAAAGATTACTTTGAAAAGAAATATAATGTTAAAGATAAAGGAATACTACTATTTGCAATGGGAGATGGAAATCATTCATTAGCAACCGCTAAAGCAAATTATGAAAACTTAAAGAAAACTATGAGCAAAGAAGAATATTTAAATAATCCAGCTAGATATGCCTTAGTAGAAATAGTAAACTTACATAGTGAAGCTTTAGAATTTGAACCAATACATAGAGTAATATTTAATACAGATGTAAATAACTTAATTGAAGAATTAAATAAATATTATGATATCAATGAAGAAGGAAAAGGGGAATACTTTGAATTGGTAACAAAAGATTTTGATAAAAAATTATATATTAGTAATCCCAAATCTAATATAGCAGTAGGTTCTATTCAAATGTTCTTAGATGAATACCTAAAAGATCATGAAGGAAAACTAGATTATATTCATGGCGATGAAACAACTAGAGGTATGGGCAAAGAAGAAAATAATGTAGCCATTCTATTTGAAGCAATGCCTAAAGAAGAATTATTTAGAACTGTAATATTAGATGGTGCCTTACCAAGAAAAACATTCTCTATGGGACATAGTTATGATAAGAGATTCTATTTAGAAGCAAGAAAAATAAAATAATAAAATTAACCAAATTTAGGTTAATTTTTTTTAATTATATGTTATACTTATAGTAGGTGATAAAAAATGAAAAAGTTAAATATTTTTTGTATAATAATAGGCATAATATGCTTCTTAGTAGCGGGTTACATAGTAACAGATAAAATATTAATAAAAGAAGATAATAAAATAGAAATAGATGAAGAAAAAGAACTAAAAGATATCAACAATCATTTATCTAAAATAGGTTCTCCTCTTGGTTGGTTAATAGTAAAAGAAGGTATTGATAGTCAAGATGATAATGGTAAATTTAGTCCTAAATATAATTATAATTACCTAGAAAAATATGAAAATAGACAATTATTTGTTATGGAATATATATTAAGTTATCAAGATAATATAGATAGTTTTACAGTTTTATCAGCAGGAGACCAGTCTGTAGTAGAAGATACTCCTACTAGTGATTTTACTTTAGCATATTTAGATTACAAGATATTTAATAAATACTATAAAGAATTACTAGGAGAAGATTTTAAAATAACTAAAGGCAAAATGGGTAATACTAAGTATGATAAAGATTATGTTTACTTTGATAATAGACATCCTGGTAGTAATGGTGTATATGTATCAATGATTACTAGTGATAAAGTAGAATATAAGAAAGGAGAATATATAGCAAGTGTTAAAGCTACTTATAGTACTAGACTAGCAAATATTCTAGATAAAGAAACTAGTGATGGTATAATATCATATATAAAAGATGGCAATAATAATATTATATTAAAATCATTTATATTAAAGAAGTAGAGAGTTATCTCTTTTTCTTTTGCCCTTACAGCCTTATATAAAATAAGTCTTTCAGGGTATGACAGAGCCTAAGGTCTCTGTCATAGCACTTTTGTTATAAAATTCATGAAAAATATTTACTTATTTAGCATAATATGGTACTATATAAATGGCTTTTCAAAAAATATACACAAATATTGATTTAATAATCCTAGTGCCTAATAGGTGGATATTAAAAAAGAGATATTTGGAAGCAAAACGAAAGGAGAGTGTTTAATATGACAGTAGTATCTATGAGCTATTTGTTAGAAGCAGGAGTTCACTTTGGTCATCAAACTAAAAGATGGAATCCTAAAATGAAAGAGTATATTTATAACTCTAGAGATGATATTTATATCATTGACTTACAAAAAACTGTTGCTAAAATGGAAGAAGCATATGAAGCATTAAATAAAATAGCAGCAGAAGGAGGTAAAGTTCTATATGTAGGAACTAAAAAACAAGCCCAAGAAGTATGTAAAGAAGAAGCAGAAAGAAGTAACATGTATTACATGACTGAAAGATGGTTAGGAGGAACATTAACAAACTTCAAAACTATCAGAAGAAGAGTAAATCGTCTAGAAGAAATCGAAAAAATGGAAAAAGATGGTACATTTGATAGATTACCTAAGAAAGAAGTAGTAGGACTTAAGAAAGAATACGAAAAATTAAATAAAAACTTATGTGGTATTAGAGAAATGACTAAATTACCACAAGCAATCATTATTGTAGATTCAACTAAAGAATACAATGCAATAAGAGAAGCTAAAAAATTAGGTATTCCAGTATTTGGTCTAATTGACACTAACTGTGATCCAGACGATGTAGATTATGTACTTCCAGGAAATGATGATGCTGTAAGAAGTATCAAAGTAGTACTTGGTTCATTAACAAATGCTATTATTGAAGCAAATGGTGGAACTATTATTGATTATGTAAGTGAAGATGATAAAAAGTCTGTTAAAGAAAAAACTTTTGCTAAAAAAGATAAAAAAGAAGTAAAAGAAACTAAAGAAGTTACTGAAAAAGAAGAAATCAAAGAAGAAAAGCCAGAATTAGATTTAAATATCTTAACAGTAGCAGAACTTAGAGATTTAGCTAAGAAAAAAGAAATCAAAGGCTATTCAAAAATGAAAAAAGAAGAATTAATTGAAAATTTAAAATAAGGAGGAATACTATGATTACTGCAAATATGGTAAAAGAGTTAAGAGAAGCAACAGGAGCAGGAATGCTAGATTGTAAAAAAGCCCTTACTGAAACAAATGGTAATATGGAAGAAGCAATTACTTGGCTTAGAGAAAAAGGAATTTCTAAAGCTGCTAAAAAGCAAACAAGAATTGCTGCTGAAGGATTAGCTAAGGCTAAAGTAGAAGGAAATAAAGCTGTTATTGTTGAAGTAAATTCAGAAACAGACTTTGTTGCTAAAAATCCAGAATTTACTGGATTAGTAGATTTAATTGCTACTGCAATTTTAAGTAGTAATGTAAAAACAGTTGAAGAAGTAATGAAATTAGAAGTAGAAGGTAATACTATTGAAAATATTATTATTGACAAAACTGCTACTATTGGAGAAAAATTATCATTTAGAAGATTTGAACTAGTAGAAAAAGAAGATAATCAAGTATTTGGCACTTATTCACATATGGGTGGAAAAATTGTTACATTAGCAGTTTTAGAAGGAACTGATGAAGAAGTAGCAAAAGATGTTGCTATGCAAATAGCGGCTATGAGACCACTATATTTAGATAAAGATTCAGTACCTACTGAAAGAGTAGAAAAAGAAAGAGAAATCTTAACTGAACAAGCAGAGAATGAAGGACTAGATGCTAATAAATTACCTATGATTGTAAATGGAAGATTAAATAAATTCTATGAAGAAGTATGTTTATTAGATCAAGGCTTTGTAAAAGAAAACAAAATGAAAGTATCTAAATATGTAGAAAGCAAAAATATGAAAGTATTATCTTTCGTAAGATACGAAGTTGGCGAAGGTATGGAAAAAAGAGAAGAAAACTTTGCTGACGAAGTTGCAAAACAAATGAATGCATAAAATTAGAAACAGAAATGTTTCTTTTTTTCTTGCTCTAATATTGCTATTATGATATACTTAAATTGAACATAAAGTAAGGAGGAAAATGAATTTATGTACGACTATGATTTATATGATTATTCAGCAGGAGTATCCACAACATCATCAATAGGAACATTTCCATTAATAGGAGGAAGTCTAGCTTCTATACTAATAATAGTTAGTTTGTGGAAAATCTTCAAAAAAGCTGGTAAACCAGGATGGGCTTCTATAGTACCAATATACAATATGATAGTACTATTAGAAATCACAGAATTACCATTATGGTATATAGTACTATTCTTTATACCATTTGCTAACATATATGCATTATTTAAAATATACATTGAGTTAGCACATAAATTTGGAAAGTCTACAGGATTTGGAGTAGCAACAGTATTCTTTAGTATTGTATGTCTTCCAATATTAGCATTTAGTAAAACAGCAGAATATAAATAAAAAGTCGATTAGAATTTCTAATCGACTTTTTTTCCACAATTATCACAAAATTTAGCATTAGGTTTTAATTTAACTCCACATCCTAAACAAAATCTTTCGTTATTAGAAGTACCTTGTTTTTCTTCACCAAAAGGTCCATTAGGACTAACAGAAACATTGCTATCAAATTGATAACTACTAGATAAACCAAGAATCATGACCATAACAGGAGCAAATAAAGTTCCTAAAATAGCAATTGGAACATGATTTTGTTTCATCTTCTTACCAATATTCCAGAAGATAAAGAATCTAGTTACTAAGGTTGCAATATTAGCAACATAATCAAGACCATTAATTTTTAACATACCAAGAATAGTACCAGAAATAGCAATAAGAAAATACCACCAATTAAGTCCAGATATTTCTACAAGCACATATGTGTTATAAAATGGAATAATAGCTTCCCATCCTTGCTTTCCGGCTTTTTTAAATAACTTCCAAAGTCCAATAACATAAACTGCATATAATGCTATAACCAAAAGCAATATAAATATAGAGCCTCCTAAAATCATTGCTAAAATATTATTTTCCATAACTTACTCCTTTCATTATTTAATATACCAAAAAAACATAATAATTACAATATCAAAATAAATATTTATTAATCTTTAACTAATGGTGTAAAATTTTCAATAGCGGTAACTAATTTAGGATGCCTAATAACAAAATGAATATTAGGATTACTATTTTTAGATAATATAACATACTTATTAATAAGTATATTAATAGATATATTAGTAAATATATAATCTGTTTGATAATTAATATTATAATTATTATTTTTCTTAGCAAAGTCTTTAGTAAGACTTAAATGTTCTAAGTATTCATCATAAGTATAACTAATACATTTATCTAAAAATATATTTTCTAATGAAAGATTAATTATATTATTTTTATTATAAACATAAATATAATCATTAATAGTATTTTTAACAAGTATAATTTTAATATTCTTTTCTCCCATATGCTTATATTTAATAATATTATCAATATTATTTCTTTTTAATATTTTTATAAGTAAAGAATCACTCATTGTAAATAGTGGTAAAGAAGATAAATATCTTTTTCTATTACCATGAGTTTCCATATTCTTTTTTAGAAAAGTATAAAAGTAATTATAATTATCACTAGTATAAATATCCATAAGTGAATTAGCTTTTTTTAGTAATAATTGTGCCTTTTCCATATAATAGTCAAGTTCTTTACTATTATTAGTTAAAGAATACTTACCATTGTCATGAAATCCTTTAATACATTCACCATTTAAAGCAGCAACACCAGATACATAAGTTAAATGTTCAAAAAAATTATTTATATTATCTTTAAAATAAAAGGGTGATATTTGCCCAGTCATATATATTGGAATCCAATTTTCTAGACCTAACATCATCTCATTAAATGGTCTATCCAAATTATGAATAATATTTAAATGTAATCCCTTTTTTAAACATAATGCAATAGCAAACATCCATTTCTTTCCAAAGTCAACATCTTTCGCCATATCTTCCATAGGCATACCACTATACATAAAAGCATCATCACAATTTTTACTTAAAACAGTAGCCTTAAAGAAATCAAGTTCACTTTTCTTCATTTCCTCAATGCCATAGTAGTTTTTCTTCTTTAAGCAGCAAAAAGCCTTATAAAAATAGTATTTATAAGGCTAATTAATCAAAAATGGCGTCCTCGACTAGAATCGAACTAGCGACCTATTGCTTAGGAGGCAATTGCTCTATCCTACTGAGCTACGAGGACATAAATAAATTATATCACATATTTATATAAAAATAAATTAAAATTTAATAAAAATCAACATCTCCAAAAAAGACTCTTACAATCAAATGAAAAGTTTCTTGGTATAACCATATAACTTCTTACCATAATAGTATTACTATTAATAGTTTTATTATTATAAGTAAAAATACAATTACTCTTTAAATAGAATTGTCTATTATATTTCTTCTTAATACGAAAAGCCACTATAGTATCTGTATTAGCTGCTATTTCTTCCAAATTAATTTTAAGTATTTAAGTATATGAGTATCACCATCATAAGAATATTCACTACCACTAGCGGGTCTACTATTAATAGAAATACTATTTTCTACAAAATCTACTAATGTTGTATCAATTATATCTATAATAACTGAGTTAAAAAAATTAGTATTATTTTTATTGCTTATTATTGCCATTGTATAAGTTAAAAATCCATCTCTCCAATTTTGCTTATCTGCTGCTTTAGTAATAGTTAATTCATTAATTAAATTCACAGTAGTAATATTTGATGTAAGAAAAGTTAATATTTTATTATAAACACCTACCACTTTTACAGAATTAGATAGTTCATTCATAGTTTACCACTTGATAAAGTATATGTTATCTTATAAAAAATAGTATAAAAAATATATAATTTATGGTATACTTAAATGGAGGTAAGAATATGAAAAAGAGAAGTAAATTAATTGTTTTAATTTTGTTATTAGGAGCTTTATTTTATTGTAAAGATGATATTTATAATTATACATATAGTTTAATAAATGGTGATAGTAATAATAGTTCTAATATTGAAGATATAGCGGATTATAATGGTAATAGTTATGTTATTGTTAATGATAATATTCCTTATTTTAAAGAAGAAGAATATACTACTAATAGTTTTGAAAAATATAGTGAACTTGATTCATTAGGTAGATGTGGTGTTGCTTATGCTAATATAAGTAAAGACTTAATGCCTACTGAAAAGAGAGGCTCTATTGGTTCTATAAAACCAAGTGGTTGGCATACTGTAAAATATGATCATATAGATGGTAAGTATTTATATAATAGATGTCATTTAATAGGATACCAGTTAACTGGAGAAAATGCTAATGAAAAAAATCTAATCACTTGTACTAGAAGTATGAATACTAAAGGAATGTTACAATTTGAAAATATGGTAACTAAATATATCAAAGATACTGGCAATCATGTCTTATATCGTGTAACTCCAGTATTTGAAGGTAATAATATAGTAGCAACAGGAGTAGAAATGGAAGCCTGCTCAGTTGAAGATAATGGTGAAGGTATAAAGTTCAATGTCTTTGTTTATAATATCGAAGATGGTGTTATAATAGATTATAAAACGGGTGATAGTAGACTTGCAAGTTAAATTTAGTATATAGTACTAACCGTGAATATGATAGGTCCAAAGAGACTCCAATATAGACTAAGAATTAGGCTAGATTGGACATGAAAATACCTTGGATTTTCATGGAATGTAATAAATGTTATTGCAAATACCTAGGTACTTTGTTATACTATAACTAGATGAGACATATTTTGTAGTAGGTGGTAAAATGGAAAACTTTTATATATGGCTTTTATTAGCAGTAATACTTGGAATAATAGAAATATCTACAACTAATTTAGTTAGTATTTGGTTTGTGATAAGTAGTTTATTTGCTATGGTAAGTTCATTATTTACAGATAATATATTAATACAAATTGCTATATTTGTTTTAGTAGGAGTATTACTTATGCCTATTAGTAAGAAGTTATATAGTAAAATAAAAGTAAATAATACCAAAACAAATATTGATAGAATAATAGGAATGAAGGGGATTGTAACTGAAGATATTATTAAAGATGATATAGGAGAAGTAAAGGTAGATGGTAAGAAATGGTCAGCTTATGCCGATACTAATATTTCTAAAGGAGAAAATATAAAAGTATTATCTATTAATAGTGTTAAATTAAAAGTAAAGAAATGGGAGGAAAAATAATATGGAATTATTAATTGCAATATTAGTAATAGTGGTAATATTTATAATACCAAATATTAAAGTAGTACCACAAGCTAGAAGTTATGTTATAGAAAGACTTGGTAGTTATTTAACTACTTGGAATAATGGTTTACATTTTAAGATACCATTTGTAGATAGAGTATCTAATAAAGTAAGTTTAAAAGAAATAGTAAAGGACTTTGCACCACAACCAGTTATAACTAAAGATAATGTTACTATGCAAATAGATACAGTAGTTTATTTTCAAATAACAGATCCTAAGTTATATACTTATGGTATTGAAGATCCAATAAATGCTATTGAGAATTTAACTGCTACTACACTTAGAAATATTATCGGTGAGTTAGAACTAGACCAAACTTTAACTTCAAGAGATATTATAAATTCTAAGATGAGAAGCATTTTAGATGAAGCAACAGATCCATGGGGAATCAAAGTAAATAGAGTAGAAGTAAAAAATATACTTCCACCTAGAGATATTCAAGAAGCTATGGAAAAACAAATGCGTGCTGAAAGAGAAAGAAGAGAGAAGATTCTTCAAGCAGAGGGAGAAAAGAAATCTAGTATCTTAATAGCAGAAGGAGAAAAAGAATCTGCTATATTAAAAGCTGAAGCTCATAAGGAAGCTCAAATTAAAATGGCTGAAGGAGAAGCCGAAGCCTTACTTAAAATGAAACAAGCTGAGGCTGATGGTATTAGATTATTAAAAGAAGCTAAAGCAGATTCTTCAGTACTTACATTAAAGAGTTATGAAGCTTTAGAGAAACTAGCAGATGGTAGTTCTACTAAGATTATTATTCCATCAGATATGAGCGGAATAGCATCTTTTGGAACAGTAATAAATGAAATGATTGATAAGAAGAAGTAATCCATGTATATGGATTTTTCTTTTGAATATTTGTTCGTATTAAATTTCGGTTAAATCTATTGACAATATTTTAAAAAAGTGGTAGTATATATAACGATTTCAATGGGAGGTTTATGTTATGAAATTAAAAAAAATTTTATTTAGTTTAATTATGTTAGTTAGTATGTTATTTATCGGTACTGCTAACGCAGAGACTACTGCTCCAAGTAGTTACAAAGTAAGAGGTAGTGACTTACATGTTATTAATAGTCAAAAGTATTTAAAAGGAAGTACAAACTTCAATATGCAATTCAAAAAGAACACTGATGGAAAAATTATATATTGCATAGAAAAAGAAAAATTAATGATTTCTTCTACTGGTATAGAAACATACACTTTAGATAAAGAAATAAGTCCAAAAGTTGCATATATTATGCAAAATGGTTACCCAAATAAAAGTATATTTGGTGACACAGACAAAGATTATTATACAACAGGACTTGCTATTTGGTATGTATTAGAACCAAATTCAAGTGAGTTTGTAAACTTTGATTTAAAAAATGGTACATATCGTGGTGCTGCAAATGATGTAGTAAAAGCTATGGCTAAATTAGTAAATGGTGCTAATAGTTATAGTTATACAAACCCATCAATAAAAATTAATAATTCAAATAGTAATTTAACATTATCAAGTGATGGTAAATACTATGTTAGTTCAAATATTGGTGTAACAGCTTCAGGAATAGATGGTAATTACACTGTAAGTTTAAGCAATGCTCCAAAAGGAACAATTGTAACAGATAAGAATGGTAACATTAAAGGTACCTTTGCTGCTAATGAAACATTTTTAGTAAAAGTACCAACATCAAGTATTAGTGGCTTAACAGCAGAATTCAAGGTTAATGTATCTGCTAAAGGAGTAATCAATAAAGCATATGGTTACAAAGCTTCTCATGCTGATGTACAAAACACAGGAGCACTATATCCAGAATACAAAAATGTAAGTGATAATACAACATTAAAAGTAAATATTACTACAAGAGTAGAAATAACTAAAGTTGATGTTACTAATGGTGAAGAACTAGAAGGAGCACATCTAGTAGTTAAAGATTCTACTGGTAAAATTGTTGATGAATGGGATAGTACAAAAGAAGCTCATGTTATTAAAAATTTAGTACCAGGAAAATATACCCTAACCGAAACAATTGCTCCAGAAGGATATATACTTAGTACAGAAACAATTACATTTACTGTAAAAAATGATGGTAGTGTAACAAAAGTAAAAATGGAAAACACACCAAAAGATAAACCAATAGTAGTTATTAGTAAACAAGACGCTACTACTGGTGAAGAACTAGAAGGCGCTCATCTTGAACTTAGAGATGCTGATGGTAATTTAATCGAAGCATGGGTATCAGAAAAAGAGCCTCATAAAATTGTAGGACTTGCACCAGGAAAATACACATTAACAGAAATTCTAGCTCCAGAAGGATATGAGTTATCTAAAGAAACAATTACTTTCGTTGTTAAAGAAGATGGTACTGTTGATGGTAAGGTTATTATGTACAATACACCTGAAACGATAGAAGTACCTAGTACAGGAACATTCAAAACAATTACAACATCCTTAATTGGATTACTTATTATAGGATTAGGTTCTGTAATAGTATACAAAAATTATAAAAAGAATGAAGATAAATAATTTAAAATATCAAATAGCAGCGGGAGTAATACTAGTCATATGTGGAACTCTCGTTTTGCTTTCAGATTACATAAAAGATAAAAGGGATGTTGTATTTAGTGAGATGAATCTTGTATTATCATCAATAAACATGGATGAAAACTTAAATAATCAAGACAATATAACTTCTGACGAAAGTGAAGAACCAAAAGAAGAAAAGAATGACAATTATACTTATGAAGAATATTTAGGAATAGTAGATATTAGTAAAATAGGATTATATAAAGGATTTTATAATAAAAATTCTAACCTTAATAATGTTAAATTTAATTTATATGTATTGCCAGAATCAAATTATCCAGATACTGAAAGTGGTAACCTTATAATCGCAGGCCATTCTGGTAATTATAATAATAGTTACTTTGCTAACTTATATTTACTAGAATTAGGTGATACTATAAACATTCATTATAATAACAAAAACTATGTCTATAAAATTGATAAGATTTATAATGAAGAAAAGACAGGTCGAGTAAGAATATTAAGAAATAAAAGCAAAACAACACTTACTCTTATTACCTGTACTAAGGATGATAATTATCATCAAACAATATATATTGCATATTTAATTAGTGTTGAATAAACCAAAAGAAAGGGGTGAATAGAATGTCTTATTTATCAATAATAGAAAAATTTAAAATATTATTTGATATGATATTAGATTTTAAAGTTATTTTTGTATTACTTGGAATACTAGTTATTGCTACATTTTTATATCTAATAAAAAAGATAGATAACAAAAAATACATATCAGCAATAATTTTAGCCTTACTTTTAACAATTGGTATTGATATTATTATCAATTATAAAGAATTATCTAAAGTATTTGATAATTTTATGACTATTTTCTTTAGTAATATTTATTTTCCATCTATCTATGTATACATAGGTACTTTGGTAATAGTGTTTATTGCCTTCATTGTTAGTATACTTAATAAAATGCTTAATAAAACATATAAGATTATTAATGGAATAACTTTCATTTTAAATAATATCCTATTAGTTATTATTCTAAATATCATTGCTAAAAATAAGATAGATATTTTTACTCCTAACTCTTTATATACTAGTATTAATTTAGTAGCTATATTAGAAATTAGTATGGGCTTATTCATATTATGGATACTATCTTTAATAGTAGTTTATACAACATCAGTAATATGTGATAGAATAGGAAGTAAAAGAAGAGAAAAAATTACTTGTGAAATAAATAATAAAGTGGAAGTTTCTAATGATAATAAAGTATCTACTTCTAGTCAAACTATTACCCCAGTAGAGGTAGTAGAAGAACCACAACCAATTTTATCATCAATTGATACTACAATTAATAATGATCTTTTAGATAACAAAGTTATAGAAGAAGAAAGTATTGAAACAGTAGAAGAGACAAATAACAATTTTACATTTGATGATATATTAAATGGTAACATACCAGTTAATTATTATGAAAACACACTAGAGATAGATGCTCATGATATTGTTAATCCTCAAGAAGTATTTGAAAATAAATATAAAGAATATAAAAATAATAGTAATATTGAATCATTTCAAGATATTGTTAATGATGTCAAAGAAGATAATGTTGTTATTATTAAGAAAAATAAAGCTAAAGAAAATCTAAAAAATAATACTATACCTTTACAAGAACTAGAAAACAACACATTAAAAGAGAATACTATTAGTATTAAAGAAGATATTACTAATACTAAAGAAAAAGAATTAAATATAGATATTAAAGAAGAGACTGAAGACAAAAAAACTACCACTAAAAAAGATATCTATACATTAGAGGACTACAAGAAGTTTGCTACTATGCTTACCAAACTAAAAGATTTTACAAATAGTAATAATGTTAGTATTGATGATGCTGTTACTATTAGTTTAATTAATAATTATAGTATTGATGATTGTTTAAAATTTAAAGAAATATTAGAGAGCAATTTGAATTAATTGTTCTTTTTTTTGTCAAATTGAATGACAAATACCTTGATAGAGATGTTATTTTATAGTATAATTGATATGGAATTGATAGAGAGAGTGATATAAATGACAGCAAAATATGATGAGAGTTCAATTAAGATACTAGAAGGCTTAGAAGCCGTTAGAAAGAGACCTGGTATGTATATTGGTTCTACTGATAAAAGAGGATTACATCATTTAGTATGGGAAATAGTAGATAATTCTATTGATGAAGCATTAAATGGTTATGGTAATCATTTAAAGATAGTTCTTCATAAGGATGGTAGTGTTAGTGTAACTGATAAAGGTAGAGGACTTCCTGTTGGTATGCATTCATCAGGTAAGAGTACGCCAGAAGTTATTTATACTGTACTTCATGCTGGTGGTAAATTTAGTGAAGGTGGTTATAAAGTATCTGGAGGTTTACATGGTGTTGGTGGATCAGTTGTTAATGCTTTAAGTTCGGTTATGGAGGTAGTAACTAGAAGAGATGGTGGAGAATATTATATTAAGTTTGAAGACGGTGGTAAGGTAGCAATTCCTCTTAAGAAAGTAGGTACTACTAATAGGACGGGAACTACTGTTAAATTTAAACCTGATCCTACTATATTTTCGACAACAACTTTTAGTTTTTCTACTATATGTGAGAGAATGCAAGAGAGTGCTTTTTTAATTAGTGGTCTAACTATAGAAGTAGTAGATGAGATAGAAGGTAGAAGTGAAAAATATCATTATGAAAATGGACTAGAAGCCTTCTGTGAATATTTAAATGAAAATAAAGGTGTACTTCATAAACCATTATGTTTTAGTGCTAGTAAAGATAAAGTAAATGTATCAATAGCTATGCAATATACTGATAGTTATGCTGAGAATATTGTATCATTTGTTAATGATGTTAAAACTAGTGATGGTGGTACTCATGAAGTTGGATTTAAGACTGCTATTACGAAAGTTCTTAATGACTATGCTAAGACTAATGGATACTTAAAGAAAGATAAAAGTTTTGATGGTTCTGATGTTAGAGAGGGACTTACCGCTATTATATCTGTTCAAATACCAGAAGATTTATTACAATTTGAGGGTCAGACTAAAGCTAAACTTGGTACTCCTGTTGCTAGAACAATAGTAGAAGCAATAGTTACTGAAAAGTTAAAATTCTTTTTAGAAGAGAATAAAGCTGTAGCTACGAAGATTGTTGGTAAAGCTTTAAAAGGAAAAGAAGCAAGAGAAGCTGCTAGAAAGGCAAGAGAAGAAACTAGAAAAGGTAAAGATAATAAAAAGACTGAAAGATTATTATCTGGTAAATTAACACCTGCTCAAAGTAAGAAGGCTATGGAAAAAGAGTTATTTATTGTAGAGGGTGATTCTGCTGGTGGTAGTGCTAAACAGGGTAGAGATAGAAAGACACAGGCTATTCTTCCACTTAGAGGTAAGGTATTGAATACTGAGAAGACAAGGATGGAAGAAATTTTTAAGAATGAAGAAATTAATACTTTGATTTATACAATTGGTGCTGGAGTAGGAACAGATTTTGATGTTAAAGATATTAATTATGGTAAGGTTATTATTATGACCGATGCTGATGATGATGGTGCTCATATTCAGTGTTTACTTTTAACTTTCTTCTATAGATATATGAAACCTTTAATTGAAGAGGGTCATTTATATATAGCAATGCCTCCTTTATATAAGGTTAGTTATAGTAATAAGCATGTATATGCTTGGAGTAATGAAGAATTAAAAGATGAAACTAGTGGTAGAGTAAACTATAAAGTTCAAAGATATAAAGGACTTGGTGAAATGAATGCTAATCAGTTATGGGAAACTACTATGGATCCTAAAGAAAGAAAACTAATAAAAGTAAATATATCTGATGCTGCTCTTGCTGAAAAGAGAGTATCTGTACTTATGGGTGATGCTGTAGAACCTAGAAAGAATTGGATTGAAGAGAATGTAATTTTTTCATTAGAAGATGACTATAAAATTGCATAGGAGGTAGTATGAAGAAAAGATTATTAGGAGCTTTTATTGTTTTATTTATATTAATAACTTCTTTATTACTAGGAAATACTGTTTTTAGTATTACTATGACAGTCGTTTCTTTACTAGGTTTAAGAGAATTAATAGATATTAAATATAAAAAGAGAAAGATTGATTTGATAAAGATACTTAGTTATTTATTAATGATATTCTTTATGATAAATAATTTAGTATTGAAATTAGATAATAAAGTAGTAATATGTATAAGTTTAATATCTTTGATATTACCTATTATCTTCTATGACGATAAGGATAGATATAATATAAATGATAGTTTATATTTATTTGGAATAATATATTTTATAGGATATGCTTTCTTAAATATAATAGATATGATGGGTAGTGATATATTTAAGGGTATATATATATTTGTAATAGCTTTTATTACTGATACGTATGCTTATATTAGTGGAATGTTAATAGGTAAACATAGATTTACTGATATATCTCCTAAAAAGACAATAGAAGGATGCTTAATAGGAGGAATTATGGGTTGTTTTATTGGTACAATGTTTTATTACTCTTTAGTAGGAGATTTGTCTATTATTAAGACTATTATTATGTCTTTGGTATTAGTATTTTTAAGTGAAAGTGGAGACTTAGTATTTAGTTCTATAAAGAGATATTTTGATAAGAAAGATTATTCTAATATTATACCAGGACATGGTGGTATATTAGATAGATTTGATAGTGTGATATTTGTATCACTTGGTATGTTAATAATGCTTAATATATTGTAAAGGAGGAAAATGAATGGCAATATTATGGTTTATATTAATATTAGGGGGAATTGTATTGGTTCATGAATTTGGACATTTTATCTTTTCTAAATTATTTGGTGTATATGTATATGAGTTCTCTATAGGTATGGGACCAAAGTTATTACATCATAAGAAGAAAGGTGGAGAGACTGAATATTGTATTAGGGCAATACCAATAGGAGGATTTGTTTCATTAGCAGGAGAAGATGCTGATGATAATACTAAAATAGATAAGAAGAGAATGCTATATACTAAGCCAGTATGGCAAAGATTTATTATTATGATAGCGGGAGCAAGTTTTAACTTTATTTTTGCTTTTGTATTATTATTTGTGATGGCTTTAATATATGGTAGTATTTCTACTAAACCAATTGTAGCTAATGTTAGTCCTGAATATCCTGCTTATACTGCTGGTATTAGAGAAGGAGATAAGATATTATCAGTAGATGGTAATAAGGTATCTAGTTGGAGTGAGGTACAATTATATATTGCTTCTTCTAAAGGTAATGATATTTCTTTTGTACTAAAAGATAAAGATGGTAATAAGAGAACTGTAATAGTAAAACCTAATACGATAGAGGATAAAGATGGTAATAAGAGTTATGTTGTTGGTATAGGAATTGATAATACTGTTAGAAGAGGATTTGTTAGTTCTATTACTTATGCAGGGGAGACTACTGTTAGTTTATATAAATTAATGCTTACTACTATTAAACAATTATTTACTGGTGGTGTATCTGCTAAAGATTTATCTGGTCCAGTTGGTATTTATTCGATAGTGGATTCACAGGCTAAACAAGGATTTCAAAATATTATGTATTTGACTGCTTACTTATCTATGAATGTAGGAGTTATTAACTTACTTCCATTCCCTGCTTTTGATGGTGGTAGAGTATTATTCTTGATTATTGAAAAGATAAGAAGAAAACCTGTGCCTGCTAAGACAGAGGCTATGGTAAATAGTATAGGCTTTATGCTACTTATGCTTCTTATGGTATATGTAACTTTTAATGATATATTAAGATTATTCTAAAAGTATAGAACTAGTTAAAACTAGTTCTTTTAATATCCCATGAAGCCTTAGGTCTTCATAGGTAATAGAGAGCCTTAAATAATTAAGTCTCTCTATTAATCATTTAGTTTAGGTAATTGACAAAGTTAAATAAAAATAATATAATTTCTTTAAGATGGAGGATAAATATGGATACAATAAAAGCAATAGAGGATAGAAGAAGTATTAGAAAATATAAAGATGTTAAAGTAAGTAAAGAACAAATATTAGATATATTAAATGCTGGTAGGTTAGCACCATCTGCTAAAAATAAACAGCCTTGGTATTTTGTTAAAGTTAGTACTGAGATGAAAAATGAGATAGCAGATTTAATGATTAAATATGCTCAGAATAAAAATAAAGATGGTCGATTATATAGTGTTAGTTTTACTGCTAATGTAATAAAAGAAGCACCTGTACTTATATTGATATTAAAAAGTAAAGATGATGAGTGGGATAGATATGATACTTTATCGGTAGGAGCTGCTATAGAGAATATGTGTCTTAGAAGTACTGAATTAAATCTTGGTACTCTTTGGATAGGAGATACTGATTTTGTAGAAAATGAAATTTTAGATATGACAAAACATAATGATATGGAGTTAGTTAGTTCACTTGTTATTGGTTATCCTAATCAAGAACCTAAGATGAGACCAAGAAAAGATTTAGAAGAAATAGTAGAATATTATGAATAAAAGACTTCGAGTGAAGTCTTTTATTTGGCGTATTTACCTTGGTAAGTATCTCTTTTTTTCATTTCTTTATCAATATCATTAAGTAAACAGAATTTTTTTAATAACCAAGTAGGTTCTATTAGAGAATCTTTATCAGGGTCAGAGGTAATTCGATGAATAACTATTTCTTCTCTTAATAATTCTAATTGTTTGATTACGATATCAATATACTCTTCTTTAGTAAGAATATGAAAGTGTTCTTTATTATATAAAGTTTCAATAGGAGTATCTTTACATATATTTAACATATGTATTTTAATACCTTGAATATCAAGATTATTTAAGTGTTTAACTGTATCTAACATCATTTCTTCAGTTTCATAAGGTAGGCCATTAATTATATGTACAACTACATTAATATTTCTATCTCTTAATTTTTTGACCATATCATCAAATTCTTTTAAAGTATGACCGCGATTAATTAATTTAGAAGTACTCTCATGAATAGTTTGAAGGCCTAATTCTATTACTAAGAAAGTTCTTTTATTTAGTTCTTCTAAGTAATCTAGTGTTTCCTTGGTTATAGCATCACATCTAGTAGCAATAAATAAACCTATAACATTATCTATCTTTAATACTTCTTCATACTTTTCTTTTAATACATTAAGAGGGGCATAAGTATTAGTTCGTGCTTGAAAATAAGCGATATATTTATTACTAGACCATTTCTTTTCTATTACTTCTCTTACTTCATTAAATTGGGTTGTTAAATCTTTGTTAGGATTACCTCCATGTTCACCTGAACCACTTTTAGAACAATATATACAACCACCATAGCCTTTAGTACCATCGATGTTAGGACAAGTAAAATTACCATTTAAACTTATTTTTATTACTTTATCATTAAATTTGTTTTTTAGATAGTAATTAAGTGTATGATATCTTTTATTATCTAATGTATATTTAAACATAATAAATCACCTCTTTATATTGTATCATATAATATAAAAAATACATAATAATAATGGTGATTATATGTCAAATATTAAAAAATATAATTTATTTATTATGATATCTACTATTGCAAGAAATATAGTAGAAGTCTTTTCTTCTGTACTATTATATAAAATGGGATATTCTTTAAAAGAAATATTATTATTTTTTACTATTTTATATTTTGTTGGGGGCATTATTAGTGTTATAGTTATTTATTTAACTAAATATATTAATGCTAAATATATATTAATACTTTCTAGTATAATTTTTAGTATAAGTTTTTATTTTATGTCTACGATGGATAAAACTATTAGTAATCTAATAATATTTAGTATTATATATGGAATAGGTTGTTATAGTTATCATAGTTTAAGACATTACTTTGCTATTAAGGCTATGGATAAAGAAAGAAAAAAAGAAATAGGAAGTATTTTAATTTTTAGTAATATTGGTTTAATTGTAGCTCCTATTATAGTTAGTTATGTTACTAAGAAATTATCTTTAATAGTACTTGCTATAATAGTTATTGTATTATCAGTAGTAGCAATAATACCTTTATTTAAGTTAGATATTAAAGAAAATAATAAGATAATTAAATATCAAAAAATAGAGAAGAATAAACTACTATTCTTTATCTTGGAGCAGGCTAAAGTAATTAATTTATCTCTTCAGCCATTATATCTATATTTATTTATAAATAATAAGATAGAATATATTGGTATATTTAATGCTATAATGGGTGTTAGTGCCTGTATATTTATTTACTTCTTTGTTAGAAAGATAGATGATAATAAATATTTTAAATACTTAAATATATTGTTTTGTATAATATTATTATTAAAATTAAATATTATTAGTAATTATTTGATATTAGTAATAGGTTTCTTTGAAGGCCTTGGTATTAAGATGTTTGAAATTGTATCAGCAGAAAATATTTATAATATTAAGAAAGACACTAATATAAAAGGGTATATAGTATTAGTAGAAATAATTTTTTGTTTTACTAGAAGTATCTTCTGTTTAATAGGTTATTTTATTAATGATATTAAGATAATATTATATATATCGATAGTATTAATATTTATAATTAGTTTTATAAAAAGAAAAGAGGTAAAAGATATATCTTAATATTTTATACATTTTCGGAATTGAATTCCGAATTTGTTGATATTTTAATGTGATAATATTATTAAAAAAGATAAAAAATTATGAAAAATGGCAGTTATCGATCACTTTTGGGGTCTAGATGGTCATAAGTGGTCGATAACTAATGGTTTAAAGGTAATTGGCATAGGATAACTTTTTTATAAGAAAAGAGAGAATTTACAAAAAATGTAAACTCTCTTTTAATTGTTGACCTAAATAATTATTTAATATATAATTATGTTAGGAAAGTTGTGATTAAATGAAGAAAAAAATATTAGTAATATTTCTAATAATGATTATAATGTTTATTCCTAGTTATAAGGTAGAAGCTAAGACTCTTCAAGATTTAAAAAATGAGTTAGCAGATTTAAAAGCTAAAAAGGCTGCTACTGAGAATAATAAGAATTTAACTGATAGTCAAATTAAGTCTTTAAGAGTAGATATTGATAATACACAAATTGAAATAGAAAATACGAAGAAAGAGATTATTGCTGCTACTGAGAAAATTAGTAGTTCTGAGAAAGAGATAGAGGAGAAAGATAAAGAGACTAATGAATTACTTAAGTTTCTTCAAGTATCTAATGGGGAAAATGTTTACTTAGAATATTTATTTGAAGCAGATTCTTATACTGATTTTATATACAGATATTCAGTCGTATCACAACTTACTGAGTATAATAGTAATTTAATGGAAAGTTTAAAGAAATTAGTTAAAGAATTAGAAGATAGTAAAGTAACTCTTGCTAGTAAGCAAAAAGAACTTGAAGTGCAGAGTAATAACTTAGCTTCTAAACTTGCTACTTTGAAGGCTAATTTATCTAAATTAGAAGAAGAGGGTACTACTATTGATGAAGATATAGATGCGAAAGAAAAAGATATTAAATATTATGAATCAAAAGGATGTAAATTAAATCAAGATATTAATTCTTGTGTTACTATTCCTAACTCTAGTGGTTGGAAATTACCTCTTACTAGTGCTTGGGTAACTAGTGAATATCAAGTAGTTAGAACTGATTGTATTGGTTGTGGTGGTACTTCACACCGTGGTATAGATTTAGGGGCAAGTGAAGGAACTTATGCATATGCAGCTGCTAAAGGAAGAGTTGCTTATATTGTAAGAAGAGGTTCGTGTGGTGGTAATATGGTTTATATTTATCATACTATTAATGGGGTTCCATATACGACTGTTTATATGCATTTATTAGAAATTAAGGTTAATGTTGATGATATAGTTGATACTAATACTGTTGTTGGTTTAACTGGTGGATTAACTACTGGAGCTATGAATCCTAGTCAGTGTTCTGTATCTTATGCTGGTAAGGGGGGTTATGATTATTGTACTTGTGGTGGTCACTTACATTTTGGAGTGGCTACTGGTAATGATGTTAGTAGATTTAATGCTAATTCCTTTAATCCAAGAAATTTAGTACCATTTGCTTCAGGTAGTTATTTAAAGAGATATTAATATAGGATTAAATTATTGACTAAAGCATTCATTTAATATATAATTATTCTAGGAAGATGTGATAAGATGAAGAAAAAAATATTATTTATATTTATAATAATGACTATGGTATTTATTCCTAGTTATAAAGTAGAAGCTAAAACACTTGGACAGTTAAAAAATGAGTTAGCGGCTTTGGAAAAGAAATACTCAGATAATCAAAATAAGAAAGAGTTGAATGCTAATGAGATTAAGGCTGTAAATAATGAAATAGCTTCAATTATATCTAGTATATCAAAGATAAAAAGTGATATAAAGAAATCAGAAGATGATATTATAAGTAGTCAAAAGCAAATAGAAGAAAAGAGTAAAGAAACTGATGAGTTACTTAAGTTTCTTCAAGTATCTAATGGAGAAAATGTTTACTTAGAATATTTATTTGAGGCTGATTCTTATACTGATTTTATATATAGGTATTCGGTAGTATCACAACTTACTGATTATAATACTAAGTTAATGGATGAATTAAAAGAGTTAATTACTACTTTGGAAAATAAAAAGAAAGAACTTGCTAGTAAACAGGGAACTCTTGAGGCTAAGAGTAGTGAGTTAAATAGTAAGATGATTACTTTAAAATCAAATGCTGAATCTTATGATAAAGAAGGATCTACGATTGAAGAAGATATTCGTGATTATAAGAAAGAGATTGCCTACTATGAAAAAATGGGTTGTAAGTTAAATCAAGATGTTAGTTCTTGTTTAGCAACTCCTGTATCTTTTGGATGGAGATATCCACTTAGTTATCTTACTGTTAGTGATAATTATACTGGTTATGCTTTTGAGAGACCTAATATTGGTGGTTATCATCATGGTATAGATTTATGGCATCCTAATATATATGGTGCTCCTATATATCCTGTTGCTAAAGGAACTATTGCTCGTATTGGTTGGATATCTGGAGGTGGTAATGCTATTTATATTTATCATAATGTTAATGGAGTAGATTATACTACTGTTTATATGCATATGAGTAGTTTTGCTTCTGGTATGTATCAAGGTAAAACAGTAACAACTGATGATGTTATTGGTTATGTTGGAAATACTGGTGTAAGTTTTGGAGCTCATTTACATTTAGGAATGGCTAGTGGTCATCATGCTACATTCTTTAATAACTATTCATTTAATCCGAGAAATGTTATGGCTTTTCCTGGTATGGATAGTGGAGTTTATTATTATAGAAAATAAGGGCATTATTAAGCCCTTTTTAACTAGGAGGAACTATGGAAGGATTAAATAGACAAGAAGTAGAATATAGAGAGAATAATGGTTTAAGTAATGAGGAGAAAGTTAAGTATACTAGAACAACTAAACAAATAATTTTATCTAATACTATAACACTATTTAATATATTAAATATTTCTTTATTAGTGTTAGTATTAACAACTGGATCACTTCAAAATTGTTTGTTTGTTGGTACGGTAATATTTAATACGGTTATTGCTATATATCAAGAGTTTAAGTCAAAGAAAATATTAGAAAAATTAAAGGTAACAGATCAAGATACTGTAACAGTAGTAAGAGAAGGTAAAAAGATAGAGATACCTAAAGAAAAGATTGTTATGGATGATATTATTTATCTTACTAGTGGTGAATCAGCATTAGTAGATATGGTTGTTATGAAGTCTAGTAGTTTAGAAGTAGATGAATCTGTTATTACTGGGGAATCTGATGCTATTATTAAGAGAAAAGAAGATAAGATTATGTCTGGTTCAATAGTTACTAGTGGTAGTGCTTATGCTAAAGTAATTAGTGTTGGTAAGAATAATTATGCTAATAATTTAATTAAAGAGGCTACTTCTATTAAAGATAATTCTTCATATTTACAAAATACTATTAATAAGATATTAAAGATAATTACTTTTTTAATAGTACCAGTGGGAATACTATTATTTGTTAGTCAATATTTTTATAGTGGACAATCTTATAATGAAGCTATTTTATCTACAGTAGCGGGTATTATTGGTATGATACCAGAGGGATTAGTACTTCTTACTTCAATTGCTTTAACGGCAGGCGTTGTTAAGATGGCTAAAAAGAATGTTATTATAGAGAAGTTACATGGTATAGAGATATTATCATGTGTTGATGTATTATGTTTAGATAAGACTGGTACTATTACTGATGGTACTATGGAAGTAGTAGAATTAATTAAATTAAATGATAAAGATAATATTGAAGATATTATTGCTAATATTAATACTAATGATGCTAATAATTCTACTGATAAGGCTTTAAAGAATAAATATGGTGTTAAAGATAATTTAAAAGTAGAAGATAGAATACCATTTAGTTCTGCTAAAAAGTGTAGTATTACTATAATTGAGGGAGTTAAATATTATTTAGGAGCCTTAGAATATATTACTGATAAGAGTATTAGTGATTATCCGGAACTAGATAAGTATGTAAAGAAAGGTTATAGAATAATTACTTTAGCTAAAGAAAAGAATAAATTAGAAGTAATTGGTTTTATTGTAATAAAAGATAATATTAGAAGTAATGCTGGAGATACTTTACGTTATTTTAAAGAACAACAAGTAGAAATTAAAATAATATCTGGAGATAATCCTAGTACTGTATCTAATATATTAAGACAATTAGATTTTGAAGGCTATGATAGATATATCGAAGGAAAAGATTTACCTAAAGATTATAATGAGTTAGTAGAAGTAGTTAAAGAGAAAACAATCTTTGGTAGAATGACTCCTATGCAGAAACAAATGGTTATTAAGGCTTTGAAAGAAAATAATACTGTTGGTATGATAGGAGATGGTGTTAATGATATTCTTGCTTTAAAAGAGGCTGATTGTGGTATTGCTCTTGGTAGTGGAGTGAGTGCTGCTAGAAGTGTTGCTGATGTTGTTTTAAAAACTGATGACTTTAGTGTACTTCCTAGTATTGTTAATGAAGGTAGAAGGGTAGTAAATAATATTGAGAGAGTAGCTTCAATGTATTTAATAAAGACAACATATTCATTTTTGCTATGTCTTTTATCGATTGGATTATCTCATGAATATCCTTTTTATCCAATTCAATTATCCTTAATTAGTTCAGTATGTGTAGGCATACCGTCATTCTTTTTAGCTTTAGAACCTAATTATAATAAAGTAGATAAAGATTTTATTGCTAAAGTATTTAGAAATGCTGTACCTAATGGAATAACTGTTGTGTTAAATATCTTTATTATAATAATGTTTTGTACAATATTTAATAAAAACTTTGAGAATTATCGTTTAGTAGTAGTAACATTAACTGGTTTTATTACGTTAAGACTTTTATATACAATATGTAAGCCACTTAATTTATGGCGTAAAATATTACTAATATTTTGTACAATTTCCTTTTTTGAACTATTAATTTTGCTTCCTGACTTGTTTTTAGTTTCAAAATTTGGTATAGTAAGTATTGTTTTTATTTTGTTACTTGCCTTTGTTGATACTTATATAATTGATTTTTTAAGTGAATTATTTGATAAAATAATAATAAAGATAAAAGAGGTAAAAAATGAAAAAAGAAAAAAAGAAAATAAATTATCTTAGAATATTATGGGTAAGTGGTATTTATATAGCCTTAATAATTATATTAGTACTAGTAGTAATATTCAAAGTTAAGTATGAAGGAAGATGATAATATGTTTGTAGATGAGGTATTAATTAATGTTCAAGCTGGTAATGGTGGCAATGGTTGTATGGCTTATAGAAGAGAAGCTTGTGTACCAATGGGAGGACCATTTGGAGGTAATGGTGGTAAAGGAGCTGACATTATCTTTAAAGCTGATGAAGGATTAAAAACATTAATAGATTTAAGATATCAAAAGAAAATAAAAGGAAATAATGGTGAAAATGGTGAAGGTAAAAATAAATATGGTAGTAATAGTGAAGATTTAATAGTAAAAGTACCAGTTGGGACTACAGTTAAAGATGCTGATACTGGTGTTGTAATAGCGGATCTTACTAGAAATGGTGAGATGGCCACGATTGCTTATGGTGGTAGAGGAGGTAGAGGTAATGTAAGTTTATCTTCTCGTAATAATCCTTGTCCATCATATGCTGAGAATGGTGAACCTGGTGAAGTTAGAAATATCAAAGTTGAACTTCGTATGATTGCAGATGTTGGACTAGTAGGTATGCCTTCAGTTGGTAAGAGTACTATTCTTTCTATGATATCTAATGCTAATCCTAAAATAGCAGACTATCATTTTACTACTTTATCTCCTAATCTAGGTGTAGTTAAGACTAAAGACAATACTTTCGTAGTAGCGGATCTTCCTGGTTTAATTGAAGGAGCTAGTGAAGGAGTAGGTTTAGGACATAAATTTTTAAAACATGTTGAGAGAACTAAGATAATTGCTCATGTTATAGATATGGCTGGTACTGAAGGTAGAGATCCTTATGATGATTATGTTGCTATTAGAAAAGAATTAGAATCTTTTAGTCCTAAACTTTTAACTAAAGAAGAGATTATTATAGCTAATAAGATGGATGGAGATAAGGCTAAAGAGAATTTAGAAGAATTTAAAAAGAAGATTAAAAATAAAAATATCTTTGAAGTTACTGCTTTAATTAATGAAGGTTTAGATGAAGTTATTAATAAATTATCTGAACTTACTAAATCTATTGAAGATACTAATTTATATGATGATGAAGTAGTAGAGAGTCATGTTTTATATAAATTTAAGAAAGAAAAACCTTTTACTATTGTTAAAGATAAAGATGTTTATGTTATTAAAGGTGATGCTGTTGAAAAATTATTTAGAATGACTAACTTTAATACTGAAGAAGCATATGAGAGATTCTCTAATAAACTTAGAAGAATGGGTATTGATGAAGAATTAGAAAAAATGGGTATTCAAGATGGGGATACTGTTAGAATATTTGATTTTGAATTTGAATGGACAAGATAACCTAAGGTTTATCTTGTTTTTTTTGTTATAAGTTCTTATAGGCTTTTTATATCATAAGAAAGCCTAATGCCTTTCTTATGATAGTAATATATACATTTGTATGTATATATAAAATAAAAATAAATAGCCATATTATATTGACTATTAAGTGAAACTATAGTACAATTATCTAGGTAACACTTACATGGTGTATTCTCTCCAATTTCTTAGTATTCCTAAGAGAAAGGGGTGACGTCTATGATGAAAGAACTTTTTTACTTCTTAGGGGGTTGGAGGTTTAAGTAATGGAACTAGTCCTTGCATTTGCTTGGATTACTCTCATCACTATTGTCTATATAGGCAATATGATGCATAGAAAATAGACAAAAGAAGCACCACAGGGGGGTGCTTCGTAATCTACTTACGGAGAGAACACCTTTTGGAACTAGGTGTTACCCATTTTTATTATGGATAAATTTCTCTTCCTGTATACATTATACTAAAAAGTTATAAAAATATCAATATTTATATTTGATTTTTATATACACTTTTTAAAAAAAAATATTTTTATTACAAAAACAATTTTAAAATATAAAAAAATGTGGTAGAATATATTATGAGTAGGAAAGGTGATATTAATGGATAGTGTTCTTTTAATTACAATATCTGCCTTTATATTGGCTGTAATACTTATTATAGTTACGATTGTTATTATAAAAAGAAATCAGAATAAGAAGTATAAAAAGGAAATAGAAGAACTAGATATAAGAAAAAATAATTTAATAGGAGTACCTGTACTTAGTGAAATAACTAAAGTTAAAGAACTTATAAAAACAGATAATTTAAAAAATAAATTAGACGATTGGGATAATACTTTTACTACAATTAGAGATGAAAAGATACCTGAACTTACTGATTTAATATCAGAAGCTGATTTTTTGATTGATAGAAAAGATTATAAACAAGCAGTTAAAAAGATTACAAATATTGAAATAGAAATAAATTCTTTGAAAAAGAAAACAGATCATTTACTTGAAGAAGTTAAATTAATTACTAATTCAGAAGAAAGAAATAGAGCTCTTATTACTAAATTAAAAATAGTATATCGTGAAGATCAAAATAAATTTGAAAGATCAAAAAAAGAATATGGTGTAATAGCGGATTATTTAGAAAAAGAAATAGATAATATTGATGATTTATTTGCTAAGTTTGAGAAAGCTATGGATAATAATGATTATGTATCAGTAGAGAAGAAAATAAATTTACTTGATGATAAAATAACTAAATTAGGTAAATTACTTGAAGATATTCCTACAATAGTATTAATGGCTACTGTATTAGTACCAAATAAAATTGATGAAGCTATAACCTACTATTATCGTATGAAAAGAGATGGTTATCCACTTGATTATTTAAATGTTGAATATAATATTAAAGAAATAAAAAATAAGATAGATAATATTATGGAAAATTTAAAGAAATTAGAATTAGGAGAATCTATAATAGAATTAAAAACTTTTATTGAATATTTTAATGAATTATATAATGATTTTGATAAAGAAAAAGAATGTAAGGATTTATTTAGACAAAATATTAAAGATTTTAGTTATAAGATAGATAATATTAATAAAGTTGTTAGAGATATTTATCTTCAGATAGATGATATTAAATATAATTATAATTTATCTGATGAAGATATTAATAAATTTAGTATTCTTAATAAGAATTTAGAAAAAATTAATCAAGATTATAAAATATTAGTTGATCAGGGTAAAATGAAAACATTTGCTTATTCTAAATTAGTAGATGAATTAAATGGTTTATCACTTAAGTTATCTAGATTACAAGATGATTTGGATTTTCAACTTAGATCAATTACTAGTATGAAAGATGATGAAACAAGAGCAAGAGAACAGCTTGCTACGATTGAAAACTTACTTAAGAAAGCTAAATATAGACTAAAAGATTATAAAATACCAGTAATACCTAGTAGTTATTATATTGAACTTACTGAGGCTCAAGATGCTATTAGAGAAATTATTAAGGAATTAGATAGAAAACCAATTGTTATTAAGATACTTAATATAAGGGTAGATACTGCTAGAGATTTGGTTTTTAAAATATATAATAAGACTAATGATATGATTAAGATTGCTAGTATGTCTGAAAAAATTATAATTTATGGTAATCGTTATAGAAGTAGTTATGAGGAAATAGATATAGCCCTTAATAAAGCAGAAGAGTTATTCAAAAGAGGAAAATATAAAGAATCACTAGACTTATCAGTTAAGAGTTTAAGTTTTATAGATAAAAATATTGCAGAAAAATTTTAAAGTTTATTGATTTTTAAAAAAAAATGTGCTATTCTAAATATAGAGTAAATAGGGAGGAAATTTAAAATGCAAACAGTAGTAGATTTTTTGTTAGAATATTATATTTGGTTTTTAGTTGTAATAGTAATTTTACTCATTACAGTAGTTGGCTTTTTAGTAGATACTAAGAAAAAGAAAAAAATGAGAGCGAAAGTTAACGCTGAAGACAACAATGTTAATCAAAATAACATGAATGGTATGAATAATATGAATCCAAATAATTTTGATATAAATAATCCAAATACTAATAATATGTTTAATCAAAACATGAATAATAATATGATGAATAATCAATTCAATAACATGATGGATAATCAAAGTATGAATAACAACATGATGAACAATCAATTTAATAATATGATGGATAACCAAAACATCGATAATAATATGATGAATAATATGAATAGTATGCCATCAAATCCAGAGGTTACTAGTGTACCAAATGGTTTAAATAATACCACCAACACTAATGAAAATAATGATAGTTTCTTTAATCCACTATCAAGTCAAACACCAACATTTGAACCAAAACCAGTACAAAGTACACCAATTATGAATAATTCAAATAGTAATATGAATAATAATATGGTAGGAGTAACTCCAAATATACCAACTCCAGTAGTAGAACCAACTCCTGCTATTCAAAATCCAATACCAGAAGTATCACAAGTAATGAATAATAACATTAACCCAAATGAGATGTTAAATAATGGATTAAATAGTAATGTACAACCAGCAATGCCACAAAACAATATGCCATTACCTGAAACAAATCAAGCACAAGTAAATAATATGAATAGTTTTGGCCCACAAATAAATAGTGCACAACCGGTTGAAAATAATATACCTACATATAATAATATTCAACCAAATATTCCTGTAACACCAAATCAAGGAGTACAAAATGTAAATTCAATGATGGAAAATGTAAATCAAGAAATGCCAACACCAAATATGGAACAAGTACCTAATATTAATCCTAATATGAATAATAGTATTCCAAATATAAATATGCAGCCTAATCAAAACTTTTCAAATCAAATGAATAATCAAAATGGAATGCCTTTTACAGGAAATCAAAATATACCAAACAATGACAATTGGAGACTATAAGATTTAGGAACATCCTAAATCTTTTACTTAGAAAAGGAGCAATAGTATGAATGAAAATAACACTTCTGATAAAAATGTAGAAGTTTATAAAGCTTCTGCTAATAACTTAAATACTATTATTAGTAACCCAACAGTTAATATAAATGACACAATGAACATGAACATAAAAACAATGAATTCAGCTGACAATTATCAACCAAATCAAAATATTCAACCAACAAATAATGTTAATCAAACTAATGTTACTAATAACCCTCAAACTAATATCATGAATACAAATAATATAAATCAAACAAATAATGAACAAATACCAAATAATCAAAACAATTACACAACTACAGTAAATACTAGTAATATAAATAGAACTTATGTAGCAACAAATAATAAACCTAAAAAAAAGACCATATCTATTACGATAGGTCCAGAGTTTAAAATTGCTATCTTAATTGTAGTCATTCTTTTAATATTTATATTTCTATTACCAATAATTAGTGATTTACTTCGTTAGATAGTTTTATTATCATATCAAAATCATCATCACTTGCCATAACATTTCTATGTACTTGATGACATTTAGTACAGTTATAAATAATTTTATAACTGTTTTTATATTTTTCAATACCAACAGGTTTCATCAAACCATGACATTCACAACTTCTATCACCAGGATTAATATCAAGATGTTTAGAATATAAACAAAAAGGGCAATGATCTCTAGCAGTATAACCTAATTTAGTAACTTCTTTCCCACAATTTTCACAAATAAAACTCTCGTCAATCATATTAAACTTTTTCATACATACTTATTATATCACAGTTAAATATAAAAAACACCATTTTTTGGTGTTTTAGTAATATGGATAAGGATTATAAGGTAGCATTGGACCAGGACCATAATAAGCAGGATATGGTCTAGGATAAAAAGCCGGAGCTAGTAATCCACCAGTAATACCTCCTAATATAAATGGAGCGGCAAAACCACCAACAAATCTATCATTACGATAAGGATAAACCATTCTTCTATTATACATATAAAATCTCCTCTCTACAATATTATATAAAAAAACACCTTATAGGTGAAAAATATACTTTATTTATTTTGGCTTTTTTAGTATAATATATAGTGTGGAGGTAATTATGGAAGAAATAGTATTCAAAAGTGATGATTTAACAATAATGAGTTTAATAAATTATTTTATTACAGAAAAAAACTATAATCCAATGATTATACATGGTATTAATGATGAAATATGGCTAGAAAATTTAAATGAAGAATATAAAATAGTAAGAATAGTATCTCATCATATTCATAATAAAGAACAATTGGATTTTGATAAATTTAAATTAAGCAGAGTTGTAAAACAAGTAAAAAAGAAAACATTATCTTTTAAAGTAAAAGTATTAAATATATATACTGATTTAGAAGATGAAAAACTACTTAGTAATGATGATGTAATGATTAATAATGAAGAAGATATAAATAATCCTAAACTTACCAATGCTTTTCCTAATATAGTAGAAAAAACAAAGAGAGACGAAGAAGGATTAGAATATTTCATAAAAGTAACAGATAATATTAATAAGCAAAACGAAAGTAAAAGCAAAATAGCAGAAAAAATATTCTCTTTTAAAAAACCAATTATTACTTATAGTATAATATTTATATGCGTATTAGTATTTATATTAATGTATGTACTAGGTAATGGCTCTACTGATAACTATACATTACTCCTATTTGGAGCAAACTTAGATGCATTAACAAAAAATGGAGATTATTATAGACTATTAACTTCAATGTTTTTACATATAGGAATTATGCATTTATTATGTAATATGTATTCACTATATATAATTGGTAAAGAAGTAGAAAATGTTTTTGGTAAATGGAAATACTTAGTAATATATATATTAAGTGGTATAGCAGGAAGCATATTATCATTAGCATTTAATCACAACACCATATGTGCTGGAGCTTCTGGAGCTATATTTGGATTACTTGGAGCCCTTCTATATTTTGGATATTACTATAGACCATATCTAGGAGCAACACTAACAAGATCAATAATTCCTGTTATAGCAATAAACCTAATTGTTGGTTTCCTAGATAGCGGTATAGATAATTCAGCTCATATAGGTGGCCTAGTAGGAGGCCTATTAGTAGCCATGGCAGTTGGAGTACCTGATAAATCTAACAATAATAATAAAATAAATGGTATTGTATTATCTCTTATATATTTTGGATTTATTATATACTTATCATTTTTTAGATAAAAGAATTAGTTTATTTGAACTAGTTCTTTTCATTTTGCTCTTTAACTTATATATGATAGGTCTACTGAGACATCATCTGTAGACTTAACATAAGGCTAGAGAAGACATGAAATGACCTTGGCATTTCATGAAAGAAAATAAAATATATTTATTTTTTTATAATTTTATGTTATATTATTATTATAGAGGAGAATAGATATGAATAAACCAGTAAGAATTAGTAGTAATGATAAAATAGATTATAATATAGAATTATATACTAAACCAGAACTTGTTTATATACCACTAGAAAATAAAAGTGGTACAACATATAAGTATCTAGTAAAAGAGGGAGACTACATCTATAAAGGAATGACTGTAGCCATCAATAAAGATAACAATTTCCCAGTACATAGTTCAGTATCCGGTTATGCCATTTGTGGTACTAATAAAATGATTAGTAATGGTAAGAAAATAAAATGTATTGTTGTCGAAAATGATTTCAAAGAAAAATATGAGAAAAGTAAATTAAAAAGTAAAGATATCAATAGTTATACAAAAGAAACATTTATTAATGATTTAAGAGATAATGGTATATCAGGACTTGGAGGAGCTGATTATCCTACTTTTTTAAAGTATAGTATGGATAATATTAGATGTTTAATTGTTAATGGTGTAGAATGTGAACCATTTGTTTCTTGTGATAAAGCAGTTATGGCTAATTATGCTGATTCTATATTAGAGGCTATTGATAATATATTAGAAATAGTAAAGATACCTAGAGCTATTATAGCTGTTAAAAGTAATGATATTAAATCAATTAGAATGTTTAATAAATATATTAAGACTTATCCTAATATTAGTTTAAGATTAGTAGAGGATGCTTTTCCTAATGGTTGGGAAAGACTAGTAGTTAGAAATACTCTTGGTATAGAATATGATAAATATCCTAGTGAAAAAGGTATTATTGTTAATAATGTTTCTACTATATATGCTATATTTGAAATGTTTAAATATAATAGACCTCTTACTGAGAGAGTTATTACTATAACTGGTCCTGGTATTAAGAAAAAGAAAAATGTTAAAGTTAAAATAGGAGCTTTAGCTAGTGATATTATTAGTAATTTAGATGGATATAAAAATATAAAGAATCCTCTCTTTATTGTTGGAGGACCAATGATGGGTAAGAGTATGCCTTGTGATGATGTTGTTATTACTAAAGATGTTACTTCTATTATTGTAATGGAAGATCATTTTGAAAAGAATTTACCTTGTATTAAATGTGGTAAATGTACGATGGTATGTCCTGCTAATATTATGCCAGTACTTATTATGGAAAATATTGATAATATAGATAATTTAAAGAAACTTAAATGTAACAAATGTATAGGATGCTCATTATGTAGTTATATTTGTCCTTCTAAAATAGAAGTTAGAGAATTTGTTAATATTGCTAAAGAGAAGGTGAATCATAAATGAAAGAATTTAAAGTAAGAAGTGGTAACTTTCTAAAGAGTAGTAATAGTACTTCTAATATGATGTATACTATATTAGTTGTTTTAATTCCATTTATTATATTTTCTACATATAAGAATGGTATTTATCCAATTATTAAAGGTTATGGTAATTTATATTTAGTATTTAAACCACTTATATTTGCTTCAGTAGCTAGTTTATTTTGTATTGTTACTGAATATTTATATTATTATATTAGGAAAGATAAAAGAAGTTTTTATAAATTATTTAGTGAAAGTTATGCTATTATACCAGGAGTGTTTTTATCACTTATTATTCCTATTAATACTCCTATATGGTTAGTAATAATAGGAAGTATTATAGCTAGTTTATCTAAAGTATTAATGGGAGGTTTAGGTAAAAATAAATTAAATCCTGCTTTAGTAGGTAGTTTATTTATTACAGTTATCTTTTCATCACTAACTGGTGGTTATCTTAATCCTTATGAAGTAGATGTAGTAAGTAGTGCTACTCCTCTTACTAATATGACCGCTAGTGGATACTTAGTTACTTATGATAATTTAGTTAAACCATATGGTAGTTTATTTAGCTTTTTATTTGGTAATATACCAGGAGCTATTGGAGAGACTTGTAGTTTACTTTGTATTATTGCTTTTATATATTTGACTTATAAAAAAATAATTAAATGGAGAATACCTACTAGTTATATTGGTAGTGTAACTATTATTAGTATTATTATTTGTTTAACTAAGGGTATAGGTATATGGTTTATTCTATTTAATATACTTAGTGGTGGCTTACTTTTTGGAGCAGTATTTATGGCTACTGATCCAGTAACTACTCCTATTACAAAAAGAGGACAAATAATAAGTGGTATACTTATGGGTATTATTACTATGGGTATTAGATATTTAACACCATTACCAGAAGGAGTACTTATATCGATACTTATAGTTAATATTATTACTATATTTATTAATAAATTAAGTGTTAAATTATATGATAAAAAGAATATAGGTAATATTATATTAATTGGTATTATTCTTTTATGTATTATATCTTCTTTTGTAATAGGTAAGAATATTATTACTAAGCCATTAGATGATACTTATGAAATATTATCTAAGGTTAAGGATGGGACTACTACTACATATAAAGTTAAAGGTATGGGATATGCTGGTAAAGGTAGTATAAGATTAAAGATTATCTTTACTAATAATAATATTTCTAATATTGAAGTAATTAGTAGTCATGAAACTTATACTAATATGATATATAGTAATGATTATTTAAATAAAATTATTAATAATCAAAATAATCTAGATAATCTAGATGCTATTAGTGGTTGTACTTATACTAGTAAATATTTAAAAGAAATTGTAGAGAAGACTAAAGAAGACTATAATAAATAGTTTTCTTTTTAGTATAATGATTAAAAAAACAACCATAAGGTTGCTCTTCTAAGCGGGGCCTAGCCCCAACACGGGTCGAGTCCTAACCATCTTATACATATGGCAGACTCGTAACAAAAAAATACTTTTGATTTCTTTATAATTATACTATAAATATTAGATACTGTCTATATTTTAGTATATTTTTTTAAATTTAGCATACAATATAACAAGTGTTGACACTTGTCACAAAAAGTGATATAATTTATTAGAAAGGAGGAATGATGACAGTTGTTAAAAAAGTGATAAAGGCACTCGAAAATGATGGTTGGGTTCTGGTTAGTCAAAAAGGTTCACACATGAAGTTTAAAAAGGCTAACAAAGTTTGCATAGTTCCTAATCACAAAGGAGATATTCCTAAAGGTACTTTATCACAAATAGTTAGAAGTACAGGGGTTAAGCTTTAGTTTCTGTCTTCGAAACTATTATTTACGATTGTTGTTTGATAATTATGAAAAAATATTTTTATCCTGCAATATTTTCTAAAGAAGGAGATGCCTATAATGTAAAATTTATTGATTTTGATAATATATTTACTTATGGTATCGGTTTTAATGATGCATATTATATGGCACAAGATGCTTTATATGCTATGTTACCAGAATATAAAGATAATCTTCCAGAACCAACTTATGATTATATGAAAATAAAAGTAAAAGATAATGAATTTATTACTATGGTTGAATTAGATCCAATTGAACATGAAAAGAGAATTTCTTCAAAAACAGTTAATACAACTGTAACAATGCCAGAATGGTTAAAAAATCTAGCAGATACTAAAGGTATTAATTTTTCTAAGTTATTGCAGGATAGTATAAAAAAAGAATTAAATTTAATATAGTTAACAGACTGCTATTATTCCTAAAAAGAGCTAAAAGCTCTTTTTATATTGTTATTTAATAGTTAGAAAGTACTTCACTCCAAATATGATAGTTTATTATGAATAGACTACAGGCTATTCATAACCATTAAAGACTATTATATATAGGCTTTAATGGCAATAATAAAAAATAAAAATAACTATAAAACATTTACTTTTATATCTAGAAATGTTATAATTAATACGAGTAGAGGATTGATAAGATGGCTAAGAAAAAAAAGAAAAAAGATGATGAAAAGAAGAAATTTGAATATAGTAATGAAGTAATAGGTATTATATTAATATTAGCTTCAATTATAGGTATTGGAGCATATGGACCTGCGGGTAATTTTATTAGAGCATTTGCTATCTTTTTGGTAGGAAATATTTATATATTTTTATTAATGAGTTTATTATTACTTGGAGGATATCTAATATTAAAAAGAAAGATGCCTAATTTTAGTAGTTTAAGATGGATAGGTTTTTATATAATAGTTATTTCATTCTTAGTATTATTACATGTAAAATATATAACATTAAATAGTCAAGAAGGAGTAAAAATTATTACAGATACTTTTGATAATTTATTAAAAGCATTTGATGCTTCTTCAAATAAAGGATTAGTAGATAGTTTTAGTTATTATATCTCTAATAGTGGTGGAGGTATGATAGGAGCTTTATTTACTTATTTATTCTATAGTTTATTTAGAGATGGTACTAAGATAGTAGTTATTACTTTAATAGTTATTGGTACAATATTATTATTTAATACTAGTATTATAGATTTAATTAAGAAAATTAAAGTACCTAAGATTAAACATGAAAAGAAAGAAAAAGAACATAGTGAAGAAGAAGATAAAAGAATTATATTGTCCTCTAAAGACATAGATAAAGTTAGTGATAAAGAAGTAGTTAGTGAACCAGACATTCCAATAAAATCCGCTACTGAAATGACTAGTAGTAATGAAGATAATAATGTAATGGAAAAACCTGAAATTAATTTAAATTATAAACTTCCACCTCTTAGTTTACTTAAAGTAGCTAAAGCTGGTAATGACAAAGAAAATATTGAAGCAGTTAAACAAAATATTGCAACTTTAGAAAAAGTATTAGCAGATTTTGATATTCCAGGAAAGATTAAAGAATGTCATATTGGACCATCAGTTACACAATATGAACTTGAATTAAAAGCTGGTACTAAAGTTAATAAACTTCTTTCTATTCAGAAAGAAATAGCTCTTAATTTGGCCGCTAAAGACGTTAGAATACAGGCTCCTATTCCAGGAAAAAGTACTATTGGTATAGAACTTCCTAATAAAGTAAACTCTGCTGTTTCATTTAGAGAAATATTATCTAAATTACCTGCTCCTAGTGATAAGACTATTCTTGCAGTTGGACTTGGAAAAGATATCATGGGTACAGTTAAATGGGCTGAAATTAATGCTACACCACACCTTTTAATAGCAGGTGCTACTGGTAGTGGTAAATCAGTATGTATTAACTGCGTTATAGCTTCTATTCTTATGAGAGCTAGACCAGATGAAGTAAAATTAGTAATGGTTGATCCTAAAAAGGTAGAGTTATCAATGTATAATGGAGTTCCACACTTACTTACACCGGTTGTTACTGATCCTAAGAAAGCTTCTATTGCTTTAAAAAATATTGTTGTAGAAATGGAAAGAAGATACCAAGTATTTGAAGATACTAAGTGTAAAAACATTACAGCATATAATAAAATGTGTGAAACTAATACAGATTATGTTAAGATGCCATATATAGTATTTATTATTGATGAGTTAGCAGATCTTATGTTAGTAGCCGCTAAAGATGTTGAAGATTCAATTATGAGAATTACGCAAATGGCTAGAGCAGCTGGTATTCACTTAATCGTAGCAACACAAAGACCTTCTACTGATGTTATTACTGGTGTTGTTAAAGCTAATATTCCATCTAGAATATCATTTGCTGTATCATCATCAATAGATTCTAGAACAATACTAGATCAAACTGGAGCAGAAAAACTACTTGGTAAAGGTGATATGTTATTTAAACCAATGGGTGAAAATGTTCCTATTAGAATACAAGGTGCTTTTGTAAGTGATGAAGAACTTCAAAAAATAGTAGATTATACAATATCACAACAAAAAGCTAATTATGATCACTCACTTACAGAAGATAAGAGTGGTAGTGAGAATGGTGATAATACTAAGTATGATGATGGTTATGAATCAAAAGAAGAATATGACGATCCACTATATAATGATATTGTAGATTTTGCTATGGAATTTGGTAAAATATCCGCTTCTCTTATTCAAAGAAAATATCGTATTGGATATAATAGGGCTGCTAGAATAGTAGATTTACTAGAAGAAAGAGGTATTATTGGTCCACAAAACGGTTCTAAACCAAGAGAAGTATTAATAAAGAAAGAAGTAAGTAATGATAGTGATGAATAATTACTATCTTTCTTTTAGAGGGGTAAAATGATAGATATAAAGAAACACTATTATAATATGGGTAATGAAGATATAAATATGATGTTATTTGGAGACTTACATTATTCAGATAAATTTAATGATAAAAAGCTAGACTTAATATATAATAAATTAAAAAACAGTGAGTATATCTTTATAGCAGGAGATCTATTAGATAGTACTGATGTAGTAAATAATATAGATAAGAGAGATAAATTAATAAAATTCTTAGAAAAGGTAAGTAAAAAAAGTAAAGTATTTATAACTCTAGGTAATCATGATTTAGCTATTAGAAATAAACATAAAAAAATAAAAGATGATAATAATGAATTTTGGTTAGAAGTATCAAAAATAGATGGAATATATTTATCTAGATATAATAATTATTATGAAGATGATAAAATTATAGTATATTTATTAGAACAAGATTATGATTATTACTATAAGAATAAACATGAATCTAGAGAATTATTATTAGATAGAATTAAAGAAGATAAAATATTATTTAATAGTATTGATAGTAATAAAATAAAGATTGTACTTTGTCATTCTCCTATTAACATAAGTAATAAAGATGTTAGTAATGAACTTGAAAATTTTAATTTTATCTTTTGCGGTCATATGCATAATGGAATGATGCCATATTATCTTGATAAAATTATTAAAGGAAATAGAGGACTAATGTCTCCGGATAATAGATTATTTGCAGATAATACTAGAGGAGTAAAAGATATAAATAATACACATTTAATTATAAGTGGAGGTATTACTAAACTATCTAAAACATCAGGAATATTTAGATATTTTAACTTTGTTTATCCCATGAGTATAGATAATATCGTTATAAAAAAGGGAAAAATCAAGAAAAAGGTTGATATTTTGTAAAAAATATTATATAATTATTAGGCAGGTGAAATTTTATGGTAATTGAATTATTTAATCTTGTTGTTAATAATAAAAAGATTATTATTGATAATGATGTTGTTATTAATGACGAACTATTAAAAACTAGTACAATTAGAAGATTAAATAATGTCCATTTTAATGGATATCTAGATAGGTTAATAGATGATACTTATGAATTATCTGGTACTCTTAGTGGTACAATGATATTACCTGATGATATAACATTAGAGGACTATGAATATAATTTTACTAGTAGTATTGATGAAAAAATAGATGAAACAAGAATAAATTTTCAAAAAACTATTGATATTACGGAAGATTTATGGCAAAATATTCTTGTGGAAATTCCTCTTAAGTGTGTTAATGATAAAAATAAAGATTTAACACTTGAGGGTGATGGTTGGAGACTAATTAGTGAAGATGATGTTAAATTAGAGAATAATCCACTAAGTAGTTTAAAAGATCTATTATAGGGAAGGAGTGAAGAAGATGGCAGTTCCATTTAGAAAAGTAAGTAAAACTAGAAGAGATATGAGAAGAACTCATTATAAAATTACCGCTAACGGACTAGTAGAATGTACTAACTGTGGTGCTAAAATTAGACCTCACAGAGCATGTCCAAAATGTGGATTTTATAAAGGAGCAGATACTTCTAAAAAAGTAGTAGAAACTAAAGTAACTGAGGAAAAAGCTCCTAAAAAAGCAAAAGCTTCTAAAAAAACTGAAGAATAATAATTAAGGATAACATAGTGTTATTCTTTTTTTGTTGTAAAAAATTTTCTTTTGTGGTAAAATAATATCATCTTTATGAGAAAAAAATTAAATGGAAAGAGGGTTTTTGTATGAAAGAAATGACTACAGAAGAATTATTAAAAGAAATAGAAGAAAATCATAATAATTCTTTATTTGAAGAAATATTTAAAAGAAGGGATAAAGAACTATATAGAACGGCATTATTTTATAAAGGAACTAAAATAAATTATTTAACATTAAAATATAATGTTATTAAATATGCTAAAGCTCTTAAGGCTTATGGTATTAAAAAGGGAGATGAAATACCTATATGTATGGCTAATACTCCTGAATTTATTTATTTACTTGGAGGTATTAGTTTAATAGGGGCTAAGGCTAATATATTTGGAGAAGGCTTTGATAAAGAATATATTACGGAAATAATAAATGGATGTAATAGTGATATTTTATTTGCTACTGATGACAAATATGGTGTTATAGATGATTCTGTTAAAAAATCTAAGAATAAAAGGGTAGTATTAATATCTTTAACAGAATCTTTACTTAATGGTAAAAATCCATATATAAAATTAGAAAAGAAATGGTATGATTTTAAAGATAGAAGAAATGAAATTAAAGATAATAGTAGTAGATTTATGTTTAGTTCTGAATTTTTAAATCTTGGAAAAGAATATAAAGGTAACTATATTGAAAAAGTTAATTTAGATGATGAATTTACAATTACTTATTCAAGTGGTTCTACTAATTCTAGTAGACCTAAAGCTATAGTCCATGATGTTAAAAGTTATATTGTAATGGGTATTTATCATGATCCTAAAATATCTAAAGTTCCATCAATGAAAAATCTTAGAATGCTTGCTCATATTCCAACACATTCTAATACTAATATTATGTCATGTATTACTGATCCATTAATGCAAGGATCAGAAATTGCAGTAGAACCTATATATGCTCCTGATCATTTTGTATATAGTCTACTTATAAATAAACCAAGTTTTGTTACCGCTACTAGAAGTTTCTTTGTAAGGTGTGCTAATGATATTTTAAATAATAAGAAGTTTAAAAATGTTAAGATGCCATTTTTATTAGTACCAATGATAGTAGGAGAGCCAAACTCTATTGGTGAAGAAAAGTTTTGTAATAAATTTTTAAGAAAAGTAAATGCTGGTAGTAAATTTACTCATTCACCATTATCTCCGGTTGTGATGTCAATGGCTGGAGGAGACTGCGAACATGGTGGTTTATTCTTTGTATTATTTAAAGAATGGCAAAGAAAAAAATTAAATTATTTATTAAAGAAAGAAGATAAAGGACTTAGAACATATAATATGGTCCATGTTGATGTTCTTGATAAATTTGGTAACTCTTGTAAACCTGGAGAAATAGGTAGAGTAGTAGCTAATTCACCTTGTACTATGCTTTATTATAAAAATAATCCTGAAGCTACTGATAAATTCTTTATTAAAGATAGTTTAGGTAAAGTATGGGGAGACTGCTGTGTATATGGTTATAAAGATGGATATGGTGAAATTCATATGAAAGGTAGAATTAATTCTGAAGATAAGATACAACCATTTCAAATAGCGGATACTGTTTTAAAAGATACAAAAAATATTTTATCTTGTGAAGTTATAAAAATAGAAGATAAATATGTAATTCACTTTGTTGCTATGCCTGATGCTAAAATCAAAGATACTAATAAATTAATTATGAGTATTTATAAAAGATGCTTAAAAATATTTGGAAAAGAAATTACTTCACAATTTGTCTTTAATAAGAGAAATGAATTTCCTCTTAGTGGATGCGGAAAGAGAAATAATATTGCACTTACCGAGGAAGGTATACCTAATAATTCACTTATAGTTGTTTCTGGATTAGGAATAGAAAATTATATAGTAGAAAATAATAAAAAGAAGATAAAAAAGTTATAAAAGTACTATAACTTTTTTTCTTTTTGTGGTACAATTGTTATAAGGTAGGTGGCTAGTATGAATGTAAATGTTAATTTAGCATTCTTAAGTTTAAGTATATTATATATTGCATTTTTAAATGTTATATTTTTAAAGAAAGGTCATATTAAAACTTTTGAATTAGATACATTTGGAAAGTTAATTACATTAAATCTTATTGGTATTTTATTAGAGTTTGGTTGTATATTTACAATAAAATATTCTTCAAGTGAAATATTAATTCAAATTGTTAATAGATTATTTTTATTATATTTAGTAACTTTTGTATTTTTATTTAGTTTGTATGTTTTTTCTATATCATTTGATAAAGCAAATAAAAAGAATAATACTTTGAGAATGATTATAATGTTGATGTATTTATTTTCAGTATTTTTAGTATTCTATCTTAAATTAGATATTTATAATAAAAATAACATTATATATTCATATGGACCTAGTACTAATGTAGTTTATATTATTTCTACTATATGTGTTATATTATGCTTTGTTTCGATGATTAAAAATTATAAAGAATTAAAATCTAAGAAATATTTACCATTATTCGTATTTATAATAGGTGGTTCTGTAGTAGCATTGATTCAAAAAATAAATCCTGCTCTTACTTTGGCTACTTCGATGGAAGCATATTTGCTTATGATTATGTATCATACAATTGAAAATCCTGATATGAAAATTCTAGAAGAAGTACATAGAGCAAAAGAAATTAGTGATAATGCTAATGAAGAGAAGACTATGTTCTTATATAATATGACTAATGAAATAAGAAATATTACTAAAGATATTGATTATTCTGCTGATGATATATTAGATGAAACGAGTAATAAAAAGATTGATGTTGAAGTTATTAATGATGCTGCTAGAGAGATAAAGGGTAGTACTGCTAAGTTTACTACAATGACTAATGAAATACTTGATATAAATAGTATTGATAGTGCTAGTATTAAGGTGTATAATGATAAGTATAATGTTAAATTAATTATTAAAGAATTAGTTACTGTATATAGTAAAAAATGTAATGTTAAAAATATTGCTTTTCGTCCTAGTATAGCCAGTGATATACCTGAATATTTATATGGTGATAGTGTTGGTCTTAAACAAGTGTTAGATATTATTTTAGATAATAGTGTTAAATACACTAGTAGTGGTTATATTGAATTTAATGTTAATGCTATCATTAAAAATAATATAGCAAGACTTATTATTACTGTTGAAGATTCTGGTACTGGTATGAAAGCAGAAGATATAATTAAAGTATTTAATAAAAAGAATGATCGTAATGAAGATTCTCTTAATTTAAATAATAATTTATACAATGCTAAAGCTTTAATTACTTTAATGGGTGGTACTATTATTCCTAGTAGTATATATGGAACTGGTACTACGATGAAAATAGTACTTGATCAAAAAGTAGCAAAAGAATCCGATGAAAAATTAGATAAATATGAAGAAGTATATGATAAAAAGAAAATCTTACTAGTAGATGATAATATATCTACCGAAAAAATCATTAGTAAACTTATTAAAGGTACTAATATTAAACTAGATTATGTTAGTTTAGGTAAGGAAGCATTAGATAAAATTAGAGGTAAAGAAAAATATGATTTAATATTACTTGATGAAGTTATGGATCCATTAGATGGTGTAACAGTAATGAAGAAATTTAAAGATATTAGAAACTTTAAAACAAATGTTATCTTACTTACCAGAAACAACGAATACGAATATAATGAAGAATATTTAACTTATGGCTTCAGCGGCTATTTACTTAAACCAATTAGTAAAGATAAATTATTTGAAATAATAGATAAGTACTTAAAATAGTACTTATTTTTATATAACCCTTTATGATAGTGACTATTATATAGGCTCTATCATACCCTGAAAGACTACAGGCTGTAAGGGCAAAAGATAAATCAAAATTTGCATTTTATCAAATTTTATGCTACAATACTAATCACTTAAAGGGGGGAATAATAATGAATTTCATAAATAGAGAACATTTTAATATATTTTTAAAAAACTTAAAACCATTAGGAATAGGATCCCAAGGAATGTGCTTCTTAGATGAAAAACATAAAATAGTATATAAAGTCTTTCATGAATATTTCGATTACGAAAAAAGCAATTATAAAGAAGAAGAAATACTAAGATTTAGTCATATCGATAATAAAACATTTATATGGCCTAGTGATGTTATTAATGTTAGTGGAGAAATAATAGGATATACGATGCCTTATGTTAGATCTAAAAGTTTATATGAAAATGATCCTTTATTAGTGGATTTAAACGCTTTAGAGAGAGCTTCAGTTAAATGTGCTGAAGATATAGAATTAGTTACAAATAAAGGTGTTGCTATATATGATCTTATGTATAATATCTTATATGGTAATGGTAAAATTAATATTATTGATACCATGGAATATGGTAATGGTAGAGTAATGCTTAGTAAAAATATGAAAACTTTTGATTATGAAGTTAAATTATTCTTGGTTGATAATTATTTTAATGAGTTTGTTAATGAAAATAAAATGCTTAGAGAAATGTATTTATCTGATACTAGTGCTTTAGAGTTTTTAAAGTTTTTTAGAAGTAAACTTAGTGAATATGTAGGTCAAGATGTTGATAAACTAGGAAAAGCTAAATCTTTAGTAAAGAGAAATAGTAAACCTAAATATATTAGATATGTAGAAGAAAATGATAAGTATGAATAAAAAAACTGCTATATTGAAATATTATGATGGTAATAGAAGAATTTATTTATGAAAAAAATAATACTAAAGTATTGACAAAATGATAAAATGGTAATAAAATTTTAATCAAGAAAGAGGAATAGACTATGAGAACAAGTATGACTATAGTTAAATTAAATAGTTGGCAATTAGGCTTATTTGGGGATAAGTCTATTTACTCATGGAATTAAATTAATATAAATATTATTAATGTAATTTATAGACTTATCTTTATTAGGTAGGTCTTTTTTGTATATTTAATAGGAGGTTGTTATGAGTATATTAAGTAAACGGTGGTGTTTAATTAAATAATTTATAAATATAGAAAGAGAGGAAGATGAAAATGAAAAATATAATTTTAACAGGAGATAGACCAACAGGTAGATTACATATAGGACATTATGTTGGGTCTTTAAAAAGAAGATATAAATTACAAGAAGAAGGGAATTATGATGAATTTTATATTATGATAGCGGATTCACAAGCTTTAACTGATAATTTTGATAATCCAGATAAAGTAAGAAAAAATGTTATGGAGGTTATGTTAGATTATCTAGCAGTAGGCCTAGATCCAAGTAAAGTAACATTCTTTGTTCAATCAGGAGTAAGTGCCTTAACAGAATTAACCTACTATTACATGAATCTAGTAACAATAAATAGACTATTTAGAAATCCTACAGTAAAAAGTGAATTAAACGCCAAAAAATTCAAAGATAGCATTCCCGTAGGTTTTGCAGCATATCCAATAAGTCAAGCCGCTGATATAACAGCCTTCAAAGCTAATATAATACCAGTAGGAGATGATCAAGAACCTATGATTGAACAAACAAGAGAAATAGTAAGAGCATTTAATCGAATATATAAAACTAATGTCTTACAAGAATGTACATCAATATTACCTGATAATATTTATCAAAGAAGATTAGTAGGCACCGATGGAAATACTAAGATGAGTAAATCGTTAAATAATTGTATTTATTTATCTGATGAAAAAGAAATAATAAAAGAAAAAATATTTAGTATAAAAACAACATCTAGAAAAGTAGAAGAACCAGGAATACTTAAAGACAATATTCTCTTCATTTATTTAGAAGCCTTTTGTACTGATACCCATTTTCAAAAGTATTATCCAGAGTTTCAAAACTTAGAATCCTTAAAAAAAGCCTATCAAAAAGGTGGAATAGGAGATGTTACCATAAAAAAATTCCTAACTGAAGTAATAAACGATGAATTAACTCCTATCAGAGAAAGAAGAAAAAAATATGCTAATAACATTGAAGAAGTATATAATATTTTAAAGGAAGGTACCACCAAGGCATCTAATAAAGCCAATAAAACATTAGAAGAAGTAAAAGAAGCAATGAAACTAAACTACTTTTCTGATAATGAATATTTAAATGAATTATTACAAAATAAGTAAAGTAATAATATCTTTTTGTTATCCCTCTAAGCCTAGGTCTTAGAGGGTTATTTGCAGCCTAAGGTCTGCAAATAATACCATCATTTATCATATATAAGTAGGAAAACTATAGTAAAATATTTACTTAACTAATATATTATGATAAAATAAATTACCAGGAGGTAGCAATGGACATTAAAGAAGAATTAATAAGAAGATATAGTTATTTATACGAAAATAAAGAATTAATACTTGCCATGTGTATTAATATAGTGGAGGATAAACCAAATGAAAGAAAACAAGAGTTAGAAAAAATAAAAAGAAAATACGAAAAGTCACCATATGATAAAACAAAAACAAATAAACAAATAGTAGATAGTCTTGAAAATGTTATTAAAAACATGAATGAAAGTACATATAAATATTATTTATTTAAAGATGTTAATCCAGAAATAGTAGAATTATATGAAGACTTTATACTAGGAGATCTTCCTTTGGAGGAGACAGACCTATATAGACATATTGAAGCCGTAAAGAATAATCAAGTCTACCTAGAAGCATTTAATAATATAATAAATGCTTTAGAGTATCAAAGACAAAAGAATATGCATTTAAAGAAAATGCCAACTTTTACAGTATGGAAAATATTATCTTATGTAAGAAGAAAACATATTAATAATGATACTATACTAAAAGTACTAGATAAATATTATAATCTAGATAGATATATGCTTACTAATTATAATTATCAAAGTGGTTATTATATTACCGAAGAAGAACTAAATGAAGATTATACCTTTCCTGATCCTGAAGTATATACTGGTAACATAATATTTAAATATATAGGAAATGAATATGAAGAAGAAGATAATTATTATATAGAAAAAAGTCTATATAGAACATTTAAAGAAAACTATGCTACATCTGCTTTTGTAGTTTTAGTAAAAGATGCTCCAATGATTGATTTAGATAGTAAGAAAGAATTATATCAAAAATATAATTATAATAAAGATAAAAAAATAATAAAGAAAAAGAACTAATTACGAATTATTTAACAGGAATAAGAAATAATAATTGACTAAATAAATAATTTATTATAAAATAATATTGTAAGAAAGGAAGAGATACTATGAATAGACTTACTACTAATAAAATGTGTTGTCAAGATCTATTAAATGATAGGTCTATTTCCTTATGCTTACAAGATAAATAAAGTATACGAAGAGGACTTATCATAATAGATAAGTTCTTTTATATAATAAATAAAAATATAATAATTAGGAGGATTAAAATGAAATTATATAACACATTAACAAGACAAAAAGAAGAATTTATACCATATGAAGGTAATAAAGTAGGCTTCTATACATGTGGTCCAACAGTATATCATTATGCTCATATAGGTAATATGCGTAATTATATAGGTCATGATATTTTAGATAAGACCTTAAGATATTTAGGTTATGATGTAAAAAGAGTAATGAATATTACTGATGTTGGACATTTAAAGAGTGACTCTGACTCCGGTGAAGATAAAATGATAGCTAGTGCTAAGAAAGAACATAAATCAGTTATGGATATAGCCAAGTTTTATACTGATGCTTTCTTTAAAGATTTTGATATGTTAAATTGTCGTAGACCAGATGTAGTAAGTCCTGCTACTGATAATATTGATGAATATATTAAAATAATATCCAAGTTACTAGAGGATGGTTATGCTTATGAAGCCGGAGGTAATGTTTACTTTGATGTAAGTAAATTAGAGGATTACTATAAATTAACTAACCATAAAGAAGATGATATGGTCGTGGGAGTTCGTGAAGGAGTAGACTTTGATGATAATAAGAGAAATCAAGCAGACTTTGCCCTATGGTTTACTAAGAGTAAGTTTGAAGATCAAGATTTAAAATGGGATTCACCATTTGGAGTAGGTTATCCCGGTTGGCATATAGAATGTACCGGAATTAGTTTAAAATATCTTGGTGAACATCTTGATATTCATGGTGGAGGAGTAGATAATATCTTTCCACATCATACTAATGAAATAGCTCAAAGTGAAGCATATCTAGGACATAAATGGTGTAATTATTGGTTTCATAATGAACATCTTATGGATGAATCAGGTAAAATGAGTAAGAGTAAAGGAGCAGTCTTATCAGTAAGTGTTTTAAAAGAAAATGGTTATAATCCATTAGCCTTTAGATTTATGTGTTTATTAAGTCATTATCGTAAACAATTAGTCTTCTCATATCCTGTTTTAGAACAAGTACAAAATCAATACAATAAATTAATAAATAAGATATCTTTAATTAAAGAAGAAGGTAGTCTCCAAGAAGATAAAGTAAAAGAATATCAAGATAGATTTAAAGAAGAATTATCTAATGACTTAAATACCGCTAATAGTATAACAATACTATATGATTTAATAAAAGATAATACCGTAAATGGTACTACAAAAAGATATTTAATTGAAGACTTTGATAAAATATTAAGCCTTGACTTAATTAAAGAAGATAATAATATAGATTCAGAACTAGAAAAATATATTCAAGATAAAATAGAAGAAAGAAAAATAGCTAAACAAAATAAAGATTATGCTTTATCAGATGCTATTAGAGATGAACTATTAACTAAAGGTATAGAATTAATTGATACAAGAGAAGGAACTACTTATAAAATTAATAAATAAGAGTTCTTTCTTTTTTGCCTATGAAGCCTTATAACATAAGTCTTCATTAGGAATCATAGAGCCTAAGTATAGTCTCTATGATTAAAACTATGTAAAAAATATCAAAAGTATGATATACTATAAGAGTAGTGTAGGTGATAAGAATGGAATTATTAAGGGTAGTAGATAAACTAGGAAATGATACTAATGAAATAATAGAAAGAGAAGAATTACATAATAGAGGTAAATTACATAATGAAGTAACTATATATATCATAAATGATAAAGGAGAAGTATTACTTCAAAGAAGAAGTAAGAATCGAAGATTTTGTCCCAATAAATTAGGAGTAATAGCAGGCCATCAATCATATCGTGAAGATATATTAACATGTGCTGTAAGAGAAACTAAAGAAGAAGTAGGATTAAAAATAAAAAAAGAAGACCTTCATCCACTTTGTGATAAGTATTTAGTCGAGGAAAAATATAACAATCATTATATGTATCCATATTATGTAATATGTAATCAAAAGGCTGAAGACTTTACAATTCAAAAGGAAGAATTAAGTTTTGTAAGATGGTATAAAATAGAAGAAGTAATAAGATTAATTGAAGTAGGTTCTAAAGAAATAGTCTTTAAAAAGGATGAAATAAGATTATTTAAAAAATTACTTGAAGTAACAAAGAAAGACGAAAAAGAATCATTCTTCTTAAAAATAAAAAAATTACTCGAAGTCAATTAAATAGTTTACATAAAAACCCATAACTAAAGGAGAAAATAACATTTCTTCTTTTATTTTCCACCAAATTATGATAGAATTAAATTATAAGGTAGGTAGAAATATGAAACTAAATGAAAAAAGAATTGTAAATGATATAAGATTATTAGCATTAGATATGATAAATGCAGCAGGATCTGGTCATCCAGGAATAGCTCTAGATGCTGCTCCCACACTATATACATTATTTGCATATCACCTAAAATTTGATTTAGAAAGAAAAGCATGGTGTAATAGAGATAGATTTGTATTAAGTGCAGGTCATGGTTCAGCTTTATTATATAGTACATTATATTATTTATTAGATGAATTTAATCTAGAAGAATTAAAAAACTTTCGTAAAATAAATTCTCAGTGTACTGGTCATCCTGAATATAATTTAAACAATCGTATTGAAGTAACAACAGGTCCATTAGGAGAAGGCTTTGCAACATCAGTAGGATTAGCTATTGGTGAAAAATATTTAGAAAGCACCTTTAATAAAAAGAAAAACATTGTCTTTGACTATAAGATATATACCTTAGTATCTGATGGTGACCTAATGGAAGGAATATCTTATGAAGCAGCTTCCCTAGCGGGCAATCTAGGATTAGATAATTTAATTGTTCTATATGACTCCAATGGAGTAACTGCTGATGGTGATTTAGATAAAGCCATGTATGAAAATATTCCTGATAGATTTGCTTCAATGAACTGGGAAGTAATTAAAGTAAAAGATGGCGAAAATATTGGTGAAATATCTAATGCTATCGAAAAAGCCAAAAAGAGTAAGAAACCAGTATTAATAGAAATAAAAACAACCCTAGGTATATATTCTAAGTATGAAGGAACTAATCGTATTCATTCTAATCTTGATAAAGAAGACTTAGAAGAAATAAGAACAAAATTAAAAGGAGGACCAGCCTTTACCTATAGTGAAAATGACAGAAATAATGCTATGAAGTTTATTAAAGATGGAACTGAAGATTATTATCGCGATTGGTATTCTGAATATGAAATGTATATAGCTAATGCTACTGATAGTGAAAGAGATAAAATAAATTTAGTAATAGAAAATGAAAAAATATCTCTTGATATAGCAGCAGTTATTGATACTAGTAAGATATTTGAAGATAAAGCAATGCGTGATATAAATTATCAAATAATGAATGTTATTAGTACCTTTATACCAAACTTTATGGGAGGTTCAGCTGATTTATTCTGTAGTACTAAGACATATCTAAAAGGAAAGAATGAGTTCTCAGTAGACGATTATTCTGGTCGTAATATTAACTTTGGTGTTAGAGAGAATCTTATGGGAGCGGTCTTAAATGGTTTAGCCTTAACTAATATTCGTAGTTATGGAAGTACATTCTTAGCCTTTTCTGATTATATGAAACCATCTATTAGAATGAGTGCCATGATGAACTTACCAGTAACCTATATCTTTACTCATGACAGTGTTAGAGTAGGAGAGGATGGACCAACTCACGAGCCAGTAGAACAACTAGGAGCCTTAAGAAGTATACCTAATTTATCAGTATATAGACCTGCTGATTATAAAGAACTAATGGGCTCTTGGACAAATATTCTAAGAGAAGGTAAACCATCAGCCTTAATATTACCTCGTGGTCATAACAACACAATGAAATACACTAATCCAAACAAAGTAGCACGTGGAGGTTACGTAATTAGCGAAGTAAGAACAAGATTAGATTTAGTAATAATAGCAACAGGTAGTGAAGTAGAATTAGCGGTTAATATAAAAGAAGAATTACTAAAGAATTATATTGAAGCCAGAGTAGTATCAATGCCTAATATGAATTTATTCCTAAAACAAGACAAAGATTATCAGGAGCAGGTCTTACCAACAGGATATCGTCGTATGGTCATCGAATTATCTAATGACGCCAATTGGTATCGCTTTATCTCATCTGATGAAGATTTTGTTAACATACCAACCTTTGGTAAGAGTGGTAGTGAAAAAGAAGTATTAAATTTCTTTGAATTAGATATGACTGATTTAGTAATAAAAATAAAGAATAATTTATAATTCGACAAAATAAATAAATATAGTATGATATCTTATTTATGGTGATATAAATGAGAACATACTATATTTTTAATGTTAATAAATATTATAGTTATATGTATAAAGATAAACCTTTTAAGATGTATAAAATATTTGAGGAAATATATTATTCTAGAGATTATAATAGTATTAAAGCCTATCATGTATTAGAAGAAATAGCAAATCCTTTTAATAAGATAATGTTAAATGAATATATTTATAATGAATATAAATATAAATATGGATATAAGAGAAAAGATAATATTCATTATTTAAATACAACTGATAAGAGTATTTTAAGAATAAATAATTATAATATTAAGATAGAAACAGAAAATAACTATAGTATTTTCTTTAATGATATAAATAATTATAATAATAATTTATTTGTCTGTGATTTTAAAAATATGGATTATTTTTGGCTATCTAAATTAAATTCTTTACAAAATAATAATTTAATAGTACAATAACTATAGAGAGGAGAGAATAATATGCTTTGGGATATATTATATATAGTAATAGGTTTAGTAGTAGGATTAGTTATTGGTTTTCTAGTAGCTAGAAAATTAATGAAAAAAGAATTAAAAAAGAATCCTCCTATTAATGAGCAAATGATTAAGACTATGATGAGTCAGATGGGAAGGACACCATCTCAAAAACAAGTAAATCAAATGATGAAACAAATGAATAAGTTTATGTAAATTTATTCTTTTTTTAATCCAAAAATGGGCAGGTTGGTGTAAATATCAATATTTTTTATTCAATATATAATCATTTTTTAGATATAAATGCATTTGTTACTACAATATCCTTATCATGAGATATTGATATGCAAATTTCATATGGTTCAATTTTAACAGATGGAACGTCATTATTATAAAATATATCTATATCTTGAAATGTTAATTTTATTTCAGAAGCCAATGCTTTTATTATTGATTCTTTAGCGGAAAAATGTCCGGCTAGAAATTCCAATTTCTTTTTTCCACACCGTTTATTGTATATGTTTTTTTCGTTTTTTGTTAATATTTTATCAATAAAAGATTCATTTTTGTTTTTAAACTTTGAAATGTGCGTAACATCACAACCTATTCCAACTAACATTTTAAATTCACTTCCTTGGTAATTATTATATATTATTTTCCATTGAAAATATATGTTTTTCGTTGAAAATGTATAAAAAAATTGAAAAAGTAATAAAAATATGTTATACTTACAATGGTGGTGATAGAATGAAATGCTTAGAATATCCATTTAATAGTCAATTCATTTTAAAAAACAAAAAAACAATAAAAAAAGAATTGATGCAAGAAGAAGACTTGCTAGAAAAAAGAATTGCTATTTTAGGCGGATCTACTACTAGTGAGATAAAAAATATTTTGGAAATATTTTTACTTAATTATAAAATTAAGGCACTATTTTATGAATCAGAATATAATCAATATTATCAGGATATTATGTTTGAAAATAAGTCCTTAGAGCAATTTAAACCGGATATTATTTTTATACACACTACTAACAGAAACATTACAAGTTATCCAACTTTAATGGATACCGAGAGTGATATAGAGCTACTATTAAATAATGAAACAAAAAAGTTTTATGATATGTGGGATACATGCTTTAAAAAATATAATTGTCCTATAATTCAAAATAATATGGAGTTACCTTACTATCGTGTTTTAGGAAATAAAGAAGTGTCTGATATTCATGGGAAAATAAATTATATTAATAAACTTAATATGAAATTTTATGAATATGCTAATACCCACCAAAACTTTTATATTAATGATATAAATTACTTGTCATCTATGTATGGATTAAATAAATGGGCTGATCAATTTTATTGGTATATGTATAAGTATGCGTTATCCGTAAATGCAATTCCATATTTATCATTTAATATAGCCAATATTATTAAAGCAATTTATGGAAAAAACAAAAAGGCTCTAGTGTTAGATTTGGATAATACTTTATGGGGAGGTGTTATCGGCGATGATGGACCAGAAAATATTGTCCTTGGACCAGAAACTAGTACGGGCCAAGCATATTTAGAGTTTCAAAAATACTTATTAGAATTAAAAAATAAAGGAATTATATTAAATATAAATAGTAAAAATGATTTTGAAAATGCAATTTTAGGTTTAGAACATCCTGATTCCATATTAAAAAAAGATGATTTTGTGATTATTAAAGCTAATTGGCAACCAAAATCACAAAATATGAAAGAAATTGCAAACGAATTATCGCTTGGTATAGATAGTTTTGTTTTTGTAGATGATAATCCTGCAGAAAGATTAATCATAGAAAGGGAAACACCACAAGTGGTTAGCCCTGAAATAGATAATGTTGAACATTATATCAGAATACTAGATTCAGGTGGATATTTTGAAACTACCGAGTTATCTACAGAAGATTTTCAAAAGACAGAAATGTATCATTCAAATTTAAAAAGAGAAGAATTATTAAATTCGGTAGAGAATTATGATGATTATTTAAAATCATTAAAAATGAAAGCCATAATTAAAGATTTTGAAAAAATTTATGTTCCTAGAATTTCTCAATTATCTAATAAAAGTAATCAATTTAATTTAACAACACATAGATATACTGAAAATGAAATTGAAAAGATTATGTTAGATGATAATTATATATCTATTTATGGTAAACTTATTGATTGTTTTGGTGATAATGGAGTTGTATCAGTAATAATTGGAGAAAAAAAGAATAAAGAACTCCATATAGATTTATGGATAATGAGTTGTAGAGTACTAAAAAGAGATATGGAATATGCAATGTTAGATCAATTAGTCGAAAAAGCCCAACATAAAGGCATAGAAAAAATAATAGGATATTATTATCCAACTAAAAAGAATGGTATGGTAAAAGAATTCTATAAATCACTTGGGTTTGACTTGGTTAGTTGCGACGAAAATGGTAATTCAACTTGGGAATTATCATTAAAAAGAAGTTATAAAAATAAAAATAAATTTATTGAGGTGGAAAATGGAAGAAATATACAGTAGGTTAAATGAAGTTTTCAAGGATGTTTTTGATGATAAAAACATTGTTATAAATGATGAAACTACAGCAGATGATATTGAGGATTGGGATAGTCTAGAACACATAAACTTAATAGTTGCTATTGAAAATGAATTTGGAGTAAAATTTTCTATGGGTGAAACAACATCATTAAAAAATGTCGGCGAGATGGCCACTTTAATCAAAAATAAATTAGGAAAATAAAATGAGAGTTAAGAAAAGGAAAATTAAAAAGGTAGTTAAAATTTTTCTAATTATAATGGCTATATTTGTTATTGGAGTGTGTATATTTCGTTTTGCTATAAGATTCAAATCTGATAGCAAAATTGAAATTAATGTTGGGGAAAATTATAATTATAAAATGAAAGCAACATTTTTTTCAAAAGACATAAGTAATAAATTAGAAAAAGAAGGAAAAGTTGATAATAGCAAGATTGGGAAATATCGCATAGTTTATTCATATAAAATGTTTTTGGGATTGAAAAGGAAAAAGACTGTTACAGTATCAGTTGTAGATAAATTAAGTCCAACAATAGAATTGATCGGAAATAATAATTTAGAATTATTTTTAGATGATGAGTATATTGAACCGGGATATAATGTTAATGATAATTATGATAAGAATGTTAAAGTCAGCGTAAAAGGGGAAGTAGACACGAAAACTGTAGGCACTTATTACCTAACATATGTTGCTACCGATAGTAGTGGTAACACTGCTGAAGTGGTTAGAAAGGTTATTGTAAAAGAAAAGCCACCAGTCGATGTGCCAATTGCTGAGTTTGATATTCATAATTATTTTGATTCCAATGTTATACTTGGAGAGACAGAGGACTCTGGAAATGAATATATTTCAAAAATTGTTTTCGTTGGAGATTCTGTTCCATGGCAATTTGGACTTCAGGGTCAATGGGATTCAAAAAATGTCTATGCCGCGGCTTGCACAGGACCATCAAATATATATTCGCAAAAAGCTTATTGGAAGAATAAATTAACATCAAAAACTATTCCTGATTTGATAAAAGAAAATAAACCAGAGTATATTTTAGTATCAATAGGATTTTGTGAGATAGTATCTTCAGGAAATGTAGATTTATTTATTTCTAACTATGAAAAATTTATTGAAGATATTCAAAATAATAGTCCAAACACAAAAATTATTTTAAATTCAATGTATCCAGTTATAAGTGAAACATTAAGAGGAAATGAAGTTCCTACTAATAAACAAACTAATGAATATAATTATTATATAGCATCAATAGCAAAAAAGTATAAATTGAAGTATTTAGATTCTGCAGTTGTGTTAAAGAACAATAAAGGATTAGCAGAACCAACATTGACAGCAGAAGATGGATATCATCCAAATATTGCTGGCATGAAGAAAGTTATTCAATATGTGAGAACACATAAATATAAGTAAGGAGTGGAAGAATGAAAAAAATAAAAAAAATATTAGTTATTGTAGTATGTATTATAGTATTAAGTGGATGTGGTTCACAACAAAATAATAGTAATAAAGAATTGGATTTAAATTTAGTTAAATCTAATCTTAGTGCTTTAATGGTTGAAAATAGTAAACCTTTTAGTGAGGAAAGTAATATAAATAATAAAGATTCTATTGAAACTTATGGACTTGATGTAACATTGTTAGATGAGTATGCAATTTATTTACCATCTGCTGTAGTAGACGCCAGTATGTATATAGTAGCTAAACCTAAAGAAGGTGAAAGTAGTGTTGTAAAATATCAAATAAATGAGTTACTTGAAAAATATTATAATGCTTATAATGGATACTATCCTAAAGAGGCAAAACTTATTGAAGATCGTATGGAAAAAGAATTAGATGGCTACTTAATATATATTGTTTCAGCAGATAATGAAAAAGTATATAATGCAATAAAGGAAAGTTTAAAATAATATGGTTTTTAGTAGCATAGAGTTTTTATTTTATTTCTTTCCTTTTTTTTTGATAGTCTACTATTTAACACCCAATAAAATAAAAAATTATGTTTTATTAACATTTAGTTTAATCTTTTATGCTTGGGGGGAACCAATATATGTTTTTTTGATGATATTTTCAACATTTATAGATTTTATTAATGGTAGATTATTATCACGTAATAACAATGACAAAAGAAGAAAAATGTATCTTTCTATAGCACTGTTAATTAATTTAAGTTTATTAGGCTTTTTTAAATATAGTGACTTTTTGATTGAAAATATAAACACATTATTTAAATTAAATATCGGTTTATTAAATGTAAAACTTCCAATTGGAATAAGTTTCTATACATTTCAAACAATGAGTTATAGTATTGATGTATATAGAAAAAAAGTTGAGCCGGAAACAAATTATTTTAGATATTTAACATATGTTTCAATGTTTCCACAGTTAATTGCCGGCCCTATTGTTAGATATGAAACCATCAACAGTGAATTGCATTCACGATCAATCAGTTTTGATAAAGTTGCTCACGGCTTTAAAAGATTTTTACAAGGATTATTCAAGAAAGTATTAATTGCAAATAATATAGGTACTCTATTTAATATAATTAGTTCTTCGAATATAGAGCAAAGTTCTGTTTTAACATTATGGTTGGGTTTAATAGCATATGCGATACAAATATATTTTGATTTTAGTGGTTACTCTGATATGGCAATTGGTAGCGGAGAAATGTTAGGATTTACATTCGATGAAAACTTTGATTATCCATATTTATCTAAATCAATCGCTGAGTTTTGGCGAAGATGGCATATTAGTTTGGGCACTTGGTTTAGAGATTATTTAATGTACCCAATTTTAAAAAGTGATTTTATCCAAAATATTCAAAAGAAATTAAAAGAGAAAACCAATAAAAAAATTGCAAAAAAAATCACAATATCTATTGGGACAACTATTGTTTTCTTTGTAACAGGATTATGGCACGGAGCAAGTAATAATTTTATAATTTGGGGTTTATATTATGGATTATTTTTAATTATAGAAGAAGCTTTCCTAGGAAAGTTCTTGGACAATACAAAACATAAGATTATAAACCATATTTATGTATTAATTGTAGTATTGGTTGGTTATGCAATTTTTAGTATTGAAGATATGGGGCTATGTATTAAATATTTATCATCTGCATTTGGTCTTAATCATTTGCCAGTATTAAATAATGACTTTATATTCTACATATCAAATTATGGCGTTATTTTATTAATTGGAATATTCTTTTGTGTACCGGTTTACAAAAAAATATCTTTGAAATTTAAAGATAGTGCTATTTTTAATGTTTTTGAATATGCTATGTATATTGTTTTATTTATATGCACAATTTCATATTTAGTTACTAGTTCATATAATCCATTTATGTATTTTAGATTTTAGGTGATAGAATGAAAAACAAGAATGATAAATTTATATTTATAACGATTACTTTTATAGTTTTTTTCTTTTCGATTATTTTGATTTTTACAAAAAAGGTAGATTTTTCAGAGAATGAAAATAGATATTTAGAAGAATTTCCAAAGATATCTATGGAAAATCTTTTAAGTGGAAAAGTAACTAATGGTATTCAGAAATATTTGAATGATCATTTTCCATACAGAGAAAAGTTTCTATTTATTACCACAAAAACGGAGATGCTTTTAAGAAAAAAGATAATTAATGATGTATATTTAGGAAAAGATGATTATTTGATAGCAAAATTTGATGGTGTTGATAATAAAGAGAAAATAATTGATAGAATTAATAATTTTAAGCTAAATAATTCGAATAAAGAAATAGAAATATTATTAATTCCTAGTAGTATTTCTATTAATGATGATAAATTACCTAAATATGCAATTAACAAAAATGAAATAAACGAAATAGATAATATTTATAGCAAACTCAATATAGAAACAATTAATGTTTTTGATACTTTGAAAGAACATAACAAAGATAATGAGATGTTTTATAAAACAGATCATCATTGGACAAGTTATGGAGCATATTATTCTTATTTAGAATTTTGCAAATATAATCAATATGAATGCACACTTATGAATAATTATAATATAAAAAAAGTAACAGACAATTTTAATGGTACATTATATTCTAAAACAAACAAATATGATAATATGTCAGACAAAATATATATCTTTGATTTAAAGAATAATAACTATATAGTTAATTATGTATATGAAAATTTATATAAAACTTCTATATTTGAATATAGTTATCTAGATAAAAAAGATAAGTATTCGATGTTTTTAGATAACAATCACCCACTTATTACAATTACAAATAACAATTGCAATAACAAGAAAGAAATATTATTAGTTAAAGATAGCTATGGCAATAGTTTTTCACAATTTTTAATAAATGATTTTTATAAAGTTCATATCATTGATTTAAGATACTATAAGTCTAGTGTTAGTAAGTACTTAAATGAAAATAATAATATAGATAAAATACTACTTTTATATAATGTTAATACCCTAGATGATGATACAGGGCTTTTAAACTTGCAATAAACTTTAGATAGTAAAATTTTAAATACTATTAAAAATTGCACCAAAAGAGTTCCTATAAAATGAGTGAAAAATATTATATATTATAAAATAGCAGATATTAAAGACTGCTATTTTGCATTATATAGGTTCAAAAGTTCGACAATTGAAATATTAGGTTTGTTTAGTTTTGATACCTGCTCTGTTATAATACAGACAAAGTAACAAGTTCTTATTATATGTTTTTAAATTGCACTGCCGTTACCGAAATTGCTATTAGAAAAGCTGATTTTTCCAATGTAACAAATTATAATCTAATGTTTTCTGGTATTCCTAATAATACTAAGATATATGTTAAAAATGCTACTATCAAATCATGGATTACTGAAAAATTTTCTAATCTAACTGGTGTTACTACTATTTAATATAATCAGATTAGTATAAATGTGTATAAAAATAATAATTAAAGAGATAAGTAATTGTCTCTTTTTAAGTTAGAAAGTATTTCACCATGAATATAATATCTTATAGTTATTCATTACTAGACTATAGAATAGGCTAGTAATGACATGAAATGACTTAGGCATTTCATGAAAGGTATAAAAATTTAAATTAAACATATAAAAATACTTGAAAAACTACTAATAATTTGGTATTATTATAATAGTAAGGAATGGTAAATATGAAAGAAAATAATAGTAATAAGATAAATAAGTTTTTATTAGTAACAACCGTTCTAAGTATGATAATTCTTTTAATAGGAGGAACACTTTCTTATTTCACATTATCTACTATGAGTAAAATAGATGCCTTAGCAGTCAAATCAGGAAAAGTCGTACTAGGATTAGGAGTTTCACCATTATATACTGGACATGAATTAATTCCATTAAAAGACGAATACATAACTAGAGCTTATAATCAACGTTGTAAAGATGACCTAGGTAGTGGAGCTTGCCTTGCATATGGATTAGAAGTATTCAACTATGAAGAAAAAACAGAAGTAGAAGGCACAATAGATTTCAATTTGGGAACCATCGAAAACTTAAGTTATATGGTATTAGATGAAGATGGAAATACATATGTGGATACAACCCATATAGATAAAGATAAACCATCAGGATTAACATTAGGAAATAAATTTTCTTTAGCAAAAGCAACAGATGGTATTTATCCATCAAAAAAATTCATATTATTAATATGGCTTACAGACAACAATAAAGAACAAGATGAAACAGATGCAGGAGAAGTATTTACTGCTGATGTAACATATAGAACTTCTGAAGGTGGAAGACTTACAGCTAGTGTTGATGGAAAAAAAGCAGCATCAGATAGTAATTCATCCATTGGCGTATAGGAGGTCAAAAAATGAAAAATAAAATATATATATCAGTAATGGCCGTCTTAATAATTAGTGCTCTAACATTCGGAGCAACATATGCCTATTATGTATCTCAAGATACCAAAACATTCACTGGAGAAATAGAAAAAGGTATAGTATCAACATTAAATTTAACTACTACAAAGTCTTCAACTAACTTAGTACCATTACAAGATAGTAAAATAAAAACAGCCATAACCAAAAGTAGTAATAAATGTATAGATAAAAATAATTATGAAGTATGTTCCCTATATACAATAACATTAACAAATACCAATGCTTCAGAAAATCTATATGGTTATGTCAAAACAAATACCACTACTTATACTACAACTAATTTAAAGTATCAAATATTTGATTCAAGTTATAATGCTATAACAGATGTCATGACCATATCAAAGACTGCTAATGATTTAGTATATTTCAAAAAAGGAACTACCCAAGTATCTATAACAAGTACAGGAACAAAAACATACTATTTAGCAATATGGCTATCTGATACTAATAGTGATCAGTCGTCAGACTATTCCAAAACATTTAATGGAGCTATAGGTTTTGAATTAGTAGGATCGCCATCAGATAAACTACAAGCAACATTATCATAAATATATAAAATAAACATATACTGTAACAAAAAACAGTTGACAGTATATTTTTTTTGTGATAAAATACATAAAGAAAGCGAGGGATAAATATGGCAGTTAAAATTAGATTAAAAAGAATGGGAGCAAAGAAAGCACCTTTCTACCGTGTAATAGTAGCAGACTCTAGAAGTCCAAGAGATGGAAGATTTATCGATACAATCGGTACTTATAATCCATTAACAACACCAGCAGAAATTAAATTAAATGAAGAATCTGCAATTAAATGGCTTAACAATGGTGCAATACCTACTGATACAGTTAAAAATTTATTTAGTAAAGCAGGAATTATGGAAAAATACCATAATTTAAAGCAAGGTAAATAATGAATAATTTAGTAGAACTTACAGAGTTAATAATAAAAAAACTAGTAAAAGATTCCGAATCAGTATCAGTAAAAGAATTTGAGTCCGATGAAGATAACACCATTCTAATTGAAGTAATGGTATCATCAGAAGATATGCCAAAAGTAATAGGTCATGGTGGCAAGACAATAAATTCCATCAGAACTATAGTACAAGCAGCTTCATTCAATATGGACAATAAATTAGTTAAAATAAATGTTGACTCATACTAATAGAACCAAAGTGTTCTATTTTTTCTTTTACCTTGATTTTTTCTCTATAATATTTTATAATTAATATGGAGGCTAAATATGAGTAAAATAAAAAATATATATGCAAGAGAAATATTAGATTCCAGAGGCAATCCTACCGTAGAAGTAGAATTAACACTAGAATCAGGAATAAAAGCAGTAGCATCAGTACCAAGTGGAGCATCTACTGGTAAGAATGAAGCATTAGAACTAAGGGATAATGATAAAAATAGATATCATGGTAAAGGTGTATTAAAAGCCATAAACAATGTTAATAATATTATAAAACCATTATTAATAGGAAAAGATTCATTAAATCAAGAAGAAATAGATAGAATCATGTTAGAAAAAGATGGAACTGAAAATAAAGAAGTACTAGGAGCTAATGCCATATTAGGAGTTTCACTAGCTAATCTAAAAGCTGCTGCTAAATATAAAGGTTTAGAATTATATGAATACTTAGGAAAAGAATACAGTATGCCAAAATGTATGATGAATATCTTAAATGGCGGAGTTCATGCTAGTAATAATCTAGACTTCCAAGAATTTATGATAGTACCAAATAAAGAAGAATACCATGAAAACTTAAGAATGGGTTCGGAAGTATTTAATACTTTAAAAAATGTCCTAAAAGAAAGAAATTTATTATGTGGAGTAGGAGACGAAGGCGGTTTCGCCCCTCAAATAAATGATGCCAAAGAAGCCTTAGAGTTAATAAAAGAAGCCATAACAAAAAGCGGTTATGAATTAGGAAAAGATATAAATATTGCTCTCGATGTAGCAGCATCAGAATTCTATAATGAAGAAGAAGATATCTATTTACTAGAAGGAGTAAAATATACCAAAGAAGAATTAGTATCCTACTATCAGTCACTAGTAGATAAATATCATATCATCTCTATTGAAGATGGAATGGCTGAAGAAGATTATGAAGGATGGAAACTATTAACAAGTAAATTATCTAATATCCAATTAGTCGGAGATGATTTATTTGTAACCAATAAAAAACTACTTCAAAAAGGAATAGATATGCATATAGCTAATGCCATCTTAATAAAACTAAATCAAATAGGAACTGTAACAGAAACCCTAGAAACCATAAAACTCGCTAGAGATAACAATTATAAAACAATAATATCTCATCGTAGCGGTGAAACAGAAGATAATTATATATCTGACTTTGCTGTAGGCCTAAACTTAGGTCAAATAAAAACAGGTTCAATGTCCCGTGGTGAAAGATTATCCAAATATAATAGATTACTTAGAATAGAGGAGCAAATCAAATGAAAAAAATAGTAGTATTAATAATACCAATCTTATTATTAACAGCTTGTACAAGTAATGAAGAAGATAAAATAGCCTATCTAGAATATAAAAATGAATTAGAAAAACAAGAAACATTTAGTCCAGAAGATGAATTAGATTTTAATGTCTATTTCAATATCTCTAAAGAAGGAGAAGAAATAACTAACTATAGTATATTAATAAATAATCCCAAAGTAAATATGCATAAAGTAAAAGCATTATTAATACATAATTATATCATAGATGAAGCCTATCCATCTATAGGTATAATGGATAAACCAGTAGAATTACTAAAAGATAACAATAATAAAATAGAATTAAAAGGAAAAATTCAAACAAGTGAAGATATAAGTAATGTAAAATATAAATTATATATCGAATATACTACTGATGATGGAAAAGAAAATAAAATCTATTATGATGTAAAAAGAGGATAAATTATGACAAAAAGTATATAAAGAATATTATATACTTTTTTTGGTGATTAAAATGAAAGTTAAAGTAATAGATGAAGAACATGAAAAAGATCTAGAAAATAGTATAAACACCTTTATCAAAGAAAATAATATTGATGTCATTGATATCAAACTATCAAGTTCATGTAGTATCTATGGTGAAGAACAAATATATTGCTTTACAGCCCTAATAATGTATACTGAAATAAAAGAAGAATAACTTCTATATAATAAATATGGTTGATATCTTAATTTAAGACCTAAGGCTTAGAGTGACCCAAAAGAAATGTCAAATATTAAATATTTTACTTTATATAAAATAATATTTGTGATATTATATATATAGGGTGTAAATATGAGAACAAAAAAAATATTTTTAAATATGATATGTGATATATTACCATATCTCTTAATCGGAGTAGTAGGAATTATCAAAATGGATGTATTAATAAAATACATCGGAGATATCGGTAATGGCTACTACCAAACAATAAATCAAATAATATCTTATGTCTTTTTAGCACAAGCAGGCTTTTCTGATGCCGTAATATATAGTTTATATAAACCATTTGCTGAAAAAAATAAAGATGACATAAATGCCATTTATGGCGGAGCCAGAAAAGTATTTAGAATAATAGGCTTTATCATACTAGGAATAATCTTCTTAGTAACATTAGGACTACACTTATTCTATAACTTTGAAGAAGGTTATAAAGTATCAGCTTTAATATGTTTCTTTATCATATCAACATCATATCTAATATCATACTTTGGTAAAGGACAAACATATATGGCCGTATTAAGTGCAGCCCAAGAAAAATATGTCTATTCCCTAATATTTAATGGAGTAAAATTACTTTGTGATATCCTAATAGTAGTAGTAACTATCAAATTTAAAACACTAGAATCAATAGCAATAGTAATATTAGCTATGAAAATACTAGAAGAAATAATAAATAGAATAGTAGTCAAAAAGAAATATCCAGAACTACATGAAATAGCACGAAAAGATACCTCAATGGTAAAAATGACCAAAGACTTAGCTTGGACCCAATTAGGATATCTAATACTAAATAATGTTGACGCCTTATTACTAATGGGCTTCAATGGCCCTGTAATGGTTAGTATCTATACAACCTATAATTATATATTAAGATTCCTAACCGAAATAGCATCTCGTGTCGAACTATCTAGTGTCTATTCCTTTGGCAATGTCTTTGCCAAAAAAGAAGAAAAAAGAGTATACCCTTTATTTAAAGAATATATGATGATGTTTATACTAATAGCCTTTAGTATGTGCTTAACATTCATGATTGGAATAAGAGGCTTCGTATCCGTATGGGTAGGTAAAGAAAACTATATCTTAGACTATATAACTGTAGTATTATTTACTAGTACATCATTTTTAAATATCTTATATTTCCCATTAGTAGCTCTAATAAATGCTGATGGCTTATTCAAAGATAACAAAAAACATATCTTTATCTGTGCCTCAGTAAATCTAATATTATCCATAATATTAATAAATTACTTAGGCATAAATGGAATATTACTAGGTACAGGAGTAGCCTTCTTAGTAAATATAGCCTTAAAATCAAATCTAATATCTAAGAAGATAACTAAAGAAATAAAACTATCAAATATCTTAAAATATTATATAATAACAATCATACTATTCATAGTACTATCAGTAGCCTTAAAACCAATAGAAAATTACTTCCTACTAACAGCAGGTGGTTTCATAACAACAATACTAAAACTAGGAATAATATTTATCATCATAACATTATTAACATCCCTTATCTTATATGTAGTTAGTAACGATGCCAAAAATCTATTCAGAAGATTACTAAATCTAATAAAAAGAAAACTAAAAAAATAGAGAATTACTTTTTCTCTATTTTTTCTTTTCTATATTCTTCTAGTATCTTAATAATATTAATCTTATATTTAGGATATGCTTTAAATATTCTTCTATTAAGAAATTTACTCTCAATCTTTTCTTTAATTTTTTCTTTAATCTCTTCCGTACTATCCTTATCAATCTTTGATAAACTATTCTTAAGTTTAAATGAAGCATACATCGAAATAATAAAGTCAATAGTAAAGATAATCAACAAAATCAAACTAATAATATTCAAAGTATTAGTATTAATCTTAAGTAATAAACCTTCAAAGAAAGGATTAGCAAAATAAACTAAGAAAGTACCAAGTACTCCAAAGAAGAAAGCATTATTAAGACAAACTCTTCCATTAATGTTAAACTTTCTATTAGAATAATCCCACCATCTAGCCTTAAATATCTTTTCCATAAAATAACTAACCATATATTCAATAAAAGAACATACTATTACCGCTAGTAAAAAGACTGTCAAAGGATTATCTTTATAATGATTTAAATAAAGAATCATTATAATACTAGAATATCCATATATAGGACAATAAGGCCCTAACATAAATCCTCTATTAACAAATTTCTTATACTTAGGAAAAGTAACACATACCTCTATAGCCCATCCAATAAAAGAATATATTAAAAATAATATAAAATAAAAATAAAACTTATCCATATCTACCTCACTTAACAAGTATATCAAAAAAAGAACTTTATGTAAATACCTTGAAAAAAATATCATATTATTATATAATGAATGAGAAGAAGGTGTAATAATGAAAAGAATATTAACAGGTTTGCAACCAAGTGGCGAATTAACATTAGGTAGTTTAATAGGTAGTATATCACAAATGGTAAAATACCAAGATGAATACGAATCATTTATGTTTGTTCCTGATATGCATGCCATAACAGTAAAACAAGATCCTAAATTATTAAAAGAAAGAATAATAAAAAATGTAGCGTTATATATAGCTTGTGGTCTAGATCCTAAAAAGAATACCATTTATATACAATCAGAAAATCTATATCACACTAATTTATCATGGGTATTAGAATGCCATACTTATATAGGAGAAGCATCTCGTATGACCCAGTTCAAAGACAAATCAAAAAAACAAGAAAACGTAACTGTAGGTTTATTTACATATCCCATTCTAATGGCTTCAGATATCTTATTATATGACGCTGATTATGTACCGGTAGGTATTGATCAAAAACAACATGTAGAACTTGCCCGTAACATAGCTGAAAGATTCAATAAAACATATGGAGATACTTTCAAAATACCATCACCATTAATACCAGAAGTAGGAGCCAAAATAATGGACTTATCTGATCCTACTAAAAAAATGAGTAAGAGTGATATCTCCGGAAAAGGAGTAATCTATTTATTAGATGATGAAAAAGTATTACGTAAAAAAATAATGTCCGCTGTTACAGATAGTGAAAACAAAGTATACTATGATCCAGAAAACAAACCTGGAATATCTAACTTACTTACTATCTATTCTTCATTAAAGAAAATATCAATTGAAGAAACATCTGAACACTTCAAAGACTATAACTATGGTAATCTAAAAAAAGAAGTCGCCGATGTAGTTGTAGAATCATTAACAGAAATTCAAAATAAATATCATGAAATAATGAATAGTAATCAAATAAATGAAATATTAGATAGTGGTAGAGATAAAACAATGCAAATAGCCAAAGAAAAAACATACGAAGTATTTAAAAAAGTAGGCTTTGGAAGATACTAAAAGAATAGGAAATCCTATTCTTTTTCAATATATATATCTTTATTAATCTTAATATTATAATTACCCAATTTATCAAGAACATCACTAGTAACAAGAACATTATAAATAATATTATCTTCAAAAACTTTACTAATAATATGACTATCTCTAAGTATATAATCAATATCCTTAATATCACTATAACCAAAAGTAATCATAATATCATACCCCTTAACCAAAGTAATAATATTATTATCTCTAATAACTTCTCTAGCAACTTTACCATAAGCCCTAGTAAGAGGACCAACACCTAACTTAACACCACCAAAATACCTAACTACAATAATTAAAGTATAATTTAAATTATTCCCAGTAATCTGATTAAGAATAGGAGCTCCTGCTGTCCTAGAAGGTTCTCCATCATCCGAAGACTTAATATCATTATCAATAACATATCCATAACAATAATGAGTAGCATTAGGATACTCTTTTTTAATTTTATCTATATAATCATTAACTTCATCCTTAGAATAAACTCTAAAAATAAAAGATATAAATTTAGAATACTTAATAATCTCTTCATATTTATCATTATCTTTAATACTAAGCATAACATCACCATCATCATTGTATCAAACTTTCATCATAAAATCTAGTAGTATTTCTTAATTTTCTTCTTCTCCTATTGACTAAGTAAAAAATAATGACTATAATAAATAATTAACAAAATGAAGAAGGAAAGGAGTAATTTGAAAAAGTTAATATTAATATTATTAGGTATATCACTCTTATTAGGAGGAACTATTTTTATCATATATAAAAATAATAAAAATACCAAAGAAGAAGTAGTAGATATATTTAAAGAAGAAAAAGAAGAAGTAAAAGAAGATAAAAAAGAAGCCAAAACAACTAAAGTAATCGTTGACATAAAAGGAATGGTAGTAAATCCTGGTGTCTATGAAGTAGATAGTACTTCAAGAGTAAATGATGTCATATCACTAGCTGGAGGTCTTCTAGAAGGCGCAGACACTTCAAAAATAAATCTAGCCAAAATAGTTGAAGATGAAATGACTATCATAATTTATTCAACTGAAGAAGTACTAGAAAAATTCAGAGAAGAAAACTGTGTCTGTGAAAAATGTGATATTACTAATGATGCCTGTATTAGTAGTACCACTACCGATAATCAGTTAATAAACATTAATACTGCTGATGAAAAAGAATTACAAAATATAAATGGAGTAGGAGAAGCAAAAGCAAAATCAATAATCGAATATCGTGAAGAAAATGGTTTATTTACCACTATTGAAGATATAAAGAATGTTCCCGGAATAGGAGACTCTCTTTTTGAAAAGATTAAGGCATATATTACAGTCTAAACATCTAATAAAAATAATAACCATTATAATCTTTATAATAACATTATTATATACAAACTACTATCCCTTTAAATCAAAGTATACAAAAGATGATAAAGAATTTATTGGTATAGTAACCAAATACGAAGTCAAAGAAGATAAAATAACTATAGAAATAAAAGCTAAAGAAAAACTATTAATAACATATAAATACCAAGATAAAGAATTTAATAATCTATCATATGGAGATAAAATAAAAGTAAAAGGAACATTAATAACCCCTAGTAAAAATACCAATCAAAATACTTTCAATTATCAAAAATATCTCTATTATAAAAAAATATACTATCTAGTCGAAGCTACTAGTATCAATAAAATAGCTAACAATCATAATTATCTATATACTATCAAAAATACCCTTTATCAAAAAATAAATAAACTAAAATCATCAAACTATATAAAAACATTACTATTCTGTGATAATACCTTATCAAAAGAAATAAAAGAAAGTTATCGCATTAATGGTATATCTCATTTATTTTCCGTATCAGGAATGCATATAAATTTCTTTGTAAGTATTATCTATCTTTATCTAAATAAAATAACTTACAATAAAAGAATAAAATATCTAATCACTAATATCTTTATAATCACATATCTAATACTCTTTCCCTCATCATCTCTTTTAAGAAGTGCTGTTATGAGTATCTTATATAGCATAAATTATTTATTAAAACTAAAAATAAAAAAAATAGATATTCTCCTTCTAACACTAGGAGTCTCTCTTCTAATAAATCCCTTTATTATTTATGATTTAGGTTATATCTATTCTTATACCATAACATTCTTCTTAGTATTATCTAGTAGTACTCTAAAAAAGAAAAACAAAATAAATAAAATAATCTATATATCACTTTTATCATTCTTAGTATCAATACCTATAACCATATATAATAGTTTTGAAATAAATATAATAAGTATCTTACTAAACATTATCTTAGTCCCAATAATAAGTATAATAATATTACCCCTAACAATATTAACATATATATTTCCTATATTAGATAGTATCTTATATTTATTTGCTAATACTCTAGAAACAATATCATTATTCATATCAAAAATAAATATAACCAAAATAATATTTCCTAAACCAAGTTTATTAATAATAGTATTATATTATATAATATTCCTACTATCATATCAAAATAAAAAATACTTCTATCTAAATATTATCTTACTCATAATAATCTATATATCTCCCTATCTAAATAGTAATTTTGAAGTAGTAATGTTCGAAGTAGGAGAAGCCGATTGCCATCTCATAAAATATCCCTATAACAAAAATACCATCTTAATAGATACTGGCAAAAATGAATATAAAATAAAAAATGAAGTAATACCATATCTCAAAAGTATAGGTATAAAAAAAATAGATTATTTAATAATAACCCATGGCGATGAAGATCATATAGGAGTCTCTATTACTTTAATAAATAATTTCCAAGTAAAGAATGTCATACTAAATAAAGGAACATTTACTGACATAGAAAAAGAATTAATAAAAAATCTAAATAAAAAGAAAATACCATATCAAATAAATATAAACAAAATAAACCTAAGTAATCATACCATATATCTATTAAATAATACAAAATATAATAATGAAAATGATAATAGTATCATAACATACTTTACATATCAAAAATACAAATTCCTTTACATGGGTGATGCCTCTATAACTACTGAAGATAATCTTCTAGAAAATTATAATCTAAATAATATATCCATATTAAAAGTAGGCCATCACGGTTCTAATACATCTTCAAGTAAAGACTTCATATCACAAATAAATCCCAGTATATCTCTAATCTCAGTAGGAAAAAATAATATCTATCACCATCCTAATAAAGAAGTAATAAATAACTTATCCAAAAGTAGAATCTATCGTACTGATATTAACAACATGGTAAAATTAACAATAAATAGTAAAGGAATATTAAAGGTGACTACTATTACATAAAAAGTTGCGCCACTGGCGCAATAATTGCTATGGTAACTATACCAAAAAGGGTCTACAATGTCGGCCCAATTGACTTGGTGACATTATTGTAAATTGCTATCACTAAAAAAATATAAGGAGGTTTAATGAAAAATAACTATTACAATGTAGATAAATTATTAATTGAAGCCTAAGGTGGTGAAGATAGAGCTAAGTATGGAGATGGATTAATAAAAGAATATTCATTAAAATTATCTAAAGAAATTGGAAAGAAATATAATATTACCACATTAAAAAGAATGCGACAATTTTATCTTATAATTGGAAAAGGTGCCACACTGTGGCACCAATTAAGCTGGAGTCATTATTGTGAATTATTACCATTAAAAGATATTAATGAGGTAAATTATTATGTCAAAATAACAATAGAACAATACTTGAGCAAAAGACAATTAAGAGAAAGAATAAGAAATAAAGAATATCAAAAATTAGATGATAAGACTAAATTAAAATTAATTAATAAAGAAGAAACTAAAGTAAATGATTTTGTTAAGAACCCAATAGTTATCCATAATAAATATAATCTTGATAAAAAAAGAACATATAGGTCAAATACAAATATATATGAATTATATAGATAAACATATTAAGACTATTAATCAAGATAAAACAATAGGTATTATAATTACTAAAAGAGATAATCGTTATTATATAGAATATTCAAGTGATAAAAGAATATTAACTAGAGAATATATATTAAATTAAAAGGAGAAATAAATGAATTATTACAATGAAATAAAAAATAAACTAATAGATAATGAAGTATATAAAAAAGTAAAAGACTACTTTAAAAATAGAAATGATCTTAGTACTTATTATGAGGTAGGTAAATTATTAATCAAAGCTCAAGGTGGAGAAGAGAGAGCTAAGTATGGAGATAATCTTATTAAAGAATATTCTGAAAGACTTTTTAATGATACTGGTAGGAAATATAACATTACTGCATTAAAGAGAATAAGGCAATTTTATCTTGTGGTAGAAAAAGGTGTGCCACTGGCGCACCAATTGACATGGAGTCATTATTGTGAATTATTACCATTAAAAGATATTAATGAGATAAATTATTATATCAAAACAACAATAGAACAATGCTTGAGCAAAAGACAGTTAAGAGAAAGAATAAGAAACAAAGAATATCAAAGATTAGATGATAAAACTAAACTAAAACTAATTAATAAAGAAGAGATAGATATTAAAGATAATATTAAAAATCCAATCATTATAAAAAATAAATTAGATATTGATAAAGAAATAGTAAGTGAAAAAATACTTCAAAGACTAATACTTGAAGATATACCATCATTTCTAGAAGAATTAGGTACTGGTTATTCATTTATAAAAAACGAATACAAAATAAAACTAGAAGAGAGATATAACTATATAGATCTTTTACTATTTAATATCGAATACAACTGCTATGTAGTAGTAGAACTAAAAGTAACAGAACTAAAAAAAGAACATATAGGTCAAATACAAATATATATGAATTATATAGATAATAGTTTAAGAAAAATAACTCAAGATAAAACAATAGGTTTAATAATATGTAAAAAAGATAACAAATACGTAATAGAATACTCAAGCGATAAAAGAATATTAACTAGAGAATATATATTGAGTTAGGAGAAATAAATGAAATATTATAATGAAATAAAGAATAAACTAATAGATAATGAAGTATATAAAAAAGTAAAAGACTATTCTAAAAATAGAAATGATCTTAGTACTTATTATGAAGTAGGTAAATTACTTTATGAAGCAGGAAATAAATATGGAGAAGGAATTATTAAAAAATATTCAGAAAGATTAGTTATAGAAGTAGGAAAGAAGTATAATAAAAGGACACTTTTTCGTATGAGACAATTTTATAATATGATTGAAATACAAAAAGTGTCGCCAGTGGCGACACAATTGACATGGAGTCATTATTGTGAATTATTACCATTAAAAGATATTAATGAGATAAATTATTATGTCAAAATAACAATAGAACAATGCCAGAAAATTTATCAACTCCAGAAAAAAGTTTAAAAGAATTAGAAAAAGAGAAAAAAAGATTCAAATAAGCTATTTCAAGATAAAAATTCATTATGATTGTGATATAATAATTACAGGATGTGGTTATATGTCAAAGGAATCAAAATTATATTTATTTAGAGATAGAAAAGATTATATAAAGAAAATGACTAATGATGATGTAATAAATGTTATTGGTACAAAAGGTTCCGGTAAAACAACAAGTACACTGAAATATATTAATGATGATAATTATATTGTTATTAATTGTGATAGATTATATGAAATGCCAACTGATAAAGTTGTTGAGGATAAATATTTAACTGAAATAAAAGATTTTTTAAAAAATAAATATGGAAAAATATGTGAGGGTGAAGAGTTTGTAAATTGCTATAATGACATATTAGATTTTATCAAAAGTAAAAAGAAAAAAGCATTAATTGAAGGTAATGTAATCTATGATATTAAACCAATAACATTATTAAAAGGTACTGTAATTGTTAAAAGAACTGGAATAATAAAATGCTTTGTACGAGCGGTGAAGAGAGATTATCCAATTAAATATTTCATGAATCAAGAAATTGAAAAGCATGGTAAAATATTAGGAAGATTCTATAGACTTAAAGATATAATAAAAAGAAGAAAAAACATTTTTAAAATTTATCATGAAATTGAAAATATAATTGATGACTTAGAAACATATAAAAATGATTAACTGTAATTATTGATTTAATTGCAGTTTTTTCTTTATATAAATTCGTATGCATAAACGTATGTCATCACGTGGCGATGAAGATCATATAGGGGGCTCTATTACTTTAATAAATAATTTTAAAGTAAAAAAAGTCATATTTAACTGTGGTGAGTTTAACGATTTAGAAAAAGAATTAATTAAATTATTAGACAAAAAGAAAATTAAATATTATTAATGTATTAAAGAACTAAATATAGATAATAGTTTAAGAAAAATAACTCAAGATAAAACAATAGGTTTAATAATATGTAAAAAAGATAACAAATACGTAATAGAATACTCAAGCGATAAAAGAATATTATCAAGAGAATATGAATTAATATAAAAAAGCATCCAATTTATTAGAAAAAAATTATTAAAAGAATGTTGACAAACAACATCAAAAAATGTATATTGTAATAAAAGGAGAAAATAAAAATGAAAGAAAAAATTGATAATGAATTTAAACCAAGAACATGGCTACTTGGTATATTAATATTTATTGCTCTTGTAATAGTAGTTATATTAATTAATAAAATAGTTCTTGTTAGTAAAGAAAGAAAGGAAAATTCTAAAAGTTTATTTGACATATTTGATAAAACATATAATGATATAGAAGATTCTAAAACAAAAGTCGATGAAGAATATCAAAAACAACTAGAAAAACATAATATTGATTCGTTTAATAGTCCTCTTGAATTATATTCAGGTACTACAATAAGAAGTAATGTACCAAACAATATAGATAATATTATAAGTAGTAACAAGAAAAATAGTGACCATATAATTACTTTATGTTATCAAAATACTTGTACAGAAGATGAAAATGAAATGAGAACTATAAAAAAGAATTTTACTGAAAAAATCCCAACAAGTGATCCTAACTGGTTTGAAAAAACAACTCAATATTATGATATAATACTTGATTATGATGAAGCTGGTTATGTAAATAAGATTACTATAGAATGATAGAGGTGAGAACATGGAAAGTATAATATATATAGTTTTAACAGTTTTATTAATCGTTATTTTAGTAATAATTGCTAAGTATAATAAACTAGTTAAATTATTTAATAAAATGAAAAAAGCCAAATCAGATATTGAGATATGTCTAAATAAAAGATTTGATTTAATGCCTAACTTAGTAGAAACAGTAAAAGGTTATAGTAAGCATGAAAATGATACTTTAGAAAAAATTACAGCATTAAGAAGTGAATATAATAACAAGAATCATATGGATATAAAATCCGCTAATAAAATGAATAATGAACTTACCAAGTATTTAGCAGTAGTAGAAGCTTATCCAGAATTAAAAGCTGATACTGAGTATTTAAATCTACAAAGTGAATTAAGTATTGTTGAAGACCAATTAAAAGATGCTAGGGAAATATATAATCATGTTGCAAATAATTATAATACTGCTATTGAAGTAGTACCAAGTAACATAGTAGCGGCTATCTTTGGATTCAAAAAAGCTGAGTTATTTAAATTAGAAGATGCTAAAAAAGAAAACGTAGAAATAAAATTATAAACAAAATAAATTAACAAAATATAATTCAAAAAGGGATGATGAACTATTATCTCTTTTTCATGCATTAAAAAATATCCAAAAAGAGGAACAAAACCCAAACTACCAGCATATAGTATAATGTCATAAGAGAAATCTTATGTTTACATATAAGTAGTCCTCCTTAACCGGAGGCTATTTTAGTATATATAATTAACTACTATATAATAGATATGGCTGATATATTATTTTTAGATTACAAGCTAAAAATAACCTTCTAAGATTATAGCTTAGAGGGAATCATAAAATAAAAAATAATAAAAAATACTTGCATTTTATAAAAAGAATAGTTATAATGTCATAGAAAGGAAGCGTTATATGTCAAAAAAATTAGTAATCGTGGAGTCCCCACATAAAAGTAAAACAATAGAAAAATATTTAGGAAAAGATTTCAAAGTAGTATCTTCCGTAGGACACATCAGAGACCTATCAACATCAGGAAAATATGGCTTTGGAGTAGATATAGATAATAATTTTAAACCAGATTATAAAATAATTAAAGGAAAAGCAAAATTAGTAAAAGAATTAAAAAAAGATATCAAAGATGCAGACTTCGTATATCTAGCAACCGACCCCGATCGTGAAGGAGAAGCCATAAGTTGGCATCTATACGATACCTTAGGATTAAAAGAAGAAAACTATGATCGAATAGTCTTCAACGAAATAACCAAAAAAGCCGTTCTAGATTCATTTAATAAAGCTAGAAAAATAGATGATAATCTAGTAAAATCTCAAGAAACAAGAAGAATACTAGATCGTATCATAGGCTTTAGACTAAGTAAACTAATGCAGTCTAAAACAGGAGGCAAATCAGCAGGCCGTGTTCAATCAGTAGCCCTAAAGTTAATCGTTGATCGTGAAAGAGAAATAGAAGCCTTCATTCCTGAAGAATACTTTGAGATAGAAGCAAAATTTAATGACTTCGATGCCAAATTAGATACCTATAATCATAAAAAAATAGAAATCAAAAAAGAATCTGAAGCCAAAGAAATACTAAGTAAACTATCAAATGCCTTCAAAATAGAAAGTATTGATAAAAAAGAAAAAGCTAAGAAAAGCAAATTTCCTTTTACTACAAGTACACTAGAACAAGAGGCTTCAACCAAAATAGGCTTTACCTCTAAGAAAACCATGATGATAGCCCAAAAACTATATGAAGGAATAAATCTAAAAGATGGAGCAGAAGGATTAATATCTTATATGAGAACAGATTCCGTAAGATTATCTGATGAGTTTATTAAAGAAACCTATGGTTATATTAAAGATAATTATGGAAGTGAGTATGTAGGTTATGTAAAAAAGAGTAATAAAACTGAGAATGTTCAAGATGCCCATGAAGCCATAAGACCTACTAATATAAATAATACTCCTGAAAAAATAAAAGAATATCTAACTAATGATGAATATAAATTATATAGTCTAATATATTATAGAGCCCTAGCATCCCTAATGAAAGATGCCAAAGTAGAAGCAACTACTGTTATATTAGATAATAATAATTATCAGTTCAAAGTAAATGGACAAATCCTAATCTTTGATGGATACTTAAAAGTATATAGTAAATATGAAGATAGTGAAGATAAAGTATTACCAGACTTCTCAAACTATAAAAGTAATGTATTAGTAGCTAACACTATAGAATATACATCACATACAACAAAACCACCTGCTAGATATACCGAAAGTAAACTAATAAAAGAAATGGAAGAATTAGGAATAGGCCGTCCATCAACATATGCTAAAACAATTGATACCATTGAAGAAAGAGGTTATGTAAAAGTTATTGATAAAAAATTTATTCCTACTGAAGTAGGTATTGAAACAACCGATAAATTACAAGAATTCTTTAAAGATATCATTAATGTAGAATATACTAAGAATATGGAAGATAATTTAGATAAAATAGCAGAGGGTAACATGGAGTGGAATAAATTACTAAGTATCTTCTATCAAGAATTTGAACCAAAAGTAGAAGTAGCTTTCAAGAATATGGAAAAGAAAGCCCCAGAAGAAACAGGAGAATCATGTCCTAATTGTGGTAGTCCATTAGTAATAAAGCAAAGTAAGTATGGAAAGTTTACTGCTTGTTCAAATTATCCAACTTGTAAATATATTAAAAGTAGTAAAGAAGAAAAAGAAGTAAAAGAAATTATATCTTGTCCAAAATGTGATGGTAAAATATTAGAAAAGAAAACCAAAAGAGGAAAAATCTTTTATGGATGTTCAAATTATCCAAAATGTGATTTTGCTAGTTGGGATAAACCAATTGAAGAAAAGTGTCCTACTTGTGGTGGAACATTAACTGAGAAAAAAGACAAGATAAAATGTATGAATTGTGATTATGAGAGAGCTAATTAATTTAGTTCTTTTCTTTTGCCACTTCAACTTTAAGTAAACTTAAATTTTCCGTGGTATTTTTGAGTCTACGTCTCAAAAATAAGAGTTATGTTGTAAGTAGTGAAATAAATTACAAAATTTTTCAAAATCAAAAAATGTAAATAATTAGCAATTATGTGATATAATATATATACAGATGGGTTACTTGTGAAGGAATAACGATGTGTTGGCAATGCCAGTAAGCATACTTTGTATGTGAGCATTCATCTCGCCTAGGGTACCCATCATTTTTAATTACCATTTTGATGAATTAAAAAAGATAATATTAAACAATAAATAAAAATATAAAGTACTTTGAACAAAAGTATTTTTTCTTTTACATATTCAAATAAAAATAATTATAAAATGCAATTAAATTGAACAAAAACAGTGAAATATTAGCAGAAATGTGGTATAATATATAAAGAAAAAACAAATACAAAAAGGGTGATGTTTATGGATAATAAAAAGTATAAAGAAAAAGTAGAAATCCAAGAAAAAATAAGAAGAGTAGATGGTGCTATGGCCCAAGAAGGTATGCCATTAACAAAAGATATAAAGAAAAAATTATATAATTGTATAATAGGAAAAACCACCACAACAAAAGAAAGAAAAAAAGTCATTGAAAAGTATAGAGGAATCTATGGATAGTAAATATAAATACACATATGAAAAAACAGCTAATTATTGTTATGAAGGGACCGATACTCTAATCAACAAACTTAATATTACAAACGATAAAGATTTATTTAATGCAGAAAGAGAATTAGTATCTTTTAGAACATATGAACTAAATGAAAAACCATTAAAAGGTAACTTTGATTTTGATTATTTAAAAAAAATTCATAAATATTTATTTCAAGACATATATAGATAGGCTGGCAATATAAGAAATTGTAACATAGCTAAACAAGATTTATTTTGTTTAAGTGAATACATTGAAACATTTGGCACAGATATATTTAACAAGCTAAAAGAAGAAAACTATTTTGTATATTACGATAATGAATTAACTATAGAAAAATTAGTTGATTTGTTTGCAGATATTAATGCTTTACATCCATTTAGAGAAGGAAATGGAAGAAGCCAAAGACTATTTATAGAATCATTGGCTAAAATAAATGGAATATATTTAGATGTAACGGAAGTAACAAAAGAAGATATGATTATAGCTAGCCACGAAAGTATAAAAGGAAATTATCATAAATTAAAAGAAATATTTATAAAATATAGCTATGCTTTAGACGATAAAGAAAAATTAAAATATATAAGTGATTATTGTTCTGACGAACTAAAAAAGATAATATTAAACAACAAATAAAAATATAAAGTACTTTGAACAAAAGTATTTTTTCTTTTACATATTAAAATAAAATAATAAATTATAGTTAGTTAACAAAAAATACTTTTAAAATATTGCCAATTAGTAAATAATAATATATAATTATATAGGAAATAGGGTGATAAAATGAAGAAAGTATTATTATGTATTATGGATGGTGTAGGATTAACAAAAAATAAAAAATATAATGCCGTATATAATGCCAAAACACCAGTATTAGATAAATTATGGGATAAATATCCTCATAGTCAATTAGAAGCATCAGGTACCCCGGTAGGTTTACCAAGAGGACAAATGGGAAATTCAGAAGTAGGCCATACCAATATAGGAGCAGGTCGTTTAGTATATCAATCATTAGAACTAATAAATAGTAAAATAAAAGATAAAAGTTTTTATAAAAATGAAGAATTATTAAAAGTAATAAATCATGTCAAAGAAGAAAATAGTAGTTTACATTTAGTAGGACTTTTATCAGATGGAGGAGTACATTCACATATCAATCATTTATTTAGTTTATTAGAATTATCCAAAAAAGAAGGATTAAAAAAAGTATATGTTCACATCTTTACAGATGGTAGAGATGTAAGTCCTACCAGTGGAATAAAGTATATAGAAGCCTTAGAAAAATATATGAAAAAATTAGGCGTAGGAAAGATAGCTTCATTAGGAGGAAGATACTATGGTATGGATAGAGATACTAACTTTGATAGAGTAGAAAAAGCCTATAATGCAATGGTAGTAGGAACTTCAGTTAAAGAAGCCAAGAAAGTATGGAAAGAAAGTCAAAAAAACAAAGTAACTGATGAATTCATAGTACCAGTAACTACTGATAAAAATGGTCTAATAAAAGATAATGATGGAATTATTTTCTTTAACTATAGACCAGATAGATTAAAAGAACTTGCTAGTATCTTTACCAATAAAGAATATAAAAGTTTTGCTAAAGAAGAAATAAAAAATTTAAAAGTAGTAACAATGATGCATGTAGCAGATACCGTATTATGTCCATATGCTTTCGAGTTACCAGAACTAACAAATACCTTAGGAGAATATATAGCAAGTAAAGGATTAACCCAACTTAGAATAGCAGAAACTGAAAAGTACGCTCATGTAACATATTTCTTTGATGGAGGAATAGATAAAGAATACCAAGGAGAAAAAAGAATATTAGTACCAAGTCCAAAAGTAGCAACTTATGACTTAGAACCAGAAATGAGTGCTCATATGATAACAGCCTCATTAGTAAAAGAAATAACAACAAGTCATGAAGACTTAATAATATTAAACTTTGCTAATGGTGATATGGTAGGCCATACAGGAGACTATGAAGCCGCTATTAAAGCTGTTGAAACAGTAGATGAATGTATTGGTAAAATATTAGAAAATATCTCATTAGAAGAATATACCATTATAGTAACAGCAGATCATGGTAACTGTGAAGTAATGCGTAATAAAGATAATAGTATTAATACCAGTCATACTACTAATGTTGTACCATTTATCATAACCGATAAAAGTCTAAAACTAATAGATGGAAAATTAGGAGATATAGCTCCAACTATATTAACACTAATGGGCTTAGAAGTACCAAGTGAAATGACAGGTAATATCTTAATAAAAAGTAGAAAGAAGAGGTAATTATGTTAGAACTACTAAATACAAAAATATTTGATAATGAAAGAAATATCTTAAATGCTGATTTATTTGTTAATAATTTAAAACATACCTTTAAAGCATTTAAATTTAATACAAAGATAACATATGAAGTATATAGAAATATAACAATATATCATATAACATGGAATGATGATAAAAGCTATGAAGATATGTTAGAATTAAAAAAAGAAATAGCCTTAGCCTTAGGAGTAACTACTAATGAATTTGAAATAGAAAAAGAAAAAGAAAACGAAGTAAAGATAAAAGTACAAAACATGAAGAAAAGTACCTTATCATTAAAAGAATTACTAGAAGAATCTAAAGATAAAGATAATAATAATATACCACTAGGATTATCAGAAGAAGATAAAGTAATATATTTTAATATAGAAAAAGATAAGAATCTATTAGTAACAGGAGTAACAGGTATTGGAAAGACTAATCTATTTAATAATATAATACTAAATATCTTAATGAATAAAGATAAAACTAAAATAATTATTTTAGATTCCCAAAGTATAAATTATAATGCTTATGATAAATTATGTGAAGTAGTAAATAATGAACAAGAAATAATAAATAAAATAAAAGAAATAAGACATATCTTTGAAGAAAAAGTAAAAAATAATGATCAAAGTAGAATAATTTTATTTATTGATGAAATATATGAAATAATAAAAAATGATATAAGTGTAAAAGATGATATTAATTACTTATTAGAAGTAGGAGCCACTATGAATATTCATATTATAATGTCTACTGATAGTGTATTAGATGAAGATATAAATTATTTATTTGATAAAGACGATATATCTAAATTAAGTTTTTATCTAACTACAAGAAGAGAATATAATAAATTCTTAGATAATTATATAGATGAAAGTTTAGGCAGAGATGGTATATATGTAAGTACCAATAGTACATTAACTAGAATAAGTCTTCCTTTAATAGAAGATGATGAAATAGCTAGAGTAGTAGATAATTTAAAAGTAAATATATAAGTAATAGTAGTAAGGAGTCTAACTATTAAAAGTCAATAGTAAAATTAAAAATTTTAATAGTTTGAT
>OLRF01000215.1_pt1 | contig 88029 bp, 85 predicted proteins | sample 1672061 | NCBI WGS metagenome assembly OLRF01 (sample SAMEA3136641, study PRJEB25190) | human gut metagenome | reverse complement strand
AATAAAATGGGAGGGGGGATTTTTAAAAATCCCCCGTCCCATTTTTAAAATAAATACGCTCGAATCACATCAAACGATGCCGGCCCAACATCCAGAACCGCCTTATGAAACTGCATCTGCGTAAAGTTATCTTCCCACTTATCCACAGCATCTTTCTTAAGTTCCAGAAATTCCAGATATCCAATATAGTATTTTAAGTAATTAGCCGGATCGGCAATGATCAGATCATAGATATCCTCAATGGTCGCGTCATCCGTTATCCCATAAGTGTGGAAAAATGCTGCCGCATCGGCAAGTTTCCAGCCGTCATAATGAATTCCCATATCGGCAAGTGCATATAGTCCCAGAATGACAGAAGAGTTGCGTTGAAATATTGTGGCCTGTTCTTTGGTCAGTGTGGAAAAGTAGTAACTCATCATCTCACTGTAAGTGGCCCATCCCTCTGTGTAGCCGCCGTAGTTCAGTACACAGCGGATTGGATTGGGATGAAGGCTTGCGTAATAGACATTCTGGTATAAATGTCCGGGGTAGCCTTCATGGGCGAAGGTGGTGAAGAGAGAAAGGTTGTCGGTGATGTGCCCCTTGTTAATGTAGATTACATTTTCGGAAGTATTGTCGATGGCCGGGATCATGTAGAAAGCCGGACTTAAGTATTCTTCCATGGATTTCTGGACGTATTTGATCTGTGTATGAATCTGTGGATATGGTGGAAAATCCTTTGTAATCTTGTTTGATAATGTGGATAAAATCTTTTCAGGATCAGATTCGGAGAGTAGAGTACCTTGTGAGCTGAAAATGTCGGAGGTTACGGAAGATGAGCCAGAGGAGGAGTCTTCTGTCAGCACTCGCTGCATAACTGTAAGATCCGAAAGAATCTGTGCATTCGTAAGGTTTTGCAGTTCTGCAATACTGCGTGAGGAACCAGTCTCACTTCTTACCAGATATTCGTAGTAAGTCCGGCCATTTGGAAGATAGCATAGTCCGTTATTATTCTTACCGGAATTGCGAAGCTCGGACAGGCCGGAGATAAGCTGTTCATAAGACGGGAAAATATATTTTTTTATGTAGGCGCTGTTCTGCCGGGTATAGGCTTTTCGTTGTTTTTCGGTGAGGCCGCTGTTTTTTGTGGAAGCAAGTTCATCCAGCCGTTCTACAAAAGAAGAATAGAGATAATTACTCTCTTTTAAATGAACGAAATCCCGGCATTCTTTGATGATGGAGTCGGCAGTATAGGATGCCATAAAAAGGCCGGATTCGGCTTTTGTGTGTTCAAAATTCAGGATAGATCGGAAGTATTCCGGTGTTTTAGTAAGAAGCTGCAGATAGTTTTCAATATCGGAGATCTCATAAAAACGGTATTCTGATAAGATGACCGGAAGCTGTGACTGAGTTCCTGTGAGAGGTGCAAGTGGTTCGTCGTAGAGTGTATAAGGGGACAGATCATAGGCAGAATTCAGATAGTCATTCAGCACATCATAAGTAAGACGGTTGTCTTTGGAAAGAGATGTTCTGTTATAGGAGCGAAGTCTGGTCCGTTCCGCATCGACACTAGACCGGACCAGTTCGGGATCGGTGGTACATTGTCCATAAGAAATGGGCGCATTTTCTATGCCATATTTTTCGGGATTTTTTAAGGTGTAGTGGAGAGTAATTGTATTTCCACTGATTTCCTGTCGGAAAAGTTCAGAAGTATATTTCGAAAATGCCTGATCCGCATCCTGTTGAGAATGAAAGAACAGAAGAAAAAGGAGTAGAAGTACGGATGCAGACGGAAGCAAAAAGAGTAATGGCTTCCGTTTAAATTTTTCGAGAAATTTTTGCATAAAAATCCCCATATAAATCATTTGTATCATTTATATGGGGATTTCCCGCAAATATGTATTCATTGTTTATAACCGGAAGCTAATATCATAAACTTCCGGTAACTTATATGACTTATAATCCGGTAATCAGCTCAACAATAAAGACGCCGAGACATGCGAACAAGGATACCTTCAGCAGGCTCTTGCCACGGTAGGCCAGAAATACGGCGATGATAAATCCGGCAAGTGCAGACCAGATATTCGCAGTGGCACTGAGGATTGCCGGGAATGTCATAGCAGCAAGCGTCACATAAGGGACATAGTATAAAAATGATTTGATATACGTGCTTTTAATCTCTTTGCGGATCAGCGTCAGCGGAAGCATACGGATCAGGTAAGTAACTGCCGCCATCACAAATATGTAAATGTAAATATTATGATTCATGGTGTGCCTCCTTTGTACTGTCACTCAATTCGCCAGCTTCTTCCAGTTCATCGTACTCGTCCTCTTTCACCGGGAAGAAATAAGCCGCAATTCCTGCAATGATCAGAGTAATGATGATAATACGGAATCCGGATGAAATATTCCTAAGCCCGGGTGTTTTGTCAAATAAAAAGCTGGCTGCCATGGAAATGACAACAACACCTGCGAGTACACGGTTGTTACGGGCCGGCGGAATGATGATCGCCAGAAACATACCATAAAGTGCGACACTTAATGCACTGACAACACGAGCCGGTAATATATTACCGGACAGGATTCCAAGAAATGTACCGAATACCCATCCGAATACAGAGATAAATATAACCCCGTAAGAATAAAACGGACTCAGTTTTCCACCCTTGCAAACTGTGACGCCGAAGATCTCATCGGTCACACCGTAAGCAATGAGAAAACGGTGGAACAGCGGCGCTTCCGGATCAATCTTCTGCGAAAGCGCACAGGACATCAGACAGTATCTTAAGTTGATGATAAGCTGTGTGATGGCCATCTCTATATAAGAAGCGGTCGATGCGATCAGTGACAGCCCTGCAAACTGCCCGGCACTGGTCACATTGGTAAGAGAGATCAGAACCGCATCAAAGATCGAAATTCCGACTTTTTTTGCCATGATCCCAAATGTAAATGAAACCGCTATGTATCCAAGACAGATCGGTATTCCGTCCTTGAAACCGGCGGTGAAATATTGTCTTCTGGTCATAATAAATTCCCCAATCTTATGTATAGTTTCTGTAAATAACGAGAATATTATAAGCTCTCTGGGAAGAAGCGTCAATGATGTGAAAAGTGGAAGCATATATGAATGATGGGAAAATATAAGAAAAAATTAGAAGATGATATCCGGTGTCCGCTCGAATATGGCCTGGCTATATTTGATGGAAAATGGAGCGGCACTTCAGATCTGTAATTGTGAAGAACACGAAATATAGGTGTCGTTAAAAAATATAAAATAATGTGATCAGTCTGACTTGCAGGACGAAAAACAGAGAAGTATACTAAACATGAAAATTTTAAATTCATTCATAGCACACCGGGGAATCATCTACGGTGCAAGGAGGGCAATATATGTATACACCTGCAAAAGAACGATACAACATCATGGAATATAACCGCTGTGGAAGAAGCGGATTACTGCTTCCCAAGATTTCGCTTGGCTTATGGCATAATTTCGGAGATGCTTCCGATTATGAAAATATGAGACAGCTTTGCTTCACAGCATTTGACAATGGCATCACGCAGTTTGATCTTGCCAATAATTACGGGCCGGCTTACGGAAGTGCGGAGAAAAATTTCGGCAGAATATTAAAAGAAGATCTGATGCCATATCGTGATGAACTGATCATTACGACAAAGGCCGGATTTGATATGTGGGAAGGCCCTTACGGCAACTGGGGCAGCCGCAAATATCTGCTGGCGAGCCTGGATCAGAGCCTGAAACGTATGGGACTGGATTATGTGGATATTTTCTATCACCACAGAATGGATCCGGAGACACCGCTTGAGGAGACAATGGGAGCTCTGGCAACAGCTGTTTGTCAGGGAAAGGCACTCTATGTAGGACTTTCAAATTATGATGGAGAGACTTTGGAACAGGCAGCAGCGATCCTGAAAGATCTGAAATGCCCGTTTGTGATCAATCAGAACTGTTATTCTATATTTGACAGAACAGTAGAAAAGAATGGATTAAAGGATATGACCGGCAATCTGAAAAAAGGACTCATTACATTCAGTCCTCTGGCACAGGGACAGTTGACGGACCGTTATCTCAATGGGATCCCGGAAGACAGCCGTATTCGAAAGGACGGAAGATTTTTGAAAGAAAGTATTCTTACCGCAGAGCGTATGGAACAGATTCGTAAGTTAAATGAACTGGCGGCTCAGCGTGGTGAGAAGCTTGCGGATATGGCACTTGCCTGGCTTCTTCAGAAAAAAGAAGTTACCAGTGTCCTGATCGGTGCATCAAAAACGCAGCAGATCCTGGATAATATAAAAGCAATACACAGTGCGCCATTTACAGAGGAAGAATTGCAGAAGATTGATGAGTACAGTCTGTAGTCCTTGACATCCCGCCCGCTTATATGCTACGATTTAAATTACGAGTGGATATATGACAAACGCAGTGATGAAGAGAGTATGTAACAGGAAATCTTACAGAGAATCCCGTGAACTGCTGGTGAGGATGCCGCAGTGTGCTGCTGAGAGGGATAGGTGGAACGTTACTGAAGATGGCTTACTGAGCGGTGTGGATGAGCATTGATAAAGATAGATAAAGATGTAAGTTCACGAAGGGCTCCGCCCTTTACAGCGGTGAGGTGGAGTGAACAGCTTCACCCGCAGAGACTATCAGTTGCGAGACTGGCAGTGAATGGAAGTGGTAACACGGATTTTCGTCTTCCCTGAGATTTATGAATTGTAACAGAAGTTATGAGGAGTGAATTCAGGGAAGATTTTTTGTTTATATAGAAAAGAAATCTGTTGGCAGCCAAAGCCTGCAGGCAGCAGGTTATGTAGATATTCAGATTCTGCGAAGGAAATATATCCGGTAAACATAAAAGGAGAGAAAAAGACATGTGTGAAAAATGTAATAAAGGAAAATATTATATTACAACAGCAATCGCTTATGCATCAGGCAAACCGCACATCGGTAACACATACGAGATCGTGCTGGCAGATGCCATCGCAAGATATAAAAGAAGTCAGGGATACGATGTATTCTTCCAGACAGGAACAGACGAACATGGACAGAAGATTGAGCTGAAAGCAGACGAAGCAGGTGTTACACCAAAGGAATTCGTTGACAATGCATCAGGCGAGATCAAGAAGATCTGGGATCTGATGAACACTTCTTATGACAAATTCATCCGTACAACAGACGAAGATCATGAAGCACAGGTTAAGAAGATTTTCAAAAAATTGTACGATCAGGGAGATATTTACAAAGGAGCTTACGAAGGAATGTACTGTACTCCGTGTGAGTCTTTCTGGACAGAGTCTCAGTTAGTAGACGGCAAATGCCCGGACTGCGGACGTGAGTGTAAGCCTGCAAAAGAAGAAGCATATTTCTTCAAGATGAGCAAATACGCAGACAGACTGATCAACTACATCAATGAGCATCCAGAGTTCATTCAGCCTGTATCCCGTAAAAATGAGATGATGAACAACTTCCTGCTTCCGGGACTTCAGGATCTGTGTGTATCCAGAACATCCTTCAAGTGGGGAATCCCGGTAGACTTCGATCCAAAACACATCGTATACGTATGGCTTGATGCGCTGACCAACTATATCACAGGAATCGGATATGACTGTGACGGCAACAGCACAGAGCTGTTCAACAAGAACTGGCCTGCAGACCTTCATCTGATCGGAAAAGATATCATCCGTTTCCATACGATTTACTGGCCAATCTTCCTGATGGCACTGGATCTTCCACTTCCAAAACAGGTATTCGGACATCCATGGCTTCTGCAGGGCGACGGTAAGATGAGTAAGTCCAAAGGAAATGTACTTTACGCAGATGAACTGGTAGATTTCTTTGGAGTAGATGCAGTACGTTACTTCGTACTTCACGAGATGCCATTTGAAAATGATGGTGTAATCTCATGGGAGCTGATGGTAGAGCGTATGAACTCTGACCTTGCAAATACACTTGGAAACCTGGTAAACAGAACTATTTCCATGACAAATAAATACTTCGGCGGTGTTGTAACAGATAAGGGTGTTGCCGAGACAGAAGAAGAAAAGACTGTCGATGCAGGTCTTAAGGCTGTCACAGAAGATACTCCGAAGAGAGTCGATGCGAAGATGGATGAACTGCGTGTCGCAGATGCAATCACAGAGATCTTCGTACTGTTCAAACGCTGCAACAAATACATCGATGAGACAATGCCATGGGCACTTGCAAAAGACGAGGCTAAGAAAGATCGTCTGGAGACAGTTCTCTACAACCTGATCGAGAGCATCAAAGCAGGAGCAAAACTTCTGGAATCCTTCATGCCAGAAACATCTGAGAAGATTCTTGCTCAGCTTGGTGATGGAAAAGTAACAGAGAAACCAGAAATCCTTTTCGCAAGACTGGACGTCAATGAAGTAATGAAGAAAGTAGAAGAACTTCATCCACATGTAGAAGAGAAGGAAGAGGCAAAAGAAGAAGCTGACGAAGAAGTGATCGACATCGAAGCAAAACCAGAGATCACATTCGATGACTTCGGAAAGATGCAGTTCCAGGTTGGTGAGATCATTGCCTGCGAAGAAGTGAAAAAATCTAAGAAACTTCTCTGCTCACAGGTTAAGATCGGAAGCGAAGTAAAACAGATCGTATCCGGAATTAAGAAACATTACTCAGCAGAAGAGATGGTTGGTAAGAAGGTTATGGTTCTTGTGAACTTAAAACCTGCAAAACTCGCCGGAGTATTATCTGAAGGTATGTTACTGTGTGCGGAAGACGCAGAAGGCAACCTGGCACTTATGACACCGGAGAAAAATATGCCGGCCGGTGCAGAGATCTGCTAATGTAAGTATAGAAAGATACAAAGAAACTGGTTGATAATAGTTGGCTTTGTATATGAAAGAATGAAAATGAGGACGGAGGATTTTTGGAATCACCGTCCTTGTTTGATATATATCTCCAATATCCGACATCTATATACAGTATCTGTTACACAAGTTATCCACATGATGTGGATAAGTATGTGGAAAACCTTGGGATAAGGGTGGGATAACCATGAAATTCCTTGGGATAACGTGTGGAAAAGATGGGATAAATATTGGGATACTGGGGACAGGACATTTTTGATTTGGGACGGAGGATTTAAGACATTATTTTTGAAAATCCTCCGTCCCCGGAGGGATATATGATATTTGATACACATGCACATTATGACGATGAGCAGTTTAATGAGGACAGAGTAGAATTGCTGAATTCTATGGAAGAGCAGGGCGTTGGCACAATTATAAATGTCAGTGCAACATACAATTCATGCAGAAAGGTTATCGCACTTGCAAAGGAGTATCCATTTGTATATGCGGCAGTCGGGATTCATCCAGATGAGGTCGGAAGCCTGAATGAAGAGACCTTTGCACAGATGAAAGAGCTGTTTAAAGAGGAGAAAGTGGTTGCGGTAGGCGAGATCGGTCTGGATTATTACTGGGACAATGAGCCGAGAGAAGTGCAGAAAAAATGGTTCATACGGCAGCTGGAACTGGCAAGAGAGTTGGATCTTCCGGTTCTGATCCACAGCCGGGAGGCAGCGGCAGATACCATGGAGATTATGAAGGAGCATGCGAAAGGACTAAGCGGCGTGATCCATTGTTATTCTTATTCAAAAGAAATGGCACAAGAATATATCAAGATGGGATTTTACATCGGCGTTGGCGGAGTGGTAACGTTCAAGAATGCGAAGAAGTTGAAGGAAGTAGTGGAAAATATTCCGCTGACATCAATCGTACTTGAAACGGACTGCCCGTACATGGCGCCGGAACCAAACCGTGGAAAACGCAATAATTCTGCTTATATCCGTTATGTGGCAGAGAAGATTGCGGAATTAAAGGGCATTACGTATGAAGAAGTAGTCGAACAGACGGAGAAAAATGCCAGAGATATGTACCGTTTATAGCTGACAAAATACGCTAAAAACATACAAAATTATCATAGTGTGCTATGAAATGTGAAATCAACAAATTGATGATCTGGGCAATCTGGTTACAAAACTTAATGTTCCGTCATAAAACGGATGAATTCCTGACAGATAGAGGAATTTATCCGTTTTTTCGTGCCGGCAATTACGACAGGAAGCTTTACCGGAGGCGTAAGCGGCAGTGTCTTTACGTGCTCATGATGAAAGAGCTTGAAGTTACTGTATGGAAGGAGGCTTACGCCCTCCCCGATGGCAACGGCGCTGATGATCGATTCGACACGTCCGGTTCTTAGAATCTGTGGGTGGACCGGCACATTTGCGAACAGTGCCTGACAGATCTGATAGACGGAGGTGTAGCGGTTCATCAGGATGAATGACTCGTCTGCAAGAGCGGAAAGTGATACGGGTCCGTCAAGCGGATGTCCAACGGGAAGGACGGTGACCAGTTCATCGTCCGCAAGATAGACGGAAGAAATGTCGCTCTGATCGGCTATCATCTGTTCCCGGCAGATAATAAGGTCATACTGGCTGGATAGCAGTCCTTTTTTTAAGTCATTTTCTTCGACTTCATCGAGAATGAGATGAATGTCCGGATGGGATTCGGTGAACTGACGGAAATGTGCGGTCAGTCCGTACTGTGTCAGGATCGGCAGTGTTCCGACTCGGAGTTCATTTTTATTTCCCGTGCAAATCTGGTACTTCTTCATGTGTCTGTTCATGATCTCATACTGCCGGCGAAGGGCCAGGGCGTCCTGGTAAAAGGTCTCTCCGGCGGGGGTAAGGGAGGCCTTGCGGCGGGAACGGTCGAGCAGGGCGACGCCAAGTTCTTTCTCTAGTTTTATGATCTGTTTTGAAAGTGCAGACTGCGAGATATTTAGTTCTTCTGCGGCGTCAAAATAGGTATTGCATTCAGCGATGGCAATAAAATACTGAATCTGATCAAATGTCATATCTGAGGTCTCCTTATATTGTGCGAAAATTTCTTGCAATTCATTCCATTTTGGAATCAATTATAGCATAAGTAGAATTGATTTTGCATCTGAAAATCCTTAAAATTGGAATAAAGAGTATGAGTAATGATTTCAATAAAGAATGAAAAAACAGGAGGATTATTTTATGGCAGCAAAAGTCACAGATCTCAGAAGTGCATTAAAAATGTTAGAAGATATGCCGGGACAGCTGATTGAAACAGATGTGGAAGTCGAGCCGATGGCAGAGCTTTCCGGTGTATACCGTCATGTCGGGGCGGGCGGAACCGTTATGCGTCCGACCAAAGAAGGACCGGCAATGATATTTAACAATGTAAAAGGACATCCGGGAGCAAGAGTTGCGATCGGCGTGCTTGCGAGCAGAACAAGAGTCGGTGCATTGCTGGAATGTGATCCGAAAGATCTCGGAAAGAAATTATATCACAGCGTGGATAACCCGATCCCGCCGGTGCTGACAGAAGAAGCAGCACCTTGTCAGGAAGTTGTACACAAAGCGACAGATCCGGATTTTGACTTATACAAATTAGTACCGGCACCGACGAATACGCCGGTAGATGCGGGTCCGTATATTACGCTTGGAATGTGCTACGCATCGCATCCGGATACCGGAGTAAGTGATGTGACGATCCACAGACTCTGCATCCAGGGGAAAGATGAATTATCGATCTTCTTTACACCGGGTGCACGCCACATCGGAGCAATGGCAGAAAGAGCAGAAGAGCTTGGACAGCGTCTGCCAATCTCGATCAGTATCGGAGTAGATCCTGCAATTGAGATCGGCTCTTGCTTTGAGCCGCCAACAACACCGATGGGATATGATGAACTTGCAGTTGCAGGTGCCCTCAGGGGTGAACCGGTCAGACTTTGCAAATGCCTGACGGTAAATGAACGTGCGATCGCCAATGCGGAGTATGTGATCGAAGGGGAAGTTGTTCCGAATGTAAGAGTACAGGAAGATCAGAACAGCCATACCGGATACGCAATGCCGGAATTCCCGGGATACACAGGACCGGCAAGTGACCAGTGCTGGATGATCAAAGTAACAGCTGTAACACACAGAAAGAACCCGATCATGCAGACTTGTATCGGACCGAGTGAGGAACATGTATCTATGGCCGGGATCCCGACGGAAGCAAGCATTTACGGAATGGTGGAAAAGGCAATGCCTGGAAGACTTCAGAACGTATATTGCGCTTCACCGGGCGGCGGAAAATATATGGCCGTTCTGCAGTTTAAGAAGCTTACGGCCAGTGATGAAGGAAGACAGAGACAGGCAGCACTTCTGGCATTCTCTGCATTCAGTGAGCTGAAACATGTATTCCTGGTTGATGAAGATGTAGACTGCTTCGATATGAACGATGTACTGTGGGCGATGAATACAAGATTTCAGGGAGATGCGGATATCATCACAATTCCAGGAGTCAGATGCCATCCGCTGGATCCGTCCAACGATCCGAGCTGCTCCGGCAGTATCCGCGATCACGGAATCGCATGCAAGACAATCTTCGACTGTACTGTTCCGTATGATCAGAAAGACAGATTCAAGCGTGCACAGTTCATGGATGTAGATCCAGAGCATTGGGTGAAATAAGATGTGCAGGGAGAGTAGAGAAGATAAGGAATGTCTTCTGACGAAAAGCAGAAAAGACAAAAAGGACAGAAAACGCATAGTTGTGGCGGCAACCGGTGCGAGTGGTCTTCCGATTCTGAAAATGTGTCTGCAGATTATCCGGGAGGATTCAGACTATGAATCCATTCTGATCTTAAGTGACAGTGCGAAAATTACATTACAGCAGGAAACAAAAGACACAGTAGAAGAAATCGAAGCACTTGCAGATCAGGTATGTGATACAAAAGATATCGGAGCCGGACCGGCAAGCGGATCCTTCCGTACGGAAGGAATGCTGATCGTTCCATGCAGTATGAAGACTGTGGCAGGTATCCACAGCGGCTATGCAGACAATCTGATCTTGCGAGCGGCAGATGTGACGATCAAGGAACAGCGGACACTGGTCCTTGCAGCAAGAGAGACTCCGCTCAGTGCGATACATCTGCGTAACCTTTCCGAACTTGCGACGATTCCGGGGATCCGGATCATTCCGCCGATGATGACATTTTACCATCAGCCGGAGAATATCGAAGAGATGACATATCATATTGCGGCAAAGCTGGTGGAACCGTTCGGGATAGAGGCGAGAGAATACCGTCGATGGACCGGACTTGTGTAGAGAAGGGAGTGTCACAGTATGGAGACCGATAACTTCTGGGAAATAAAGAAAAAGCTGACATTTACTGAAATCTGTGTGGAAGTTCGCAGACTCGGCGATGATTACCACATATTAGTAAGCGGTGGGGAATGCCCACATATAGGCTGTACCGTCCTTGCAATTCCAAGACCGTCTCTTGACGGTAGCGGCAAGATGAGCAGCACGGCATCGGTACTGAACGTGACGGGGCATAAGGACGAGGAAGTATGCCGTTATCTTGCTGAAAAAGTATCGGCAGGAAAGAAAACGACCGTGGTGTGCACCGGAGGTATTCACATGGACGGGATCATGAAAGAACAGATTGCGGAAATTGTGGAAGCCATGCGGATAATTGCGGGGGAAATCGTGGACAAGTAATGTCCTCAAAAGGAGTAATATGTTTAATAATTACGAAATTGTAGAATACATACACAGTCTCCCGTTGCAGATACAGAGCTTCACAGGCCGGACCATACAGGACGACCGGGGCGATATCAAAGACGTTCTGGAACACTGGCATCAGGAGATAGAGATGCCGCATGCCGGAGACTACGACCTGGAAGAGTTATTCGCATGGATCGATAAGATTTGTGGATAGTGTGAATATGAAAACAGGAAGGACGTATGAAAAAACGAAAGTTTTTTCATACGTCCTTTTGTCATACCATAGTATGCAAGAGATTAATCGGGTTCCAACTTATTAGTATTCCGCCAGCTTCTTGGCGAAGTCCCATAGACATTCTTAAATGCTCTGGAAAAATGTAACTGATTTGGATATCCTACAGCATTCCCGATATCAGCAATAGACAGAGATGTTAACTTCAAAAGTTCGGCAGCTTTTGTCATACGGTAACTAATCAGAAATTCCTGTGGCGATTTTCCGATGGTATCGTGAAATATTTTCCCAAAATAACTCCGGTTCAGACCGCAAAAGGCTGCAATATCTTCAATCGTAATATTGTTCTGGAAATTCTGTTCAATATAAGATAAAGCTTCTTTTATGTAAAAATCCCTGATCTTTCCACTCTGATTCATGCGCACGGTAGCAGCGGAACGCATGAAATAATCTAAAAACAGATATAAATGGCCGATCATATGAAATGGCGACTCGGAAGAAGAACCCGGATGCCGGGCAATATATAGCATTTCGTTCATCATTTCATTGCGAAGGTCTTTTGAACCGGCGTGATAGACCGGATGATCGGGACTGAGTCCGGCGGTAGAAACAATCTCTTTAGCGCGGAGTCCGTCAAATTCAACCCAGGTATATTCCCATGGCAGATCCTGATCTGCAATATAAGTATTGATCTGATTAGGAAATAACATAAAACCCTGTCCGCTTTTTATTTGATATTCTATCGTGTTACCAGAAGAATCATTGGCCATTAAGGTACCGGTGCCGGATATTACATAATGAAAGACATAATGATTTCTGGCAGCAGGTCCGAAAGAATGTGAAGGTTCACACTGTTCCCAGCCGTACTGATACAAACCGATATCTACAAAATTCTCATTTGGAAAAACAGAAAATAAAATGTCACTCATACGACACCTCCTTTTTCATCAGTATATACCAAAATGCTAGATGACTTCAATATATAACGGGAAAAGTTGCATTTTACTATAAAACATATAAAATCAAGATATTTATAGACGCATTATGATATGTTACAATTCATTTGTAATAGATGAAAAGCAAAAACCTGACGATGAAAACAGATAAATATCCCGGGAAAGGTTCAAAATCAGGAAGGAACGGAGTAAAAAGGAGTTTTGGAACATGCATAGGAAGTACAGGAAACTGGTAAGTGCCGGACTGGTTCTTACGATGGCTGGGGCTATGATGCTGCAAGGATGCGGACAGAAAAAAGAGACAGGAAAGACAGAAATAGAACTTGTGCAGTATAAACCGGAAGCAGTAAAAACTTTTGAGAAAATAGAAGAAGAATTCAACCGCACACATGATGATATTCATCTTACGATTGAATCTCCGAATGATGCAATGACTGTTTTGAAGACAAGATTTATTCGCGAGGATAACCCGGATATCTGACGAATATTCCGATGGCACTGGAAGAAGCAGCATGTGTGGACGGAGCAAGTACATGGACAACTTATTGGAAAATTATCTTTCCAATTATGAAACCAATGCATGCGACAGTAGCGGTTCTGACAGCACTCGGAACATGGAATGATGTAATGACACCGTTGGTTATCATGTCAGGAACCGGAAAGAATACATTGCCGCTTGCACAGCTTAATTTCCAGACACAGTTTGGAACGAACTACAATCTGGCATTTGCTTCGTACCTGCTGGCACTTCTGCCAATCCTGATCTTTTATCTGATCTGTCAGAAACATATTCTGAATGGCGTGGTGAATGGAGCCGTAAAATAATCGGAATGCAAATAGAACTTGAGACATAAAAAGGAGACAAAGAAATGGGAATTGTTTACTGTGAAGCAGACAGGACATTTACAATACAGACAAAAAATACAACATATCAGATGCAGGTAGACCGTTTTGGATTCCTTCTTCATCTGTATTATGGAAAGAAGACAGATGGAAGCTGTATGGATTATCTTCTGACATATTATGACAGAGGATTTTCAGGCAATCCGTATGATGCCGGAAGTGACAGAACCTATTCGATGGATGCACTCCCTCAGGAGTATCCGTGTTACGGAACCGGGGATTACAGAAGTGTGGCTCTGATAATTGAAAATGCAGACGGAAGTACAGCGTGTGATCTTCGATACCGTTCACATCAGATTTCTAATGGGAAATATAAGATTCCGGGACTTCCGGCAGTCTATGCGGAAGAGACAGAAAGTCAGACACTTGAGATTACAATGGAAGATGTGGTTACAGGAGTAGAAGTAACACTTCTGTATGGTGTACTTCCGGACTATGATGTGATCACCAGAAGTGCAAAGATTGCTTATCATGGTGATGGAAAGATTTTTATCCAGAAAGCACAGTCTGCGTGTCTTGATTTTCTTTATGGTAAATATGATCTTCTGACATTTTACGGAAGACATGCGATGGAAAGAAGGATGCAGAGAGAACCAGTTACGCATGGAAGCCATGTGATCGGAAGTGTAAGAGGAACTTCAAGCCATCAGTATAATCCGATGATGATCCTTGCAGATGAACATACAACAGACAGCTGCGGAAACTGCTATGCAATGTCATTTGTGTATAGTGGGAATTTTAAGGGAGAGGCATTGAAAGACCAGTTCGGTCAGACACGTGCACTTCTTGGCCTGCAGGATGAGATGTTTTCTTATCCGCTTGAAACAGGATCGGTGTTTTATACACCGGAAGTGCTCCTGTCATTCTCGGGAAGTGGAATGAACCAGCTTTCGCAGAATCTGCACCGCTGTATCAGACAGCATATCTGCAGAGGAAAGTATAAAGAAAGTATCCGTCCGATCCTGGTGAACAGCTGGGAAGCAGCGTACTTTGATTTTGACGGCGATACCTTATATGAACTGGCAAAAGAAGCAAAGAATGTAGGCATTGATATGCTGGTGCTGGATGACGGATGGTTTGGAAAACGTGATGATGATAACAGCGGTCTTGGTGACTGGTTTGTTAATGAGAAGAAGCTTGGCGGAACACTGGGAAGTCTGATACAGAAGATCAATGATCTTGGGGTAAAATTCGGAATCTGGATAGAGCCGGAGATGATCTCAGAAGACAGTGATCTGTACAGAGAACATCCGGATTGGGCACTTACAATCCCAGGAAGAAATCCGGTTCATGCAAGAAACCAACTGGTGTTGGATTTCTCCAGAAAGGAAGTTGTAGACCATATATTTGATCAGATCTGCAAAGTATTGGACCAGGGAAATATTGAGTATGTGAAATGGGATATGAACCGTAGTTTGATGGATGTATTTTCGAGGGGAACGAAAGATCAGGGCAGGGTTATGTATGATTATGTTATTGGTCTGTATGACTTTCTGGAAAGAATCGTAACCAGATATCCAGATCTGCTGATCGAAGGATGCAGTGGCGGCGGCGGAAGATTTGACGCCGGAATGATGTATTATACGTCACAGATCTGGTGCAGTGATAATACAGATGCATTGGACAGATTACAGATCCAGTATGGTACATCGTTTGGCTATCCGATATCCGCTGTAGGTTCACATGTATCGGCAGTACCGAATCATCAGACAGGAAGAATTACATCTCTGCATACCAGAGGAGTAGTGGCAATGGCTGGAACATTTGGATATGAACTGAATCTCGGAAAACTTTCTGAAGAAGAAAAAGAAGAGATCCGGTCACAGGTAGAAGAATATCGGAAGTTCGCACCGCTGATCCAGACGGGACTTTATTACCGTTTGTCTGATCCGTCGAAGGAAGAATATGCAGCATGGGCATTCGTATCAGAAGATCAGAAAGAAGTACTGCTGAATGTAGTGATGCAGGAGATTCATGGAAATATGACTGTGAATTATGTAAACCTTCAGGGATTGAAATGCAGTGCGGTTTATCGTGATACGGAAACAGGAAAGACTTATAATGGCGCAGCACTTATGGAAGCAGGAATCCCGATGCCTGTAGAGATGGGAGAATTCAAGGCGTACCAGATGCATCTGGTGGGAGAAGAATAGAATACAAGAACCTGTAAATGCAGGAGAAGCTGCTGACAAGCAGTTTCTTCTGCATTTTTTACAGGAAAATAGTACATAGGAAGATTCTTTAGAGGAAGGAACAAAAGAAAATGGAAAAAAGAGAAAAGAAAAATGACAGTATCTTCCGGAAACCGGTCATTAGGTGATGACAACATTTTATCCGTATCAGTGGGATCTGAATTATCGTAATCCGAGAGTATTTAATGAGATGATATATAACTTTCTGTATCTGACAAATCAGGGGATAGATATTGTACGAATCGATGCGGTGCCGTATATCTGGAAAGAACTTGGAACTACATGTAGAAATCTGAAACAGGTGTATACAATTGTCCGTATGATGCGCATGATAGCAGAAATTGTATGCCCGGGTGTTTTGCTTCTGGGAGAGGTTGTAATGGAACCCGAAAAAGTTGTGCCGTATTTTGGAACGGTTGAAAAGCCGGAATGTCATATGTTTTATAATGTGACGACTATGGCAACGACCTGGAACAGTATAGCAACAGGTGATATCCGGCTGCTGAAAAAACAGATGGATATTGTGAACCAGCTGCCAAAGCAATATGTATTCTTAAATTATCTGCGCTGCCATGACGATATCGGATGGGGACTGGATTATGAGACGATGAGGCCATGGGGAATAAAAGAAATTCCGCATAAACGTTATCTGAATGATTATTTCACGGGAAAAAGCCGGATTTGAACACGATGAAGAAGCAATGAACGCAGCAGTTAGAGAAGATATCATGCTGCATGCATATATGTTGACCCAGTCAGGGATCCCAATGTTATATAGTGGTGACGAACTGGGACAGGTGAACGATTATAGTTATAAGAACGATCCGGAAAAATGTGCTGATTCAAGATATATCCACCGGGGAAAGTTACCGTGGGAACTCGCTGAGGATAAGGAAGATGTCACAACGGTTCAGGGAAACATATTTCAGACACTTGACCGGTTGGAAAAGGTTCGCAGACAGGAGATAACATTTGATAAAGATGCAGATGTGTATACATATGATGTACATGACGACAGTATCCTGTGTGTATTGCGGGAATATAAAGGGAGAAGATTCTTTGGAATATTCAACTTCAGCAATCAGGAGAAGACAGCATGGATGCAGGAAAAAGGGATGTACCGTAATCTGTTGACGGGTGAAAAGACAGAATTGAAAGATATAAGATTAAGTGGATATGAGTTCCTTTGGTATGGAAACTAAAATTGTGTGTGTTTCCATTTATATATTTATACATATTTCATTTTTTATTGCTATTAATCTCCGTAAAATTATTGTATAATGAGGAATAATCGCTACAGTTTACACACCAGAGTATGTCTGAAAAGACCTGAATTGTAGTGGAAAGTTAGGAAATAAGTTCATACGTGGGAGGAATCATGAAAGAACCAACGTTAGGTAATCCGCAGAACACGATAGAAGTTCTGCAGAAATATAATTTTTCATTTCAGAAAAAGTTCGGTCAGAATTTCCTGATCGATACGCATGTATTAGATAAGATCATACAGTCGGCAAATATCACGAAGGATGATATGGTACTGGAGATCGGACCGGGAATCGGTACGATGACGCAGTATCTGGCGCAGGCGGCGGGCAAAGTGATTGCAGTGGAGATCGATAAGAACCTGATCCCGATCCTGGAGGATACATTAAGCGGATATGACAATGTACGTGTCATCAATGAAGATGTATTGAAGCTGGATCTTAAGAAGCTTGCAGACGAAGAGAACAACGGAAAGCCGGTCAAAGTGGTGGCGAACCTGCCATATTATATTACGACGCCGATCATCATGGGACTTTTTGAAAATGAGGTTCCGGTAGAGAGTATCACTGTCATGGTGCAGAAAGAAGTTGCGGACCGTATGCAGACCGGACCGGGTAATAAGGACTATGGCGCACTGTCATTAGCAGTACAGTATTATGCCGACCCGTATATTGTGGCAAATGTTCCGCCGAATTGTTTCATGCCGAGACCGAAGGTAGGATCAGCGGTTATACGCTTGACCTGTCATCAGGAGAAACCGGTACAGGTGCAGGATGAGAAGCTGATGTTCAACATCATCCGTGCATCTTTCAACCAGAGAAGGAAGACACTGGCGAACGGTCTGAAGAATGCGGCGACATTAGATTTTACAAAAGAAGAAGTGGAAGCAGCGATTGATGCACTTGGAAAGGGTGCAAGTGTGAGAGGTGAGACACTGACACTGGAAGAATTCGCAAGATTGAGTGATTTATTATCTCCATATAAGAAAGGATGATGACGATGGACAGAAAAGAAGGGCAGACACTATTTGAGGTAACACCGGAAATCAGCCATTTTGCAGAACTTTGCGAGAAGAATAATGCGATAGACAAAGAGCTGTATACGAAGTACGAAGTCAAACGGGGACTCCGTGACCTGAACGGAAAAGGTGTCCTTGCGGGACTTACGAACATTTCCGATGTATGTGCGAAGAAGATCGTGAACGGAGAGGAAGTGCCATGTGCAGGAAATCTTTACTATCGCGGCTACAATATCAAAGATCTGGTGCAGGGGTTTCTGAAAGATAAGCACTATGGATTTGAGGAAATCGCCTATCTGCTGTTATTCGGTGAACTTCCGGATAAGACGCAGCTGCAGACATTTCATGAGACACTGGTGGAAAGACGGACATTGCCGCCGACATTTGTCCGTGATGTGATCATGAAAGCGCCAAGCCGTGACATGATGAACAGCCTGTCGAGATCGATCTTAAGCCTGTACACGTATGATCCTCATGCAGACGATACGTCGATTCCAAATGTACTGCGTCAGTGCCTGAATCTGATCAGTCAGTTCCCGATGCTGATGGTCTATGGTTATCATGCATATAATTACCGTATGGGAGAAGATCTCTTCATCTATGCACCGTCACCGGAATTATCAACAGCAGAGAATATACTGATGATGCTGCGTGAGAATAAGAAATATACGAAATTAGAGGCAAAGATCCTGGATATGGCACTTGTCCTTCATATGGATCACGGCGGCGGTAACAATTCTACATTTACAACGCATGTGGTAACATCATCCGGAACGGATACGTATTCGACGATCGTGGCTGCTATGGCATCCTTAAAAGGACCAAAGCACGGGGGAGCAAATGTCAAAGTAACCCAGATGTTTGACGATATGATGGAAAAAGTCAGTGACTGGGAAGATGATGATGAGGTACGCCGGTATCTGACCGATTTATTGGATAAGAAGGCATTTGACCGGAAAGGACTGATCTACGGAATGGGGCATGCAATCTATTCTGTATCTGACCCGAGAGCCGATATTTTTAAGAAGTTCGTTAAGCAGCTTGCAAGAGAAAAGGGCTGTGAGAAGGAATATGCACTGTATGAAAAGGTAGAGCACATGGCACCGGAGGTCATCGCAGAAAAGCGTAAGATATACAAAGGTGTAAATGCGAATGTCGATTTCTACAGCGGACTTGTATATAGTATGTTGGATCTTCCACCGTCACTTTATACACCGATCTTTGCGGCAGCGCGTATCGTCGGATGGAGTGCACACCGTCTGGAAGAGCTTAAGAATGTAGATAAGATCATTCGTCCGGCGTACAAACCGTTGGCCGAATACAAAGAGTATGTCAGAATGGATGAAAGATGATGAAGCATGAATTTTATTATACATCCAGAGATTCCGTGACAAAGATCCATGCGATCGAATGGCTTCCGGATAGAGATATAAAAGGTGTCTTACAGATATGTCATGGAATGGTGGAGTATATTGACCGTTATGATGAATTTGCCGAATTTATGTCGGAGCACGGATATTATGTAGTCGGACATGATCATCTGGGACATGGGAAATCCATACAGACAGAAGCTGATCTGGGATATTTTGATGAACGGAAAGGTAATCAGTATGTGATCGGAGATATTTATCAGCTGCAGGAGATGACACGGAAAAAATATCCGGATGTGCCGTATTTTATGCTGGGGCACAGTATGGGGTCATTCCTGTTGAGACAGTATCTGACGATGTATGCGGAAGGCCTTGCGGGAGTTGTCATTATGGGAACCGGTCATCAGGGAATGCTGACGCTTTGTGCGGGAAGGATGATCTGCAGGATCATCGCAGCGTTCAAAGGATGGAAATACAGAAGTACATTTGTGGATAATCTGAGCTTTGGAGGTTTCAATAAGAAATTTGAACCTGGTGAGACATCGAAGGAATGGATCACATCCGACAAGAAGAAAAGGGATGAATATGTGCGGGATCCGCTGTGTTCCTATACATTTACACTGGGAGCCTATTATCAGATGTTTGCCGGTATGAAGGTTCTGGTACGGAAAGGAAGTATGAAACGGATTCCGAAGACGCTTCCGGTGCTCTTTACGGCAGGATCCGATGACCCGGTAGGGGCTTTCGGAAAGAATGTGATCAGAGTCTATGAGAAATATAAAGATGCCGGGATAAAAGATGTGTCGATCCATCTGTATAAGGGCGACCGTCATGAGATATTGAATGAAGTAGACCGTCAGAATGTGTATCAGGATATCCTGGCGTGGATCGAGGAAAAAAATCGCAGATAAAACTGTTAAATGAATAAAATGTGGAAGAAAAATCCGCACAAATTGAGGAAATGTTAAGATTTTCAGTGTCTGTGCGGATTTTTTATACCAAAGTATGCAAGATATGAAATCTGAAATTCCAATTTACCTCCAGCTCCGCAACCAGATCGTAAAGGGTATTGGAAAAGGAGAATTTGAAGAAGGCGAACTTCTTCCAACCGTCCGACAGATGGCAGCAGTTTTAAGATCACATCCGGTTACACCAATACGGAGAAAAAGAGGATATAAAATCCGTAAAATTATTAAAAAATGGGCTTCCGAAGGAACATTTTAGTAAAACCAATGGTTCGGCTGATGAAAAACAGTTGCTTGGAAAATTTGACGGAGCAGAATCGGGAAAATGCCGGATGTATGTGTGGCTGGAACAATCAGAAGTCATACAGATTAAGACAAAGAAATATACGGTATTCATGAATAATAAGGATAAAGACCAGACGACTGCCTGGTATGAACAATTAAAAAAAGCGGAGCCATAAAAGCATCCGCAGAAATTACCGGTAAAATGGACCACCAGAAGTGACCTTCTGGTGGCCTTTACTTTATGAGGGGGGCGATAGTTGTTATCCAACTATCTTTTTCTATTATAATCAAAAAATGTGTACAAAGTATGTTCATTTTATAAAAATGTGATATTTGTTGTTAAAACCACATTTTAGAACGAAAAAAGTATTATAGTAAGAGACAAGGGAAAAATGTTATTGAGGAATACAATAACAAATAGGATAAAAGAAAGGACTAATAGATATGAGTATGATCAAAAATATCAGTAAAGCAGAAGTATTAGTATTAAAAGATCAGGTAGCTTACCAGGAAGGACAGGTAGTCAGCAAAACACTGGCGCAGAACGATGCATTAAGTGTTACATTATTCTCTTTTGACAAAGGAGAAGAGATCAGTACACATGAATCAGGCGGGGATGCATTTGTAACCTGTCTTGACGGAGTAGGTGAGATTACGATCAATGGCGAAAAATATGAGTTACATGAAGGGGAATCAATTATTATGCCGGCAAAGCATCCGCATGCAGTGCACGGAAAAGAGCAGTTTAAGATGTTGCTTGTCGTTGTATTTTAACAAGAATATGTAAACAGTGTGGCTTGTAATCTGTTTTATTAAAAAAGCGCAACAAAAAACTCTCCGGAACGGAGAGTTTTTTGTTGTTGTTATAATTACTAAAGGAATGAGAGTAAAGTGTACACCGAAGAGTGATTTCGGTGTGTTACTTTATGAGGGGGGTGATAGTTGTTGTTCATCAACTATCTGACATTTAGTATAAATGGAAAATATGTCTAAAATATGTTAAAAGCATAAAAGAATTCGAAAAAATCTTAAGTAAAAATGAAGCATATAAAAACAGAATCTAAACAGAAACAAGATCAGAGGCAGAAATGGCAGTTTTTCGTAAATGAGCAGTTATTATATCAAAAAATTCACTGGATGTCGGCTTAAGATGCAGTGGACGCAAAGCAATCTTTTCGAGGAGGGATTTATTGCCATGCTCCCAACAGACCTTTATAACGGTGCGGATATTCCGTTCAACGCTATAGCTGGTAGTATTATAATGACGTGCAATGTCTGGATAAAGATACTTACTGACGAAAAGGAGGTAATTTTCATCAGACAGACAAAGGCGTGTCCCATAAATTAAATATGCATATCCCCGATAAGTAGCGCCAATGCCAAGAGACCGGATAAGATATTCTATTTCTGGTTCATGCATAATACTTTCATCTTCTTTCTAAGTTAATTTTTAATATTTAAAATGTAACAGTTAAAAAAGAAATGTTTGCAGTATGAAAAAATATTAAAAAGATATCCATATCTATTATATAAAAAATCTGCTTAAGAAAAATATAGTTTATTATTTTTTGACGAAATATTAACACTCTGCATATCTCTGATAAAGTGGGCGGAAAGGAATAATTTCATAATATCTTAAGAAATTACAGAAACAGTACTTAAAAATTGGCTGGTATTCTTGTATATTATAAGGGAGGTGATGAATTATGTACAACATACTGGTATGTGATGATGATAAAGAAATCGTAGAGGCGATAGAAATCTATTTGTCGCAGGAAGGATATAAAGTATTAAAAGCTTACGACGGTGAGGAAGCATTGAAGCTTTTGGATAAGCATAAAGTGGATCTTCTGATCATTGATGTGATGATGCCAAGATTGGATGGAATCCGCGCAACGTTAAAAATCCGGGAAAAACAGAATATGCCGATCATTATTCTGTCTGCAAAGTCAGAGGATGCCGATAAGATCCTCGGACTGAATGTAGGAGCCGATGATTATATGACCAAGCCATTTAATCCACTGGAACTGACTGCAAGGGTAAAATCACAGCTTCGCAGATATACACAGCTTGGAAGTACAGTGGAAAAAGAGAATCAGGCAGTTTATACCGTGGGAGGACTTATGATCGATGACGATCAGAAAGAAATTACGGTTGACGGAGAGCCGGTGAAACTGACACCGATCGAATACAACATTTTATTGTTACTGGTAAAAAATCAGGGGAAAGTATTTTCTATTGACCAGATATACGAAAGTATCTGGAATGAAGATGCTATCGGAGTAGATAATACGGTAGCTGTACATATCCGTCATATCAGAGAGAAGATCGAGATTAATCCAAAGGAACCAAGGTATCTGAAGGTGGTCTGGGGTGTCGGATATAAGATAGAAAAGCTTTAGGAAGGGGTATATATGAAGAAATGGTACCGAATGCCCAAAGCAAAATTGTTTTTGATAGTGGGGGCACACGTACTGGCCGTTATCGGAGTATTATGTTTACTGTGGGCAACACGTTATCCGATACTGACACAGGAACTGTTCACTGCGGATGCGGCGAAGAGTTATGAAGAAAGCAATGCATTTGCCGATTCCGTGGCGAATGAAAATTATAATATACTGGATGAGATCCGGTATCAGACCTTATATGATACAGATGGCAAATATGATCCGGATAAGATCGTAGATGTGGCAAAATACGAAGATACCGGTGAGATAACAGGAAAAGATGAAACAGGCCTGTCGTTCCGTCTGGGAGATCTGTATTCCTGGGGAAAATTAATCTCGGAATCGATGACGGATTATGATGCGGCCAGGAGCAAATTAGATAAACAGGACTGTATTATCGTATGTAAACGTTCAGACGGAACTTATCATTATTTCCATTACAAAGATTTTAAACAGATGATCGATTACGGAGAGCTGTCATTTGTAATTACCGGAGACAGTTCTGCGGATGATATTCTGACAGAACTAAAGCAGGGAGAGTATCAGGAGAGCAACAGTGGGGAATCCAGATTCCGGGGACTTCAGGATATCGATGGAAAGATTGCCTATATCAATTGCTGGAATTATGATGGTGAAAGAGTTGTCGGGGATTATAAGACGGTAAATGGAGAGACGGTACTTCAGCTTGTGAACAATTCAAAAGAATGGAATGGCAAGCTGAATGAAGCGTACAGAATGATAAATAATTCAGCCGAAACGATCTATTCTGACGTTGATAATTATGCGGTAGCTCAGAATCAGTATCAGGAAGGCAATACGAACATAACGTATCTGTATGTTAATCTGGACAACAAGACGGTCATTACGAATAAGAAAAAATATCAGAACTTTGACAATTACAAAGAGAACCTGAAAAAAATGAAAAAATCAGGAAAATATGTAATCGTAAGACCAAAGCTTGCAGATTATGAAAGCAATATTGAAAAAGCCGGTAAAGGGGATTCGATAGCACAGAAGTGGCAGGAGACAGTGGCCGGTTATGTCGATGCGTCAGATTATATATATGTCTCTGTTGTAGATACGGATTATCCTGTAAAAGATAATTTTTATGAACAGGATGAGATCTTTACAAGGTACGGGGCCGGAGCCAAAGTGGCCGGAATACTGGGAATGGCGGCTGTAGCGGCATATCTTGTCATTCTTGTATTTCTTACGATCGGAGCCGGAAAAGTTAAAGAAGACGAAGAAGTGTATCTTATGAAATTTGATCACATTAAGACAGAACTGGCAGCTGCAAGTGTGCTGTTACTCTGGGCGGTGGTTGCGCTGATAGGAGTAAAGGCCGGGGCATTTACATGGCAGAATGCAAGTGGAGAGACGATCTATATGGAGAATGTGGAGTCGTATCTGCCGGGAATAGTGGTTGGAAGTGTGGAGGCATTGTATACCTGCGCAATGTTTCTTTTCGGATATTTGAGTCTGGTGAGAAGAATCAAGGCGGGAACGGTATGGAAGAACAGTGTGCTCAGATGGCTTTTGATCTTCGTAAAAGAAATGTTCCAGAATATCCGTCATCTGTGGAAATCTATTATGGGATTTGCAATCTTCTTCATGATCCACTGGCTTACGTACGTATTTGGATCAGCGGGAAGTAGTATCTGGCTCAGCAACCGGTTATGGGCGGTCATTCTGTTGATCATAGATGTTGCAGCATTTATCTGGATGGTACAGAAAGCGAAAGGAACCGGAAAGATCAAGACCGGGATCGAAAAGATCGCCGGCGGGGAAGTGGATTATCAGATCCCGGTAAATGGATTGCTGGCAGAGCATAAAGAAATTGCAGAAAAGGTGAATTCCATCGGCGAAGGTCTGGAAGCGGCGCTCGCAAAGAGCATGAAAAGTGAACGCCTGAAGACAGATCTTATCACGAATGTATCGCATGATATTAAGACGCCGCTTACATCTATCATTAATTATGTGGAATTGTTAAAGCAGGAGGACCTTAAGGATCCGAAGATCCAACGCTACATTGAAGTGTTGGAACAGAAATCACAGCGGCTTAAGACACTGACGGAAGATGTGGTGGAAGCTTCAAAAGTAAGCTCCGGCAATATCACACTGGAGTTCATGAATCTGAATCTGGTAGAAATGATCCAGCAGACGAGCGGAGAGTTTGAAGAAAAATTCAAGGCGCGTGATCTGGAGGAAGTGATGAACCTTCCGAATGAGGAGGTTGTAATCCGCGCAGACGGAAGACGGTTGTGGAGAGTGCTGTCTAATATATATAACAATGCGGCAAAATACGCAATGCAAGGAACAAGAGTCTATGCTGATCTTGAAAAGAAAGATGGTATGGCATATTTCAGCCTTAAGAATGTATCCGAGCAGCCGCTAAATATCTCAGCTGACGAACTGACGGAACGTTTCATACGCGGAGATGTATCAAGAAGTACGGAAGGCAGCGGACTTGGACTGTCTATCGCACAGTCGCTGACAGAAATGCAGGGCGGGACATTTGAATTGTATCTGGATGGAGATTTGTTTAAAGTAACGATAAAATTCCCGATTTCATAGTCTGGGCCGGAGGATTTTTTAAAATCCTCCGGCTCAAACTGTATTTACCGTGGTCCCTTTTTCGCAAATCCTCCGGAACCATTAATAAAATTGCCATTTACGCTACTTGCGCTCCTGTCTAAAAAACAGTAGAATATAATATTATGAATGAATTAAGCAAATTATTACAGGAAAATTTAAATATAGAATTTATATCAGCAACGCTGAGTAACCCGAAGAATAAAGACGGTGTACAAAAAGTGAAAGTAAGACCGATCCTGAAAAAAGATGTCCTTTACTTTCAGCTCGAGTCATTCCGGAATAATCAGGCGTTTCACGAGAATGTGGAGGAGAAAAAAGCTTGTGAAATACTTCTTAAGTATATGGAAAATATGCGCCAGATGCAGATGGAGACACAAAGAGCAGCTTATACAATTCTTGTAAGCAAAAAGGGAAAAGTAACAATAAAAAGCAAGATGAAAAAAGGCGAAAAGAAGCAGATCAATATGAGCCACGACCGCAAGAAGAAGTATGTACTGGAAGAGGGAGTCCCGGTACCATTTCTTCAGGATCTTGGTGTTATGACACAGGATGGAAAGATCGTGCATGCGAAATTCGACAAATTCCGGCAGATTAACCGGTTCCTGGAATTTATCGAGGACATATTGCCGGAGCTTGATAAGGGAAGAGAACTTACAATCCTGGATTTTGGCTGTGGTAAATCTTATCTCACATTTGCCATGTATTATTATCTGCATGAATTGAAAGAATATGACATAAGAATCATAGGACTGGATCTGAAGAAAGATGTGATCCGTCATTGTAATGAATTAAGTGAAAAATATGGCTATGAAAAGCTGAGATTTCTGGAGGGTGACATTGCGGATTATACCGGTGTCAATAAGGTAGATATGGTGGTAACCCTGCATGCCTGCGATACCGCAACCGATTATGCGTTGGCAAAAGCCGTGGGATGGGATGCGAAAGTAATCTTATCGGTACCATGCTGCCAGCATGAACTGAACCGTCAGATAAAAAATGAGATATTAGAACCAATATTAAAATACGGGCTTCTGAAAGAACGTATGGCAGCACTTATCACAGATGGCTTAAGAGCACAGTATCTGGAGCGTGAGGGGTATGAAGCGCAGATACTGGAATTTATAGATATGGAGCATACACCAAAGAATATCCTGATACGTGCAGTAAAGAAGCGGCATGCCAAAGAAGACAATAATATAGAGGCTTCCATCAAGAGATGTGAAGCAGCACTCCGGGTATCACCGACACTGGGACGTCTGTTGGACGGGTTCGCCACGGAGTCCGCAAATTCAGAGAAAGATCATCCGGAGAAAGAGGATAAAGAGGGAGTATAAATGACATTGACTTTAAAAAAAAGGTTAAAGAATGCAGGAATCCTGACTGCAGTATTTATCGTGGCTGTCATTATATTCAGCTACGTGACAAATAAGGGGAATGACAATATGACGGCCGATATGGGAGCCGCAACATTTCCACAGATATCATTTTCTTATGGAGAATATAAGATCAATACACTGACAGGTTATGCAAAACGCATGGATATATCCTCTATGCACAACACGATCACACCGGTAGCGAACCAGAGCCTGGATGTAAACGTAGAAGCATATGGGAATAAATTCACGGGAGCCAGCTACAAAGTCTATACGATGGATGGTACAAGCCAGCTGGAACATAAGAAGATTAAAAAGGTGGGAAAAGGATTTACCCTGGAACTGAGCGGGAAAAAAGTACTGGATGAAGAGCGGATCCTGGAAGTCCGCCTGAACAGAAATGGTGCGGATCCGGTATATTTCTATACCCGTATCGTCAGTGATGAAGATGCACATGTTACAGAATGCCTGAATTACATCAGCGATTATCATGAAAATGCACTTGGCAAGGTGGAAAATGCAGGCGTCGGAGCAGCGCTTGAACCGACTGATGATGCGGACAACACCACACTTCAGCACGTGACGATTAATTCGAATTATGAACAGGTCACATGGGGCAGTCTGAAACCACAGGTAGAACAGGGAGAACGCTGGAGCATCAAGGAACTGAACAGTACCTGTATGTCGGTACAGCTGCAATACCGGGTAAGCTGCAAAGGAGAAGAGAATGAGGCAGACCGCTATGCGGTCAAAGAGTTTTTCCGCGTAAGATATATTGCAGATGCCAAGAAAACCTATCTTCTGGATTACGATCGGACAATGGAACAGATCTTCGATGCGACACAGAAGGTTCTGAATGAGAAAGGAATCATCCTCGGCATCGCGCCTGCAAATCTGTCTTATAAGGTGAATAAAGATGGCACGATCGTATCATTTGTAGAGGCAAATGAACTCTGGAATTATAACAAAGATTCAGACGAGATTTCACTGGTATTTGGTTTCGCAGATGCGGAGAATACAGATGTGAGAAATATGGTGTCAGATCATAAGATCAAGCTTCTTAAGGTAGATGCCAAAGGCAATACAACCTTCCTGGTGTCCGGTTATATGGACCGCGGCGAGCACGAAGGAGAAGTGGGAGTAGCTGTCTATTATTATGATATAGAGAAGAATTCAGTGGAAGAGAAAGTATTTATTTCCACAAATAAATCATATGCACAGGCAGAAAGTGAACTCGGAGAGATGTCATATTACGATGCGAAAACGGATATGCTGTACACAATGGTAGACGGCACCCTTTATCAGTATAGCGTCGAAGATGCCGAGAAGAAAGCACTGGTCAAAGGACTGGATGCACAGCAGTATGTTGTGTCGGAAGACGGAAGTCTGATCGCATATCAGGCAAACGGAGATCTTGAGACCGCAACAAAAGTGACAATCCTGAATGTAGAGACAGGAAAGAAGCAGAAAGTAACCTGCGGAAAAGGAGAATGTATCCGCCCACTTGGATTTGTCAGAAGTGATTTTGTATATGGAGTTGCCAAGACAGAGGATATAGGAAATACCGTATCCGGAGAGGCAACCGTTCCAATGTACAAACTGGAGATCCGGAATCAAAAAGGAAAAGTGATCAAAAAATATCAGACAGACGGCATTTATATTCTGAGTGCATCATTCGATGAAGATATGATCACGCTGGAACGTGCATCGAAAGACGGAGATACTTATACAGCAACAGCACCGGATTATATTACGAATAATGAACAGAAGACCAAGAGCAATATCGCACTGGAAACTTATGCAACAGACCTGAAACAGACACAGGTAAGACTGACGTATAACGACGGAATCGCAGACAAAGAACCAAAAGTGCTCAAGCCAAAACAGATTCTGTTCGAAAGACCACAGACAATCACATTTTCCGATAAAGACGCACCGGAGAAATATTATGTCTATGGACATGGTGATATACAGGGCGTATATACAAAGGCCGGAGACGCGATCAAGAAAGCAAATGATTACAATGGTGTGGTAGTCGATTCATCCCAGAATTATGTATGGGAGCGCGGTAACCGCAATCTGCAGTATTCGATCACCGATAAAGATGATGTGTTAAATACAATCAAAGACCGCCTGAAGAATCAGGAAAAACCGATTGATATCTTAAAAGATGTCAATAACGGCGAGGCTTACGACCTGACAGGATGTACGACGGAAGAGATTCTGTACATCATCAACCAGGGCCGTCCGGTCATTGCAATGCTGGATTCGCAGAATGCCGTCATTCTGGTGGGATACAGCGATACGAATGTTGTGTATGAAGATCTGAATGACAGTACAAGACACAGCGTGAAGTATGAAGAGATGGATCAGATGACGTCCGGAAGCGGTAATACGTATATTGGATAATAGAGAATACAGAATGAATAATAAAAAAGGGCGTGGGGAAAAAATTTTTTTTTTTCCCCACGCCACTTTTTTAGGCTGTACGGAAAAGCGTACTCTTATATTTCTTCAATGCCCCATACACGATCAGACCAAGAACGGTGCAGGAAATCACCTCACCAATTCCGACTGTCAGCATCATAAACGGAATTGGAAGTGTTACACCATAACCGTAACGCAGTACGAACGGAACGATAATGATATTCGAAATGATTGGTGGAAATGTTGCTACAACTGGTTTCTGCTCACGCAGTTTCCATGTAAAAAATGCACCGATCAATGTTGCAATACTGCCAAATACAATATCCGGAAGGATCGCACCGCCCAGAATATTACCGATCAGACATCCGGCAAAGAGTCCCGGAATAGCAGCTGGTGTAAATATTGGTAAAATAGTGAGTGCCTCGGAGATACGAACCTGTACTTCTCCGAAAGAAAATGGTGCAAAAATGTAAGTCAACACCACGTAGATCGCAGCGATCATGGCTGCCTGGGTCATGAAACTAAGATTTTTGTTTTTCATTTTTCAATTCTCCTTTAGTTTTGTTTTACGTGTGGAAGGTCACGAACACACGATTCATTTTGCGCCGGGAATCGGCGAAACCCTTGTAAGACCTTGGTTTTTCGGGTTTTGTAACGGGTGATAGTATAGCATGGAGAAGAACAAAAATCAAGCTTTGTCCAAAAAATGACCAAAATGGGAATTGTGATGGCAGCAGTCGGGGAGATATTGCGGAATGTGGACGGGTAGGCTATGATGGTTGTAGAGAGGTGATCAGGATGATCGAGTACAAAGATTACGCAAAATTTGAAAGTCTATCAGAGATGTCTGAGGCTATTGAGATGGGATTGGATATTGAGTTTATTCTTTCTGGGAAAAGATACAATATCTCCAGGAGAGATAACAAGCCGTTTATATGCGAATGTCCTGAAGGAGAAGCCATGTTCTACGCTAATGCTCAGACGATGCTTGATAAGAATAAAATAAATGATATATCATTAAAAGAATTGTGGAATGATATAGAAATATTATCTATGTAATATACCACCAGTCATAAAAGGCTGGTGGTGTTTTTAATTAGTGAGCCTTATCGGGCTTCTCGATCTTGGCGCATTAGTTGCAAAATAACATTGGAATCAAACCAATCACCGTAAGACAAAGCTTCTTCATTAAAAATATCGCGACTCTGAAGAAAATCATAACATTTGAACCGAATATAATCATTAATATCTTTAACGAGATGCCTGAATTCAGAGACGGAAAGAAAAACAGTTTTTTTGCTAACGTCACAACATACTTTTATCGAATCTATTCCATGAGGGTGATCTATAAGCTGGTTGTGGGCAACTTCGCAAAGTTCCTCTTCGTCTATGTCCAGTTTCATATTTAAATGGTCAGGACAATGAAGCGGCACAATGTCGCCGTTGTCAAGAATGATAACTAGCCCGACTGCTCGAATGTTAAATGCATTAAGTAACCAGAGATATGCGAGACCAACTTGTGAAGAGCAAAGAAGCTGTGTCTTCTCGTAATCATCATTCCGCTTATCATCATCTTTACAAAGAAGATATTCTTGCCGAATTCCTAAAGCATCCGAAAATAAAGATGCGGCTTTAATAGTCATGGGTTTTTTCCCGGTAACAATATTGCTTATATATTGTTGTGTAAATCCACATGTTTCTGCTAAGTCTGCTTGAGTAATAAATGATTCTTCTAAGCACTGCTTTAAACGTTTCCCACACTCAGGGTTTAATTCTGTTTTTATCACTGTTTATCCTCCTTCTGATTTCAAGATGTATTAAACAAACAAAAGTTTAATAGCTGTTTGAAAATATTATAACTTTTGTTTAATATATAGTCAAGGACAATTATTAAACAAGGATAAACAGAAAGGATGGCAATTATGAAAAATAGGACATGTACAGCAGCAGGCGGAGAATCCAGATTGATGGATACAGAGGAATTGAGAGCATATACGAACCTTGGGCGGAATAATGCAATGAAACTCGGCGAGGAGATTGGTGCAAAGGTCCAGATTGGACGCCGGGTATTATGGGACCGTGTAAAAGTAGATCAGTATTTCAATTCATTAACAGGGGTGAACTAATGGAAAATCAAAACAGAAATAACCGAGTACATACAGAGGAACAGTCCGGCAAGACTGACTTCCTGATTGAGGGACTGCTGCCATTTGGCAGAGAGAACGCAGTCACGACAGAACAGCTTGTGAGGATGACCGGGTGTGGATCAGCGCGGGAGCTTCAACAGCGTATAGCTTATGAGCGGGAACACGGAGCTATTATATGTTCCGGATCTGGCCGGGGATATTGGAGACCAAAAGCCAGGCGGGAACTCCGACAGTTTGTTAAGACGATGCGCAACAGAGCGTTGAATACGCTGAAAGCAACGAAAGGAGCAAGAAAAATCTTGCAGGAGAGTGAACATGACGAATGATACAAAAGAGGCGGCGTTAGAATATGCAGCGTTTGGCTTGGCAGTATTCCCTGTTATTCCACCTATGGGAAATGGTGAGAAGTCAGCCGGGAAGAAACCATATATATCTAATTGGCAGAAAGAAGCAACGAGCAATAAGGAAAAGATAACCGAATGGTGGACAAAGTGGCCAGCAGCTAATATCGGCATAGCAACCGGGCGAAAGTCGCAGGGGCTTGTAGTGATAGATTTGGACATAGACGACAATAAGGGTATAAATGGCTATGAAACATTAAAAGAATGGCAGAATGAGCACGGAGAGTTGCCGGAGACATGGCAGAGTATAACTGGGAGAGGTGGTTACCATCTTTTTTATTTTGATATTGAACCGCATAAAAACCGAGTGGGATTATATGAGGGCGTGGATATTCGAGGCGAAGGTGGTTATATTATCGCACCGCCGAGCGTACACGCAAACGGTCATAGGTACGAATGGGAGCAATGGAGAGAAGATGGCGTTAATGTTGCCAGGGTAGACGGACTGGTAAGGAAATTCATTAACGGACCGGAACCACAGCGCGAAGAGAGCCAGAATTTTCATGAACCGGAGAAAATACCATCAGGAAATAGGGTGAGCTCACTGATCCGGCTTGTTGGTAGTCTAAAGGCGAAAGGGTTAGAAAATGATTCTATAATGGCAGCAGTAAAGGCAGAAAATGAAGCTAAATGTATTCCGCCGTTATCAGATCATGAACTGACAAAAGAGGTATTTCCGGCTTTAAAAAGAGGTTGGAAAACGGAGCGTAGCTATACAACTACTACGGAACACGGGAAAGTCACACCGAAAGCTGTGCATAGCCTGGACATGCTCTCAATAAATGATGTAGAGGAAAAAACACCGGAGTGGCTTATATCTGGTTACATACCACGACATCAGATCACGGTAATGGCTGGAGATGGCGGAGCGGGCAAAACGACAGCTTGGTGTGATATTGCTGGATCAGTCAGCAGCGGAAGGCCGTGCTTCCTGGAAAGGGCTATACCGGAAGATTTTGCAGTGCGTGAACCTGGCAAGGTATTATTTTTCTCTTCAGAAGATTCACCAGAGTACACACTAAAGAGCCGATTGATAAAGGCAGGGGCGAACCTTAAGAACATTTTTACTATCAGCTTAAAAGACGAACGGTTTGCAGAGATCAAATTTAATAGTGATCTGCTGGAACAGTTGATTGCATACCATAAGCCAGACTTAGTTATATTTGATCCGATTCAGAGCTTTATACCGCCAGATATTCAAATGGGACAGAGAAACGCTATGAGGTCCTGTCTGAATCCATTGATAGGTCTTGGTGAGAAGTACGGCACAACATTTCTTGTAATTGTACATGCCAATAAGCAGAGCGGTGTATACGGCCGGAAACGAATCGCAGACAGTGCCGATATATGGGATATAGCGAGAAGCGTTATGATGATCGGCAATACTGCTGAACAGGGTATCCGGTATATCTCTCATGAAAAGTCAAACTATGACATGACTTCGGATAGTGTTCTGTTTTCTATCAACGATGGAAAGATAGAGACCAAGGGTTATACTACCAAGAAAGATAGAGAGTTTGTATCTGAAAGTGTATACAATGTGAAACAAGCTCCTGCGAAGGAAGCGGCAAAAGAATTTATTATTGAGTCACTTCAGGAAGGACAGAAGGAAGCGTCAGAGCTTAATGAATTGGCGCAGATACTTGGGATAAGTAAAAGCGCTATGCGAGAAGCAAAAGCTGAACTGAAAAAAGAGCAAATTATAAAAATGAAGTCTGCTGGATTTGGGGCAGAAAAGAAATGGTATATAAGCTTAGTTGAGGGTGCTCATATACCCAGTGAAAAAACCAACAGGTAAGTAAAATATGTAGTATTTATAAGGCTTTACTTTACTTGAGGGTAATCCGCAAGTAAGCAAATAAAGGAATACCTTACTTGAGGGTGTCCACAAGTAAGGTAAGCCCAGTATTTTCAAGGGTTTGCACCTTACTTGAGGGAAATTTGACTGTATATATGAGAACCCGCAGGAAAGAAAGGAACACAAGTAAGAAAATGAAGGTAAATATAATAGCAGATTTTAAAGAGAATGGTGTAGATAAAAATGAGCCCCACATAGTAGTTGACGCAGTTAGTGAGATGGCGGCCGGGCATGCTGTGAAGGAAAAAATAGAGGCGCAGGGCGGAAGTGTACAAATGTTAACTGTAGTTGAAGGCGAATGGACTTTAGAAGAGTTACATGATATGGCTAATTATGGAATTGGTAAAGAAAATGCTGTGTCCAGGATTCTGTATTTATCCTTAGAAGCTAGAGATTATTTTGAAAAAATAAAAAATGATCCCGGAGAAGCCAAAAGATTAAGGGAAGAGTTAGCTAAGCGAATGAGGACACGAAGGTGAAAGTGAGTTGGAGAGTTGGAAAAGCATGACAAACGAACAGCTTGTAGTAAGGATTCAAGCCGGAGAAAACACTGCAGAGAATATGCTGCAGTTATGGCAGCAGACCAAAGCATATATTTACAAAGTAGCCAAAAGATACAGCGGATATGCTGAAATGGATGATCTGATGCAAGAGGGATACCTGGGGCTTAATGCCGCAGCTGAACATTACAAGCCGGATCAGGGGACCAAGTTCATTAGCTATTTAACCTTTTGGGTGAAAATGAGAATGCAGAGGTACATAGAGAATAATGGATCTGTCAGATTGCCGTCGGCGATGTATCAGGCCGTTATGAGATACAAGAGATTTGTCCGGCAGTATGAACAGGAATGTGGCTGTGAACCGTCTGAGTTAGTTTGTAGGGCTTTTCTTGGTGTAAGTGAAGAAGAACTGATGGATATACGGGAAAGCGCAAATAAGGCGAATGTGAGTAGTCTTGATTCTGTTGTCAGTCAGGATAATGATAAGATTACCCTGCGAGATCTCATTGCGTCTGATCAGAATCTGGAAGAGGACGCAATCAAAAAATGTGACCGGGAAATGATGCAGGAGGAACTGAACTATATCATTGATAGTCTTCCGGAAGAACAGAGGCGAGTGATCCGGGAGCACTATTTTGAACGGCGTACAATGAAGCAGATCGGGGAGCGAATGGGGTGTTCAGGAGCAAAGGCAGGCGATATTGAAAGAAAGGCTTTAAGAAAGCTCAGGCTGCCACATGTAAGCAGGAGATATAAAGAATATCACAACCAGTACCTGACACCGTACCCGATCATGCACATTGGAATTGATAGCTTTCAGCGGACCGGCTACAGCGAAGTTGAAAGGGCTGTCCTCGGGTGGTAGATTGATATATTTTAATGTGTAAATCAAATGAACCCCGGATGAACCCGAGAGATTCACGGCGGGAGCATGAAAAGTTTGATGAAATTTAATGTCTGAATGAATGCAGCGTATAGTGAAGCAAGAGCGAACCAAGAGAAATTACAAACGAACAAAGGCTGAACCACGGGAGGTGATTGGAATGAAAGATAGGCAAAGAAGATTTGCGGACGAATATTTAATAGATCTGAATGCGGAAGCGGCAGCAGTACGGGCCGGGTATTCTCCAAGGTATGCAAGAGGGAATGCATACAAGCTGGTTGCAAAAAGTGGCATCAAGGAATATATAGAGAAACGGATGGCCGAGAAAGAATCAGAGCTGATAGCTGATCAGAATGAGGTGTTGAGGTATCTGACTGCAGTAATGCGTGGAGAATCAACGTCGGAAGAGATTATAGTCGAAGGTATTGGTGATGGTCGCAGTAAGGCAAGAAAGCTGGAGAAAACACCGTCTGAAAAGGACCGGCTGAAGGCTGCAGAGCTGATCGGAAAGAGATATGGTCTATTCACAGATAAGATTGAAACGGATGTTGATATGGACTTGAACATTACAATTGATTATGGCGAGGAGCAGAAAGGGTGATCGGACTGCTGCCCCGGTGTCACTGTTATAATGAGATCCGGGAAGATTTTATATTATTCCGGAATTAATGTGGGACATTCAAGAAATATATTTTGAAATCAAAAAAGATGGTTGATTGCCTGCTGCCTGCATGATAATATACAGGCAGGGAAACCAAAGCCAGGCGGCTACCCTTCTTTACGGAGGGATAAAACACCCTCCAGACGAAAGAAAGGAGGGCGATGCGATGGTTACATATTCTGATCTGATTCAGTTTTGTATATTCATTGTTGCCCTTGTAGGTCTTTGTTATGAGATTTTCAAGGACAAACGAAGATAGCCGCCACTACTGCGAATAGTGACGGCTATTGTATAATAGCTTAACATTATAATCGGGGTAGCCGCTTGCGGTTTCCCTCTTCGTATTTTCAATATAGCATATCCGGCAGCAGGATGCAAGGGTGACATCAGAAGTTATACCGCTCTTGCCGGATATGGGCCGCTCTGGACCCGATCGGACCCGGTGAAACCGGATCAGGTTATTTATCCTTTTCGACACATCCATCTATATGAGTGAATTTCCCACAAGAAGAACAACGAAAATTTAGTGATTTGCGTCCTATCTGAACCTGGACATCAGGACTCCCACAAAAAGGACATGAACCGGGATTCCCGGAAGCATGATAAGAAATGATGTTGTCCAGCCAGGGAAATTTGTTCTTTGTTTTAGTCAGCGCTATCACGTTCTGGTGCTTCAAAAAATTCTTTTTGTGAATCACGTGTAATAGCTTTTAAATCAGCATTTAATAAATCACAGATAGTACACATTTCTTGAAATGAAAAGCTATCACGGTATAGTTTGTTGCTCATAGATTGCGGTTTGATATTAAGCTTATCAGCTAATTCATTAACACTTATGTGTCTCTCGGCTAACAACTGTTTAATAATTTTGGTGCCTGCCATTCCCGTTCCTCCTTTTATAATACTCATTATTGATTATGATACCATGAATGAAAAATCAAATCAATATTGAGTATAAAATAATCTGTTTAGGGTATGTAACAATAAAAATATACTCAAAAACGAGTAAAAACATATTGACATTATACTCAAAAGTGAGTATAATATAATCAAGTTAAAGGAAAGCAAACGAACATCCCGAAAGGATGTGAAATCAAAGACCATATACCTGTGAGCGGCCCGGGTGCTTAGCAATAGTCAGGAAGATGACTTGATCGGAAGCTTCCCAAGACTTGAAAGAAAGGAGTACAGAGACTATGAAGTATGATCTGAAGAAAATCATGTTGAATGCCTGGAAGAATTACAGAAAACAGGATATCAGTTTTGCAGAGGCATTGCACAGAGCTTGGTTATCAGCCAAAGCAGAAGAGATCAATGCAGAGCGCATTGAGATGAGCAAAGAGGCAGCAGGAGTGACCGAGGAGACAAATACATGGGCCGGATGGAAAAAGATCGGATATGAAGTAATACACGGTTCTAAAGCATTGTTTGGATGTTCATTGATTTGGGGATCTAAAGGAGATGGAGCAATATATAACGCCCGGTTCTTTGGTAGATCACAGGTACAAGAAGCAGTATAAAGAAAAAGCCCTTATCAGTGCTGCAACACCGATAGGGGCGGTATATGACCGGATTCCAGCCAACAACTACAATTATCATAGCATGGAGTCCGGGGAAAGGACAAGAGAAAAATGGCCTACGAGGTAATTGACGAAGATTTAAGAATAGCAAGCTGCAGGATTGCAGACTTGACGATGGAGCAAGTACAAAGCTTTTTAAAGTTATGGAGTGACGATTCAAGTATAGGATCCCTGACAATGTTCTACGATAAGGAAAGCGATATGGTTGTCCTTAATGCAGATAATAAAAACTATGAGGATTATCTGCAGATTGCAACGGCTTACCTTGGAACAGAGTATGAAAGGAGAAAGGAACTAAAAGAGAAAGCGCCGGATTCTATGAGAGAGTCTATGGTTTTTCTGGAGAAGTGTTATCAGCAAAGAGTGTTCGATAAACGGACGTTCCAGGCAGTGAACAACATGTTGAGTAAGACACAAAGAAAATATGTTACACATCTCTTGAATGAGAGTGATCCGATTTCTGCTGCATACATTGCATTTAGAGCCGGTATGATCAGCGGGAAACGTATAGAGAGAGCCAGGAGGGCACGGAACCATGACTGAAAGAGAAATGTTTGATATTGCTGTGCCTAAGATTGCCGAAATGGTAGTAGAGGCTCGGAAGCTGACGGATGAAGAATTTGCCCAGTGGAAAAGTGGAGTCCTGCAGGATACTCCAGAGCGAATCAGGCCATTTATAGAGAAAATTTATGTAGCGATTGAAGAGTCTTTGTAGACGGCTTTATGAATACTATACATACTTCCCTCACCGCAAGCCTCCGGCGATACAGGAGGCAGTTACCAACAAAACGACAAATAAAGGAGAAGAGATATGAGATTTAGTCAGATATTTTTGAAAATGAAATATAGTGCAGTTGTTAAGGTTTATAAGGTTGTGAGATGTGATGCGAACGATGACAGAACCGTTATTGATGCCGGATATATCGGAATGTATAACAGGTATGATAAAGTACCGAAAGAAGTGTGGTCGGCTCATGTTTACACGATTGGAGCTGAAGCCGAGGATGTACTTTCTGTAATGATCGAGGATGAAAAATAAAGAACAAGAAGGCCTGCCTTTCCGGGGAAGGTGCTACCAACCCGGAACCGGACGACGGGTGCATTTACATAACGAACGGATAAGGTGCAAAGGGTGCATACAAAACGACGAATGCAGAAACGTTCGGATAAGATGTGGATGTGCGACGTCGCACAAAATGAACTGATCGGAAAAATAAAACATCCAGACATTCAAGATATCCTAAAAAGCAACTGAAAGAAGGTGATATAACAAAAGCCCCAGGTGCGGCAACACCACGGGGCCAAACAGAAATAACCCAATACACACGATAAAGGGTCAACATGATTATAACTGTCATGTTGGCTTATTGCAATACTTGAACTTATGTTCAGAAAGGAGTAGAGCATGGCAGTAGATAAGAGAGGTAGGAAGCTACCAAAAGGCATCAGACAGCGAGGAAACACATTTGAAGGACGTTTTATGTATAGTGGAACGACTTATACAGTACAAGGCACAACAATAACTAAGACTCAAAAAGATATGACTGAGCTTAAATATAAGTTGGAGCATGGAATATATGTGGCAAAGGATAAGATAACTCTGGATGAATGGTATAAAACCTGGTTGGAAGAATATAAAAAGAACCGGGTGAAAATAGGAACTTATACGAGCTATGAAAAATATTATCAGAGTATTATAAAAAAGAGACTCGGTAGCAGGCAGATCTCTGAGATCCGGGGCGAACATATTCAGAAATTATATAATGATCTGGTGAAAGAGGGGTATGCATTATCAAGCATCAAAGTTGTATCGGCCGTTTTGAATGGGTGCCTGAAACAGGCTATGAAGAATGGATTGATTGAACGCAATCCGGTAGGACTGGCGGAGCTGCCACGGCAAACAGGAAAGAAAAAGGAGCGGATAGCACTGACGAAAGAACAGCAAGATCTGTTCATGGAATATGCAAAAGAGAGCTATTTATATCATTTCTTTGCAGTGATGCTTCAGACCGGAATGAGAAAAGGAGAGATGCAGGGACTTAAGTACTCCGATATTGATAAGAAACAGAATGTGATTCATGTTCAGCGCACATTGAAATACATAGAGGGGCAAGGGTATATTGAAGATACACCGAAGACAAGAACCTCTACCAGAGACATTCCGTTGACTGCTGCCGTGGTGGAGCATATAGAGGCACAGCGGAAGTATTGGAATTTCAAGATTGTGAATATGAATCAGTATTTATTCTGCAATGAAGAGGGTGGTCCGATCAGCAGGGAACGGATTCAGGCTGAAATAGATCGAACGGTAAAACGGATCCGGGAAGCTGGTCATGATTTCCCGAGAATCACAAGCCATGTATTCCGGCATACTTTTGCAACACGTGCGATAGAAGCAGGAATGCCGCCGCAGGTATTGAAAACAATCCTGGGGCATAGCTCACTTGCTATGACGATGGATCTGTATAGTCATGTTCTACCGGATACGAAAGCGGAAGAGATGCAGAAGATTGCTATCATGTTTTAAAGGATGGTATTGGCTCAAGTAAGGTTTGACAATGGCAAATATATGGCGTATATTGTTGGAAAATAGATATTAGCCTTTGGAATCTTTGTGGCGGTTGTATCTTCAATTACTGTGGAAGGAAAACAAGCTTTAGGTAATGTGGAACTGAAATGGAAACTGGAGGTGTTCAACATGATAAACTACATGACAATGATTTTACAGATGGATGGTGGCGCGCTTGGGATATGTCCGTGAATGATGATGAAAAAGGTTGATATAGGCGCCGATACTACTGGAAGGGCAACCCTTCCATATCCCATTAAGAGTTTCCTGTGTGGAAGCTCTTCTTTTTTTGTCCAAAATTTGTCCAAAATTGCATGAACGTGGATAAACTAAGATAAAAAGAAAAAGCCGGAAAACACAGCGTTTTCCGGCTTGGTAACTAAGGATAAATCTATATAAACTTATATTAATAGAAGTTTTGTTTTACGTGTGGAAGGTCACGAACACACGCGCCGTAGCGGATCTTCATTTAACGCCGGAAAGCGGCGGTCAGCCCTGTTCGACCTTGGTTTTGTGGGCTTTGTGACGGGTGATAGTATAGCATGCGGAAGAGTAAAAATCAAGTGTGGGAATTTGCCGTTTAATTCATCATCGTGGCTTACCCCGCTCCATGATACTAAATTCAACAGCAACTTAATACAAATAAATATACTTCGGAATCCCATTCTCATACACCGTATTCGTCTCTCCCTGAATCAACGGTGTCAGATAATCCACCATCTTTTCCGTTACATCATTTCCCGCATCATTAATATAATCTGCAGGCACACTCTTGATTGCATTCGCAATATCACATACCGGGAGTGCTTTAAATTCCGTAGCATAAGGCTTGTCAGAAGTGCGGATCACAGCAGCCATCATACCGCCTGCACCCTCAAGAGCATACTGGCAGGCAGCCTTTCCGAGCATTCTGGATTCCTGAATGTCGGTTGCACTTGCAAGGTGTGCGGCGCAGCGCTGCATCAGGTTCAGCTCGATAGAACGCACCTTGCATCCGATCTCATTTCTTACAGCATCTTCCAGAACCTTTGCGGCACCGGCGATATAGCTGTGGCCGAAGGAATCTACAGCGGAGCTCTGTACTTCTTCGGAAATGTAGCGACCGTCTTTGTTCTTCACACCTTCGCTGACAGCGATGATCACGGCATCCTGTTCTTCCAGTTTTGCTTTCACATCTTTCAGGAATGTGTCAATGCTGAATGGTACTTCGCAGAGATAGATAAAGTCAGGTCCTTTCGCACCATTTGCACGGGCGAGGCAGGAAGCTGCAGTCAGCCATCCGGCGTCACGGCCCATCACTTCTACGATTGTTACGGCCTTGGTTGTGTATACGTGGCAGTCACGTTCCAGTTCGGCAAATGTGGTTCCGATATATTTTGCTGCAGATCCAAAACCTGGACAATGGTCCGTTCCGCAGAGGTCATTATCGATTGTTTTTGGTGCGCCGACCACGGTAATGTCTGTGATTCCTTTGTCGCTCAGATATTTGGAAAGCTTGTCTACTGTATCCATGGAATCATTTCCACCGATGTAGATGAAGCAGTCGATGCTGTATTTGCGCAGAACAGAGATGATTGTCTCGTATTCGTCTGCACATACGGCAGGATCTTTTAATTTCACACGGCAGGAGCCGAGTGCAGAAGCAGGGGTCTGACAAAGAAGGTCCAGTTCTGATACATTTGTGATCTTGGTTTTAAGATCTATCAGGTTCTCATTTAATACTCCCTGGATTCCATTGACTGATCCATAGATTTTGTCTACGGATGGGCTGGAAAGAGCGTTCTCAATTACTCCGGCAAGAGTTGCGTTGATCGCAGAAGTTGGTCCGCCGGACTGTGCAACTAGTAAGTTCTTCATATGATGATCTCCTAACTTTTGATATTTCTTCCATCTGACTTATTAACTGAAAAATTCGGATAAGTAAGATAGTAAATTCAGTAAATATAGTATAACATAAATCTGGCTGATATGGTATAATAGGAATATATGTGAGTTTTTAAAAAGGAGAATAATTGGCATGGAATTGACAACAATTAGAGAATTATATAAAAACAGTGATTCTTACATGGATCAGAAAGTAACCATCGGTGGATGGGTAAGAAGTATCCGCGGATCCAAAGCATTTGGATTCATCGTGGTAAATGACGGAACATTCTTTGAGCCTTTACAGGTTGTATATCACGACAAGATGGACAACTTTGCAGAGATCTCCAAGTTAAATGTAGGTGCAGCAGTAATCGTTACAGGTACACTGGTAGCAACACCTCAGGCAAAGCAGCCATTCGAGATCCAGGCAGATACTGTAGAAGTAGAAGGAGCATCCGCACCGGATTACCCACTTCAGAAGAAGCGTCACAGCTTTGAATATCTGAGAACAATCGCACATTTAAGACCTAGAACAAATACATTCCAGGCAGTATTCCGTGTACGTTCCCTGACAGCATATGCGATTCATAAGTTCTTCCAGGAGAGAGGTTTTGTATATGTGCATACACCACTGATCACAGGAAGTGATTGTGAGGGTGCAGGAGAGATGTTCCAGGTAACGACTATGGATCTGAATAACGTACCGAAGAATGAAGACGGAAGCGTAGATTATTCCAAAGATTTCTTCGGAAAAGAGACAAGCCTTACTGTAAGCGGACAGTTAAATGGTGAGACTTACGCACAGGCATTCCGCAATATTTATACATTCGGACCGACATTCCGTGCAGAGAACTCTAACACAACACGTCATGCGGCAGAGTTCTGGATGATCGAGCCTGAGATGGCATTTGCAGATCTGGATGACGATATGTTCGTTGCGGAAGCAATGTTAAAATACGTCATCAACTATGTGCTTGAGAATGCACCAGAAGAGATGAACTTCTTCAATTCATTCGTAGACAAGGGACTTCTGGAGAGACTGCACAACGTAGTATCTTCTGATTTCGCAAGAGTGACATATACAGAGGCTGTAGAACTTCTTGAGAAACACAATGATAAATTTGAATACAAAGTAACATGGGGAACAGACCTTCAGACAGAGCACGAAAGATACCTGACAGAAGAAGTCTTCAAACGTCCGGTATTCGTAACAGATTATCCGAAGGAGATCAAAGCATTCTACATGAAGCTGAACGACGATGGCAAGACCGTTGCGGCAGTAGACTGTCTGGTACCTGGAATCGGTGAGATCATCGGAGGAAGCCAGAGAGAGGATGACTACGATAAGCTGAAAGCAAGAATGGATGAACTGGGACTGAAAGAAGAAGACTACAAGTTCTACATGGATCTTCGTAAATATGGTTCTACAAGACATGCCGGATTCGGACTTGGATTCGAAAGATGCGTCATGTATCTGACAGGAATGGGCAATATCCGTGACGTAATTCCATTCCCAAGAACTGTCAACAACTGTGAACTGTAATAGAGGATCATGTGGATAACAACACGTGAAAAACGTATATAAAACGTATATGGGGACGGGGGATTTATAAAAATCCGCCGTCCCCATATAGAATGGAGGGCAGTATGAATATATTAGTAGTAGATGACGAAAAGGAAATCGCTGATGTAGTAGAGCTTTATCTCCAGAATGACCAATACAAAGTATTCAAATTTTACAACGGCCAGGATGCACTGGACTGTATTAACAGTACGAAGATCGATCTTGCGATCCTGGATATTATGCTTCCGGATATTGACGGATTCCAGATCCTCAAGCAGATCCGGCAGAAATATACATTTCCGGTGATCATGCTGACGGCGAAGACGGAATACATGGATAAGATCACCGGGCTTACGCTGGGAGCGGATGATTATATTCCGAAACCGTTCAATCCACTGGAGCTGGTGGCGAGAGTGAAAGCACAGCTTCGCCGGTGTACACAGTATAATGAAGGGACCAAAGAAGAAGGAGATGTCCTGGATTTCGGAGGGCTGTTTCTGAACCGGACTTCTCATGAGTGTGTATACAATGAAGTGCCGCTGACACTGACACCGATCGAATTCGACATCCTCTGGCTTCTGTGTGAGAACCGGGGAAAGGTCATAAGCTCAGAAGAATTGTTCGAGAAAGTATGGCATGAGAAATATTATAAGAACAGTAACAACACGGTGATGGTGCATATCCGTCATCTCCGCGAGAAGATGAGTGCACCGACAGGCAAGTCTGATTTTATCAAGACTGTGTGGGGAGTGGGCTATAAGGTTGAAGAATAATTATCGGAAATTAAAATTCAGTATCCTCTTGCAGACGGTGCTGGTCACAGCGCTTACCGTTCTGGTAGGGGGGGTACTGCTTAAATTTGTGATCGATGGAATTTATAATGACAGTTTTGCCAGAACTTTTGTAGATGTTCTGGTATTTCTGAATATAAATGAAAAGACGGCGGTCCATCTTTACTGGCAGCTGATCGGAGATAACAAGACATTTTTCATGATTGTTGGTTATCTGATCCTTTTTGCGCTGTTTTTTTATGTTGCGCTTTCTCAGATGACAAAATATCTGGATCAGATCGATCATGGAATTGAAAATATTATATCGGAATCTACAGATCCCATTCATCTGATCACAGAATTAAAACCAATAGAGATCCGTTTGAATGAGATTAAAGCAACATTAAAACGGCAGGAGCTGGAGGCATCGGAAGGCGAAAAGAAGAAAAACGACCTGGTGCTTTTTCTGGCGCATGATCTGAAGACGCCGCTGACTTCGATTGTGGCGTATCTTACGATGCTCGAAGATCATCCCGACATGCCGGAAGAAGAACGAAAAGCATATACTCACATCGCATTGGAAAAATCCATCCGATTAGGAGAGCTGATCAATGAATTTTTTGATATTACAAGATATAATCTTCAGAATATCGAACTGGAACCGGTAGAGATTGATCTTACGATGATGCTTGAACAGCTTGCAGATGAGCTGTACGGAGTCCTCCAGGAAAAGAAGCTGACCTGTGAAGTGGATGTAGAAGAAGATCTGATGATCTACGGAGATCCGGATAAGCTTGCAAGAGTATTCGATAATATCTTAAGAAATGCAATTGCTTACTGCTATGCAGATACGGAGATCCGGATCGAAGCGAAAATGAAGGATGGTGACATCGAGATCACATTTACCAATGCAGGTGATAAGATTCCGGGCGATATGCTTCAGACGATATTCGAGAAATTCTATCGCGTGGATGGTTCCAGATCGACAGGAACCGGCGGCGCAGGTCTGGGACTTGCGATCGCCAAACAGATCGTGGAGCTGCACGGAGGAAGAATCCTGGCAAAAAGTGATGACAACCGGACACAGTTTGTCGTAACACTGCCATCGAAAGAGAAGACAGAACAGAAAGAGGGAAGCGAGGATGAAGTTCATACACATCGCAGACTTGCATTTAGGGGCAAAGCCGGACGCGGGAAACGCGTACAGTCAAAATAGAGAACAGGAGCTCTGGGACAGCTTTCGTGATATCATAACAATCTGCAATCAGAAAAAGACAGATTTGTTGCTAATCGCGGGGGACCTGTTCCACAGGCAGCCACTTTTAAGAGAATTAAAAGAAATGAATTCCATACTGGAGATGCTGGAGCAGACAGAAGTTGTTATGATCGCCGGTAATCATGATCATATCAGGAAAAACTCTTATTACCGAACATTTACCTGGGCACCGCATGTGCACATGATCTGCTCGCAGGAAATGAGCTGTGTGGAACTTGACCGGATCCAGACGGCTGTCTATGGATGCAGTTATCATTCCAGAGAAATTCTGGAGCCGTTATATGATCATGCAGTTCCGGAAGGACGGCAGAAGTATGAGATTTTGCTTGCACACGGCGGGGATGAGAAACATATTCCGATCAAGAGTAGTCAGATCATGACGCTTGGGTATGATTATGCTGCATTTGGACATATCCACAAGCCGCAGATGCTGGTGGAGAACCGGATGGCATATGCCGGATCGCTGGAGCCGACGGATGTAGGTGATACAGGAGCTCATGGTTATATCGAAGGAAAGATCACCGGAAATGGTTGTCAGATCCGTTTTGTGCCACATGCACTGCGAGAATACAGACACTGCGAGGTACAGGTGGATAAATCTGTGACCGGCCATGTACTGAGGCAAAAGATTGCAGATATGATCGAAGAGCAGGGAAAGCAGAACATGTATAAGATTACACTGACTGGTTATCGAGATCCGGATATCTGGTATGAGCTGGATCATATGGATCCATACGGTAATGTGGTGGAGATTACAGACCACACAAAGCCTGCATATGACTTTGAAAAATTAAAAAATGAAAATAAAGGAAACATTCTCGGACAATATATTGAAAGCCTGAGTGGCTATCCGGCCGACAGTCTGGAGTACCAGGCACTCTGTGAAGGAGTGCAGGCTTTGATGGAGACGAGAAGAGGATAGAACCGAAAGATGCAGATTAATGAATTATTGTTAAAAAACTTTGGAAAATTCCATGACCGGCAGATAGATCTGGATGAGGGGATCAACCTGATTCACGGGGAAAACGAATCAGGAAAGTCTACAATCCATACATTCATCAGGGGAATGCTTTTCGGAATAGAAAGAGGGAGAGGACGGGCCGCGCAAAATGATACTTTCAGTATATACGAACCGTGGGAAAATCCTAATTACTATTCTGGTATATTGAAGTTCAAAAGTGGAGAGAAACATTTCCGTATCGAAAGAAATTTTGATAAATATTCTAAAAAAGCGGAACTGATCTGTGAAGAGGACGGTGAAGTACTGTCTGTAGAAGACGGAGATCTTGAGATGCTGCTTGGGGAGATGGACGCAGAACGTTACGATAATACCGTTTCCATGAGCCAGAGGAATGCACAGATGGGGGAAAGTATTGTGGCAGAGCTGAAAAATTATGCGACAAACTATTACACCTCGGGAAACGGAGAAATCGACCTGGCCGGTGCATTGGAACAGTTAAGGGGCAGGAAGAAGATCCTGGAAAATGAGATCCGTATGGAAATGGCTCAAAAGCAGCAGAAACGTGAAAAACTTGAGCAGGAAGTATCTTTTGTCTGGCGTGATGTACATCATCTGGAAGAAGAACTGGAACGTGTAGAAGAAGAACTTGCATATCGGCTGGAAAAGGAAGAAGAAAAGAAAAAAGAGCGCCAGAGGGAAGAAGAACATGGAAAAGGTGTCATGGATGAGATTCGTCCAGAAAAATGGAGGATCCATCCAATGGAGCTTCTGGTGTTTGCACTGGTTATTGTGATTGCAGTCATCTTGTTCTCGAAACCGTGGAATTATCTGATTGCTATTGTGTTATTCCTTGCGTTCGGCTTATATATATGGAACCGGATGAAAGTTGGAAAAAAACAGGTAAAAACAGAGCCAGAGATTATCCTTGAAGAGATCACGCAGGAAGAGGAGAAAGTTCCGATAGAGAAGTTACGCTGGGAGAAATCGCATATTACAGCGGAATTAAAAGAGAAGAAAATTCAGTATGACAACCTGGGAGAACAGCTCGCGGAACTGGATGAAGTTAATGAGCGTTCCAGGGAATATGAGATGAAACGCCAGGCGGTCCAGATGGCGGCAGATCATCTGGAACAGCTGTCAGAGGAGATGCGGGGATATCTAAAAAGAGATCTGAATGAGAAAGCGTCATCATTCATCTGTGAGATCACAGGTGGAAAATATAAAAAGCTTGTGACAGATGAAAAACTTCATGTATCGCTTATGACAGATGAAAAGAGAGTAGAGATTGAACAGGTAAGTCGTGGAACGGTAGAACAGGTCTATCTGGCACTCCGTATGGCAGTGGGAGAGCTTTTATGTGAGGAAGAGATGCCGGTGATACTGGATGATGCATTTGCATATTATGATGAGGAGAGAATGCTTCAGACACTCAGATGGTTGAAAGAACATAAGAAACAAGTGATCATATTTACCTGTCAGACGAGAGAAGAACAGGTGATGAAAGAAGCCGGACTTGTTTATCACAAGATAGAACTTTAAAAAAATGCTGTCGGGAAATTCCCGGCAGCATTTTTTAATCACGTGCATTCGTAAGGAGCTGCCAGTGGCAGGTCCTGTAGATACTATTAAATCTCTTCACCATTTTTATACTTATTGACAACATTCTGAATTCTTTCGATAGGATTCAGGATACTGCTGATAGAACCATCGTGGTTAAGAGTGTCGATCACGAGGGCAATATATTTGCTCATATCACAGTTAATATAATATGGACGTTCCAGAAGTTCAGGTGTCTGGTAGATCAGGTTGGTAGTCAGAACAGCGTCTAAGATACCTTCTTCATATGCCTGGTCGAATTTCTCCAGACCGTTTGTGAACAGACCGAATGTAGCAGCGCAGAAGATACGTTTTGCTTTGCGCTGTTTTAACTGGCGGGCAACGTCTAACATACTGTCACCGGAAGAAATCATGTCATCAAGGATGATCACATCTTTTCCTTCTACAGAAGATCCAAGGAACTCATGAGCAACGATCGGGTTACGGCCGTCTACCACACGTGAGAAGTCACGGCGTTTGTAGAACATACCCATATCAAGGTTCAGTACGTTGGCAAGATAAATTGCACGTCCTGTAGCACCTTCATCCGGGCTGATTGCCATCATGTGATCGCTGTCGATCTGAAGGTCTTTGAAGGTACGGAGAAGACCTTTGACGAACTGGTATGTCGGACGGATTGTTTCGAATCCGTTTAATGGAATCGCATTCTGTACACGAGGATCGTGAGCATCAAATGTGATGATATTGTCAACACCCATACGGACAAGCTCCTGAAGAGCGAGTGCGCAGTCCAGAGATTCACGACTGCTTCTCTTGTGCTGACGGCTTTCATATAAGAATGGCATAATGACGTTAATACGACGTCCTTTTCCACCTACTGCTGCAATAATACGTTTCAAGTTCTGATAATGATCGTCAGGGGACATATGGTTAATATTTCCTGTCAGGGAATATGTCAGGTTGTAGTTACATACATCGACCATAAGATAAAGATCTTTACCACGAACGGATTCATTAATAATACCTTTTGCTTCACCTGAACCAAAACGTGGAACTTTTGCATCGATTAAGTAAGTGTCTTTCTCATAGCCTATGAAAGCGACATCGTTCTTATGAATATGTCCATCTTCCTTTCTCCATTTTACGAGATAATCATTTACTTTTGCTCCCATCTCTGTACAACCGTCAAGAGCGATCAGTCCAAGTGCTCCTACCGGTATATTCTCAAGATTACGATCGTTACGGCGTAACATCATTAGTACCTCCCAGGTTTAATAATTTTTTTTGGATACGGATATCGTCACCGGTAATACGCAGAATTGTATAATTACTGCTGATTCGTGAGAATGTCCGTTCCGAGTAGATTGATTTTATATCCTCCAATGCAAGGTTGGTAGATATTATGGTTGATTTCTGCCTTAATATGCGTTCATTCAGACAAATGAACAACTGGGATACAGTAAATGAATTCGGCAGTTCTGTACCCAGATCATCAATGATCAGCAAGTCACAGTCATAGATGTGTTCAAATACATCAGAATCCTTGTCCTGTCTTTTACCAAATGTATTCTCTGCAAGGATATCAAAAAGTCCGGCTGCTGTAAAGTAAATAACGGAATAAGCGGAATCCATTAATTCTTTTGCGATGCAGTGAGAAAGAAAAGTCTTTCCGACACCGGTATCTCCATACAGTAGTATGTTATGAAATTCTTTAGAAAATGTATCTACGAAGTTGTGACAGACATTTAATGCAGTTTCCATTGATTCCAGAGAAGAACGTCCGGTAAGCGGATCGATATGATTCCTGGAATAATAGGACAGAGAACAGGTTGAAAAGTTCTCTTTGTCAAGGATATCTTTGAGATTAGATTGCGTATATAAATAATCCACAATCGCTTTTTTGAAACAGTGACATTTATGTGTGCCAATATAACCGGTATCTTTACAATCCGGACACTGATAGTGTAATTCAAGGTAATTGGCAGGAAGACCATGTGCTTTTAATAAAGCCGGCTTTCTGGCGGAGAGTTCTTTGAGCTCTGATTTTAAAGAAGAAAGAGCAGTCTGATCTCCGTCCAGAAGCAGTCTTGCCTTTTTAACACTTAAAGAGGAGATGGAATGATCCACTTCCTCTAATTCGGGAATGAGGGCGTATGCCTTCTCATAGCGTTTTCTGAGTTGAAACTCATTATCCAGTTGTTTTTGTTCATAAGTACGCATTAAATGATCGTACTGAGAATTGGAAAGTGCCATGTTATGGAAAACTCCTCTGCATTCGCATAATAGAATCTGATATGTATACTTTATTGCTGAACCAGACGACGTTCCAGATCATTCATGTCATAAGAACGTCCGTCGAAATTGTTGAACTTATTGTTCTGGTTAATTGCAGGCTTCTGTGCCTGTTGCTGTCTTTTGCGTTCCTTTGCGAGCTCTTTCGCACGTTCCTTCTCTTTGCGATAATCAGCATCTACCGCATCGATATCTTTTAACTGACGGACATTCTTGTCCTTCCAGCGCTTCAGAATGGAATCGGTATAGTCAAAGCTTGGCTGATGAATGGCATTCATCGTACGGTCACATGCTTCAAGGATTACTTCCAGAGCAAAACCATATTCTTCTGACCATTTGCGGATATAGGCAATCTCAGAAGCGGCAGGACCGCGGCCCTTAATCCCATATGCATTCAGGACGCAATAACAGTTCTTATTATAAAGAAATGAACTTGTCTTGGCAAGATTCACAGTTGTTATGTTTTCTTCATGCCATGATAAGGCCACCTTATTAATATAATGCATACTCTTGTGACCATTTTCGACACAATATTCGATCAGATACTCAATAAGTTCAGCTGACATATTCAGTGTGTCATAAAAATAAGTAATCTGGTCAATATCAGTAGCGGAAAGTGTCTTGCCGAGATACTGTTCGGCAACAAAGAGTAATTCTTTGAATTCTGCACGTTCCTTACGGCTACGGTACTGCTGTATATTTGTTGTAGATGCCGGAACCGCAGAAACAGGGGCTTCGACAGAATCAACAGGGTAATCCATCTGATTTGTCATAGATGGAACGGACGCAGTCATATAGCCGGACTGTACATCGTGTAATTCGGAAGTTGGTACGGATGAACGGACCGTACTTTGCGGAGTCGGATCATCCGGAGTGTCATCCAGATAATCAAGGAGTCCTTCACTCTTCCAGTATCTTAATGCGCGGAGTACATCCTTCTCTGTGCACTCGAGCAGATCAGCCAGCTCGGAAACAGAAAGACATCCGGAGGACTGATTCATATGACGGAGAAGCAGGAGATATACTTTGACATATTCTCCATTGGCTCTGACCATATACTGGTCGATAAATTCATTGTCCAGTACAGTCGCGTTCGTCTGTACATACTTCGTAAGTTTTAATTCCTTCATAATAATTCCCCGTCCTCCCCAGAACTTTTTGTATCTTTCGTTTCATCGTAGACACATTATAGCACCGGGAAGACGGGGAAAAAAGAAATTTTTGAGTCAAAATCCGACTTTTTTGTGGATAAAATTGTGTGGATAATGTGGATAACTAGCGTTTAAGCAGGTTTTCCCCAATGTTTACAACGTTTCCGGCTCCCATAGTTATCAACACATCTCCCTTCTGGCACTTGTCCAGACAGAAGTTTTCAATCTCTTCAAAGCTTGGGAAATAGTAAGCATCGCATCCTTTTTTCTTTAATTCTTCTGCGATCATCTCAGAAGACATGCCCAGAGTATCTGTCTCACGGGCAGCGTAGATGTCTGCGAGGATCACATGATCGGCATGTGTCAGGGCATCTACAAATTCAGGGAATAATGCTTTGGTACGTGTATAAGTATGTGGCTGGAAGATGCACCATATTTCTTTGTGCGGGTATTCCTTGGCCGCTGTTAAAGTTGCATTGATCTCTGTTGGGTGATGAGCATAATCATCAATGACAGTAACTCCATTAACTTCACCTTTATATTCGAAACGACGGTCTGTGCCGTGGAACGATTTCAGTCCTTCTTTGATCTTGGTAAATGGAACTCCGAGAAGGTCTGCAACGGCAATGGCTGATAATGCATTGGATACATTATGATCTCCATTCACCGATAATGAGATACGGTCGATAAATTCACCGGATTTTACCAGATCGAAAGAGGCCTCTCCCTTCTTATCATGAAGGATATTGGTTGCACTGTAGTCAAGAGAGCTGTCATTACCGTAACGGATCACGCGGCAGTCAAGGTCAGCAGTGATCTCTTCAAGATCAGGAATGTTGTCGTTGATAACAAGTGTTCCATCCTTTGGAAGTAATTTCGCAAAGCGGTGGAAAGAATTACGGATATCAGCCAGGTCTTTGAAGAAATCCAGATGATCTTCGTCAATATTCAGGATTACGCCGATCTTCGGGAAGAAATGCAGGAAACTGTTCGTATATTCACAGGCTTCTGTGACAAAATATTCAGAATTACCTACACGGATGTTACCGCCGATAGCCTTTAAGATGCCGCCGACAGAGATGGTAGGATCCATTTCTCCGGCAAGTAAAATGTGTGACAGCATAGAAGTTGTCGTTGTCTTGCCGTGGGTACCGGAAATTGCGATCGGTACATCATAGTTGGTCATTAACTGTCCGAGCAGTTCTGCACGGGTCAGCATAGGAAGATTCTGTTTTACAGCTTCTGCGAATTCTTCGTTATCAGGATGAATTGCGGCAGTATATACAACAACATCGATGCCGGAAATAATATTAGAAGCTTTCTGTCCGTAGAATACTTTGGCGCCCAGCTTTTCCAGATGATCTGTGAGGGCGGATTCTTTATTATCAGATCCGGAAATAGTGAAACCTTCTTTTAAAAGTATTTCGGCAAGACCACTCATGCTGATACCGCCGATTCCGATAAAGTGTACGTGTACAGGTTTTTCAAAATTAATTTTATACATAATATACCATCCTTTTTAATAATATAGGTAAAAAGATCATCATAAAAACTACATGTTCTTCATATTATTATAAACATATATCAAAAAAAATCCAAGTCGTAAGTTTTTGTAATAATTTAACAAAAAGTTTGCGAAAATCGAAAAAAAACTGTAAAAATTGTTAGCTACGTAAGAAGAAGTATGGTATAATAAAAAAAGTAAGACTACTGAGAAGGGGTGATGACATGAGAAAGAAGGAAATGATAGCAATGCTGCTGGCAGGAGGACAGGGCAGCAGACTTGGAGTCCTCACAGCAAAAGTTGCAAAACCTGCCGTTGCATTTGGAGGTAAATATCGCATTATTGACTTTCCACTCAGCAACTGCATTAATTCAGGAATTGATACGGTGGGTGTATTGACCCAGTATCAGCCATTGAGATTGAATGCGCATATAGGAATCGGTATTCCCTGGGATCTTGACAGGAATTACGGAGGAGTAACGGTTCTTCCACCATATGAGAGAAGCGGAAGCAGTGAATGGTATTCCGGAACTGCGAACGCAATTTATCAGAATCTGGATTATATGGAGCAGTTTGATCCGGATTATGTACTGATCTTATCAGGGGATCACATTTATAAAATGGACTATGAAGTAATGCTGGATTATCATAAGGCGAATAACGCAGACGTGACGATTGCGGCAATGCCGGTGCCGATGGAAGAGGCAAGCCGTTTCGGTATTGTTATCGCAGATGAAGATGGAAGGATTCAGGAATTCCAGGAAAAACCTGCGGAACCAAAGAGTAATCTGGCATCTATGGGAATTTATATATTCTCATGGAAAGTCCTGAAGGAAGCGTTGGAGACATTGAAGGACGAGCCTGGTTGTGACTTCGGAAAGCATATCATTCCATATTGTCACAATAAAGGCGAGAGATTATTCGCATATGAATATAACGGTTACTGGAAAGATGTCGGAACACTGGGATCTTACTGGGAAGCCAATATGGAACTGATCGATATCATACCGGAGTTCAATTTATATGAAGAATTCTGGAAGATATATACCAACAGTGAGATTCTGCCGCCACAGTATATTTCGGCACAGTCAGTGATTGAGAGAAGTATTATCTGTAACGGTGCGGAAGTATATGGTGAAGTACATAACAGTATTATCGGATCCGGAGTTATTATAGGAGAAGGATCCGTGATCAGGGATTCTATTATCATGAAAGATACCAGGGTTGGTAAGAATTGTGTCATGGACAAGGCAATCATTGCAGAAAATTGCCTGGTTGGGGATAATACTACATTTGGCATCGGAAGTGATATACCGAACAAATTAAAACCGGCAATTTATTCATTTGGCCTGGTTGCCGTGGGTGAAAAATCTGTAATACCGGATGGGGTGCAGATTGGAAAGAACACTGCTATCAGTGGAGTAACATCCAAAGAAGATTACCCGAATGGAGTACTGGAAAGTGGAGAAACATTGATAAAGGCAGGTGAACGAGCATGAGAGCAGTAGGAATTATTTTAGCAGGTGGTAACAGCAATAAGATGCGTGAACTGACACATAAAAGAGCAGTGGCAGCAATGCCGATCGCCGGAAGTTACAGAGCGATTGACTTTGCACTCAGTAATATGTCAAACTCTCATATTCAGAAGGTGGCAGTTCTGACACAGTACAATGCCCGTTCGTTGAATGAACATCTGAATTCTTCAAAATGGTGGGATTTCGGAAGAAAGCAGGGGGGATTATATGTATTTACCCCGACGATCACCGCGGAGAACGGATACTGGTACCGCGGAACAGCAGACGCAATTTATCAGAATCTGGATTTCTTAAAGAGATGTCACGAACCTTATGTAATCATTACATCCGGTGATGCTGTATATAAGATGGATTATAACAAAGTACTGGAATATCACATTGCAAAGAAAGCGGATATTACAGTGGTATGCAAAGAACTTGGCCCGAACGAAGATGCAAGCCGTTTCGGAACGATCAAGATGAATGATTCGATGCGTATTGAAGAGTTCGAGGAAAAGCCGATGGTGGCACAGTCGCAGATTGTATCGACAGGTATCTATGTAATCAGAAGACGCCAGCTGATCGATCTGATCGAACATTGCGCAGAAGATGACAGACATGATTTTGTGACCGATATTCTTATCAGATATAAGAATCTGAAGAAAATCTACGGTTATAAAATAAAAGATTACTGGAGCAACATTTCAACAGTGGATGCATATTATCAGACGAATATGGATTTCCTGAAACCGGAAGTACGTGAGTATTTCTTCCGGACACAGCCGGGTATTTATTCCAAGGTCAGCGACTTGCCGCCGGCAAAATACAACCCGGGATCTATGGTTAAGAACAGCCTTGTGGCGAGTGGAAGTATCATTAATGGTACAGTCGAGAATTCGATTCTTTTCAAGAAGACATTCGTGGGGAACAACTGTGTCATTAAGAATTCCATTATTCTTAATGATGTCTATCTCGGAGACAATGCATATATTGAGAACTGTATTGTAGAAAGCAGGGATACGATCCGGGCAAACACACGCTATGTTGGTGAAAATGGTGTGAAGGTAGTCGTAGAAAAAAATGAGAGGTATGCACTTTAAGAAAAAGCAGTGCAAAGGCTAGAAGAAAGGGGCTAGAACAACATGCAGATTACAGATGTACGAGTACGTAAAGTAGCAAAGGAGGGCAAGCTGAAAGCTGTCGTTTCCATTACCATGGATGAGGAATTTGTGGTACACGATATTAAGGTGATTGAAGGAGAAAAAGGACTCTTTATCGCAATGCCAAGCAAGAAAGCATTGGATGGAGAGTATAGAGATATTGCGCATCCAATCAACTCAGGAACAAGAGAGCGCATTCAGAATATTATCCTTGAGAAATATGAAGAAGCTCTGACTGAGGATGTAGCAGAAGCATAGAGGGCATATGTATCGGCGAAAAAGAGGAGTGGGAATTTCCCGCTCCTCTTTTTAGGATAACTGAATTATGCCGGATCGGCCTCTAATTGAAAATGCATCGCCTTGTGTGTGACCGGATGTTTGAAATCGAGCTTATAAGCACACAATCGGATTGTCTGCCATCCTTTATTGCCGGTAAGCTCCGGGTTATATTTTGTATCTCCGACGATCGGGCATCCAATGGAGGCAAGCTGCACACGGATCTGGTGATGACGTCCGGTGTCCAGATGAATCTCAAGTTCGGTCTCGTGACATTCCTGACTTTGCGAAGACAGAGAGACATCAACAGAGGAAGAGCTGCCGGAAACAGTTGAAAACAACCGGCCATGGTCAGGAACCGTATCATAATGCAGCCGTGCAATCTTCGCTCCGTTTTCCTTTGCAGAACAGATGCGGGAAGTGTTCGTCCGTGCATCTTTGACCATATAATCCTCGAGTGTCCCTTCTTTCTCGGAAGGCGCATTGGTGACAAGCGCGCGGTAATATTTCCCGAATCCATGATTCTGTAACTGCTTATTCAGATCTTTTGCAGCAGCCGGAGTCTTGGCAAAGACAAGGATTCCGGCAACGGGCTGGTCGAGTCTGTGGATGACGGCAAGGTAAGGTTCAGCAGAGCCTGGGGTTCTGGAACTAATGGATTTTGGTGCACCGGATTTTCCGGAAGTGCCGGAAGCTTTCGCCAGATGATTCTTGATCAGGCTGACCATGTCCGGGTAACGGATGCTTTTGCTCTGGGTTGCTATGCCATGTGGTTTGACACAGACGAGGATGTGTGGGTCTTCATATAATATATTTAAAGTAGCCATATACTTCTCCTTTGTTAAGACAAATGATATACTTATTAAATCATGGAGGGGAAAAAACTGCAAGCAGACATTGGCGGAAGCAGAGATAGAGATAATATCTTGACAAAACATATTTCATGGATTAAAATAATTGACAATTCAAAAAAAATTTATGGCGATGAAGGGAATTAGTACATGAGAATCCAGCCGCAGAGAGGATATCATATGGTGTGAGATATCTGCTGTTCATCACATGGAACCGGTCCTGGAGCCACTGCATGAAAGTGCAGCGTGTCAGCCGGCGTTAACGGCCAATGAAGAGAGCTGCGAAAGGGTCGCAGTTAACTAGGGTGGTACCGCCGAGCTTTTCGGTCCCTTTTTCGGGGAGTCGAAAGGCCCGGCGTTTTTTGTGTCAGGTTGTGGAACTCCCGGCAAAAAAATAACGTGGAATAAGGATTTCACCAAAATTGAAAAGGAGAAGAGAAACATGGCAAAGGAAAAATTAGTCAAAAACATTACATCCCGTGACGAAGATTTCGCACAGTGGTACACAGACGTTGTACGTGAAGCAAATCTTTGTGATTATTCAAGCGTAAAAGGATGCATGAACTACTTACCGAACGGTTATGCGATCTGGGAACTGATCCAGGCAGATCTGGACAGACGTTTCAAAGAAACAGGAGTTGAGAATGTATACCTGCCAGTACTGATTCCGGAGTCACTTCTGGAAAAAGAAGCTGATCACGTAGAAGGATTCGCACCGGAAGTTGCATGGGTAACACACGGTGGAATGGAAAGACTGCAGGAAAGATTATGTGTACGCCCTACATCAGAGACACTGTTCTGTGACCTCTGGGCTAAAACAGTAAAATCATACAGAGATCTTCCAAAGGTATGGAACCAGTGGAACTCCGTTCTCCGTTGGGAGAAGACAACAAGACCATTCCTTCGTTCAAGAGAATTCTTATGGCAGGAAGGTCACACACTTCATGCAACATATGAAGAAGCAGAAGAAAGAACAATCCAGATGTGGGAAGTTTATAAGGATTGCTATAAAGAGACAATGGCTATCCCATTCGTAGCAGGAAGAAAGGCAGAACACGAGAAATTCGCCGGAGCAGAAGACACATACACGATCGAAGCACTGATGCATGACGGAAAAGCACTTCAGTCTGCGACAAGCCATTTCTTCGGAAACGGATTCCCGGATGCATTCGGAATCAAATATGTAGATAAGAACAACGAACTGCACAGTGCGTATGAGACATCATGGGGATGGTCAACAAGAAGTATCGGAGCCCTGATCATGGTTCACGGTGACGATGACGGACTGGTACTGCCACCACACGTAGCACCGGTTGAATGTAGAATCATCCCAATCGCCCAGCACAAAGAAGGCGTACTTGACAGATCTTATGCACTGCTTGACGAACTGAAAAAAGCAGGATACAGAGTGAAGATCGATGACTCTGATAAGAGTACAGGATGGAAATTCTCTGAGCAGGAGATCCTTGGTATTCCAACACGTATCGAGATCGGACCAAAGGATATCGAGAAGAACCAGGTTGTTGTTGTACGTCGTGATAACCGTGAAAAGATTGTTGTATCTCTCGATGAGATCGCAGTAAAACTGCGCGAGATCTTAGAGCAGGAGCAGCAGGATATGTACAACAGAGCAGAAGAATTCCTGAACAGCCACATTGATACAGCTACTACAATGGATGAAATGGTTGAGAAGTTCAAAGCCAACCGTGGATTTGTAAAAGCATGCTGGTGTGGAGATCCGGAATGTGAGGGCGAAGTAAAATATCAGACAGGCGGAGCTGCAACAAGATGTCTGATCGAAGATGAAGAGTTTATTTCCGATAAATGTATCTATTGCGGAAAACCTGCGAAACACATGGCTTACTGGGGAAAATCATACTAAGAATAAAGAGATTATAAGTAATGGACGGTGGATTTTAGGAATCTACCGTCCATTTTTTATCAACAGCCACCGGCAAAAATATGGTATGATATAGAATGTTGATAACGTGGATAAACGGAGGAAATATTTGTGAATAATTTTAATATAAAATTACCGGATGATGTACAGTTTATCATTCATACCTTACAGTTGCATGGATTTGAAGCATACGCAGTCGGAGGATGTGTCAGAGATTCCATCCTTGGCAGAGAACCGGGCGACTGGGATATTACAACATCAGCAATGCCGGAAGAGACAAAGGCATTATTTGACAAAACATTTGATACGGGAATTGAGCATGGAACGATAACCGTACTTTTGAATCATGAGGGATACGAAGTTACGACGTACAGAATCGATGGAAAATACGAAGACAGCAGACATCCGAAAGAAGTCACATTTACAAGAAATCTGAAAGAAGACCTGCTCAGACGAGACTTTACGATCAATGCTATGGCATACAATGACAAGGATGGAATCGTAGATATCTTTGGAGGAATGCAGGATCTGGAAAAGCATATGATCCGCTGTGTGGGAAATGCCAGGGAACGTTTCTCGGAAGATGCGCTCCGGATTTTAAGAGGCGTCAGATTTGCGGCACAGCTTGGATTTGAGATTGATGAGGAGACGAAAGAAGGAATGAAGCTTCTTGCGCCGACACTGGAAAATATCAGTGCGGAGAGGATACAGGTAGAACTGGTGAAGATGCTGACATCTGACCGGCCGGAGCTTATAAGAACTGCTTATGAACTTGGGATTACGAAGGTATTTTTGCCGGAATTTGACCGTATGATGGAGACAAAGCAGGAAACACTGCATCATATGTACACAGTCGGGGAACATACCATTCATGCGATGATGAATGTCCGCAATGATAAGATCTTAAGATTAACAATGTTATTGCATGATACAGGCAAACCGGAATACAAGACGATGGATGAAGACGGTGTGGCGCATTTTAAAATGCATGCATTAGGAAGCGAGCGGATTGCCAAAGAAGTGCTTCGGAGATTAAAGTTCGATAATGATACGCTGCATAAGGTTACAAGACTTGTGCTGAATCATGATTACCGCATGCCGGCCGTGCCGAAAAATGTCAGAAGGGCAATGAATAAGATCGGCGAAGACATTTTCCCATACTATATGGAAGTAAGGAGAGCAGATGTTCTGGCACAAAGTGAGTACCAGAGAGCAGAAAAATTAAAAAACCTCGATGAAGTAGAACAGACATATGCAGAGATTATAGAAAAAGGCCAGTGTGTTTCATTAAAAGAATTAGCTGTGACAGGTAGAGATCTGATCCGGGCGGGAATGAAGCCGGGAAAAGAGATAGGGGAAAAGTTAAACGAATTATTGAACCTTGTGATCGAGAATCCGGAAATGAACACCAAAGAGATCCTGCTGAAATATAGTTTCCCGGATAAAGAAGTATAACAGCAGTGAATATTTTTTATATTTCCCACATACATTTAAAAAGAATATCAAGTGTAAAGCGCGGGGAATATAAATGCAGGAATTTGAACAAAAAATACTGGAACAATATGATATAGAAGTAAGCAGCACCCGCAAAGTCAGGGGTGCTGTTTTATGCGAAACAAATAAGGGATTATTCCTTTTAAAGGAGATTACAACATCTGAGAAGAGAATCCCTGCGTTATGTGAACTTTATACACGGCTTTATGAGCAGGGGTATCATAGGATCGATTATGTGGTCACGAACCGTAACGGCGAATATATATCTGCATTGGATAACGGAGACCGGTACATATTAAAGAAATGTTTTGCCGGACGTGAATGCGACATTAAGAAGACAAGGGAAATATTTGAAGCGGCGGGAAATCTGGCAAAACTACATATCATTATGCGTTATGAACTGGAACATGGGATACCGGAAGGAACCAAAACAGATGAAAAATACAGACGGCATAATCGTGAATTGAAAAAGGTCCGGCAGTTTACAAGAAAAGTTGTTCCCAAGGGTGAGTTTGAATTTGCCTTTTTGAAGCAGTTTGATCAGATGTATCAATGGGCAGAGGCAGCAGTGGAAGAACTGGATCGGTCGGATTATGAGAAACTGTATGCCGAAGAGATGAAGAAGTCCGGTATGATACATGGAGAGTATAATTATCATAATATCATTATGACAAAAGAAGGAATCGCCACAACCAATTTTGAAAAATTCCGCAGGGACATTCAGGTGGAAGATCTGTATTATTTCCTCAGGAAGGTTCTGGAAAAAAGTGGATGGAAGATCCGCCTGGGTGATGGCATGCTGAATGCCTATTCGGCAATACATCCGCTTACGGAGGGCGAAATGGAATATCTGAAGATCCGTCTGATCTATCCGGAAAAATTCTGGAAAACGGCCAATTCGTATTATTGTACAAATAAAGCATGGATATCGGTAAAAAACATAGAAAAGCTTCAGACTGCGATAAGGCAGACAGAAGAGAAAAAAATGTTTTTAAAAGAAGTATTTGGATTTGAACTTTAAAGGTATGGTAAAATAGCGAAAAAGCTTGAAAATACAGGGGAAACGGGGGATTTACCTTGACATTCACAGTGAAAACAGGTATAATAGTACATAAAGGCATGCCATATGACGGGTATGGACGTTGACTTTGTATAAAAAGAATTGAAATCGTGAATTCTAAATGTAAATAAGAGGAGGAACAATCCATGAATAAGACAGAACTGATCGCAGCAATTGCTGACCAGGCAGAATTATCAAAGAAAGACTCTGAAAAAGCTTTAAAAGCTTTTATCGATGTTGTTACAGAAGAATTAAAGAAAGAACATAAAGTACAGGTTGTTGGATTTGGTACTTTCGAAGTAAGCATGAGAGCTGAAAGAGAAGGAAGAAATCCTCAGACAGGCGAGACTATGAAGATTGCTGCATGTAAAGCACCAAAATTCAAAGCTGGTAAAGCATTAAAGGATGCTATCAACGAGTAGTCTGAATTGTAATATTTATAAATGTATTTTATGCCGGAGAGTATCTTGATGCCCTCCGGTTTTTTCAATCGTTATGCGTTCGAAAGAAGCTGCAACCTACAGGCACTGTAGATACCAAAGTATGCAGGAGAATAAAGATATGAGATTAGATAAATTTTTAAAAGTTTCCAGACTGATCAAACGCCGGACCGTAGCTAACGAAGCCTGCGATGCCGGTCGTGTACTGGTGAATGACAAGCCGGCCAAGGCATCGGTAAAGGTAAAACCGGGAGATATCATAGAAATCCAGTTTGGAACAAGAACCGTAAAAGTAGAAGTACTTGATATCAAGGATACGACAAAAAAAGAAGAGGCAGGAGACCTGTTCAAATATTTATAAAATAAATAAAGAGCCTGCGAAAAATCAGCAGATCAGCACAACCTTTCTTAAGTGATCATATGAAAAGTCATAATTTGTGATTTCCGTTCATATGATTAGTAAGAAAGGTTGTGATAGGTTTGGAGACCACAGCAGTACAAAAAAGCCATAAACTGGTATTAAATAACCGGAAAACCGGACTGGTGACCGGAGTGTTGGATGTCCTGTCTTTTAATCTGAATGAGATATTGTTGGAGACGGAGCAGGGAATGCTCATGGTAAAGGGCACGGATCTGCATGTAAACCGGGTGAATCTGGAAAAGGGAGAGATTGATCTGTCCGGCAACATTGAAAGTATCTCTTATTCGGATATACAGTCTCCCGGAAAACAGGCGGAAAGTCTGTTTGGAAAATTGTTTCGCTGAAAAAGCGGAGAGAAATCCGGTGAAATTTATGAAACGGGATGGAAATATGAGATGGGAATAACAAAAGAATTATTTATATTTCTTTCTGCAATATTGTCCGGAGCAATTGTACGTCTTGTATACCGCTGCATAAGCTGTCTGCGAAATGTGATACATCATACGCACTGGATCATTGAGCTGGAAGATCTGGCATACTGGGTCGGAACCGCAATTTTTTTGTTTGTGCAGATTTACTACACAAGTAGTGGTAGTGTAAGGTGGTATTTTGTACTAGGTATTGGGCTTGGAGCATCAGCTATGTCGGTTTTTCTAGTGGCTGTCAGGAAGTGGTATCGAAAAATTGTATGTCCGGGGAGCGGGTTTTTGGATGAAACACTTGAAAAAGGCCGGAAAAAAAGATAGAATAAAGGCAATTAACAGGTGAGTGGAATGACAGAGATGTCAAACAAGGGTGAGTAAAATAAGATGAAAGATGTAAAACAGAGAAACCGCAGAAGACGGCAGTGCAGGCGTTCTCAGGATCATAAGAGAAGTGTGCTGGCGATTAGTGCTGTTGTTCTTTTGCTGACAGTTATGGTGTCTGCGAACAGTATGACGTTAAAGGCGAAGAACAGAGAATATCAGGCGCAGGAGACAGAACTGAAAGAGCAGATCCAGGCAGAAAAAGACCGGTCAAAAGAGATCAAAGAATTAGATAAATATGTCGGAACAGACAAATACGTAGAAGACGTGGCAAAAGAAAAGCTGGGTCTGGTACATAATAATGAGATAATTTTCAAAGCAAAATAAGAGTACTCGGAACAAATGATAAGCTTCAGGAAGAGATTCCTGAAGCTTTTTTCTGTTTATCGGGGAAATAAAAAGAAAAGGTCGAAAGGGGAGCAATAAAGTGGCACGGATAAAAGAACAGGAAATATTTGTGAATCCATATGTGGTGCAGATGGACAAATTTGCGGAGTCTCTGCAGCATCTATCAAAAACATTTTTAAATATGGAACATTATAAAGGAACATTGTCCAAAGAAGAAATTGATGAAATGTTTGACAAAGTAACGGGGAATGTCTGTGCCGGTTGTGAGCGAAAAGAAGTGTGTCTCGGCGAGAGGCGGGAGAAAACATATCAGATGATGTATGAAATCATGTGTGCAGCAGAAGAGTATGGTGCAGAACTGAATATGGAATTGAAAAAAAGACTGAAAAGGCAATGCATGCTTGCGCCGCGTTTCCTAAGGGAAAGTCTGGAAGTGTTTGAAAATGCCAAACAGATATTGATGTGGAATCACAGGATGCTGCAGACAAGAGAAGGATATGCCACACAGCTTACAAGCTTTGCAAAGATGATACAGTATACAACCAGAGAACTGGATGCGGGGATCTTTCAGGATGAATATCTGGAAAAACGTATAAAAACAGCCTTAAAAAAAGAGAATGTAAAGATGTTATCGATTGTATTTTATATGACCCAGCAGGGAAAATATGAGGTACATCTGACGGTAAAAGCGGTTAAGGGACGGGTAATCCTTGCAAAAGATATCGCATTTCTGGTGGGAAAATGTATAGGAAGAACCATGATCCCAAGACAGGGAGAACGACTTGTGATAGGAGGGGAATATGGCACCATTGCATGTGTGGAAGGTGCGAAATTCCAGACGCTTCAGGGGATTGCCCGGATCGGAAAAGGACTGGAGCAGATATCGGGGGATACTTTTCTTATGAAAGATCTGCCGGGAGGCCGCAAAGGAATCGCGCTTTCTGATGGAATGGGATCGGGAGAAGAAGCATTCCGGGACAGTACGATGGTGGTAGAAATGTTAGAAGAACTGTTAGAGGCAGGATTCCCGGTAGAGACGGCGGTGCAGATGATGAATACGGCGCTGGTGATCGGAAGGGAAGAAGTGAAATTCTGCACACTGGATGTATGTCTGTTTGATCTGTATCGTGGAAGCTGTGAATTTGTAAAGGCGGGCGCGGCCGCAACATTTATCAAAAAGAAGGATAAAGTTGAAAAAATTGTATCAGCAACACTTCCGATCGGGGTTATACAGAATATTGAGATTGACCGGGAAGTGTGTGATCTGGAACCCGGGGATTATGTGGTCATGGTGACGGACGGAGTTCTGGATGCACTTCCGGCAAAAGAACAGGAAGAACAGATGATAGATATTATTCAAAACACGAATATTGTAAATCCGACAGAGTTTGCAAGAAGCATTCTAAGTGAGGTGTTGAAATATTCGGGAGAAATGCCACTGGATGATATGACGATCCTTGTGATCGGCCTGTGGGGCGTGAGCTGACTTTCCGATAAGTTGACTTTCTATAAGAAATTATATATATTTATCATGATATCGAAACAAATAAAAGAGTTATATATTTCGAAAAAATATGAAAACAAATCAGATAAAAAGGAAGACCGGAATGTATGAACGGGTGAGGGCATATGTGAAAAAATACCATATGCTGCAGGAAAAAGATCATGTAATTGCAGGCGTATCGGGAGGTGCAGACTCCGTATGCCTTCTTTTCATGCTTGTAAAACTTCAAAAGGAAATGCGGTTTGGATTGACGGTAGTGCATATTCATCACGGACTTCGCGGAGAAAGTGCGGATGCAGATGAGAATTACGTCAGAGCCCTTTGTGAGAAGCTGGATGTTGAACTTCTGGCTTTTCATGAAGATGTCGGAAGATATGCGAAAGAACAGAAGCTGACGCTCGAAGAGGCAGGAAGGAATGTCAGAAGACATATATTCGAAGAAGTATGTCACAGGAAAAACGGAACGAGGATCGCGCTGGCGCATCATCAGAATGACAATGCGGAGACACTTCTGTGGAATTTAAGCCGTGGATGTGGTCTTAAAGGGATCGGCGGGATCAGTCCGGTTGACGGAAAGTATATCCGGCCGCTTCTGGGGGTAAGAAGACAGGAAATCGAAGAATATTTAAAAGAAAATAATATAGACTATTGTACCGATGAGACGAATCTGGAAGACCATTATACAAGGAATCGTCTTAGAAATCATGTGATCCCATACCTGGAACGAGAGATTAATCCAAGAGCTGTTTCACATATGGCGGATACGATGGAGCAAATGCGGACAGTGTGGGCATTTATGGAAGAGGAAGTGGAAAAATGCAGAAAATACTGCGTAAAACCCAAACAAGATAAAGCAGATGGAGTAGTGATCCTGGAAGAGGGTTTCCGAAGTGTAAATGAGACTGTCCGGACGTTTCTGATCCATGAACTGTTGTGCGAAACGGCAGGACGCAAAAAAGATATTGAACAGATCCACGTAAAACTGGTGGAAGAACTGATGGAACATCAGACCGGACGGAAGATTATGCTGCCTTATGAGATGACCGGGGAAAGGTGTTACGAAGGAATCTGGCTTCATAAAGTGAAGGATAAAGAAAAATCCGGAGAAAATTCTAAGCCGCCGGTACAGATGCGCATACTGGAACGAACACCACAAACCAGTGTATTTCCTAAAAAAACCTACACGAAATGGTTTGACTATGATATAATTAAGAGCACTGTAAAAATAAGACATAAGCAGCCTGGAGACTATATTACGATTGACAAAAACGGCAGTACACAGAGCCTGAAAAAGTATTTTGTCAATGTGAAAGTCCCGAGAGAAGACAGGGAGAAGATCTGGCTGGCAGCAGACGGCAGCCACATCCTGTGGATCATCGGATACAGACAGAACCAGGCATATCAGGTTACAGATAAAACCAGAAGAATTCTGGAAATAGAATTTAACGGAGGAGAAGAAGATGGCAGAGAAAGTAAAAGTATTAGTTCCTGAAGAGGATGTTGCAAAGAGAATCAAAGAGCTTGGCGAACAGATCAGCAAAGATTATGCCGGAAAGCAGGTACATCTGATCTGTGTATTGAAGGGTGGCGTATTCTTCATGTGCGAACTGGCGAAGAGAATCACCGTTCCGGTATCAATGGACTTTATGAGTGTCAGCAGCTACGGTGACGGAACGAAGTCAAGCGGTGTTGTTAAGATCGCAAAAGACTTAGATGAGACACTGGAAGGAAAAAATGTACTGATCGTGGAGGATATTATTGACTCCGGAAGAACATTATATTATCTGATGGACATCTTATCTAAGAGAAATCCAAAGAGCATGAAGCTCTGTACGCTTCTGGATAAACCGGAAAGAAGAGTAAAAGATGTAAAAGTAGATTATGTCGGATTCAATATCCCGGACGAATTCGTTGTGGGATATGGACTGGATTACGCCCAGAGATACAGAAATCTTCCATTCATCGGAGTGGTAGAGGGCGTGGAATAAGGCGCGGCATAAGAAAGGAGCCTGAAAATTGAATAATAAGAAAGCGAGAGGGCTGAATGGTGTTGTATTCCTCGTGTTTGTCGTATTTTTGTTCGCAGCATTGTGGTTTACCAATCAGTTCGATCAACGAGAGAAAGAAATTTCCTGGAAGAAATTCCAACAGCTGGTTCAGAACGACAAGATCGAGTCTGTAGAAGTGAATCAGAACAAGAGCGTTCCGACGGGGCGCGTGGAGATTACGCTGAAGGGAGATGACAGTTCCGATAATGTCAGATATCTGTATGTCTCCGATGTAAATGAGATCCAGGATTACCTGAAAGAGCAGAATGTGGATTATACCATGCCGGATATTCCACAGGACAGCTGGGCAGCAACTACATTTCTGCCGGTTATCCTTACACTGGTCGGAGTGTTCCTGATCTTTGGTCTGATGAACCGTCAGGGCGGCGGGGCCAATTCGAAAGCAATGAATTTCGGAAAGAGCCGTGCAAAACTGAGCACAGACCGTGACAAGAAAGTGACATTTGCCCAGGTGGCAGGTCTGGAAGAAGAAAAAGAGGAACTGGAGGAGATCGTTGATTTCCTGAAGTCTCCGAAGAAATATATCCAGGTGGGAGCAAGAATCCCGAAAGGTGTACTGTTAGTAGGCCCTCCGGGAACCGGTAAGACGCTGCTTGCCAAAGCAGTTGCCGGAGAAGCAGGAGTTCCGTTCTTTACGATCTCCGGTTCAGACTTTGTGGAAATGTTCGTTGGTGTCGGAGCTTCCCGTGTCAGAGACTTGTTCGAGGAAGCGAAGAAGAATGCACCGTGTATCATTTTCATCGATGAGATCGATGCAGTTGCAAGACGCCGTGGAACCGGAATGGGCGGCGGACACGATGAGCGTGAGCAGACACTGAACCAGTTGCTGGTAGAGATGGACGGATTCGGCGTCAATGAAGGCATCATTGTGATGGCGGCTACAAACCGTGTGGATATTCTTGACCCTGCAATCTTACGTCCGGGACGATTCGACCGTAAGGTTATGGTCGGAAGACCGGATATTAAGGGCCGTGAAGAGATCCTCAAGGTACATGCGAAGGGGAAACCGTTAAGCGAAGAGATCAATCTGCAGCAGATCGCGCAGACAACGGCAGGATTTACCGGAGCTGATCTTGAAAATCTCTTGAACGAAGCAGCAATTCTGGCTGCAAAGGATAACAGAGTATTCTTAAAACAGGAAGACATAAAAAAAGCATTTGTCAAAGTTGGAATCGGTGCGGAGAAGAAGAGCCGCGTTATTTCCGAAAAAGAGAAGAGAATCACAGCATTCCACGAAGCAGGGCATGCGATCTTGTTCCATGTGCTTCCAGATGTGGGACCTGTATACAGTGTTTCAATCATCCCGACGGGAAGTGCGGGCGGATATACGATGCCGCTTCCGGAAAAGGATGAGATGTTTAATACAAAAGGAAAGATGCTTCAGGATATTACGGTAGCACTTGGCGGACGTGTAGCCGAAGAAGAAGTATTTGATGATATTACAACCGGTGCATCTCAGGATATCAAGCAGGCAACGGGCCTGGCCAAATCCATGGTTACGAAGTTCGGTATGTCAGAGGCAGTCGGACTTATTAACTATGATGATGACAACAATGAGGTGTTCATCGGACGTGATCTGGCGCACACAGCAAGAGGCTACGGAGAGGGCGTGGCGACTGTGATCGACCAGGAAGTAAAGAGAATTATTGATGAATGTTATGACAGAGCAAGACATATCATTAGAAAATATGATGATGTTCTGCATGCATGCGCAGATCTTCTGTTGGAAAAAGAAAAGATTTCCCGGGAAGAATTTGAAGCGCTGTTCCCGGAAGATGTATCAGAAGACTAGAAGAAAGCGTGCTCCTTTCCGAGAGCAAAAAATGAGAGAGGTGTTAGTTATATGAATAAGACGGCTTTATTTTGTGATGGAACAGAAGGATATGTGTATCCCCCTGAACCGAAAGAAAGCGAACTGGTGACATTCCGGTTCCGTACGGCGAAGGATGATGTAGACAGAGTAGGGCTTGTGACATCGGCTGACACATATGTAATGGAAAAAGAATGCACACAGGGAGAGTTTGATTATTATACGTTCGAGACACGTCTGGGGGAAGAGCCGTTCAGATATTGTTTCGAAGTGCAGTCTGGGACAGAAAAATATTATTATGGACGATGTGGAATCTCTCGCGAGATCCTGGAGTACTATAATTTTGTTGTAGTACCCGGATTTTCCACACCGGACTGGGCAAAGGGAGCGGTTATGTATCAGATATTTACAGACCGCTTTTATAACGGAGATAAGTCAAATGATGTAGAGACGAATGAGTATTACTACATTGGGGATTATTCGCAGAGAGTAACGAACTGGGACAAATATCCGGCGAACATGGGTGTAAGAGAGTTCTACGGAGGAGACTTGCAGGGAGTCATGGATAAGCTTGATTATCTGCAGGATCTGGGCGTAGAAGTCGTATATTTTAATCCGTTATTTGTGTCACCGTCCAACCACAAATACGATATCCAGGATTATGATTATATCGATCCGCATTATGGAAAGATCGTAGATGACGGAGGCGAGGTGCTTCCGAATGGTGTGACGGACAACAGTCAGGCAACGAAGTATAAAAAACGCACGACAGGTCTTAAGAACCTGGAAGCAAGTAATGAGTTGTTCATTAAACTGGTGGAGGAATTACATCGCCGTGGAATGAAAGTGATTCTGGACGGCGTGTTCAACCACTGTGGTTCATTCAATAAATGGATGGACCGTGAGAGAATTTACGAAGGTGAAGAGGATTATGAACCGGGTGCTTATGTATCGGCAGACAGTCCGTACAGAAGCTACTTCCGTTTCTTCAAAGAAGGACCGGAGAATTGGCCGTATAATGGCAATTACGATGGCTGGTGGGGACATGATACTCTGCCGAAACTGAATTACGAAGATTCTGTAAAACTGGAAAATTATATCTTATATATCGGACGGAAATGGGTATCGCCGCCGTATAATGTAGATGGATGGCGTCTGGATGTGGCAGCAGACCTGGGACGCAGCAATGAATACAATCACGAGTTCTGGCAGAAATTCCGAAGAGCCGTGAAAGATGCAAATCCGAATGCACTGATCCTTGCCGAACATTACGGCGATCCGAGTGACTGGCTTAAGGGGGATGAGTGGGATACCGTTATGAACTATGATGCGTTCATGGAGCCGGTTACATGGTTCCTGACCGGACTGGAAAAGCATAGTGATGAGGCGAGAGAAGAGCTCCTTGGCAACATCGATAACTTTATCGGTTCGATGGCACATCACATGTCGAACATGCTGACTCCGTCACTTCAGGTGGCGATGAATGAGCTTTCCAACCATGATCATTCCAGATTCTTAACGAGAACGAATCACATGGTTGGCCGTGTGGAACATCTGGGACCGGAAGCTGCGAACGAGTATGTGAATAAAGCGGTTATGCGTGAAGCGGTTGTTATGCAGATGACCTGGGTCGGAGCTCCGACGGTATATTATGGTGATGAGGCTGGTGTCTGTGGATTTACAGATCCGGATAACAGAAGAACCTATCCGTGGGGACATGAAGATCAGGAACTGATCGCATTCCACAAAGAAGCGATCCGCATCCACAAAGAGCATCCGGCACTTAAGACCGGTTCGTTGAAGATCCTTGGCGGAGAGGAAAATATCCTGTCTTATGCGAGATTTAAAGGGCATGACCGGATCATTGTTGTAATCAACAACCGCAGCGAACGTGCAGAAGTAAAAGTTCCTGTATGGGAAGCAGAGATTCCGATAAAATGCCGCATGAAACGTCTGCTATATTCTTACAAAGATGGATATACAACAGAGTACGAAGAGTATCTGGTAGAAGACGGAGAAGTGGTTGCGAACATGGGACCACATTCGGCACTTGTACTGGGAATGAGAAATGAAGAGGATCATGACTGGCTGTATATTTTGTAGAATGGGTATGGACCGGCTAATAGTGAATTTTGTAAAGAAGATACAAACAGACTAATAGTGAAATAAAGAAAATAAAAAGATTACCGGAAAATGTAGTGCGTTTTCCGGTAATCTTTTTTTACGTTTTTATACAAACATAATAATGTGAGATCTGGTTTCGATAATGCAAAATTATATTATTTTGTAAGAACTTCTACACCATCTTCTTTAATAAGAACCATATATTCAATCTGAGCAGAAAGACCGTCGTCATCCGTATAAACGGTCCATCCGTTGTCGTCATCTACATAGAATTCCGGAGAACCCTGATTGATCATCGGCTCGATCGTGAACATCATACCAGGAACCAGAACCATCTCACTGCCCTTCGGAGTAACATAACTTACGAATGGCTCTTCGTGGAATTCCAGACCGATTCCATGGCCGCCGATCTCCTCTACGACAGAATATCCATTTTCCTGTGCATGTGAATTGATCGCATAAGCAATGTCTCCAAGATGTCCCCAAGGTTTTGCTGCTTTAAGTCCAAGCTCTACGCATTCTTTTGTAACACGGACAATACGTTCGGCTTCCGGTGATACGTCACCGATCGTGAACATACGGGATGCATCAGAGAAATATCCGTTTAAAATCGTAGACACATCTACGTTGATGATATCTCCATCGATTAGAATCTCATTTTCACTTGGGATACCGTGGCAGATGACGTTGTTGATGGAAGTACATACGCTCTTCGGGAATCCCTCATAATTCAGAGGCGCCGGGATTCCTCCGTGCTCTGTTGTGAAATCATATACAAGTTTGTCAATTTCGGCAGTGCTCATTCCTGCATGAATATGAGCTGCTACATGGTCGAGAACTGCGGTGTTCAGTTCTGCACTTTTTTTGATCATTTCAATCTGTTCCGGTGTCTTCAGTAATGAACGGTCAGGAACGATCTGCCCTTTGGACGCAAGTGTCCACAATTTTATATCTAACTTATCCACAATACTACCTGCTTTCTACACAAATTTTCCACATGTATTATAGCACGTTTTGGAAAAAGAGACAGGGGAATTTTTGTCAATAGGATTGCCGCAAATGAAAAATCCTTTGTCCCTTATTGTCTCCACCATAAAAATAAGTTATAATTTTACTGGTATTGTATACAGAATGTGGATAAACTATTATGGTTCATAGTAATGATAAAGTTATACACAGGCAACATAGAAAGGAGCAGACATATGTTAAGAATAGGAATGCTTACAAGCGGCGGCGACTGTCAGGCACTGAATGCAGCGATGAGAGGCGTCGTAAAGGGGCTTTTTTCAAAACGAGATGATGTAGAGATTTATGGATTTCAAGATGGATATAAAGGTTTGATCTATTCGAACTTTAAGATGCTTACGTCAAAAGACTTTTCGGGGATTCTGACACTTGGTGGAACGATTCTGGGAACATCCAGACAACCGTTCAAGTTAATGAGAGTACCGGATAAGGACGGAATTGACAAAGTAGAGGCAATGAAACACACTTACCACAAGCTGAATCTGGACTGCCTGGTAATCCTTGGGGGAAATGGAACACACAAATCAGCCAATATGCTGAGAGAAGAAGGACTTAATGTGGTAACACTTCCGAAGACGATTGATAACGATCTCTGGGGAACGGACATGACATTCGGATTCCAGAGTGCGGTAGACATTGCAACAGATACAATTGACAGGATCCATACAACAGCAACGTCTCACAGCCGTGTATTTATCGTGGAAGTAATGGGGCACAAAGTAGGATGGGTAACACTTCATGCAGGAATTGCCGGCGGTGCCGATATTATTCTGCTTCCGGAGATGCCATATGACATCAATTCAGTAGTTGAAGCAATTGAAAAGCGCGGCAAAGCAGGAAAGAGATTCACAATTATTGCTGTTGCAGAAGGTGCGATTTCAAAAGAAGATGCAGCGCTTTCAAAGAAGGAATTAAAAGAGAAAAAAGCAAAGAAGAAATACCCTTCTGTTGCATATGAACTTGCTGAGAAGATTCAGGAAAAAACAGATAAAGAAGTAAGAATTACTGTGCCTGGACATACACAGCGAGGCGGCTCTCCGTGTGCATATGACCGTGTGCTTGCAACAAGACTTGGTGCAGAAGCTGCGAGAGCAATTCTGGAAGGTGATTTTGGATGTATGGTAGGAACAAAGAATCAGGAGATTATCCGTGTACCATTGTCAGAAGTTGCCGGAAAATTAAAATATGTAGATCCAAAGGCATCGATCATTAAAGAAGCAAAAACCATCGGTATCAGCTTCGGTGATGAATAAGATACACAGGTTAAGCAGGATCTGCATTTAGACAAGGAGTGTAAAGAATGTCATATACGGCATTATACCGTAAATTCCGTCCGGATGAATTCGAAGATGTAAAAGGACAGGATGCGATCGTCCGGACGCTTAAGAACCAGATCAATGCAGACCGTATCGGACATGCATATCTGTTCTGCGGGACAAGAGGAACCGGTAAGACGACGGTTGCAAAAATATTTGCGAAAGCAGTCAACTGCGAACATCCGGTAGACGGAAGTCCGTGCGGGGAGTGCGCAATGTGCAAGTCGATCGCAGCGGGTACATCGATGAACGTGATCGAGATCGATGCGGCATCGAATAATGGTGTGGATAATATCCGAGAGATCCGTGAAGAAGTCACATACCGTCCGACAGAAGGAAAATATAAAGTATATATCATCGACGAGGTGCATATGCTGTCGATCGGTGCGTTCAATGCATTGTTAAAAACATTGGAAGAACCGCCGGAATATGTTATATTTATTCTTGCGACAACGGAGGCACACAAGATCCCGATTACGATCTTAAGCCGTTGTCAGCGATATGATTTTAAGAGAATTTCCATTGAAACGATCGCAGCAAGACTGCGGGAACTGATTGATAAAGAAGGATGGGACGTAGAAGATAAGGCGGTTCGTTATATTGCGAAGATGGCGGACGGTTCCATGCGAGATTCATTAAGTCTTCTGGATCAGTGTGCCGCGTTCTATATGAATGAGACACTGACATATGATCATGTACTGGAAGTGCTGGGAGCGGTGGATACGGAAGTGTTCAGCCGGCTTTTAAGACAGCTGCTTGCGATGGATGTGCATCAGGTGATCGAAACGGTCGATGAGCTGGTGATGCAGGGAAGAGAACTGTCCCAGCTTGCGGCAGATTTCACATGGTATCTGCGAAATCTCCTTCTGGTGAAGAGTTCGGATAATATGGAAGATGTACTGGATGTGTCGTCTGAAAATCTTGCACTTTTAAAAGAAGAAGCACAGATGATCGACAGCGATACGCTGATCCGTTACATCCGAATTTTCTCAGATCTGACGAACCAGTTAAAATATGCGACCCAGAAGAGGGTACTTCTGGAAGTGACACTGATCAAATTGTGCCGTCCGGCGATGGATCAGAACAAAGATGCATTACTGGACCGCATCCGTGCAATCGAGAAGCAGCTCGAAGAGGGGGCGTGGGAAGCACCGGTCAGAGAACGCATCGTATATGCATCGGATGCAAAAGAGGCGGGAGAACCGAAGCCAAAGCCGGAACTTCCGCAGGCATTGAACGAAGATGTGAAAGCGGTGGCAAAAGATTTCCGGATGATCATCAATGAGGCTTCCCCGATGCTCAGAACCTATCTGAAAAAGGCAAGACTGAGTGCAGGAGAAGGCAACAGGCTTCTGATCGTACTGCCGGATGAACTGAGCGCAAGTGCGGTGGCAACACCGGAACATAAAGAAGAGATCCAGTCACTGATCGAGCAGAAGATTGGCAAAAAAGTAGAGATAGACGTCCGCCAGATGGAGGCGGGACGCAGATTCGAAGATCATTTTGTGGATCTGGAGAATCTGATTAATATGGAAATTACTGTAGAAGACGAATAGGAGGATATTATCATGGCAAAAAGAGGTGGATTCCCAGGCGGCGGAATGCCGGGAAATATGGCAAATCTGATGAAACAGGCACAGAAGATGCAGCGTCAGATGGAAGAACAGGCAAAGGAAATGGAGACAAAAGAATTCAGCGCAACTGCAGGCGGCGGAGCTGTTGAAGTTACTGTTTCCGGAAGCAAGAAGATCTTAAAAGTAAAACTGGATGAAGAAGTTGTAGATCCGGATGATGTAGAGATGCTGGAAGATCTGCTTGTGGCAGCAGTCAACGAAGCATTGGAGAAAGTAGACGCAGAGACAACTTCTGCAATGTCTAAGTTCACCGGCGGCATGGGCGGCGGAATGCCGGGATTATTCTAGGAGAAATTCCAGGAGAAGGTTCCGGGAGAATTATTCTTACAGGGAGTTAAAAACTATGGATTATTACAGTAATCAGATGAGCAAACTGATCGAGGAACTGTCATGTCTTCCGGGAATCGGAGCAAAATCTGCGGCAAGACTTGCATTTCATCTGATCCATATGCCGGTTGATGATGTAAAAAGACTGGCTTCTACAATGGTGGAAGCCAGAGAGAACATAAAATATTGCAAAGAATGTTATACACTGACGGATCAGGAACTGTGTCCGATCTGCAGCAACAGTAATCGTGATCACCAGACGATCATGGTAGTGGAGAATACGAGAGACCTTGCGGCATACGAAAAGACCGGAAAATATAACGGTGTATACCACGTGCTTCACGGAGCAATCTCTCCGATGCTTGGTATCGGTCCGGAAGATATCAAACTGAAGGAACTGATCGAACGTCTGCAGGGAGATGTGAAAGAAGTGATTATTGCCACGAACTCAAGCCTGGAAGGTGAGACGACAGCAATGTATATCAGTAAGCTGATCAAACCGACGGGAATTAAGGTGAGCAGGATTGCAAGTGGTGTTCCGGTTGGAGGAGATCTGGAGTATATCGATGAAGTGACACTTCTACGGGCACTTGAAGGAAGGACAGAGCTGTAGCCCTGTCCCCTTTTTTACTTATCATGCGTTTGAAAAAGCTGCCAGTTGCCAAAGCAATCGTAATGAGCTGTCAGGTTCAGCAGAGTTTTGACGGTCGGCATTGGAGGTGAGATAAATGAAGAAAAAGGTTACATCAACGGATATTGCACATGCTGCCGGGGTATCACAGTCCACAGTTTCCATGATCCTGAACAAAAAGTACGATGTATCATTTGCAAAAGATACTGTGGAAAGAGTGGAAAATGCGGCAAAAGAACTGGGATATGTCCCGCCGAAGCGGAAAACGAGAAAAGGAACAAAACGGGAGAAGCTTCTTGTTGTATTCTGCCCAAACCTGACGAATCCGTATTATGTTATGCTGCTTCAGGGGATTGAGGCACATGCGAAAGAAAAAGGTTTCGGCCTTTTTGTATGCAATACGCAGAGAGACCTTAGGATGGAAGAGCGCTATCTGAAAATGATGTGGCAGTTAAGACCGCTTGGAATTATCTATACCTGTAATCCGAGCCATTGCTTTATGGAACTTGTGGGAGAAATTGCAGAACAGATACCGGTTGCGATCGTCAATAACCAGAATGAAAAGATGAATGTAGATGCGGTGGAACTTGACAATTCCAAGCTTGGAAGAGTCATGGCGAAACATCTGCTGGAACTGGGACACAGGAAAGTTGCATATATAGCACCGCCGCTTACGGCAAGGCAGAAGCAGCGTTCGAAGCGGGTAGAGGGCTTCCTGAAAGAATATGAGAAAGTCGGACTGCGTGACCAGGTGATCATAAAAGCGGCAAAAGAAGAAATCGATCTGGATGTGGCGCATATTGATTCGGAGTACAAGATCGGGTATGAGCTGACGAAAGAATTGTTGAAGGAAACGACGGATGTGACAGCAATCGTCGGACTGAATGATATGATCGCATTTGGAATCATGGATGCACTTCATGAAGCAAAGATAAAGGTGCCGACCGATGTGTCCGTGATGGGGTGTGACAACACCTTGTTTGCAAGAATGCATAACATGAATCTGACGACCATCGAACATTTTGTGACTTTCAAAGGAAGAGATGCATGTGATATCATAATGAAGAAGATAGCCACACATCATTCGACGAATACAGGTGCGGTTCCGATCAGTACATATCATGTGGAGTATGAGCCGCAATTAATCGTCCGGGGGACGACAACGTATGCGAAAAATGCCCGAAAAAAGAAAAATTAATTCTTTTGCGAAAATTATTATTAATAAATTCGAGATTTTACAAAACAAAAATGCATGTTAAATTTAAATAATCCCATAAAATGTGTGAAAATCGTTAATGAAATGAAAAAATTAAAAAAATATCGTTAACATTTCTACAAAAAAATATGCGAAATTCAATTAATAATTTTATAATATTAACAGAAAAAATTACTAATAAAAAATCAAAGCTATTGACCAGAGCTCCTTAAATAGAGTATAATTCAACCAAACGATAACAAGGGAATGGTGAACAGATTTCACCGGTTTTAAGGAGGAAGAATAACATGAAATTTTTCATTGACACAGCGAACGTAGAAGATATTAAGAAAGCAAATGACATGGGAGTTATCTGTGGAGTAACAACAAACCCATCTCTGATCGCAAAAGAAGGTAAAGTATTCGAAGAAGTTATTGCTGAGATCGCTTCTATCGTAGACGGACCAATCAGTGGAGAAGTAAAGGCAACAACAACAGATGCTGAAGGCATGATCGCTGAAGGAAGAGAGATCGCTAAGATCCATCCTAACATGGTAGTTAAGATCCCTATGACAGTAGAAGGATTAAAAGCAGTAAAAGTTCTTGCAGCTGAAGGAATCAAGACAAACGTAACACTGATCTTCAATGCGAACCAGGCACTTCTTGCAGCAAGAGCCGGCGCTACATATGTATCACCATTCCTTGGACGTCTGGACGATATCTCTACAAGAGGAGTAGACTTAATCTCAGAGATCGCACAGATCTTCGAAGTTGCAGGAATCGATACAGAGATCATCGCAGCAAGCGTACGTAACCCAATCCACGTAACAGACTGTGCATTAGCAGGTGCTGATATCGCAACTGTACCTTACAAAGTAATCGAGCAGATGACACATCATCCATTAACAGATGCAGGAATCGAGAAATTCCAGGCTGATTACAAAGCAGTATTCGGAGAATAAGAATAAGTAAAGCTATCATATAAATGATTCAGGAGGAACAACATGAACAAATTAGAGCTTATGAAGACAGCCAACGAAGTCCGCAAGGGCATCGTTACTGCAGTTCACAGTGCAAAATCCGGACATCCGGGTGGATCACTGTCAGCAGCAGACATTTATACATATCTGTATTTTGAAGAGATGAATATTGATCCTAAGGATCCTAAGAAAGCAGACCGTGACCGTTTTGTATTATCAAAAGGACACACAGCACCAGGATATTATTCAACACTGGCACACAGAGGATTCTTCCCGGTTGAAGATCTGACAACTCTTCGTAAAGTTGGATCATACCTTCAGGGACATCCGGATATGAAACACATCCCAGGTGTTGATATGTCAAGTGGATCTCTTGGACAGGGCATCTCAGCTGCAGTAGGAATGGCTATTTCTGCTAAGCTTTCAAATGATGATTACAGAGTATACACACTTCTCGGAGACGGTGAGATCCAGGAAGGACAGGTATGGGAAGCTTCTATGTTAGCAGGACACAGAAAGCTGGACAACCTGGTAGTGATCGTTGACAATAACAACCTTCAGATCGATGGAAAGATTACAGACGTTAACTCTCCATATCCGATCGATAAGAAATTCGAGGCATTTAACTTCCATGTGATCAATATTGATGGAAATGACTTTGACCAGATCGAAGCAGCTTTCAAAGAGGCTCGCAAGACAAAGGGAATGCCAACTGCAATTATTGCAAAGACAATCAAAGGAAAAGGAGTTTCCTTCATGGAAGACCAGGCCGGATGGCATGGAAAAGCTCCTAACGATGAGCAGTATGCACAGGCAATGGAAGAATTAGAGAAAGCAGGTGAAGCATTATGTCAGAAGTAAAGAAAATCGCAACAAGAGAAAGCTACGGTAATGCTTTAGTAGAATTAGGAAAAGAACATGAAGATCTGGTAGTATTAGATGCGGACCTTGCAGAAGCTACCAAGACAGGAATGTTCAAGAAAGTTTTCCCGGAACGTCACATTGACTGTGGAATCGCTGAGTGTAACATGATTGGAGTTGCAGCAGGTATCGCTGCTACAGGAAAAGTTCCATTTGCAAGTTCATTTGCTATGTTTGCAGCCGGACGTGCATTTGAGCAGGTTCGTAACTCAGTTGGATATCCAAAATTAAATGTTAAGATCGGTGCTACACATGCCGGAATCTCTGTCGGAGAAGATGGAGCTACACATCAGTGTAATGAAGATATCGCTCTTATGAGAACAATCCCGGGAATGATTGTAATCAATCCTTCCGATGATGTAGAAGCAAAAGCAGCTGTAAAAGCAGCTTATGAGCATGTAGGACCTGTATATCTCCGTTTCGGAAGACTTGCAGTTCCGGTTATCAATGATAACGCAGATTACAAATTCGAGATTGGTAAAGCCATTACACTTCGTGAAGGTACAGATGTGACAATCATCGCAACAGGTCTTGAAGTATCTGAATCCCTCGCAGCAGCAGAGAAGCTTGCAGCAGACGGAATCAGTGCAGAAGTAATCAACATGCACACAATCAAACCACTGGATGAAGCAGCAGTTGTTGCAGCAGCGGCTAAGACAGGAAAGATCGTAACAGTAGAAGAACATTCTGTTATCGGTGGACTTGGAAGTGCAGTATGCGACGTAGTTGCAGAGAAAGCACCAGCTAAGGTAATGAAGATTGGTGTAAATGACACATTTGGTGAGTCTGGTCCGGCTGTAGAACTGATTAAGAAATATGGTCTTGATGCAGACAGCATTTATGCAAAAGTAAAAGAATTCGTGAAATAATTAATATAGAACGGATAGCCAGAGGCTGCCATTCTGACGAAAAACTTTCGTTGGATGGCAGCCTTTTTTGATCGCCATACGTTCGGAAGAAGCTGCCGGTGGCAGGTCCTGGAGATGACAAAATATACAGTAAAGCTGATATCTGCAAGGGGCAAACCCAGGTTGACCGAGTTTGAATATATGATAGGAAAAAGTGAAAAAACATTTGAATCAGTCATAATTACACTTCTTTTGTGCATATTCAACCAAAAACAACCAGAATATTTGTGAAATAACATGATTGAAATTGACTGAGTTTGACGGTATAATGAATTCAACAAGTTGAAAGGGGTAAGAAATATGATTTATACAGTTACGTTTAATCCATCGCTGGATTACATCGTTTCAGTGGATGATTTTAAACTCGGACTTACAAACCGTACAAGCTCAGAACTCATGCTTCCAGGTGGAAAGGGAATCAACGTTTCTATCGTACTTAAGAATCTTGGAATTGAAAGTACAGCACTTGGGTTCATGGCAGGATTTACGGGAAAAGAAATAGCAAGAAGACTGGAAGAAGACGGAGTGACATCTGATTTCATCCAGATTGAAGAAGGAATATCAAGAATCAATTTAAAGCTGAAATCAATCGACGGAACAGAGATCAACGGAAGTGGTCCTGAGATTCCAAAAGACAAAGTAGAAGAACTGATGGACCGTCTGAATACGATGAAAGAAGGAGATATCTTATTCCTTGCGGGAAGTATCCCGGCGTCTATGCCGGATGATATCTACAGCCGGATCATGAAAGAGCTGAAAGATAAGGGAGTTATGATTGTCGTAGATGCGACAAGAGATCTCCTGATGAACGTTCTTAAGTATCATCCATTCCTGATCAAGCCAAATAATCACGAACTTGGTGAGATTTTCGGAGTGACTCTTAAGACAAGAGAAGAAGTCATTCCTTACGGAAGAAAGCTTCAGGAAAAAGGAGCGAGAAATGTACTGATCTCCATGGCGGGTGAAGGAGCGGTACTGATCGCAGAGAACGGAGAGGTCTACAGCTCACCGGCACCGAAAGGCACACTGGTCAATGGTGTAGGAGCCGGAGATTCCATGGTAGCAGGATTTATGGCAGGCTGGATGGAAAAGCAGGATTATGAGCATGCTTTCCATATGGGAGTCGCAACCGGAAGTGCGAGTGCATTTTCCGAATATCTGGCAACCAGACCGGAAGTAGAAGAAGTATATAAGCAGCTGGTGTAAGGCATAAAAGAGAGAAGTGTTGCAAAGAAAATATATTTATCAACAGGAGGGAAAATCATATGAGAATCACAGATTTGCTGGATGCAAGAAGTATTCTTTTGGATGCATCGCCAAAGAGCAAGAGCGAAGCGCTCGACCAGATCGTTGATCTCATGGTAAAGAGCGAAAAGATCAATGACAAAGAAGCATATAGAAAGCAGGTATATGCAAGAGAAGAAGAAAGTACCACAGGAATCGGCGAGGGAATTGCAATTCCACACGGAAAATGCGATGCAGTAACCAAACCGGGACTGGCAGCAATGGTAGTAAAGAACGGTGTGGATTTTGATTCACTGGACGGCGAACCGGTAACATTAATGTTCCTGATCGCAGCACCGAATACAGAAGATAACATTCATCTGGACGTATTAAGTAAATTATCTGTTCTTCTGATGAATGAAGAATTTACAGAATCCTTAAGAAATGCAAAGACAGTTGAAGAGTTCATGAACATTATCAATGATGCGGATGAAAAAGAAGCAGGTATTGATGAGAGACTTGCAGGAGCAGATGAAGAAAGCACAGCAGAAGAGACAACCGGAAAAGTAAAGATTCTTGCAGTTACATCCTGCCCGACAGGAATTGCGCACACATATATGGCCGCAGAAGGAATTGAAAAAGCAGCCAAAGCAAAGGAATGTGCAGTCAAGGTAGAGACAAGAGGTTCCGGCGGAGCAAAAAATGTCCTGACGGCCAAAGAGATTGAAGAGGCAGACGGAATCATCGTAGCAGCCGATGCGCAGGTACCGTTGGACCGTTTTGATGGAAAGAAAGTAATTATCTGCCAGGTATCGGATGGTATCAGTAAAGCAGATGAACTGGTAGACCGTGTGATTAACGGAGATGTCCCTGTATATCATGCAGCAAACGGAGCAGAAGTAAAGGAAAGCAACAGCGGCAAATCAAGTGGAATCGGACATCGGATCTATACACAGCTTATGAATGGAGTATCACATATGCTTCCGTTCGTAGTAGGTGGAGGTATCCTGATCGCACTTGCATTCCTGATTGACGGACTCTGTGTAGATATGAATGCATTATCAGCAGCAGACAGAGGTAACTTCGGTACGATCACACCGGTAGCGGCACAGCTTAAGACAATTGGCAATCTTGCATTTGGACTGATGCTTCCGGTACTGGCTGGCTATATCGGCGAAGCGATCGGTGACAGACCGGCACTTGCAGTTGGTTTTGTAGGCGGACTTATGGCAGCAAATGGAAAATCAGGATTCCTTGGAGCACTGGTAGCAGGTTTTGTATCTGGATATCTGATTCTCCTTCTTAGAAAATTATGTGATAAACTTCCGGAAGCACTTGAGAAAATTGCACCGGTACTGATCTATCCGGTATTTGGAATTCTGGGAATCGGTCTCCTTATGAACTTTGCGGTAGAACCGATCATGGGTGCGATCAACACAGCACTGAACAATGGACTGACAGGAATGGGCGGCTCAAGTAAGATCGTGCTTGGACTGATCCTTGGCGGAATGATGGCAATCGATATGGGAGGCCCGTTCAACAAAGCAGCATATGTATTCGGTACAGCGGCAATCGCAGCAGGAAACTATGACATCATGGCAGCGGTTATGATCGGAGGAATGACGCCTCCATGTGCGATCGCCCTTGCAACATTATTATTTAAGAACAAATTTACAAAATCCGAAAGAGAAGCAGGACCGACCAACTTTGTTATGGGACTTGCATTTATCACAGAAGGAGCGATCCCATATGCGGCAGCTGATCCGCTTCATGTACTTCCATCCTGCATTGTAGGTTCTGCAGTAGCCGGAGCACTGTCTATGGCATTTGGATGTACACTGATGGCACCACACGGTGGAATCTTCGTGTTCCCTGTAGTGGGAAATGCGCTGATGTATCTGGTGGCACTGGTAGTAGGAACTGTAATCTCAGCAGTATTACTTGGAGTGCTGAAAAAGAAAGTCGCTTAGGAAATAAATGTTAAAATACAGGTTTGCCAGTAGAAATATTGACAGACCTGTAAAAAATGAATAGAATGAAAATCACAAAATGTAATATTTATGGAGGTATGAAAATGAAAGAATTTAAGTATGTAATCACAGATAACGAAGGAATCCACGCTCGTCCGGCAGGAGAGTTAGTTAAACTTGCAAAATCTTTCGAAGCATCAGTAATGATCGAAAAAGAAGGAAAGAAAGCTGACTGCAAGAAGATCTTCGGTCTTATGGGTCTTGGAGCAAAGAAAGGTCATGAAGTAACATTCACATTTGAAGGTGATGATGAAGAAGCAGCATGTGAAGCAGTAAGTAAATTCATGCAGGAGAACCTGTAGGAGGTCATATGCTTACAGAACAGCGTTATGAACAGATATTGAAGCTTCTTGAAAAAGAGGGCAGCATTACCGTAACGGAAGTAAAAGAACTTCTGAATATATCGGAATCGACCGTGCGAAGAGATATCACAGCGCTTCATAATGCAGGAAAACTGGTGAAAGTGTTTGGCGGTGCGGTTGCATCGGATCACGTAGTGACGCCACAGGAGCCTACAGTGGCACAGAAAATTACAGTTCATGTATCGGAAAAGCAGCGTATAGCAGAATATGCGGCTGGGTTGATTGGACAGGGAGAGTTCATATATCTGGATGCAGGAACGACAACCGGATATATGCTGGAGCTCTTCTGTGATAAGGATGTAACTGTTGTTACGAATGCTGTTGCGCACGCACAGCGGTTGGCCAAAGCAGGCGTAAAAGTCCGGCTGGTAGGAGGAGAACTGAAAAGTTCGACGGAAGCTGTTGTGGGAAGTGAAGCGATGCAGACGCTTAGAAAATACCATTTTACGAAAGGTTTCTTTGGAACCAATGGCGTGACTAAGAAAGCCGGATTTACGACACCGGATGCGAATGAAGCTATGGTGAAGAAAACCGCAATAGAACAATGCCAGAAAAAATATGTATTATGTGACCATTCTAAATTCGGAGAGGTCAGTTCAGTAACTTTCCTGGCATTTACAGGTGCAGATGTGATCACGGATCGTATCGCAGAAGGATATCAGGATTGCGGGAATATTGTGGTCATAGAATAAACGAATAAGACGATAGAGAGATAGGAATACTTTTGGGTATTTCTATCTTTTTTTACATTTATAACAGAGGTCTTTGGCTCCTTTTTACGAAGTATGTCGAGAAACAAAAAAGCGTATCGGATATTTTTTCGGACAAGTCCCATCAACTGATAAAATATGCATTCCCTATATGTTATCATATGCGAAAATAATTGCAGCATGGTTGTAAAACGCAGTGTTAATATAGCCGGACCGCAATTTAAAATAGTTAAAATGAGGTGAATGTATCATGGAAAGACAACTTCCGAAAAATGTAAGACAGATAGGAAATGTAAGTGACAATCCAAAGATATACGTAGAAGATTACGTGGATACATATTTGAATCAGCTGCGGGAGAAAGCCAGAGAACAACCGGTCGGGGTGATACTTACGGGAGAACTGCTGAAACTTGAGGATGAAAATGCAGTATTTGTATCCGGTGCGGTTCAGATGAAAGAAGTAAAGACAAACGGAAATGATATAGAAATTACAGATGAGATAATGAAAGAGGCAAAAGAAGAAGCTGCCCGGTTTTTCCCGGAATGCCGGATCGTTGGATGGGGGATCATTGAAGATGGCAGTCCGATGAGTCGTAACAGAGAAATTAAACGGATCCAGGAAAAAGAGTTCGCAGAAGAATGGAATCTGTTCTTGTGGAAAAATGCAAGGGAACAGGAAGAAGTCTTCTATGCATACAAATTCGGAGAAATTATGCAGATGGGAGGACATTATATTTATTATGAGAAAAATCCGGAGATGCAGAACTACATGATCAATACAAGAAGAGAGAACGGGGTGACTCCCAGTGAGGTGGTTGAGGATCGAGCTGCAAAGGATTTTCGTAGTGCAGTGAGAGAAAAAATGGAATATAAAGAACAGCATCAAAGTTCAAAATTTGCTTATATAACCAGTGCGCTGCTGGTGCTGATTGTGCTGGTGATCGGAATTACAACAGTAAATAATTTTGACAAAATGAAGTTGGTACAGACATCGCTGGAAAATCTTTCAAAAAGCATGGAAAACGGACAGACAGAAGAAGATACAAAAACAACAACAGCGGCCGAGGCTAAAGAGGGAGCAAAAGAAGTATCCGGTACAGTGAAAAAATCAGAAGAGGCAAAGGTCTCTAAGGAGGGAGAAAGCCAATTGACAGATAAGGATTATTATGTTGTGCAGAAAGGAGAAACACTGGCGGGGATCAGTAAGAAATTATATGGAGATACTTCGCATGTAAAGGCGATATGCAAAATGAATGGATTATCGGATGGCAACCTGATCTATATCGGACAAAAATTGTTACTCCCATAAATGGGAAATGTGTTATACTAAGGTACACAGTATCAGAAGAAACGTTGAAAGGATGACCGACGGATGAAACGCAGGAAGAATAGCAATCTCCATGTTGTGAGAGAGCCGGAAGATCCGACAGATAAGATTATCGAAGAGATTATGGATGAATTAAACAGCGAAGATGGAGTGACAGAAAAGGAGATTCAGGAAGAACTGGCCAGAAGGAAAAGAAAAAAACAAAAAAAAATAGGGATTGTGATTGCGGTCATAGCAATTGCTGCGATATTGGTGTATCTGCTGATTAATCTCCAGACATATACGAAAGTACGGGTCAGTGATACGTATGTAGGAGAAGGAGCAGCAGATAATAATTATGTTCAGTTCCTGGATGGTGTATTAAAATACAGTAAAGACGGAATCTCTTATCTGAATCAATCAGGAAAAGAAAAATGGAACCAGTCATATCAGATAAAGAATCCGATGATAGATGTCAGCGACAAGTCGGCAGCAGTAGCTGATAAAGAAGGAAATGACATTTTGATCCTGCAGGAGGATGGCCTGAAAGGTGAAGTGCATACGACAATGCCGATAGAAAAGGTAAGCGTATCAGAGCAGGGAATCGTCAGTGCCATATTGAAGAATGACACATCAATGAAAGTAATCTGCTATGACACTGCAGGAAATGTTCTGGTGGAACATAAGACATCTCTGGCTGGGACAGGTTATCCGGTGGACGTAGCATTATCTGCAAACGGTGAAGTGATGCAGGTTGTGTATCTTTACACGCAGAATGGACAGATGGTGTCAAGATTATATTATTATAACTTCGGGAAAGCCGGAAAGGATGAAGCCGATCATAAAGTATCCGGTAAGAATTATAAGAATACGATACTGGCCTCCGGATTTTTCATGGATGCAGATACATCCGTGGCAATCGGTGATGACTGTATGGCCATCTATAGCGGAAAAGAAGTTCCGAAACAGTCCGTAAAGATAAAGATGGACAAAGAGATCAAAAGTGTATTTCATAATGAAAAATATATTGGTATGATCTTGAAAAACCAGGGTAAAGGCGGATATGAACTGCGCCTTTATAATAAAAGCGGAAAAGTTGTTCTGTCAAAAGAATTTAAAGGCGATTACAGTCACGTAAAACTTTGTGGAAACCAGGTTATTATGTACGATGGAAAAAACTGCAGTATATTTATGAAGAATGGAATACAGAAATTTAAAGGCAGGATGGATAATAATATATTGGAAATGTTCCCGGTTGGCGGAGTGAATCAATATATTGTGTTAAGTGCAAATGGAATGGAAAAGGTCCGTCTTGTAAAATAAGGAGAAACTATGAATTGGTTGGAAATATCCATAGGGATTATTTTTCTTATATGTATCATAACGGGACTGATAAGAGGTGCAGTCCGTATCATAGTGTCGCTTGTAGCGACGATAGTGACACTTGTGATCGTATTCTTTGCGACGCCGTATGTATCGCAGACAATCGAAAAATATACCCCGCTGGATGATATGATAAGACAGAAAGTAGTAAGTACAATGGCAGATGCAGCGACATCGGCGGTCAGTGGTGGAGACTCTTATTCAGACAAGGGCGGTCTTACGGAAGAAGCAGTAAAAAAGGTACTTAAGGCAGCAGGAGTCAGTGAAGAAAAATTGGAAAGTTACGGTATCTCTATAGCAGATATTGTAAGTGGTAAAGTCAGCAGTGATGATCTTGCAAAGTATGGAATTTCGGCAAATGTACTGGATGGATTAAAAAATAGTGGGAATGAATCGGTGGAAAATGCAATTGAGAACGCAGATATACCGGAGAGTCTGCAGGAGACATTGATCAAGTCGGCTGATATACCGGCGGCATTTAAAAATCTGCTGTTAAAGAATAATAATAAAGCAACCTACCAGAAACTGGGGGTTACAACTTTTGCACAATATGTAGGTGCGTACATTGCAAAACAGGTGATCAATATTATTGCATTCATTTTAACATTTATAGTGGTCACGATTATTTTGAGGGCAGTTGTGTTTGCACTGGATATTGTAACAGAACTTCCGGGAGTCGGAGCGTTGAATCATCTGGCGGGAGGACTGTTCGGAATGGGGATTGCGTTAGTTATTGTCTGGATTATATTTATGGTGATCACATTAATGTATACAACAGATATCGGAAAAGAAATTTACAGAATGGTAGAGGATAATACATTGCTGAAATTAATATATGATGGAAATCCGATTATGAAACTGGCGACAGGAGTGAAATATTAAAAAATGTAAAAGGGTTCGGGAAGATTATTTCCGGACTCTTTTTTTAGTACCATACATTTGTAAGAAGCTGCCAGTGACAGGTCTTGTAGATACCAAAGTATGCAAGAAAAGCTGCCAGTGACAGGTTCTTTTGTATGCTATGATATGTCATAAAGTATCATTTTGTGAAAATGTCCATAAGAGTACGATAAATTAAACTTGAATTGTCTAAATTGTCTGAATTGCAGAAAATATAAAAACAATGTTGACAATTCGAATCCTGTTGTGGTATATTAATCTAGCTGTCGCGTTAGAC
>OLRF01000210.1_pt1 | contig 88540 bp, 77 predicted proteins | sample 1672061 | NCBI WGS metagenome assembly OLRF01 (sample SAMEA3136641, study PRJEB25190) | human gut metagenome | reverse complement strand
CGTATCTCTGCTGGGTGCGGGAGCATCCGCTCCGCTGGCGCACCCCCACGCAGGTACTCTATGGCGAAGCCGACGAGCTGACTTCCTATGCTGTGCTTGACCGCTTCAAGCGCGCGACCGGGGCTCAGCTGACCCTTCTGGCCGATGGGGAGCACTGGTTCCACACCGAGACGCAGCTGGCCGTGCTGCAGACCTGGGAAGGTGCGCATCTCTGAAGCGCAGAAAAACAGAGATCCCCGCTGACGGGTTCGATGACGTCAGCGGGGATCTCTTTCTGTTTTTACGAACGAATCGTGAAAACCGCAGTTGTTTTTAGACCTTTGCTTCGCTGTTGTGCTCGGCGTTGGAGTAAGCCTTGAAGGAGTGGAAGACGATGTTCAGGCCCAGAACGATCAGCAGGACAGCCAGAATCAGCTGCAGGCCGTTGGCGATGAACACAGCGCCCCAGGTGGTCTCACCAGCAGGGATGCCCACCGAAGCGGCAGCGCTGATGGCCTTGACCATCGCGATCAGACGCTGAACCAGCGCGGTGAAGGTGACGCACAGCATGATGACCAGCGGGGGGAAGAGCATCTTGTTGTTGCGGCCGGTGACCTTCAGGAAGACGCACAGGGTGGCCAGAACCAGAGCGCTCAGCAGCTGGTTGGCGGAACCGAACAGCGGCCAGATGTTGGCGTAGCCGATCTTGGTCAGGATGAAGCCGAACACCAGCGTGATGAAGGTGGAGAAGTAGACGTTGCAGAACAGCTTGCGCCAGCCCTCTGCATGCTCCATGTCATCGACGCTGAACAGCTCCTGGAAGCTCATGCGGCCGATACGTGCAACGGCATCCAGGCTGGTCAGAGCCAGAGCAGAAACGCACATGGTCATGAAGACGGTAGCAGCGTAGGCGGGAATGCCGAACATCTCAAAGAAACCGGCAACGCCGCGGCTGAAGATCTGGAACGGGGTGCCTGCAGCGGGGGTGCCATCCGCAGCGGCGGCAGCGCCTGCGACGCACAGGGCCAGAACAGCCAGCAGGCTTTCGAGGATCATGGCACCATAGCCGACTTTCAGCATATCCTTTTCGTTCTCTACGGTCTTGGAAGAAGTGCCGGAAGAGACCAGGCTGTGGAAACCGGAAACGGCACCGCAGGCCACGGTGACGAACAGGATGGGGAACATGGTGCCCAGCTTCTCATTGGTGAAACCGGTGAAAACGGGCAGGTTCATGGTGGGGTGTGCGACCAGCAGGCCGACCACAGCACCTGCGATCATGGCCACGAACATGAAGGTGGTCATGTGGTCACGGGGCTGCTTCAGCAGCCACATGGGCAGGACGGCTGCAAAGAAGATGTAGATGAAGGTGATGTAGCTCCATGCAGCCTTGCCCAGGATGATGGGGAAGTTTGCACCGATCACGAAAGACAGAACGATGAAGACGATGCTGATGACGCTCTCCTTCCAGCCGGAGAAGTTGAACTTCTTCTGGATCAGGCCGAAGACGACGGCGAACACCATGAACATGATGGAGACCATGCCGGCAGCACCGTTAGTCTGTGCGGCCTCGACCAGAGCACCGTCGGTGCCAAAGGCATTGAAGGTGCCGGCGACCATGTCAGCAAATGCTGCGATGACGATGCCGCAGAACAGCCAGCAGAACAGCAGGAACAGCTTGCGGCCGGTCTTGCCGATGTACTTCTCGATCAGCATACCCATGGACTTGCCGTCGTTCTTGACGGAAGCATACAGCGCGCCGAAGTCGGTCACAGCACCAAAGAAGATGCCGCCGATCAGGACCCACAGCAGAACGGGCAGCCAGCCGAAGGCGGCAGCCTGAATGGCACCGGTGACAGGGCCGGCACCTGCGATGGAGCTGAACTGATGGGCGAAAACGGTCCAGCCGTTCGTCGGGACATAATCGCGGCCGTCCTCGTGGACGACTGCGGGGGTCTTAGCCTTGGGGTCGATGCCCCACTTGTTTGCCAGCCAGCGTCCGTAGAAGGTGTAAGCTCCCAACAGACACACGGCTGCGATCAAAACGATGACCAGCGTGTTCATTGCTTTTACCTCTTTCCTTTCTTTCCAAACGGCAAAGCGGCCAGGGTCCATCTGGCGGCTGCACTCAAAAACCACAAGCGCCGGGCGGCAGGGGATGAAAAAAGCCCCCATCTTCGTTCTGGATGCAGACCGCATCCACCCGAAGACGAAGGCCTGACAACCGGTCTCCCGGCTGCAATTCTCCGCGGTACCACTTCGCTTGCTGCTTTTGAGGGCAGCCACTTTCTGCCCGCTCCGGGAGAACCTCACCGGAGCGGGACGCCCTGTAACGGGGGCGGATCGGCCAAGTGCTACTGTTCGGTTCGCACCGGCTGCTCGCAGGGGATAACCTCTCTCTCTTTGCTGCCGTCTTACACCAAAACCGACAGCTCTCTGGGAGCAGGTGTGGGAAAAGGTCGTGTCCTGTTCACTGCATTTGCCGAATGATTGTGTATACTTTAGTCCCGATTTCATAATTTGTCAATATATTTTGGGCAAGTTAGGAGGATGTGCCAATTCGGGAAAAATGCTGGTAAAAATTTTTAGGTGATTTTTGTTCATGTGTGAAGAGAAGAAAACTGTGCACATTAAGATGTGAAAATCACTCACGTTGTAAAAAGACTTGACTTTCACGCTTTCGTGTGCTAAAGTGGTAATGCAAAAACACCAAATCTTCCAAATACCCGGCGCTTGCCGCAAAGGAGGCCGCTATGGCTGAGAAAAACCCCAGAAAGAACCCGACCACGGACGCACTGTTCGATGCGATCCTGAGCCTTGAAACACGGGAAGAGTGCTACAATTTCTTTGAGGACCTGTGCACCGTAAAGGAGATCTCCGATATGGCGCAGCGCCTGGAAGCGGCCAAGCTGCTTTTGGGCGGCAGCACCTATGACCAGATCGTCAAAGCCGTGGAGATCAGCACGGCCACCATCAGCCGGATCAACCGCTGCATCCAGTACGGCTCCGGCGGCTACCGCGACGTCATCGAAAAAGTCTCTGCGAAGGAAGCAGCCGATTCCGCCGAGTGACACAGGCAGAGGCCCGGACATACAATGGGGCATACCTTATATAAGAAAGGATGACCCGACTTATGATCACGGAAACCAACTGCACGCCTACGCTGGAATGCCCCGCACTGCCCCGCGTCACCCTCAATCAGGCCGTCATCGACCTGCTGGAGAGCATTGCGCTGCAGGAGTCTGCCCTCAGCCACATCCTCTGCGCGGAGAGCCAGAAGATGAAGACCGCGATGGCCATGAAGGAAGTCGACCTGTGCAAGCTGCTGGAGATCAACGACTCGGCCACCAACATGGTCCATGCCGTGGCCAATCTGGAGTTGGCACTCAAAGATAAGCTGGAATTTATCTCCAACAACCTCTATTACCCCTCGACGGAAAACACCACCACCGCGCAATAACCGGCGGTTGCCCCTGCCTGCCCGCACTTTGCCGGGCAGGCTTTTTGTGTTTGTGGCTATTCTATGAACAATCTAGCCAAAAGATGAAAAAACGTTTTGTGCGGAATTGCTGAATACAGAAAACTGTGCTATACTATACACTGTATATGTGTGAAAGAGAGGAAATGAACCTTGCAGCACTATGACGTGATCTTATTCGACGTGGACGGAACGCTCATTGATTCCGCACCCGGCATCCTGAATACACTGGAAGAGGTCTTCCGCAAGATGAACGTAGATATCACCGGTGTGGACCTGCGCCGCTATCTCGGCCCGCCGCTGCGCAAGTCGTTCGCAGAGCACTTCACCGACCCGGCCAAGGTCGAGGAAGCCGCCGGGCTCTACCGTGCCAGCTATGCCGTCAAGGGCAGCCACGAGTGCCGCGTGTTCCCCGGTGCGGCTGAGATGCTCCGCCGCCTGAAGGAAGCGGGCTTTGTGCTCTGCACGGCGACCTCCAAGCCCACCCAGGTGGTGACGCCCATTCTCAAGGAGCAGGGCCTTGCCCCATACTTCGATTTCATCGGCGGGGCCTCCATGGATGAGAGCCGCGACACCAAGACCGAGGTCGTCCGCTACGTGCTGAAGCAGCCCTGCGTCAAGGGCAAACGGGTCCTGATGGTCGGGGACCGCAACGACGATATGCGCGGTGCGGCAGACTGCGGTCTGGATGCTGCCGGTGCGCTGTACGGCTATGGCAGCCGGGAAGAGCTGGAACCGTTCCACCCGGTCTTTCTGGCCGAGAGCTGCGCCGCCCTCGCGGACGCCCTTGTGAACGCCTGACCGGACCGCTGATTGAGAATAAAAATGGTGAATCATTATGAATCGTAGGACACAATCGGACAAGCAATCTATGACTCCTTTGCAGCGGCAGGCTGTTCTGGTCTGCGTTGTGTGTGCGCTGGCGGCGCTGCTGACCATCGGCATCACCCTGACCCTGCTCAGGCGGGGCAAGGTGGACGCCCCGAATGTACCCGATGCAGACTCCGTCTCCTCGGAAACGCCTGCGGGTGGCGAAGATCTGGCAGAGCACTATCAGATCGACAATTCATCGGCTTCTCTGCTGGCGGAAACGGCCGATGCGGGGCAGTCCTACCAGGACGAGACCCTCTTCATCGGCGACTCCAACACGGTGCGCCTGTACAACAACGGCCTGATCTCCCTGCAGCAGTTCTGCGCCAAGGAGGGCATCGGCACACAGGTAGCCCTGAATGAGGGCATCGTCACCTTTAAGAAGGACAGCAATGCCTATCCCATTGCCCAGGCCGTCGCTATGATGAAGCCCCGCCGCGTGGTCATCACCCTCGGCACCAACGACAACGGCATGGAAGTGGCCGACTTTATCGCGAATTATACTGCTCTGGTCCAGGCCATCCAGGCCAGCTATCCCTATACCGATATCATCGTCAACACCATCCCACCCATCCCGGCGGATCACTCGACCTACCCTCACATGGATCAGGCCAGGATCGACGATATGAACATGGCACTGCTCAATCTGTGCGAGCAGCTGGGCCTCAAGTTTCTGAATACCGCCGAGATCCTCAAGGGGGAGGATGGCTACGGCAAGCCGGACTACTACACAAACGGTGACATCCACCTGAAGAGTGCGGGCCTCAAGGCAGCGCTGAGCTATCTGCGCACCCACGCCTACACCACCGATGATCGCCGCCCGGATACCGCCAACATCCCGACCCGCACACTGGAGTATATTTCCAACCCCAGTTCTGCGGTCCAGGCTCCCAGCTCGGAGTCTGCCAGCGAGAGCGCCAGCAGTTCCACCGCTGAGCCTGTTCACTATGAAGCGCACTATCGGGTCGAAAAGAAGGGCGGCGGTACGCTGACCTCCGGCGGTGAGTCCGACAAGACCTCCCTGAGCTACACCGTGACCGATGCGTCTCAAACCATCAGCGTGACGGCAGTTCCTGCCGAGGGCTATGTCTTCGTCAAGTGGAGCGACGGTGTCACCACCCGCACCCGCACCGATGACAAGTTCCAGCAGAACATTGACGTCACGGCCGTGTTTGCCGCAGTGTCCGTCGAGATCTCCAACGAGGGCAAGGGCCTGTTCGGCAGCTCCTATATCTTCAAGGCAAAGCTCGGCGGCAAGTATGCCAACAGCGACAATCTCCGCTGGTACGCCAACGGGGAAGAGGTCAAGGCCGCTGCAGGCCAGACGACCGTGACCGTTCCGGTCTCCTCCGTGACCGTCGGCAGCTATAAGATCTACGCCGTCGTCACCTACAACGACTGCACCGTGAAGAGCAACACGCTGACCTTGACTGTCAACAGCGAATCGTCCAGTTCGAGCACGTCGAGCAGCAGCTCGTCTTCGTCCGGAGCTTCCTCCGGCAGTACATCCGGTTCTTCCGCTTCGTCCAAAGAAGAAGCCGCTTCTTCCGGCAGCTCCAGCTCGTCCCACAGCACCTCCGGCAGCAGCTCGGAGCACTCCTCCAGCTCTGCTTCCAGTGCATCGGCGTCCATGAGCGAGTCGAAAGCCGAGTCCAAGGCAGAGTCGGCCAGCACTTCTCAGAGTGAGTCGAAGAACGAATCAAAGAGTGAATCCAAAGAGGAAAGCGCTTCTTCCCACAGCGAGTCGAAGGCAGAATCAAAAACCGAAACGAAAGCCGAATCGAAGACCGAAGCTTCGGAAAGCAAGGCTGAGAACGATCTGCCCGCTTCCAGCGAGACGAGCGCAGAGAACACCGAGGCCGCGGCAAGCCGCTGACACTTTTCCACTCCGCTGCATAGGCTGTTCTGAAGGGAGCGTGAGTGGATGTTCTGCGAGAAGATCCGTGTTCCGGGGCTTCCCGGTGAGGAAAATGTGACCGACGGCAGTGTGGACTGGTATGAGACGGACTGGGAGAATGTGGACAATGGCGTTTTGGAATCCGAGATGCCCAAATGCCCGGAAACACCCTGTTCCGCCGCTGCCCGCTGCGAGGACAATACCCCGGAACAAACTGACGATGAAACGTATGAAGTAGTCGAGGAATAAGGCGAAGCCAGCTCTGCCGGGGCGGGGCTGGCTTCTCGCTGTTCTTACGATCCGGCAAATCCGGCGATCCGGAAGAGACCGGCTCCGGCTGGGGAGGACAAGCTCCCCGGAACATGCAACAAGAGAGGGGAAACTGAACCATGGCAAAATACTATTGCATCCTGTTCGATGCAGACAATACGCTGCTGGATTTTGATGCAGCCGAAAGCAAGGCGCTGGCCGATACGCTCCGCAACTACGGCATCGAGCCGGATGCCGAGACGGTGCAGACCTACCGCACCATCAATGGGGAGCTGTGGCGTCAGCTGGAAAAAGGCCAGATCCGCCGCGACAAGCTGATGGCGGAGCGCTTCACCCGCTTCCTGAAGGCCGTGAATGCCGCAGGCAGCGGTGCCGAGATGAATCAGTATTATCTCGACCAGCTCTCCACCCACCCGGACCTCGCCGCGCCCAATGTGCTGGACGTGATGAAGGAGCTGGCCGAGGTGGCAACGCTGGCCGTTGTGACAAACGGCTTCGACCGGGTGCAGTCCCGCCGTGTGGCCGAGTCCGGCCTGAAGGAGTTCGTCGAGGAGGTCTTCGTCTCCGAGAAACTCGACAGCGAAAAGCCGAACCGCAAGATCTTTGACACGGCGCTCCGTTCGCTGGGGGTGGAGAACCGCGAGCGCGTCCTGATGGTGGGCGACAGCCTCACCAGCGACATCCAGGGCGGCATCAACGCCGGGCTGGATACCTGCTGGTACAACCCGAACCACGCCGAAAATCCGGGCAAGGTCTGCCCGACCTACGAGATCTCGAATCTCGAAGAGCTGTATCAGCTGGTCATGGAGCCGGAAGAGCTGGCCAATGTCGGGCTGAAGAACCGCCGCCACCAGCTCTAAGCTCCTGCGCTGTGCGGCAAGTGGGAACAAAAAGATTGGATGAACAACAATGCTGATACATTTGGAAAAACTGGGCAAGACCTTCGGCGAGAAGATCGTCCTGCATGATGTCACGGCCAGCGTCGAGCGGGAGGACCGCATCGGCATCGTGGGCCAGAACGGTGCAGGCAAGACCACCCTTCTGAAGATCCTGACCGGGGAATATACCGACTATGAGGGCGAGTTCAGTGTGACCCATGGCGTCACCCTTGGGTATCTGGAACAGAACGCGAAGCTGGACCCCACGCTGGATATCTACGGCGAAATGCGCTCCTGCTTCGCCCATGTGCTGGATGCCATGGCACAGATGCAGATCCTGGAGCGCCGGATGGCGGCTTCGCCGGAGGATGCCTCTCTGCTGGAGCAGCACGATGCACTGCAGAACATCATCGACGCAGCCGATGGATACAATATGGACGTCAACATCAAAAAGGTGTTGTCCGGCATGGGCTTCGCACAGGATACCTGGACCAAGAACGTCGCAGTCCTGTCCGGCGGCGAGCTGACCCGCCTGCGGCTGGCAAAGCTGCTGCTGCAAAAGCCGGACGTCCTCATTCTGGACGAGCCCACCAACCACCTCGATTTTGCGACCATGGAATGGCTGGAAACCTACCTCAAAGGCTATTCCGGCGCGGTCCTCGTCGTCAGCCATGACCGCTACTTCCTCGATAACGTCTGTACGAAGATTTGGGAAGTTTCGTTCCAGACCATGACGACCTACAAGGGCAATTTCTCGGCCTATCTGCCCCAGAAGGAAGCCGCCGATGCCCTGCGCCAGAAGCAGCACGACGCCGATGTGGCACTGGCCGAAAAATTGCAGGACTACGTAGACCGCAATCTGGTCCGCGCTTCCACGACCAAAATGGCCCAGAGCCGCCGCAGGCAGCTGGAAAAGCTGGAGATCACCGAGGCCCCAAAAGATGAGACGAACCAGCTCAAATTCCGCTTCGAATACGACGTGGAGCCGTGGAATGAGCTGGTGCTGATGAAGAATCTGACCATCCGCATCGGGGAGCGCACCCTGCTGGAACCGTTCACCTACACAGTCTGCCGCGGGCAGCGGCTCGTCATCGCAGGCCCCAACGGTGCCGGCAAATCGACCCTGATGCAGGTGCTGGACGGCAAGCGCCGCCCCTCCGGCGGCATGGTCCGGCTGGGCACCGGTGCCCGGCCCAGCATCTTTGCCCAGCAGCAGAACCGCCTGGGGCAGGGCAGGGTCATCGACGTCATCTGGAACAAATACCCCCGGATGACGGAGCTGGAAGTCCGCAGCCATCTGGCCAAGCTGGGCTTCCGGGGCGAGACGGTCTTCAAACCCTGCGAGGCGCTGTCCGGCGGCGAGCTGGCCCGCCTGCGCTTTGCCGAGATCGTGCTGGAACGCCCGAACCTGCTCTTCCTGGACGAGCCGACGAACCATCTGGACATCTACACCCGCGAGAACCTGACCGAGGCGCTGATGGCCTACACCGGGACCCTGCTCATGGTCACCCACGACCGGCACCTGATGAACAGCCTCGGATGCCCCATTCTCTATCTGGAGGACGGCAAGGCGACGCTCTACCCCAGCTACGATGCCCTGATGGGCCGCAGCGCACCCGCCGCCGCGCAGTCGGCCAAAGCCGCCGAGCCTGCCAAGGCCGGTTACGGCAAGGAGCAGCGCCGCCGCCGCGCCGAGCTGCGGGCTAAGATCAAGGCCTGCGAGGACGAGATGGAAGCCTGCGGTGCCCGCGAGGTCGAGCTTGACAACGAGATCAACTCGCCGGAAGTGTACAACGACCCGCAGCTTCTGCGGGAAAAGAGCGATGAACTTGCTGACCTGCGCTTCCATCAGGAAGAACTGTTCGCCGCCTGGGAAAAGGCCATGGAGGAACAGGAGCAGTACGAGCAGAGCAGCACCGAAGAATGATCACCCGAAGGAGGCCCTTTCATGCCGAACCACCGCCGCAACGATTCCAAGACCCACAGCATCGCCCTTTCGGGGCTGCTGTTTGCGCTGGCCATGGCGCTCTCATTCGTTGAGGGCACACTGGTGCTTCCCGGCCTTTTGCCCGGCATGAAGCTGGGGCTGGCGAATATTGTGGTGATGTACGCATTGTTCTTTATGGGGCCGAAGCAGGCACTCGTGCTGGATCTCCTGAAAGCGCTGTTCGTCTTTCTGGTCTCCGGCTGGACGGCGGGGTTCCTCTCGCTGTGCGGCGGTCTGCTCTCGCTGCTGGTGATGTGGCTGCTGTATTACCACGCACCGGTGCGCCCCACCTGGTACATCCTCTCGGTATGCGGTGCGCTGTTCCACAACATCGGTCAGCTTCTGGGTGCCAGTGTGATCTTATCCTCGGCGGTCTCCCTCTATTATGCGCCGGTGATGCTGGTGCTCGGCCTCGTGATGGGCGCACTGACGTCCATCACACTCCGGGCGCTGCTGCCGGCTCTGGGCCGCCTGGGCTACAATATAAAAGAAAAATAAGAGGTTTTGCATATGTCTGAAAAAGTCACGGTCCGGGTGGAGCGGAACATCCTCCATCTGCCCGCCATCGCTCTGCGGGGGCTTGTCGTCTTTCCCAACAACCTGCTTCATTTTGAGGTAGGCCGCGAAAAGAGCATTGCCGCTGTGGAGTGGGCGGTCAGCAATCACTCCAACGTTTTCCTGATCGCACAAAAGGATATGAAGGCCGACGACCCCGGTGCCGACGGCCTGTACAATTACGGCGTCGTGGCCGAGATCAAGCAGGTTATGCGGGTATCGGACGACCTCGTCCGCATCCTGGTGGAGGGCAAATACCGCGCGCGGCTCACCGAGATGGACACCGACGGCAGCTTCCTGCTGGCTTCGGTCCGGCCCACGCCGGTTCGCCCCGTCAAGCCCGACGAGGAGGCCGAGGCCGACGCGCTGCTCCGCAATGTGAAGAAGAGCTTTGATGAGCTGCTGAGCCTGAACCCCCGCATCGGCAAGGATGTGGTGTTCGCGGTCAACTCCAACAACGACCCGGCGTTTCTCTGCGAGTATATCCCGGCCAACCTCCTGTTCCGCTTTGAGGATAAGCAGGCCGTGCTGGAAGAGGGAACACTTCTGGGCCGTCTGCGCCTGCTCGTAGAGCGGATGCACCGCGAGCGCCGGATGCTGGAGATCGACAAGGAGATCGCGCAGAAGGTCGATGAAGCCATGGACAAGAACCAGCGCGACTACTACCTGCACGAGCAGATGCACATGATCAGCGAGGAACTGGGCGAGGACGATGACACCACCGCCGAGGCCGAGGAATATCGCCGCAAGATCACGGCCCTGCACCTCGACGCCGAGCGGGAGAAGAAGCTCCTCAAGGAAGTGGACCGTCTGGCCAAAATGCAGAGCAGCAACCAGGAGGGGACGGTCATTCGCACCTATCTGGATACCTGCCTGGAACTGCCATGGAACACCTTCACCGAGGACGATCTCGACATCGCCAAGGCACAGCACATCCTGGACCGTGACCACTACGGCTTGAAAAAGGTCAAAGACCGCATCCTCGAAGTGCTGGCGGTCCGCAAGCTGGCCCCGGACGTCAAGGGCCAGATCATCTGCCTGGTCGGCCCTCCGGGTGTCGGCAAGACCAGCATCGCGCGCTCCATCGCTGAGAGCCTGGGCCGCAAGTATGTCCGCCTGAGCCTGGGCGGTGTGCGGGATGAGGCCGAGATCCGCGGCCACCGCCGCACCTATATCGGAGCCATGCCCGGCAAGATCATCAGCGCGATGATCACCGCCAAAAGCTCCAACCCCCTGATGCTCCTCGACGAGATCGACAAGCTGGCGGGCGATTTCCGGGGCGACCCGGCGGCCGCTCTGCTCGAAGCTCTGGACCCGGAGCAGAACGCCACCTTCAACGATCACTTCATCGACATGCCGTTCGATCTGAGCCACGTGCTCTTTATCACCACGGCCAACGACCTGAGCGCCATCCCCGGCCCGCTGCGCGACCGAATGGACGTCATCGAGCTGCCCAGCTATACCCGCGTGGAAAAGTACAACATTGCCCGCAAGCATCTGGTGCCCAAGCAGCTCAAGGCCTGTGGTCTGACCGGTAAAGTCACCTTCTCCCAGAGCGCCCTGTACGGCATCATCGACGGCTATGTCCGCGAGGCCGGCGTCCGCAATCTGGAGCGCACCATCACCAGTGTGCTGCGCAAATGCGCCCGCAAGATCGCATCCGGTGAGGTGGAGAGCTTCTCCGTGACCGGCTCCAATCTGGAAGAGCTGCTGGGCCCCAAAATGGTCAAGCCCGATTTCCTCAACCGTACCAACGCCATCGGCATCGCCAACGGTCTGGCCTGGACCAGCATCGGCGGCGAGACCCTGCCCATCGAGGTGCAGGTCATGGACAACGGCAGCGGCAAGATCACCGTCACCGGTTCGCTCGGCGACGTGATGAAGGAGAGCGCGCAGCTGGCTGTGACCTACGTCCGCGTCCACGCCAATGAATACGGCATCGACCCGGAGCGGCTGAAGAAGTGTGACCTGCACATCCACGCCCCCGAAGGGGCCGTGCCCAAGGACGGCCCCTCTGCCGGCGTCACCCTGACCACGGCGCTGGTATCCTGCCTGTCCGGCATTCCGGTGCGCGGCGATGTCGCCATGACCGGCGAGATCACCCTGCACGGCAATGTGCTGCCCATCGGCGGCCTGCGCGAGAAGAGCATGGCCGCATACCGCGAGGGGATGAAGACCGTCCTCATCCCGAAGGACAATGTCTCCGACCTGTACGAGGTGGACGACGAGGTCAAGAAGAACATCCAGTTCCTGCCCATGTCCAACCTGGCGCAGGTGCTCAACGCCGCGCTGCTCAAACCCAAAACCGTTTCCGCCCGCCACTCGCACCCCGGCAAAAAAGCCAAGAAGCCTGCGGACGCTGCGGCCATCCCGCAGACGACCGAGCAGCCCAAGCCGGGTGCCGTCTGCTGAAAAAGGAGTGCAGCTATGAACTACAACAAAGCGGATTTTATCGCCAGCTATGGCATTTCCAGCCAACTGCCGGACAGTGACCGCCCGGAGCTGAGCTTCTCCGGCCGCTCCAACGTGGGCAAGTCCAGCCTCATCAACAAGCTGTGCAACCGCAAAAATCTGGCCCGTGTGTCCAGCACACCGGGCAAAACGGCCACCATCAATTTCTATTCGGTGGACGACTGCTATTTTGTGGACCTGCCCGGCTATGGCTACGCCAAGGTCAGCAACGCCGACCGCGAGCGCTGGGACGACCTCATCAACAGCTACTTCGAGGCACCCCGCCACCATACCCTGCTGGTGCAGCTCATCGACTGCCGCCACGCCCCCAGCGCAGACGATCTGCAGATGCTGAAATATCTGCACTACCATGAGATCCCGTTCATCGTGGCGCTGACCAAGGCGGACAAGCTCAAAAAGAGCCAGCTGGCCAAGACGCAGGCGGAGTTCGAAACGCTCTGCCTGCCCTACGGCTGCCGGAAGGTCGTGCTGACCAGCGGCGAAAATGGCTACGGCATCCCGGAGCTGCAGGCCGTTCTGAACGAGGCCGTCGCCGAAGAGGATGCGGAGTAACGCCATGGCTTACAATGAATTTGCCTACTTCTACGATGAATTCAACGGGGAAGCCGACTACGATGCCCTCTATGCCCACATCCACAAGGAGCTGACCGCCCACGGCATCGCGGATGGCATCCTGGCAGACCTGGGCTGCGGCACGGGCGAGTTGACCCTGATGCTGACCCAGGCGGGCTATGATATGATCGGCATCGACCAGTCGGAGGAGATGCTCTGCGTCGTGCGGGACAAAGCCGAACAGCTGGGCCTTTCGGGCAGGCTGCTGCTGTTGCAGCAGGACCTGCTCAAGCTCGACCTCTACGGCACCATCCGGGGTGCTGTGTCCACCTTCGATACCTTCAACCATATCCCGGACCTCGACACGGCCATTGCCAACGCCGGGTTCTTTATGGAAGAGGGCGGCGTCTTCCTGTTTGATATGAACACCCCGTACAAGCACCAGCAGGTGCTGGGGGAGAACGCCTTCACCTTTGAGGAAGAGGACGCAAGCTGTGTCTGGCGCAACCATTACAGCGCCGAGGACCGCCGGGTGGAGATCACCGTGGACATCGACTACCGGGAGACCGGGGAGCATTTCCACGAGCAGTTCTACGAATACACCTACGACCTCGCTGCCATCCGTGCGGCGCTGGAGCGGCACGGCTTTGTGCTGGAAAGCGTCTGCGACGGCGAGACGTTCGGCCCGCTGACCGAGGAAAGCGAGCGCTATTTCTTCTGCGCTGTCAAGCAGTATACCCAATTGGAGGAACAATAATATGTCGAATCTGATCCGCGGCCTGTCGGAAAACGGCGGTGTCGTCTTCTGCGGTGTGGACTCTACCGCGATCGTCCGCAAGGCCGAGCAGCTCCACAAGACCAGTGCAACCTGCAGCGCCGCCCTTGGCCGTCTGCTGACGGGGGCTGCCCTGATGGGCTCCATGCTCAAGGATGACCGGGACACCATCACCCTGCGCGTTTCGGGCAGCGGCCCGGCGGGCGTCCTCATCGCCTGCACCGATGGCACCGGCAACGTGAAGGGCTGCATCGACAACCCGCTGGTGGAGCTTCCGCTCAAAGAAAACGGCCATCTGGATGTCGGCGGTGCCGTCGGCAGGGACGGTGTGCTGACCGTCATCCGGGATAACCGCCTGCAAAAAGAACCGACCGTCGGCCAGGTGCCTCTTGTCTCCGGTGAGATTGCCGAAGACCTGACCAGCTACTATGCTTACAGTGAGCAGGTGCCCACCGTCTGTGCACTGGGCGTTCTGGTCGATAAAGACCTGACCATCGCCTGCGCAGGTGGCTATCTCATCCAGCTGCTGCCCGGTGCCACCGATGCCGAGATCACCCAGCTGGAACAGAACATTGCGGCTATGCCCTCCGTCACCGAAATGCTCCGCGCGGGCAAGACGCCGGAGGACATGATGCAGCTGGCCCTGAAGGGCTTTGAACCCAACGTCCTCGATGAGCGGGATGTCGCATACCAGTGCGATTGCAGCCACGAGCGCACCGAAGAGATGCTGCTCAGCCTCGGCAAAAAGGAGCTGGAAAAACTCCGTGACGAGGACCCCAACTGCGAGGTCGTCTGTCACTTCTGTCACACCAAGTATCAGTTCGACCTGAACGAGTTGGTCCAAAAGGCTGTGGACAAGCAGAGCGCCCCGGCAGAAGAACACTGAAACAAGCATAAGCGGCGGCAGAGAGTTTCTCACTCTCTGCCGCTGTTTACTCTGCGCAGATATTGGCAATGATGGTATAAACGACCCGGTAATAGAGAATGTTGTTTTCGATGGAAACGTCCTCTTTTTGTGCCACAAACGCGGCGTCCGGATAGGCGCGGAAAAGCGCCTGCAAACTGTGCAGCTTTGCAAGCGCGAGCGCCTGCCTTTCGGTGCGGAGGATTTCCTGCTCTGTTTGTTCGGAATACGTTGTCTCTTCCACCGAAAAGGGAAGGCCAAACCCAAGAATATCCGGTTGGATATGCCGTGTCGTCACAAGTGCAGTTTCTTCTGAAAAAGGCTTCCATGATGGAAGTGAAATGCGCTGCCCATTTGTTGAGATCACCCGTCTTGAGAAGTGCTTTCCTGTCAGCCGCTTTGCAGTAATTTTCAGCGGTTCTTCCTGTGTGCTTTCCCAGTCGAATTGCGCAAAGACCGCCCCGGCGGCAGGCTCATAGATCGGCGTTCCGTCTCGCTCGGTGCGGGAGGTCCCAATGAGCAATTGCCCGGCCTCCACAGCCTGTCCCGGTGCAGCAAGCATCGTCCCGCTGACAAGATTGGTGCGGACCACCGTTCCGGCCGCTTTGGCAAAGACGCCGTCGGCTTTCCCGGCGGTGATGTCGGGCACCGGCTTTGCGGCAGCTACTTCCACCACGAGCCGCCCGTCCAGAAAGTTCAGGCTCGCCCAGGAAAACTCGCCGCTCTGCAAAAGAGCGTATTCGCCTGCAGCCAGTTTTTCCTGCGTGACAGCGCTTCCGGGCATCAGCTGCACCTGCTCCCGCAGGATCGCCTCGGCCCGCGCTCGCTGCCCGGTGGTCAGGCTGCCTGCATCCACGGCCCAGACAAGATCCTGTGACCAGACCAGCAGGGGAACGAACAGTAAAACACCCACCCACAGCCCGCGCCGCCGCAGAAAGGGCCGCAGCCGGAAGTACAACCCGGTGCGGGTCTGAATGCGCAGCCGTACCCGCCGCTTTCGGGCCAGTGCCGCAAGGTTTCGGTACTGCCAGGCCGCGCACCGGCCCGAAAAGCCGCCGGGTGCAGGGGAGACCGCTGAGAGATGCAGGCCCGCCCGCGCCGCTTCGGAGAGCAGGCTTTCGGCATCGCCGTTTTGCGCTGTGAACCACACCCCCGCCCAGAGCAGCCGTACATCCATCGTCTCTTCCTCCTAATGCCCGCCGTCGCCGTCAAATTCGGTGCGCAGAACGCATCCCCGCAAAGTGATGCGGTGCGCGGCCAGCGTTTCGATGTGCAGTTCGTCTCCATAGACCGTGAACCGCCCCCGCCGGAATTCCAGACAGAGCTTTTCTTCGTCGTAGGTCAGGATGCGCCGGAACTGCTCGATCTCCATCCGGTCGCCGCTGCGGTAGACCGACGGCTGACCGTAAAACCCGCGCGGCGGCTGGCGGAACATCCGCCAGAGCCATTCGCGCAGGGAAAGCTGCCCGCTCCGCTGTTTTTTCACGCCCGCTCCCTCCCCATACCTGCTGTGCAAGGCAACGCCCCCTGTTCCATATATATGGAAGCGGAGGGGTTGCGTATGTATCAGATCGGTCTGTTTTTGCTGGCGGTTCTGGCGGGCGCACTGCCGTTTGCGGTGCCGCAGGCCTGCGGGCAGGCGCTTCGGGAGGGTCTGGCCCTCTGTGCCGGGCCGCTGCTGCTGTCGCTTTTTCCGTTTCTGGTGGTGTCGTCGCTGCTGGTCCAGTGCCCGGCGGGCGACCTGCTGGCTATCCTGCTCCGGCCCGCGGCGTGGTGCATCGGGGTGCAGGCTCCCTGTGCGGCGCGGGTCCTGCTCATCGGGCTGTTCGGCGGCTTTGCCCCGGCAGCAAACGCGGCGGCACAGGCCGTCCGCACCGGGCAGCTCACCCCGCGTCAGGCGGATGCGCTCCTGCCCGCCTGCGTCTGTTCCGGGCCGTCGTTCGTGGTCCTGACGGTCGGGCAGACGCTGCTCCACAGCACGGAGCTTGGCATTCTGCTGTTTCTGGCGCAGCTGAGCGCCGGGTATCTTACGGCTGCGCTGCTGAACCGGCTTTCGGGGGCAGGGCAGCCGGCCCCGTACACCGCCCCGCCGCCCGAAGCCCCGCCGCCGCAGTTGACCGACCTTCTCACGCATGCGACCATGGCCTATCTGAAACTCTGTGGTTTTGTGCTCTTCTTCCGGATGCTGGCGGCGGGGGTGGGCGCTGTGTTCCCGTCTGCCGTGGGCACCGTGTGCGCCATGCTGCTGGAAGTCTGCTCCGGCTGCGACCTTGCCGCCCGCACCGGGCCGTGGGGCAGTCTGCTCTGCTGCGCCGCCCTCAGTGTGCAGGGGCTTTCGGTCCTGCTGCAGGTCCGTGCGCTCTGCCCGCCCGAAATGACCCTGCGGCCCCTGCTTGTGGGGCGGCTGCTCCACCTGCCGCTTTCGGTGGGGCTGTTCTGGCTGCTTTTGCCGCAGGGGGAGCAGAGCGTCTTTAGCACCCTGCCGCCGCAGGTGGTCCCGATGCGCCGTCTGCCGCCGGACTGCCTGCTGCTGGTGTTCTTTGTGTGCTGCCTTGCCGTCTGCCAGCTGACCCGCCTTTTGCAAAAGCCAGACCCGGAACCAAAAGAAACAGTTGTGAATCGGGCCGAAAGATGATATAATAAGCATAAGCATTCAATGGCAGGGAACGCTCCCTGCAAAGATGGAAATAAAAAGAATGAGCGAACGCTCATTTCAGATGGAGGACCATAGAATGGATTTACAGAATATGGATCTTAACGGCGGGACCCTGCAGATTTCCACCGAGGTCATTGGCAAGATCGCGCGCTGCGCTGCACTGGAAGTGGACGGTGTGTCCGAGATCTCCTGCGGCAAGCAGAACAAAAAAGTGAAGGACTTGCTGGAAGCCGCCAGCATCCAGCCGGCCGTTACCGTGGAAATGCGGGACGGCACCGCAGAGCTGACCCTGAATCTGGTGGTCGCTTTTGGTGCGCGCATCCCGGCCGTGGCCGAAAAAGTACAGGAAAACGTGAAGACTGCTGTTCAGAACATGACCAACGTGACCGTGAGCCGCGTCAATCTGGTCATTGCGGGTGTTGCCGCCGAAGAACAGGAATAAGGTGAGAGGAATACTATGGAAAATATTTTGCCCCGTCGTGAAGCCCGCGAGAATGCGTTTCTGCTGGCTTTTTCGCAGACGTTTGGTGACGTGCCCCTGCGGGAGGCTCTGCTCAACAACACCGAGGATGAAGAGCATCCCGTGGATGTGTTCGGCAAGCGGTTGCTGAACGCTTACTATGACCATTCTGCTGAGGTGGACGACCTCATCAGCAGCCATCTGCGCAACTGGACCATGTCCCGTCTGCCCCGCGTGAGCCTGACGGTGCTGCGCCTGGCTCTGGCAGAGATGCTGTACGGCGACGAGAAAAAGGTTGGCGTCGTCATCAACGAGGCGGTCGAACTGACCAAGAAATACGGAGCAGATGAGGATTACCAGTTCGTCAACGGTCTGCTGGGCACCGTCGCGCGGGAGCAGGGTCTGGACACTGCCGAAGATGCAGCGTCCGAAGAGCCGTGAGCCGCTATACACTGGGCATCGACACAAGCAATTATGCAACCTCTCTGGCAGTTTTTGACACAGCCGGAGAGGTTGTTTGTGCAAAGAAACGGTTTCTTCCGGTCAAGGAGGGCCAGCTGGGCCTCCGCCAGAGCGATGCGCTGTTCCACCACACCACCGCTCTGCCCGAAATGCTGGAGGAACTGAGCCGGGAGTTCGACCTGACGCAGATCGCGGCGGTGGGCGTTTCGCAGAAGCCCCGCCCCGTGGAGGGAAGCTACATGCCCTGCTTCCTGGCGGGCGTCAGTGCAGCCACGGCTTTTGCCAGAGCGCGGGGCATCCCACTCGTCCACACGACCCATCAGCAGGGGCATGCCGCCGCTGCTCTGTTCGCCGCCAAAGGGGAGGAGTTGTTCCGCCAGAAGGTGCTGCTCTTCCACATTTCCGGCGGCACCACTGACCTGCTGCTCTGCGACGAGGTCAAGCAGATCACGACGCTGGGCACCAGCAGCGATCTCTACGCCGGGCAGGCCGTGGACCGCGTGGGCGTCAAGCTGGGCTTTCCGTTCCCGGCAGGTGCCGAGGTCTCCCGCCTGGCAGCGCTGTGCGAAGAGCCCATCCGGCCAAAGTCCAGCGTCAAAGGGATGACGTGCAGTCTTTCCGGTCTGGAAAATCAGTGCAATGCGCTGCTGCAAGCCGGAAAAAGCCCGGAGTACGTCTGCAAATACTGCCTGCTCTGCGTGGCCGATACCGTCGTCCGGATGACGAAGGCGGCGCAGAAGGAATACCCCGGCCTGCCGGTGGTCTGCGCGGGCGGCGTTATGAGCAGCGACATCATCTGCGTGTGGGTGCAGCAGCGCCTGCCGCAGGTGTATTTCGTGCCGGGCCGGTATTCCAGCGACAACGCCATCGGTGTGTCCATCCTTGCCGCACGGGAGGCCGGATTATGGCTGAAGTGATCTCCGTCTCGGCGCTGAACCAATACGTCAAGACCCTGCTGGATGCCAACGACCTCCTGTTCGACCTTGCTCTCCGGGGCGAGATCGCGAACTTTGTTCAGAACGCCCGCAGCGGCCACTGTTATTTTTCGCTGCGGGACGAAACGAGCAGCGTCAAAGCGGTGATGTTCCGGTCGGACGCGCGGCGGCTCGGTTTCCGCCCCGAAGAGGGAATGAAGGTCATCGTCCGCTGCCGCGCCACCCTGTACGAGCGAGACGGTGCGTTCCAGGTCTACGTCAACGACATGTTCCCGGACGGCATCGGCTCGGCGCAGCTCGCCTTTGAGCAGCTGAAAGCAAAACTCGACCGGGAGGGTCTGTTTGCCGCCGAACGCAAAAAGCCGCTGCCCCGGTTCCCGAAGTGCATTGGTCTCGTCACCAGCAAGACGGGGGCTGCGCTGCAGGATATCCGGAACGTCATCGGGCGGCGGTGGCCCGCCGTGCGGCTGCTGCTCTGCCCGGTCAGTGTGCAGGGATTTGAAGCGGCCGACGAGATCGCCGCAGCCATCGACCGGCTGGACAAGTCCGGTCAGGTAGACGAGATCATCGTGGCGCGCGGCGGCGGAAGCCGGGAAGACCTCTGGGTCTTCAATGCCGAGCGCATCGCGCGGGCCGCATCCCGCTGCAAAACACCACTCATCAGCGCCATCGGTCACGAGATTGACTTTACGATCCTGGACTTTGTGGCAGACCAGCGTGCCCCGACCCCATCGGCGGCGGCAGAGCTTGCCGTGCCAGACCGGGCCGAATTTTCACGAAAATTATGCAATTTGGAAGAAAATATTCACATTTCTATCCAAAACAGGCTGAGTTTATGCTATAATAGGCTGGACGAAACGGTACAGCCGCTTTCCCGGCAGAACATGCAGGCGCAGCTTGCAGGCCGACAGCAGCAGTTGGAGGCAGTTTCCGGGCAGCTGCAAACGGCCGCGCGGGAAAAGCAGCAGGACGCCGGGCTGCGTCTGCGCCATGCGGCTGCGCTGGCTGCAACGCTGAATCCTTATGGCGTCCTCGCGCGGGGCTATGCGCTCGTGCAGGACGAAAAAGGCCGCATCTGTGCGCCGGATGCCCTTCGCGAAGGGCAGAAGATGACGCTCTGCGGCGCAGTGAACCGCATCCATTGTACCGTGGATGCCGTGGAGGGACCCAATGAGAGCACCCAAGAGCTTTGAAGAAGGAATGGACCGGCTGGAAGGCATCCTTGACCAGATGCAGCAGCCGGAAACGACGCTGGCGGAATCGGTCAAGCTCTATGCGGAGGCCGCATCCCTGACCGATTACTGCCGCGCAACGTTGGAAAAGGCTTCGCTGCAGCTGGACGAGATCGCCGCCAAGCGCACCGCCGCCCCGCAGCCGGAAGCAGACAACTAAGGAGGATCTATCAATGGATTACGCAAAGCAGTATCAGGAGTATCTGGTGCGGGTCAATGCTGCGCTGGAGACTGCCTGCAACACCTATCTGCCCGAAGAGTCAGACGTCTGCCGTGCAGCCCGCTACAGCCTGCTGGGCGGCGGAAAGCGCATCCGTGCTGTACTGGTGCTGGCCGTCTGCGATATGCTGAACGGCGATGCCGCCGCTGCCGACCAGTTTGCCGCAGCCGTGGAGATGCTGCATTGCTATTCGCTGATCCACGACGACCTGCCCTGCATGGACAACGACGACCTGCGCCGGGGCAAGCCCTCCTGCCACAAGGCATTTGGCGAGGCCACGGCCATGCTGGCCGGTGATGTCCTGCTGACCGAGGCGTTTGATGTCATCGCCAACGTCGAAGCCCCTGCCATCGTCAATGTACGGGCAGCCAGAGCGCTGGGAGCCGGTGCGGGCAGCCGCGGCATGGTCTACGGCCAGGAGCTGGATCTGAAATATGAGGCTCTGGCTGCGACCGAAGAGCAGCTGCGCCTCATCCACCGCAACAAGACCGGCGCGCTCATCAACGCAGCCGTCCAGATGGGCGCTGCCGCTGCGCAGGCCAACGAGACCCAGTGCCGGGAGCTGGAGGGCTACGCCTACGGCATCGGTCTGGTGTTCCAGATCGTGGACGATGTGCTGGATGTCATCGGCTCGCAGGAGCAGCTGGGTAAGCCCATCGGCAGCGACAGCGAGAACGGCAAGACCACCTTCGTCACCCTCTACGGTACCGAGGGTGCGATGGAGCTGGCCCGCAGGCTGAACGAGCAGACCTGCGCGTCTCTGCGCGCAGAATTTGGCGAAAAGAGCGCCTTCCTGGAGCAGCTTGCAAGGGAACTGCTGGTCCGCCGCAGCTGAACAAACAAAAAAGAAAGAGAGCATAACATGCAACTGATCCGCGATGTTTTGAACCTGAATCCGATCCTGACGGTGGCGCTTCTGGCGTGGTTCGTCGCGCAGGTATTGAAGACCCTCATCAACTTTATCCTGCTGGGCAAGTTCCAGCTGGAGCGGATGTGGGGAGACGGCGGTATGCCCAGCGCCCACAGCGCGACCGTCTGCGCCATGGTCATCGCCACGGCCCGGAGCGAGGGCTTCAGCTCGGCGATCTTTGCGGTGGCCGCAGTCGTCGCCATCATCACGATGCACGACGCCATGGGTGTCCGCCGCGAGACCGGCGAACAGGCCAAGGTGCTGAACAAGATGATCGAGCAGTGGATCGATGTGACGGAAAAGAACGCCCCCTTCCTCCAGAACATGCACCTGAAGGAAATGGTCGGCCACACGCCGCTGCAGGTCCTGGCCGGTTTTGTGGTCGGCTGCGTGGTCGGGGCGCTGTACCCGATGGCGCTCTGAGTCGATTTCTGGCGGGCAGTCCCGCCGATTCCAAATTGTGAGAAGGACGTGAATCTATGAATTCGCCTTTGCTGGAAAAAATCTCGCAGCCCAGCGATCTCAAAAAGCTCTCCGGCCAGCAGGTCGAGCAGCTTTGTGCGGACATCCGCGAATTTTTATTGGAAAACGTATCCAAGACCGGTGGCCATCTGGCCTCCAACCTGGGGGCTGTGGAGTTGACGGTAGCGCTGCACCGCGTCTTTACGACCCCGCAGGACGAGATCGTGTTCGATGTGGGCCACCAGTGTTATACGCACAAGCTACTGACCGGCCGCCGCGAGGGCTTTGCAAAGCTCCGCCAGCTCGACGGCCTGTCCGGTTTCCCGAACCCCAACGAGAGTGAACATGACGCCTTCATTTCCGGCCACGGCAACACCGCGCTGTCGGTCGGCATCGGCATTGCGTGGGCCAAAAAGCTGCGGGGGGAGCCGGGACAGGTGATCGTGCTCATCGGCGACGGTGCCTTTACCGGCGGCATGGTCTACGAGGGAATGAACAACATCGGCAGCCTGGACAATCTGCTCGTCGTTCTGAACGACAACAAGATGTCCATCTCCAAAAATGTGGGTGCACTGTCCCGCTACCTCAAGCGTCTGCGCACCACCAACCGCTACTTCGATGCCAAGGAGAACGTGCGCAGCTTTCTGGACCACGTGCCCGTGGTCGGCACACCGCTCAAGGTGACCATCCAAAACAGCAAGGCCATGGTGCGCCGCGCCATGTACCACTCCACCATGTTTGAGGATATGGGCTTCCATTACTACGGCCCCTTTGACGGCAACAATGAACAGGAAGTCGAGCGGATTCTGCGCAGTATCCATAAGCAGCCAGGCCCGCACTTCCTGCATGTCGTCACGAAAAAGGGCAAGGGTTACGCGCCCGCCGAGAGCAACCCCGGCAACTTCCATGGGGTCTCGAAGTTCGACCTCATCGATAGCATCCCGGACCCGGAGGTCGCCCCGAAGGAATCGTTCTCGACCGTATTCGGTAACCTGCTGAATCAGGAGGGAGCAGCGGACAAAACCATCTGCGCCATCACGGCAGCGATGAAGTACGGCACCGGTCTGCAATTCTTTGCACACACGCACCCGGAGCGGTTCTTTGATGTAGGCATGGCCGAGCAGCATGCAGTAACCTTTGCCGCCGGTCTTGCCAGTCAGGGGATGCTGCCGGTGGTCTGTATTTATTCCACCTTTTTACAGCGCTCCTATGACCAGATCATCCACGATGTCAATCTGCTCAATGAGAACGTCGTCTTCGCCATCGACCGTGCCGGTTTTGTCCCGGCCGATGGTGAGACCCATCAGGGCATCTTTGACCCGGCATTCCTGAGCCAGATCGGCATCCCCATCTATTCACCGTCGAACTATGCAGAGTTGCGGCACTGGTTGCCGATTCTGCTGGGCAAGGACCAGAAGGGCCCCCGCGCCATCCGCTATCCGCGCGGCGGCGAAAGCGCGGTGCTGGCGGCTTACGGCTGTTCGGGCAAAGCGTACGACCGGATGCACACGGCACCCGGCGCGCAGGTTGCACTGGTCAGCTACGCCGACGAAGTGGAGGATGTGCTCCAGGCAGCTCAGCTTCTGGGGGAGGAAAACCTGCCCTGCGACGTTTATAAGCTTGTAAAGGTGTTCCCCTTTACAGATGATCTCATTGATGAAATTCGCCGTTATCCGGTCGTTTTGTTCGCCGAAGAGTGTGTCGCCTGCGGCGGCATCGGCGAGCACCTCGAAGCCGCACTGTATCAGGCAGGCTGGAAGGGGACTTACATCCACCGGGCCGTTGAAAACGTTCGTCTGCCCCACGCGACCGTCCCGCAGATCAAGGAGGCGACCGGTCTGGACGCCGCCCATCTGGCGCAGGCAGTCCGTGAGCACAGGAAAGGAGAAACTGCATCTTGAAAATCCGATTGGATCAATATCTGGTTCAGCATGGCCTGATCCAGAGCCGTGAACGTGCCAAAGCCATGATCATGTCTGGCGTCGTCTTCGTCAACGAGCAGAAGGTGGACAAGGCCGGTGAGATGATCAAGGAAGACGCCAAAGTCGAGGTGCGCGGCCACGACATCGGTTATGTCAGCCGCGGTGGTCTGAAGCTGGAAAAAGCAATGCAGTGTTTCCCGCTGACCCCCAACGGCAAGGTCTGCATGGACATCGGTGCGTCCACCGGCGGCTTCACCGACTGCATGCTCCAAAATGGTGCGGTCAAGGTCTATGCCGTCGATGTCGGCTACGGCCAGCTGGCCTGGAAACTGCGCACCGACGAGCGGGTCGTGAACATGGAACGCACCAACATCCGCAGCGTTACCTCCGACCAGCTGGGCGAACCCATTGAATTTTTCAGTGTGGATGTCTCGTTCATCTCGCTGCATCATATCTTCCCGGTGGCGCAGGCGATCACCACATCGGACGCCATGGGCGTCTGTCTGGTCAAGCCGCAGTTCGAGGCCGGCCGCGAAAAGGTCGGCAAGAACGGCGTCGTGCGCGACCCGGCCACCCATTGCGAGGTGCTGCACAATGCGATGGGCTACGCAGCGGCCAACGGCTTCGCCGTGCGCGGGCTGGATTTCAGCCCCGTCAAAGGCCCGGAAGGCAACATTGAGTACCTGATGTTCGTGCAGAAGAGCGCAGAGCCCGCCGTGCTGGACGACAGTGTGGCAAAACAGGTCGTGGAAGCCAGCCATTCGACGCTGGACCACTGAGAGCAGAAAGAAGGTGCTGGGTGTGACTGTTTATATTTCACCCAACCCCGGCAAAGCGATGGCCTACGGCATCTCGCAGCGGGCCGCGCAGATCCTGCTGACCCACGGTGCCAGGGTGCTGATGCAGACCGACCTCAAGGCCGAATGCGACACGATGGGCGTGGAGTATCTGCCGCAGGAGGAATGCCTCGAAAAAACCGATGTCATCCTGACCATCGGCGGGGATGGCACCATCCTGCACGAGGCCAACCTCTCGCTGGAATACCGGAAGCCTATCCTCGGCATCAACCTGGGGCGTTGCGGCTTTCTGGCTACCTGCGAGATCAACGAGATGGAACAGAAGCTCTCTGCCGTTGCGCGGGGAGATTATCTGCTGGACAACCGGATGCTGCTTTACGTCCGCGTTCTGGGCGACGACAGCTGGGAGGGCCACGCCCTCAACGATGTCGTCATCACCAAAGGCCGTTTGCAGCAGGCCATTGATTTCAGCATCTACTGCGATGACATTCTGGTCGAGCATTACCGCGGAGATGGTGTGATCGTGGCTACGCCAACCGGCTCCACGGCCTATTCGCTGGCGGCCGGCGGGCCCATCCTGGACTCGCAGACCAAGGGCGTGGTCGTCACGCCCATCTGCCCGCACAGCCTGGCCAGCCCGGCCATGGTGTTTGCGCAGGAACGCAAGATCAACATCTGCGTCGGTCAGGTCGCGGACGAGGAAGTCTTCGTCAGCTGCGATGGTGCGGCAGGCTATTCTCTGCATGCTGGTGCCACCGCCGAAGTGCGGCTGAGCGACCAGATCGTGCAGCTCATCACCTTCAGCAAAGCCGACCAGTTTCAGGCCATCGACCAGAAACTGCGCGGCAGACGGTAAGTTTTGACAGAAAGGGGAACCGATATGGCCAGCAGCCGAGGCGATGCCAAAAGCAAGCGGGAGCGTCAGCAGACGATCCTGCGGCTGATCCAGGAGCATCCGATCAGCCGTCAGGAGTCCCTGCTCGACCACCTGCGAAATGAGGGATTCGATGCCACACAGGCCACGATCTCCCGCGATATCCGGGAGCTCAGCCTGGTCAAAGCGGCCACGAGCACCGGCTACCGGTATGTTTCCAGCCACAACGAGGCGCTGAACCCGAAGATCCAGGGCCGTTTTGAGACGATCTTCCACGAGTCTGTTCTGGGGGTGGATTTTGCCGGACACGTCGTTCTGGTCAAATGCTACTCCGGCATGGCGAACGCCGCCTGTGAGGTGTTTGACGCCCTGAAATGGAAAAATGTTGTCGGAACCTTGTCCGGCGACGATACCTTCCTGATCGTGGCCCGCTCGGAGCGCGATGCAAAGACCATCTGCTCGGAGCTGACCCACCACATCGGACAGAAATAATGCGGGAGAAATTACCATGCTGAGCAGCCTGCAAATTGAAAATGTTGCAGTCATCCAGAAAGCCGACGTGCATTTTGAAAAGGGCCTGAACGTCCTCACCGGCGAAACGGGCGCGGGCAAGTCGATTTTGATCGACTCCATCAATGCCATTCTCGGCAACCGGACGTCCAAAGACCTTGTGCGCACCGGGGCGGCCAAAGCGGTCATCCGTGCCGCCTTTGATGACGTGCCGGGTGCCGTGCTGGACAGCCTGGAAAAGGCCGGATACGAGCGCTCCGATGCCCTGACCCTGAGCCGCGAGATCACAGCCGAGGGCAAAAGCACCTGCCGCATCAATGGGATGCCTGCCACAGCCGCCATCCTGCGGGAGCTGTGCGGCGGGCTGATCAACATCAACGGCCAGCACGACTCCGTCGGCCTGCTGAACCCGGCCCATCACGAGGGAATTTTGGACGCTTATGCGCAGAATGGTGCCGCATTTCAGACGTACTATACCGTTTACCGGGAGCTGATCAAGGTCAAAAAAGAGCTGGATGCCATCATCACCGATGAGACCGAAAAGCAGCGGAAGATCGACCTGCTGAGCTATCAGGTGCAGGAGATCGAGGATGCCGCCCCGACCGAAGGCGAGGAGGAGACGCTGAACGCCCGCCGCAAGGTGCTGGCGAACGCCTCCACCATCCGGGAGCGGATCTCTCAGTGCTATGCGCTTCTTTCCGGCGATGATGAGACACCCGGCGCAGTGGACCTGCTGGGCGAAGCCTCCAACGCGATCGACGCAGCAGCGCAGGTGGACAACACGCTTTCGGATGCCGCCGGGCAGCTGCTCGACCTCTATTATACGGCCAAAGACGTCTCGGCTGACCTCATCGGGCGGCTGGACGGATATGATACAAATGATGCAGAGCTGGACGAGATCGAGCAGCGCATCGACCTCATCTACAAGCTCAAGCGCAAGTATGGCGACACGGTGGAAGACATCATCGCCTTTGGAAAGGCCGCGCGGGAGGAGCTGGACCGCATCCAGTTTTCGCAGGAGCGGGCCGAACATCTGCAAGCGGAAAAGCACCGTCTGTATGTTCTGGCGCGGGACAAGGCCGAGGTCCTGACCCAGACCCGCCTGCGGGCCTTTGAGGAGCTGAACAGGCGCATCTCCGGTACGCTGGATTTCCTCAACATGCCCGGTGTCCGGATGACGCTCCGCCATGCGCGCGGCCCGCTGGCCAGCCATGGACAGGACAGCGTGGAATTTTATATTTCCACCAACCCCGGTGAGGCCCCGAAGCCTCTGGCAAAGATCGCGTCCGGCGGCGAGCTGAGCCGCATCACGCTGGCCATCAAGAACGCGATGGCCGATAAAGACGCCGTGCCCACCGTCATCTACGATGAGATCGACAGCGGCGTTTCGGGCAAGGCGGCCAGCCGCATCGGCGAGGTGCTCAAGCAGAGCGCGCAGGATCATCAGATCCTCTGCATCACGCATACGGCACAGATTGCCGCTCTGGCCGACTGCCATCTGCTTATCCAGAAAAATGTTGCAAACGAGCGCACCTATACCGAGATCCATCCGCTGGATCAGGAGGGCCGGGTGGATGCTCTGGCGCACATCATCTCCGGCGACCATGTCACCGAACTTTCCCGTGCCAATGCGCGGGAAATGCTGGGCCTTGCCGAGAGCGAAACTCGTGATTGACAAGTTTCTGGAATTGTGCTACACTGGCTTTTGTTGAAAGGCGATGAAGGGAACAAGTACCCTGAAGCGCTCTGCCCAGAGAGGTCCCGGTCGGTGCAAGGGGCGTGCAGAGCAGCGGGGGAAATACCTCCCGGAGCTGTAAGCTGAATGAGAGAACTCTCTAGTAGGCTGTGCCGCGTGCGAGCGTTACAAACGCAGGAGTGTCGTCCTACTCTGGGGCATGCACTCGTGAGGCCGCTTCCGTGAGGGAACGGCAAACAGAGGTGGTACCGCGAACATTTCTCGCCCTCTGCCAAAATTATTTTGGCAGGGGGCGTTTTTTATCCCTCTGCCCACAAAACAGGAGGAAAAACTCATGACTCTGTACGAAGAACTCAAGGCCCGCGGTCTGGTGGCGCAGATCACCGACGAGGAGATCATCGACCTCATCAATAACGGCAAGGCAACCTTCTACATCGGCTTCGACTGCACTGCCGACAGCCTGACCGCAGGCCATTTCATGGCGCTGACCCTGATGAAGCGCCTGCAGATGGCTGGCAACAAGCCCATCGCGCTGATCGGCGGCGGAACCACCATGATCGGCGACCCCTCCGGCCGCACCGACATGCGCAAGATGCTGACCAAAGAGGACATCGCCCACAATGCCGCCTGCTTCAAAAAGCAGATGGAAAAGTTCATCGACTTCTCCGAGGGCAAGGCCCTGATGCTGAACAACGCCGACTGGCTGCTGAACCTGAACTACGTCGAGCTGCTGCGTGACGTGGGTGCCTGCTTCTCGGTCAACAACATGCTGCGCGCCAAGTGCTACGAGCAGCGGATGGAGAAGGGCCTGTCCTTCCTCGAATTCAACTACATGATCATGCAGAGCTACGACTTCTACTACATGTTCCAGCACTACGGCTGCAACATGCAGTTCGGCGGCGACGACCAGTGGAGCAACATGCTGGGCGGCACCGAGCTTATCCGCCGCAAGCTGGGCAAGGACGCCTACGCCATGACCATCACCCTGCTGACCGACTCTCAGGGCAAGAAAATGGGCAAGACCGCCGGCAACGCCGTCTGGCTTGACCCCAACAAGACCAGCCCCTTCGAGTTCTACCAGTACTGGCGCAATGTCGGCGATGCTGATGTCATGAAGTGCATCCGGATGCTGACCTTCCTGCCGCTGGAGCAGATCGACGAGATGGCCACCTGGAAGGATCAGCGCCTGAACGAGGCAAAGGAGATTCTGGCCTACGAGCTGACCAGCATGGTCCATGGCAAGGAAGAGGCCGACAAAGCCCAGAATGCCGCCCGCGCCCTGTTCAGCGGCGCAGCCGATACCGAGCATATGCCCACCACCCAGCTGACCGAGGCAGACCTGACGGACGGCTCCATCGGCATCCTGACCGTGATGGTCAAGGCCGGTCTGGCCGCCTCCAACGGTGAGGCCCGCCGTCTGGTCACCCAGGGAGGCGTCCTCGTTGATGGCGAGAAGGTCGCCGCTCCCACCGTCAGCTTCACGGCAGAGCAGCTGGCCAATGGCATCGTCATCAAGAAGGGCAAGAAGATCTACCATAAGGTCACGCTGTAAAGCGCTTTTGCAAAACACAGCAAACCACCCATAACATTAAGAGCCGCCCGCTTCTTAAAACCGAGAAGCAGGCGGCTCTTGTTGCACGTTGAAATATTCCGGGATCGATCGGGCTTTTTTACAGCTCGAATGCCTTCTTCAGCACATCGTAGGCAGCATCTTCGTTTTCTGCGCGAACCAGAAGGGAAATATCCAGATCGCTGGTGGTGATGAGCAGCACTTCGATGTCTGCCATGGCCAGAGCGTTCAGGGCACGGGCTGCCACACCGCAGCTGGTGACCATCTCTTCACCGAAGAGGTTCAGCTTGGAGTAGCCCACGCTGATGAGCGGGGAAGCCTTGGCATCCTTGTCGAGGTTGGCGGCCGAGATGGCTTTCATCACGAGGGGCAGGTCACTAGCCGAGGCCGTAAAGCTGAAATCCATGGTGGTGCCATGAGGTGCGCTCTGGCTGATCATATCCACCACGACGCCGGTATCCGCAAAAATCTGCAAATATCGTGCCAGACTGTTGCCCTTGAACTCGACATCCTGGACGCTGATCATCATCAGACTGGGTTCAATGTTGATCTTCGAAACACCGTACATAGTAAACACTCCATTCTGCCCATACGGGCTGCAAGATCCGGCAGGATCACATTTCTGCGATCATGTTACCCATATTGTACAGTCCCGGCTCCTTTTTTGCAAGATAAACAGCGGCATTGATGGCACCGTTTGCAAAAATGCTGCGGGAATAGGCGGTATGCTTGAGGGTGATGACCTCGTCCGGGCCGCAGAACAGCACCTCGTGGTCGCCCACGATGCTGCCGCCGCGCACCGAGCTGATGCCGATCTCCTTGGGGTCGCGCTTCTGGCGGACGGAGGAGCGGTCGTAAACGTAGTGATATGCACCGTCGTTCTCTTCGTTGATGGCGTCGGCCAGCATCAGAGCCGTGCCGCTGGGGGCATCCAACTTGTTGTGGTGGTGCTGCTCCACGATCTCCACATCATACGCGGCACCCAGAATGGCCGAAGCGCGCTTGCACAGCTCGGACAGCACATTGATGCCGATGGACATGTTGGCGCTCTTGAACACAGGCACTGTGCGGGACAGCTGCACGACCTTGAGCTGCAGCTCTTCAGACAGACCGGTGGTGCAGACCACGATGGGCAGCTTGTGGGCCTCGCAATAGGGCAGGGCCTTTTCCACAGCAGCGGGGGAGCTGAAGTCGATGACCACATCGCCCTTGCCGTCCAGCTTTTCCAGGCTGTCGTAAACAGGGATGCCGTTCTGCTCGCCGTCCTTCACATCAATACCGGCAATGACACGGCAGTCCTCCCGCTGGGCAATCATCTCGCACAGCACATGTCCCATCCGGCCGCCGATGCCCTGAATGATAATATCCGTCATTTGATCTTACCTCGTTCTTTGATTTTCCGAAAAGGCCAAATGCCCGGAAGAACGTTCCACCGGGCATTTGTGCGTTGTTCTGTTGTTATTTCAGGAGGCCTTCTGCGGCAAGCGCCTGTTCGATCTTCTCTTTGTGCGCGTCGCTGGGCTCCACCAGAGGCAGGCGGCAGGCACCGGCGTTCCAGCCCAGCACGTTCATGGCGTACTTGACCGGGATGGGGTTGACCTCGCAGAAGAGAGCGTCTGCCAGCGGCAGGATCTCCAGCTGCAGCTGGCAGGCCTTCCGGGTGTCGCCGTCGAACCAGGCCTTGCAGCAGTCGTGCATCAGCTCCGGCTTGACGTTGGAGACGACGCTGATGACGCCCTTGCCGCCGAGAGACAGCAGGGGGACCACCTGGTCGTCGTTGCCGGAGTAGATGTTCAGCTCATCGCCGCACAGCTGTGCAATCTTCGCCACCTGTGAAATGTTGCCGGACGCTTCCTTGATGCCATTGATGAGCGGGTGCTTGCTCAGCTCCAGAGCCGTCTCCGGGGCAATGTTCAGGCCGGTACGGGAGGGTACGTTGTAGAGGATGACCGGGATCCCAGCTGCATCGGCCATGGCGGTGAAGTGCGCGATCAGGCCTGCCTGGGTGGTCTTGTTGTAGTACGGGGTGACCAGCAGCAGGGCATCGGCGCCGCACTCGGCAGACTTTGCAGCCAGTGCGCAGCCGTGGTCGGTGTCGTTGGAACCGGCACCCGCGATGACGGGCACCCGGTGGTTGACGGTATCGACGGTGAACTTGATGGCAGCCAGCTGCTCTTCATCGGTCATGGTGGAGCACTCACCGGTGGTTCCGCAGATGACGATGGCATCGGTGCCGCGCGCGATCTGGTCCTCGATGATGCGGCCCAGTTCGTCAAAATTGACGCTGCCATCCTCGTACATCGGGGTGATGATCGCTACGCCCGCGCCGGTAAAGACAGGATTTTTCATAGTGTAAGATCTCCTTTTGCTGTGTTTGGGAACGCAGGTCAGTCAAAATAGCCCTTGGCGGCCAGCAGCTCTGCCAGCAGAACCGCACCGCCTGCCGCACCGCGCAGGGTGTTGTGGCTCATGCAGGCGAACTTGTAATCGAACAGGGTGTCCTCCCGCAGACGGCCCAGGCAGACGGCCATGCCGTGCTCGGTGTTGCGGTCCAGCTTGGGCTGAGGACGGTCGTTCTCGGTGAAGTAGTGCAGGAACTGCTTGGGTGCGCTGGGCAGCTCCAGCTCCTGCGCAGGGCCGCGGAAGTTAGCCCATGCTGCAAGGATCTGCTCCTTGGTGGGCTTCTTGTCAAAGCTCACGAAGACCGCAGCGGTGTGGCCGTCGGAGACGGGAACACGGAAGCACTGTGCGGTGATGACGGGCTTCTCGGCATTGACGATCCGGTCTCCCTCAATGTGGCCCCACAGCTTCAGCGGCTCCTGCTCGCTCTTCTCTTCCTCGCCGCCGATGTAGGGGATGACGTTGTCCACGATCTCCGGCATCCGGTCAAAGGTCTTGCCCGCACCGGAGATGGCCTGGTAGGTGCAGACCAGCGCCTTGCTAACGCCGAAATCGTTCATCAGGGGATGCAGGGCCGGTACATAGCTCTGCAGGCTGCAGTTGGACTTGACGGCGATGAAGCCGCGCTTGGTGCCCAGACGCTTGCGCTGTGCCGGGATGATCTCAATGTGGTCGGCGTTGATCTCCGGCACCACCATCGGGACATCCGGGGTGCCGCGGTTGGCGCTGTTGTTGGAGACGACCGGGCACTCTGCCTTGGCATAAGCCTCCTCAAGCGCCTTGATCTCGGCCTTGGGCATATTGACGGCGCAGAAGATGAAGTCTACCTGCGAAGCGACCTCTTCCACCTTGGAAGCGTCCAGCACGACCATCTTCTTCACGCTTTCGGGCATCGGGGTGGTCATGGCCCAGCGGGAACCGACAGCCTCCTCATAGGTCTTGCCTGCACTGCGGCCGGATGCGGCCAGGGTGGTCAGCTTGAACCAGGGGTGATTCTCCAGCAGTGTGATGAAGCGCTGACCGACCATGCCAGTCGCACCGACAACGCCAACTTTATACTGTTTTTCCATTTCCAGCACCTTTCCTTTCAAAAAAAACGAAATTCACACAGAGCGCAGGCTTGCAAACCGGACGCCTATGCAATATAATAGATACCGCTTATACAGATTTTATGATAACATTGATACGACCTTCGTGTCAATCATCGGAAAGGCAAATGCGAAGCATGTTAAAAAAAGATTTTTGGTATGATTTACCCAAAGAACTCATTGCACAGGAGCCTGCGGCCCCCCGTGATGCCGCGCGCCTCATGGTCCTGAGCCAGAAAGACGACAGCATCCAGCACCGGATCTTCCGCGACCTGCCGGAATATCTGGTGCCCGGCGACCTGCTGGTCGTAAACAATTCCAAGGTTCTGCCTGCCCGCATCGTGGGCATCAAGCAGCCCACCGGCGCAGTCTGTGAGCTGCTGCTGCTCCGCCAGGTCAAGGGCGACCAGTGGGAATGCCTGGCCAAGCCCGGCAAGCGGATGCAGCCGGGCACGAAGGTCAGCTTCGGCGACGGCACCCTGACCGCCGTGGTGGACGAGACGCTGGAAGACGGCAACAAGTTCGTTACATTCTATTATGACACCGAGACCCTTTATGAAAAGCTGGATGAATTTGGCAAAATGCCTCTGCCGCCCTACATCACGAAGCAATTGGATGACCAGAGCCAGTACCAGACCGTCTATGCCAAGGAGCTGGGCAGCGCCGCCGCTCCCACGGCAGGCCTCCACTTTACCCCGGAGCTGATGGACACCATCCGCGCCAAGGGGGTCGGCATCGCCGAAGTGACCCTGCATGTGGGCCTCGGCACCTTCCGCCCCGTGATGGAGGATGAGATCACCGACCACAAGATGCACAGCGAGTGGTACTCCATCAGCGAGGAGACCGCCCAGCGCATCCGGGAAACCAAGGCCGCCGGGCACCGCGTCATCGCCGTCGGCACCACCAGCTGCCGCACCCTGGAGGCTGTCGCCGCCAAGTACGGCGAGATCAAAGCCTGCAGCGGCAACACATCCATCTTCCTGTATCCCGGTGTCCAGTTCCACTGCATCGACGGCCTTATCACCAACTTCCACCTGCCCGAAAGCACTCTCATCATGCTGGTATCGGCGCTCTACGGCTACGAAAAGACCATGGCTGCATACAAGGTCGCTGTGGAACAGAAGTACCGCTTTTTCAGTTTTGGCGATGCGATGCTGATCCTGTAACACTGAAATTTACGCTCGTGAGCCGGATACGGCCTGCGGGCATTGAACGATCCGTCGTTCTCTGGTACACTATTTCTGATGACGCCGCAGGTCTGCGGCACAGGATGCACGGCTGTTTTCCGTGCACAGAAAGGAAACGTTTATGCCTTCTTTGACCACGTACAAGCTCCTCAAGCAGGAGCACGACGCCCGGCGGGGCGAGTTCAAGACCGTGCACGGCACCGTGCAGACCCCGGCGTTCCAGAACGTCGCAACGGCAGGTGCCATCAAGGGCGGCCTGTCGGCACAGGATCTGAAGGATATCGGTACGCAGGTCATGCTCTGCAACACCTACCACCTTCATCTGCGCCCCGGCGACAAGCTGGTGGCCGACATGGGCGGCCTGCACAAGTTCACCCGCTGGAACGGCCCCATCCTGACCGACAGCGGCGGATTTCAGGTGTTCAGCCTGTCCAAGCTGCGCAAGATCACCGAAGAGGGCGTGACCTTTGCGTCCCATCTGGACGGACACCGGATCTTCATGGGCCCGGAAGAGAGTATGCAGATCCAGGCGAACCTGGGCTCGACCATCGCCATGGCCTTTGATGAGTGTGTGGAGAACCCCGCACAGCACGATTATTCCAAGGCCAGCTGCGACCGCACCGTCCGCTGGCTGGCCCGCTGCAAAACGGAGATGGCCCGCCTGAAGCACGAGGGCAGAGCCGTCAACCCGGACCAGCTTCTGTTTGGCATCAACCAGGGCTGCACCTTTGCCGACCTGCGGGTCGAGCACATGAAGCAGATCGCCGAGATGGACCTCGATGGCTATGCCATCGGCGGCCTGGCAGTGGGCGAACCCACCGATGTGATGTATGAGATGATCAGCCAGGTGGAGCCTCACATGCCCAAGGATAAGATCCGCTACCTGATGGGCGTCGGCACACCCGGCAACATCATCGAAGCTGTTTCCCGCGGCGTGGACCTGTTCGACTGCGTCATGCCCAGCCGCAACGCCCGCCACGGCCACCTGAACACCTGGGGCGGCATCATCAACATTAAGAATGCCAAGTACGAGCGCGATGAGCGCCCCATCGACCCCACCTGCGGCTGCCCGGCCTGCCGGAACTACTCCCGCGCCTATATCCGCCATCTGTTCAAGGCGGAAGAGCTGCTGGGGATGCGTCTGGCCGTCATGCACAACCTGTGGTTCTACAACCATCTGATGGAGCGCATCCGCGACGAGCTGGACGCAGGCACCTTCACCGCCTTCCATGACCGCTATGTGAAGCTCCTGGATACAAGAATCTGAGTTTTTCGCACTTTGGCCTTGCAACCGCCCGAAGAAGGGTTTATAATAAGATTATCTGAATTTTGAGAGGAGATTTTGCCCATGCAATTTCTGACGACTACGACCGAAAGCTACATCAGCCTGTTCTTCACCCTGGCTTTGATGCTGGTTCTGCTCTATTTCATGATCTATCGTCCCCAGAAGAAGCAGGAGAAGAAGGACGCTGCCATGCGTGCTGCTCTGGAGATCGGCGATCAGGTCACCACCATCGGCGGTGTGATCGGTCGTGTGGTTGCCATCAAGGACGACACCTTCGTTCTGGAGACCGGCGCTGACCGCGTGAAGATCCGCTTCACCAAGAATGCCATCAGCTCTGTTGAGAAGCTGAACATGGACAACGCTCCCGCTAAAAAGTAATTTCAAGACCCGGTACTTTTTCACGCGCCTTCCTGCATACAGTAGTGCAGGGAGGCGCGTTTTTATGTCTGAACAAAAGAAGATCTCCGTAGGGGCGGCGCTGCTGGCGTTCGGCATCGGCGGCGCGTTTGCCGGTGCCTGCATGGCAGGGCTGGCGTATCTCATGGTCCGGCATGGGCTTTCGCAGGCTGCGGCCTGGCCGATGGCAAGCGCTGCGGTCTGCGCGGGCAGCCTGCTCAGCGGGTGGTTGGCCGCATTTTTTCAGCGCAGCCGTGGGCTGGTCTGTGGAGCCATCCAGGGGGCAATGTTCGTACTGCTCCTGACCGGGTTTGGTCTCTATGCCGGGTTTGCACCCGCAGAAATGCAGCTTGTGCGGTTTGCTCTGGTGTTTTTATTTGGCTGTCTGGGCGGCATCTTCGGGATGCTGCGCACCGAACGGCGGCATCACTGAAACGATTCGAGAGCGCAAAACAGGAGGAGTCCAAAGATGTGGGTCTATCAGAAGCCGGAATCGTCCGAACCCTTGGAACCGCTGTCTGCACCGTCTGTGCCGGACAGCGCACCGCTCAAAACCAACGTTACGCTTCCAGAACCAAATGAGCCGCTCCCGGCGGATGCACCATCGCAAGCGTTCCCGGCCGTTCCGGAGCCGATGGAAACGCCCCGGAAACGCTCTCTGCGAGCCGATCACAGCTGCATCCTGCTGGCGGGTGCGTATTTGTTCGGGACCTTTCTTGCGGGTGTTCTGTCTGCTCTGTGCAGTGCCGGCGAGCTGGAAACGCTCAACTATTATCTCAGCTGCTGGCGGACTTCCTTTGCAGCGGAAACGGCGGCTCAGGCAATGGGCCTTTTCCGGACGGAACTTCTGACCGCCTCCGGGGCGCTGACCGTTTTGCTCCTGCTGGGTCTGTCCGCAATTGGTTCGCTGCCCATTTTCTGTTTTCTGATCCTCTATGGGGCCGGGGCAGGGATGCTGTCCTTTCAGCTGTTGACCAACCTGAACTGGAAGGCACTGTTGGTCTATTCCGCCGCATCCGGGCTTCCGACCGCGCTTGCCGCCGGCTGTCTGTGTCTGTTCGGCGCGCTGGCGCTGCAGGTCAGTGGAAAGATCCAGCGCTGCTCCTTCGGAACGTCGCTTTACTCCGCCGGAGCCTGGAGTCTGGTCGGCCAGTTCGTCCGCACATTGTTTCTCCTGCTTCCCATCTGCGGTGCCGCAACGGGGATGCTGTATCTGTGCGGGCAGATGAAGGGGTTCTAAGAACTTTGCGCAAAAAACAAATTCCCATCTTGACACTCACCGGCTTTTATGGTAGAATACATCACGTTGCAGAACATTGGTCTGCTACTGTGGCTCAGCCGGTAGAGCAGCTCACTCGTAATGAGCAGGTCGTCCGTTCGAATCGGATCAGTAGCTCCAGAAGTCCTATGAATTATCGCTAGATTTTGCGAAGTTCGTAGGACTTTTTCTTATTTACAAAGTGCCCGAATAAATTTTTTGTAACACTTTTTGCAACATGGTCTTTGGAGTTTCTCAAAATTTTTAGGATTCGTTCCTAAAGCCTGCAACATCCATCCGCCTCGGAGCACTAAGAAAATAGGGCCGAAGATTATCTTCGACCCTGATTTTTATGCCCACCACTATGCCTGTTCCCACTTGTGATTATATTATTTCAATTATCTTAACCCCCATTCTAATGAGTGTCCTAAGTTCAGAACCGCAAGGACCGGCGGCCGGGTGGACAGAGCCCGCACGATGGTCTCCGGGTTTGGCCGGAGTCAGAGCAGCAAGGCAACGTGGGCGGCCCGCCACAACACATTGACAAACGCCGCAGGGCAAACTATCATTAAAGTCAACAAAAAGTGACATCAACGGCCCTCGCAATGGCATCAAACAAAAGACCAACGCCAAGGGCGGCATCGACCGAAATTATTACGGCCCGGATGGTCGGCAGACCAGGCAGATCAGCAATAACGGCCACGGTCACAAAGCAGAAGAAGCTCTCGGCCTGCATGGTGAACACGCTCAGGATTATGTCACGAACGAAAAGGGCGTTCTTGTCCATGGGAAAGCCCGCGAGCTGACAGATGCTGAACGGAAGGAGAACAGTGATATTTTATGACAGCAGATTCTTTGCGGAAAGAACTTTCCAAAGGTTGGGCAATGCTCGTTTTTCAATATCGCGGAAAAGAAGGCCATGTAGACCCTTATGGGGCTCAGAATGGAGACTTTTCTTATCTTCTGTGGTATGAGGGAGACGAAAAGCTCGTTTACACCATGGAGGACGTCATGAACACCCCCATTTTTGATGGACACTCTCTTTCCGAGATTGCTGACGAGATTTCCGATATCGACTGGTGCTGACACCAACAACCAAATATCGAAAGCGTCTTTGCCCAGCCGGGCAGGGGCGCTTTTTTCATGCCGTATTCACTAATTTTTACCGCTGAAAGAAAAACTACAAAGAACGGTAAAGCATGATATAATAGAAAAATAAAATAAGAAGGAGAAAATGATGTCAAAACTGTCGAAGGAGGAAATCAGAAAGAGACTCTCCAGAAAGCATCTCTGCCCTGTGTGCGGGAAAACTGAATTTCCGAAGTACCTTTCTCATGAAATCTGCGAATTTTGTGGTTGGCAGGATGACATCCTGGATGAAAGTGATCCCGACGAATGTACCGGTGCAAATCCATTTGAGCTTTCTGAATACTGTGAAAAGTATAAAAACGGTTGGCGTATGGATGGCTTTGATTCCTGAACCAGCTATTTGACCAAGCAGAGTGGCGAAAGCTGCTCCGCTTTTACTGATTTGAGGGCAGTTTTTGCCTGATAGATTCCTTCACTAAAATTTTGTGCAATTTTCACAGTTTTCTTCTTGCACTTTTGGTGGTACAATAAGCATGGAATTCTATTGAGATTTCGGGAGGAGCCGTATGGCTGAAAAGAGCATCGAACTGGATAGTGTGGAGATCGCGGCGGCGGTTTTTGGAAACTGTGACCGCAACATCCGCCTGTTGGAGAAAGAGTTTTCCGTCACGGCTGTCTGCCGCGGCACAATGCTTCGCCTGTCGGGTGAAAGCGCCAATGTTGCCGCTGCGGCACGTGCCATTGAGGGGATGCTTCTTCTGATCGAGAATCATACCCCGCTGGAAGAGCAGACCGTGCGCTATTGCTTGAGCCTTGCGCATGACGGCGAGGAAAAGCGTGTCAAAGAGTTGACGGAGGATTTCGTGACCGTCACCGTAAAGGGGCGTCCGATCCGCCCCAAAACGCTGGGGCAGAAGGAATACCTCAACGCCATCCGCAAGAATGCAGTGACCTTTGGCGTCGGCCCGGCGGGTACGGGTAAAACGTATCTGGCTGTCGCAATGGCCGTCAAAGCCTTTAAGGCAAAAGACGTTTCTCGTATCGTCCTGACTCGCCCGGCGGTGGAAGCGGGTGAGAAGCTTGGTTTTCTGCCCGGCGACCTGCAGCAGAAGGTAGACCCTTATCTGCGCCCGCTCTACGACGGTCTGTTCGATATGCTGGGGGCCGAAACGTACGAGCGTCTGGTGGAAAAGCAGATCATCGAGGTCGCGCCGCTCGCATACATGCGTGGACGCACCCTGGATGACTCGTTTATCATTCTGGACGAAGCGCAGAATACCACCCCCGAACAGATGAAGATGTTTCTGACCCGTATGGGTGTAGGTTCCAAAGTGGTCGTGACCGGCGATGTGACACAGATCGACCTGCCCGACCGTACACGCAGCGGTCTTGTGGACGCGCTGCAGATCCTGAAAAATGTGGACGGCATCGCACAATGCTACTTTACCGAAAAGGATGTTGTGCGTCATCGTCTGGTCCAGGAGATCATCAAAGCATACGAAGCCGCCGCGCACCCCGCCAAGCGCTGAGAGCTAGGACGCTTTCAAAAAGGCAGCATAAAAAGAAAGGAGCGGACTGTTATGTCCAATAAAGTTTTGATCACCAATTCCCAGAAGGCTGTGAAGGTTCCGTCTGGCCTCCGCATCCTGATCCGCCGTGCCTGCAATGCCGTGCTGGAATATGAACATTTCGATGACCCTGCTGAGATCAGCGTGACCTTCGTTGACAATGCCTCCATTGCGGAGCTGAACAACCAGTATCGCAACAAACCCATGCCCACGGACGTTCTGAGCTTTCCTCTGGGCGAAAACGGCGTCTACGATGTCGATGAGAACAACGGCTGCAAGATGCTGGGCGATATCGTCATCAGCATGGAGCGCGCACAGGAACAGGCTACGCTCTATGGTCATCCGCTGCAGCGCGAAGTCGCCTTCCTGACGGTGCACTCGATGCTGCATCTGCTGGGCTATGACCACGAGAACGGCGGTCTGGAAGCCATGCGGATGCGCGAGAAGGAAGAGGCCGTGCTGACCCAGCTCGGTCTGCCCCGCACAGTCAGCTACACGGAATAACACAGAAGCCTTGGAAGGGATAGGAGTTCTATTTTGAAAAACGCAGCCCCAATGCAGCAGCATTATGAGACCTCTTCGGTCTTTGTGGCCGTCATCGGCCGGCCGAACGTCGGAAAATCCAGCCTGACAAATCGTCTGGTCGGTGAGAAGGTAGCCATCGTCACCTCCAAACCCCAGACGACCCGCACCCGCATCACCGGTGTGGTGACGCGCGGGCCGTTGCAGTATGTCCTGCTCGATACGCCGGGCGTACACAAGGCACACAACAAACTGGGCAAACGGATGGACAAGACGGCCAGCGATTCCATCGCGGACGTCGATGTCTCCATGATGCTGTTTGAGCCATACGGTGCACTCAATGAGCCGGAAATGGTCCTTGTGGACGCTCTGCGCAGCAGTGGCGGCCCGGCCATTGCCGTCATCAACAAGACCGACCTCGTCAAGGACCCGGCGGACCTCGAAGCCCGCAAGGCAGAGCTGAAGGCGCTCGGTGTCTTTGATGCCATCTATACCGTCAGCGTCCGCGCCGACGACCGCTGCGAGGAGCTGTTCGATGCGCTGAGCCAGTATGCGGTAGAAGGCCCTCACTATTTTGACGATGACGCCTACACGGACATGCCCGAAAAAGAGCTGGTGGCTGAGGTCATCCGCGAAAAGGCGCTGCTGTTCATGCGAGACGAGATCCCGCATGGCATCGCTGTCGTGGTGGAGCGCTTCAAAGAGCGTCCCGGCACCGACCTTGTGGACATCGACGTCAACATTTACTGCGAACGTGAGAGCCACAAGGGCATGGTCATCGGCAAGGGCGGCGCGATGCTGAAGAAGATCGCCAGCGCGGCCCGTGCAGACTGCGAGGAGTTCCTCGGCTGCCGTGTCAACCTGCAGTGCTGGGTCAAAGTCAAAGCCGACTGGCGTGACAATGAGTTTTTGCTGAACAACTTTGGCTTCAAGCAGAACCCGAACAATCGCTGAGCCTGCGCCGCGATTCGGACAGATTTTCCACGGGTGGTGCGCTAGGATAAAGGCAACACTATCATGGGCGGCATCTGCCGCGCAGAAAGGGGAGGCCTATGGACGCTGACGCACACTGGCAGGCATTTGCCTGCACCGGAAACATCCTCCGCTACCTGGATTACAGGCAGCAGAACGCGGAACAGCCTGTTGTTCCGGCAGGAGAAGATACTGATGGATACGATCGTAACGATGGGGCTCGTCCTGCGGGAGACCCGGTACAAAGAGGCTGACCGGATCCTGACCATCCTGACACCGGAGCTTGGTGTGATCTCGGCTTCGGCGCCGAACAGCCTGCGGCTGAAGAGTAAATTATTCAGCGCCTGCGGGCTTTTTTGCTACTCGGAATTTGTCCTTGTTCCGGGGCGGAATATGTACACGGTCCGGGAGGCTTCGGTCAACACCATTTTTCACGGAGTTTCTTCCTCCATCGAGGGGATGGGGCTTGCCATGTATCTGGATGAGATGGCGGTCTCGCTCTCGCCGACCGGCACCGAAGCGGGCAAGGAGCTTCGGCTTCTGCTCAACTGCCTGTACATGATCAGCCGCCAGAAAGCGGATCTGCGTGTCATCAAGGCGGTGTTCGAGCTGCGCACCATGAGCGAGTGCGGCTTTTTGCCGCAGCTTGCATGCTGCAATGTGTGCGGAAAGTATGACGATGCGTCGTTTTATCTTGACCCGCAGGAGGGCTATCTGCTCTGCCCGGATTGTGCGCAGAAGGCAGGGAAGCCGTGCAACCTGGACGCCGGTGCGCTGTATGCGTTGCGGCACATCTGCCTCGTAGAGGACAAAAAAATATTTGCATTCAAGATCTCGGTCGGCAGTCTGGCCAAGCTGTCGGCGGTGGCAGAGCAATACGCGCTGACCCACCTCGACAAGCCGCTGAAGAGTTATTCATTTCTGAAATCCGTTCTGCCCTGACCGAACAAATTCTAAAGGGATCATTACTATGGAAACAAGCTACTTAAAAACACTTGAGCTTGATAAGATCGTTGCCCGCGCAGCCGAGGGTTGCGTCTGCCGGGAGGCCAAAGCGCAGATGCTGGCGCTGGAGCCCCAGTGCGACCCGGACGAGGTCCGCTATTCGCTGGAACAGACGGACGCCATCAACAGCCTGCTCATCAAAAACGGTTCGCCTCGGTTCGGCGGTGTGGAGGGTGTCAGCCAGCTGGTGACCCGCGCTGTCAAGGGCGGTGTCCTCTCGATGGGAGAGCTTCTGATGGTGGCGGGGGCACTCCGCAACTTCCAGAATCTGAGCAGCTGGTACGGTTCCTCGGATCACGAGGCACTGCCGACCGACGACCTGTTCTACGCGCTGGCCCCGCAGCCCGGCCTGGAGCAGCAGATCTCCAGCGCCATTCTGGCACCGGATGCCATGGCTGACACGGCTTCCCGCACGTTGAATGAGCTGCGCAAGAAGATCCACGCCACCGAAAACAGCATCCGCGACCGTCTGGAAACTATGGTCCGCAACATGGACACCTCCAAATATCTGCAAGAGAGCGTCGTTTCCATGCGAAACGGCCGGTATGTCGTCCCGGTCAAGAGTGAATACCGCGGTGAAGTGAGCGGCATCATCCACGATGTTTCCTCCACGGGCGCAACGGTCTTTGTGGAGCCGCAGGCCGTCGTGGAGGCAAACGCCCGCATCCTGCAATACCGCGCTCAGGAGGCGCAGGAGATCGAGCGCATTCTGGTTGCCTTCACGGCACAGGTCGCCGCCATTGAGCCGCAATTCCAGTACAGCTATAAGGCCATGCTGGAGATCGACGTCCTGCTGGCCAAAGCGCGGCTGGCGCTGGACATGAAGGCCTTCAAGCCTGCCGTGCGGACCGATTCGTCCTTCTCACTCATCCGGGCACGGCATCCGCTCATCGACCCCAAAAAGTGCGTCCCGGTGGATATCGCGCTGGGCAGAGACTACGATTCGCTCATCATCACCGGCCCGAACACCGGCGGCAAGACGGTCACCCTGAAAACGGCCGGTCTGCTGTGTGCCATGGCACAATGCGGCTTCCTTATTCCTGCCGACGAGCGCAGCGAGATCTGCGTATTTGACGAGTTCCTCGTGGACATCGGCGACGAGCAGAGCATCGAACAGAGCCTATCTACCTTCTCCGGCCACATGAAGAAGATCACAGGCATCCTGGAACTGGCCATGCCACGCACACTGGTCCTGCTGGACGAGCTGGGAGCAGGCACAGACCCCGCCGAGGGTGCTGCGCTGGCAGTCGCCATCATCGAAGAGCTGCGCCGCCGTGGTGTGCTGCTGATGGCGACCACCCACTATGCAGAGCTGAAGGTCTTCGCTCTGGAGACGAAAGGTGTCGTCAATGCCAGCTGTGAATTTGACCTTGAGACGCTGCGCCCCACATACAAGCTGAGCGTCGGCGTTCCCGGCAAATCCAACGCCTTCCTCATCAGCGAGAAGCTCGGCATCCCAGAGCGCGTCATTGAAGCGGCACAGCAGCATCTTTCGGCAGAGGACAAGCGTCTGGATGCCGTTCTGGGCCAGCTGGACGACCTAAAACTGCAGCTCAAGGAAAGCCAGGACGAGGTGGAAGAGCTTCGCAATGAGGCTGCCCATCAGCTGGATGCCGCCCGCAAAAAGCGGGACGAACTCATCCAGCAGGGCGAAAATGAGCTGGAAGCAGCCCGCGCCAAGGCCCGTGCACTGGCACAGCAGGTGGAAAGCAAAGCATACGCTTTGACGGATGAGCTGCGTCAGCTCCAGAAGGATGAGCGGATGAGCACTCAGCAGAAAGCCCAGCGCGCGCGGGAGATCGCCAAAAAGGAATCCGAAAAGCTCTTCATCGGCACCGAGGTCGTGCACAACCCGGTCAAGGAATTCGTTCCGCTGAAGGAGGTCAAGGTGGGGCAGGAGGTCTGCATCGCCGAGCTGAATCAGCTGGCAACGGTGCTGGCTCTGCCGGATAAAAACGGCGATGTCCTCGTTCGCGCCGGAATCATCAAGACCAAAGTTCCGCTCCTGGGCCTGAAGCAGCCCGAAAAGCTGGTCAAGGAACCGCAGGCCAAGACCAAGGCGCAGCAGCGGTATTCCCGCCTGACCGGTGACGCCAACCGCCCGAACGGCAGGGTAGAGCGGGTGCAGCGCAGCGCCAAAATGGAGTGCAATCTGCTGGGCCTGACGGTCGATGAGGCACTGCCGGAGGTGGATTCCTTCATCGACCGCGCCATCCTGAACGGCCAGACCGTGGTCTATCTGATCCATGGCAACGGCACCGGTGCACTGCGCACGGCCATCCACAAGCATCTGCGCGGAAACCGCATGGTCAAGAGCTTCCGCCTTGGCCGCTACGGCGAGGGTGAGAGCGGCGTGACCGTGGTCGAACTGAAGTAAAATTTCTCCGGGCATTACCCGGAAACCTGCCCCGGAAACCATCTCGCGGGCAGGTTTTGTTTTATTCAAAGCAGGGAAGTCTATATGGCAAAACATGCAGTCCATCGCAAAAAGAAACAGAAAAATCAGGCCTTTTCATTCCGCCACGCGGTCGTTCTCTGCCTCTGTTTCATCGGGATCTGTTTCGGCCTTTATTTGTGGCATGCAGCCTTTACAATCGGTCAGGGAACACCCGCTGTAGACGATGATAATTTCCGTCCTACCTTCGGCCCGCCGCCCTATCGTATTGCGATCGATGCCGGGCACGGCGGCTCGGACCCCGGCGCGCAGGGGATCGTAGCGGAAAAGGAGATGACGGCAGCTACCGCCGAAGCACTGCGCGGGTGGCTGGAGGCCGACCCTAATTTTATCCCGCTCCAGACCCGCGAAAGCTATGACGCCACGGCAAAACCAGCAGAACGCGCCGCTGCGGCCAACGCGCTCTCGCCGGATCTGCTGCTTTCCATCCACGGGAACTCTGCACCGGAAGGCTCCACAGCCTCCGGGTTCGAGTGCTATCCCAGTGTGCCTGGCCGCACCTGGCATCAGGAAAGCTATTATTTCGCGAAACTCCTGGCCAGCGCCATGCGTTCCGCCGGGGCCAGTCTGCGGGGGCACGGGGGAGTCCGTTACATTTATTATATCGGAGAAGCAAAGCAGCTGGTCGAGACCAGCCATACCGAAGTGCGGGCAGAGCGCAGTTTTACCATTCTGGAAGATGTAAATTGTCCGGCCGTTCTGGCAGAGCAGTGCTTTGTGACCAGTGCCGCCGATGTTGCACAGTTTGGCAGTGAAGAGGGTTGCAGGCGAACCGCCCGCGCTTACTATGAATCCATCTGTACATATTTTGAGATCACGCCGCTGCCGGAATAAACCAGACCCGGCGCAACACACATAGCCTGAACCTGCAACGGTGTGCGTCCTGAAACAGAAACGAAAAACGAGCCTCCCGGCAAAGCTGTGCGTGTGGAACACAGCAGAAGAGGGGGCCTGTTTTTCAATAGCATAAGTTTCGTATAATGCACGTTATGTGAAATATAGGGGAGTGAAAAAGCCCTCTTTTCTCCAATTTTTGCCAATTAAGGCCGCTGGGCTCGATTTTGAGCTCCAGCGGCCTTTTTGCGGTATGTATGCAATTTGTGTATTCTTGGTCTGTTTTTTCTGCTTTTTGATCTACACTTTTGTCAAGAAACGATTCATCACAACGACGGTGTAATCGTTTGTATGATCTCTCAAGCCGGTGTCTGTGAATTGATTCTTCAGCCAGAACGATCTGCTTTGTTCGTTTCCATCCACATAACCCAAACGAATGTATTGATAATCCCATTGCGCCAGACAGGCACACAGCTCTGTGATGATCGAGCTTCCGACGCCGGTTCCTTGCAGGTCTTTCTCCATCATAAAGAATCCGATGAACCCACTTTGCGCATCCGGATAATGGTCGATGAAATCCATCACAGCCACAAGCCGCTGGTGGACGTCAAAATAGCCCAGATAATACTTATCCTGTTCCTGGCCGACCTTGCGCTGCGGCATGGCCTTCATATCGGCTTCGATGCTTTCCGGCGTCACAAACGGCGGACAATGCTCATAAAACTGCGGATTTTTCTCACAGAGCGCAAAAACAGACGGAATATCGTCACGGAATAGCTGCCGAACCGTATAAGCACCTGAAAGTTTCGTATAATCCATTTTAGTGCTCCGTTTTTTCGCTTGCATCCGGCTCACGCAGCGCCGAAACATCTACGCGGAAACCATCTTTGGCCGCCCCATCAAAGGCTTCCATCGGCCCGGTCGGCGTTTCGGCTGCATCATCCGGAGCATCCTTCGCTCCTGCGTCCATTTCTGCACCGTCCGACGAAATTCCCCCGTGGGTCTCCCCCGCTTCCTGCTTTGTTGTATCCAAGTTTGTCTTCCGGACTTCCCCCAGCGGGTTCTGCTCAATGGCTGCGCGAACCTGAAATTCTTGCAGATGCGTATAGATCTGGGTCGTGCCCACACTGCTGTGGCCGAGCAGCTGCTTGAGCGTCAGAATATCCACATTGCCGGTCTGGTACATCAGCGTAGCTGCTGTATGCCGCAGCTTATGGGTCGAAAAGCCCTTCAACCCTGCCGCCTTCATGGCACCTGTCACCAGCTGTTCCACGCGGCGGTTCGAGATGCGGTCTTTCATGCGGCGGGTCACAAAAACGGCCTTTTCCTTAGGGTCCAGACCTTCCATCGTATTCCGTTTCTTCAGGTACAATTGCAGCGCTTCGATGCAGGCATCATTCAGGTAGACCATGCGCTCCTTGTGGCCTTTGCCGAACAACCGGATCTGCCGCTGTTCCAGGTCAATGTCGCCAAGGTCCATCCCGACCAGTTCTGCCAGACGCATCCCGCAGTTCAGAAACAGCACGACCATGCAGTAATCCCGTTCCGGGAAATCGCTCTGATGCTGGGTGCTTTCCAGCAGCTGCATGGATTGCTCCGCCGTCAGATATTTGGGCAGAACTTTATCCTGCTTGGGCGGTTTGATGGAAGCCGTCGGGTCCTGCGAAAGGCGGTTGACCTGATTGACCAGATAGTCATAAAACCCATGCAGGCTGGCCAGCCGCCGGGCGGTGGAGGACTTTTTGTTTCCGCATTCACGGTTCAGAAAATACAGATATTCGTAAACGTCCTCTTTTGCCACGCTGCCCCAGAATGCGGTGTCGAGCCCTTTGGGGTCGATCTCTTTCAGTTCCGCATCCTCTGCCACAAGGCCCCTGCGGCGCTTCATAAAGCGGCTGAAGCCGCGCAGATCGCAGTAATAGCTGAACGCTGTGTTCGCGCTTTTGCCTGCGATCACTTCCAGATAACGCACATACTCCACAATGTCCGCCGAAGCATCATCGAACGGTTTGTGCTTGCTGGGATTCTTTTCATCAAGATAGATGGACATATCGTTTCCTTATCATTTCCATTAAAGGCGGTCTTTTTTCAAAGCATGGATCGCATCCGAGATATAAGCCGCCCCTACGAGCTTCATGCCCGGATAATCCGCCGGGTTCAGATGCGCGAGGCTGTGCTTCGGCACAACGGCACGTTCAAAACCGATCCGTTCCGCCTCCCGCAGACGTTGTTCCAGGTTGGGCACACTGCGCACCTCACCGCCCAGACCGACTTCGCCGATGGCGATCAATTTGTCGCTGACCGGGCAGTCCAGCAGTGATGAGACCATGCTGAGGCAGACCGCCAGGTCGCAGGCCGTATCCCGCAGCGTGATGCCGCTGACGATGTTGATATACACATCCAGGTTGCCGAAGAAATACCCGGCGCGCTTTTCAAGGACCGCAATGAGAAGGTTCATGCGGTTGTAATCGTAGCCGCTGCAGGCGCGGCGCGGTGCCGGGAAATTCGTTTTCGTCGCAAGCGCCTGAATTTCGCTCAGAATGGGGCGGCTGCCCTCCATCGTACAAGCGACGCAGTTGCCGGAAACGCCGAGCGGACGGCCTTCCAGAAGCATCTGCGAGGGATTTTCAATCTCTTCCAGCCCCTGCCCCGTCATATCGAACATGCCCAGTTCATTCGTGGAGCCATAGCGGTTTTTGGCTGCCCGCAGGATGCGGTAAGGCAACATTTTGTCACCCTCAAAGTATAGCACCGTATCCACGATGTGCTCCATGACCTTGGGGCCGGCAATGGCACCATCCTTGTTGACATGGCCCACGATGAACATCGGGATCTCCTGCTTTTTGGCCACCGCCAGCAGCCGGGCCGCGCTTTCCTTCACCTGGCTGACCGTGCCGGACGAAGAGGAGATGTCCATGCAGCGCATGGTCTGGATGGAGTCGATAACCACAAGGTCTGGTTTTTCCTTTTCGATCAGGCCGCAGATCTCGTCCACGTCGTTTTCGGCTACCAGATAGATGTTCTCCTGCGGGATCTTGAGCCGCGCGGCACGCAGCTTGACCTGCCGCACCGACTCTTCCCCCGTAATATACAAAACCGTGTGCTGGTTGGAGATGGCACCGCAAAGCTGCAGCAGCATGGTGGATTTGCCCACGCCCGGCTCACCGCTGAGCAGAACCACGCCGCCCAGCACGATGCCGCCGCCCAGCACACGGTCCAGTTCGGAGATGCCGGTCAGAATGCGGCTTTTCTCCTCGGTCGTGCTGATCTCCGACAGGCGCTTCGCCGTCAGCGAGGTCACACCCTCCTGCCGGGCAGGGGCAGCGGCTTTTCCGCCGGTAAGCCCCGCCTTGGGGGCCTCTGCGACCACATCTTCGTTCATGGTGTTCCAGCTGCCGCAGCTGGGGCAGCGGCCCATCCAGCGCGGGCTGGTCTCCCCGCAGTTGGAACAGACGTAAACAGTCTTCAGTTTTGGTTCTTTCATAAACGCTCCTGTGGGGCCCGCCGGGCGGCAGGCCCGCTTTGTTTGTTCTTCTTTATATTACCACATCCGGTTGGCCCCCGCAACCGCTCTCTTATTTTACCTCTACGATGGTGATGTCCTGCGCCGTCACACTGCTTTTGCTCAGGACGATATCCCGGATCTGCGCCACCTGCGCTGCCGTCAGTGCGTCGCCGGAGGTCATCACCGTCAGGTCTGCCCGGCCGGACTGCAAAAAGCAGAGGCAGTCTGCAAAGCCTTTGGCCTTGACTATCGTTTCGATCTCATTTTCCGCATGGAGATCTTCCAGATTGCCGGTCAACTGCTGGGTGTAGCTCTTTTTCTCTTCTGCGGAGAGCGACGACGATTTCAATGCCTTCTGCACGGCGTCCATTGCTTCGTCGTGCGCCTTGGTCCGCTTGAGCCGGGCCTCCTCAAAGAACTTGGAGCCGCTGTGATTCGCTACGCTGACGAGCTGTGCTTCTCCATAATTCTTGTTGGCGCTGGAAACGGCTTCCGCCTCGGTCATCAGGCCGTCCAGAATGGGCGCGGAGGCTTCGTCCGCCGTGTCTGCTCCTGCTACGACCTGGACGGCATTTTCCTCCAGCGTGACGCCCGCCCGCGCATACTGCCAGTTCAGATAGACCGCAACGACCAGAGCCGCCGCCAGGGTAAGCGCCGTCACTTTTCGGGTGTTCTTGGAAATAGCTCTCATAGAAATGTTCCTCCTTGTCTCTGCGACTGAATGGTTCGGAAACGGCCGGTCAGGGCCGACGCTGTTCTACACAGATCCGGGTAGACGAAATATCCAGCAATGCTCGCACAAGCTCGGTGATCCGTGCAGCGACCCGGACATCTCCCCCGCCGTCACAGACGACCGCGACCCCGCACACCTGCGGATAATAGACCGTCTGCGCCAGAGCCGTGCCGTCATCCAACAGCACATGCGTTTCCTGGCTTTGGGTCTGTCCCGACTGCGTGTCCGTAGCATAGACAGTCTCCTCCCCAGTTTCCAGTGTCACCATCACGGTCGTGGCCCCGGCCCCATCGATCTGCCCGATCAGGTCCTGGAGCTGTGCTTCCAGCTGCTCCCGGTAGGCTGACGCCTGGGAAGCCGACGCCGCGGATGGTTCCGCAGGCGGCGTTGCGGGCAGCAGTTCGGAGAGCAGCAGCAACAGCATCGCCGCGCCGCCCAGTACCACGGCCAGTCGGGTGCGGTTCTGCTTTTCCAGCAGTGCCCGGAAATCAAATGTCGTTCCTTCTCCCCGCTGTTTCATGGCGCATTCTCCCCGCCGGGTACGTTCCACACAGGCGATACGCCCAGCGTATGTTGAAGAAGTTTCTCTACCGCGTCCCGCGTTTCTTCCGCCTCTCCCATCGGCGTTACCGTCAGGGAATGGACCCGTACGCCCTCCGCTGTCTCTTCCAGCTCGATGCGGATGGTGACCTCTGCGCCCAGCTCCTCACGGCAACGGGCTTCCAAAGTGTCTTCCAGCTGAGACGCCGCCGCACGAAGCACGGTCTCCTTCTGTGTTCCCAATTCCACCGAAGACGCCGCCGGGAGAGCGAACGCCTGCCACTCCCCTTTTGCCTGCGGAAGCACACAGAGGACCACTGCTAAAATATATAACCCAGCCACCGCTTTTATGCTGCGCCGGGACCACCCCTGCCCCGTGAGCTGTGCGGTCAGCTCCGCGCAGATACACGCCGTGCAGAAAACTGCCACCGCCGCTTTGATGTTCTGCACTTCATCCACCCCCTACCACAAAGAGCAGTGCCGTGCCTGCAATGGCAAGCCCCGCAAACAGTGCCGTCACCGCCATCATACAGCGAAGCGCCTCTGCAAAACATTCCAGAATGTTCTGGCAGCGCTCACTGCCCATCATTCCGCATAGAAGCCCACACCCGGAAAGCAGGCCCAGCTGGATAAGCATTCCCAGATAGACCGGCACGAATTCTGCTGCAATGGTCAACAGCGCAGCCATCCCCAGCCCGCTTTTCAAAAGCTGAAGGCACGACAGCACCGTCTCCGAGGCATCGCGCAGCGTCTCCCCGATGATCGGCACCGTCCCGGCCAGAAGCTGCCCGGTGCGAAGGGCCGCACGGTCCAGCTGCAGCGTTGAGATGCGCTCCAGACCCAAAAGAGCAACCAGAAGTTTGCCCGCCCACCCCAGCAGCTTTTCCAGCGCACGGCCAACCGCCTTGCAAAAGCTCCCCAGCCCGGTTTCCGCACAGATGCAGCAGGCCATGCTCAAGGCCAGATAGCATTGGAGCAGCGGCGGCACCAGCACCGTGAGCCCCTGCGCCAGAGCACACAGCAGCGTCAGAAGAAAACCGCCTGCCGAAGCGCCTGCCACGCTCTCGCCGCCCAGGGTCAGGACCCCTGCATACACTGGCAGAAAACCCAGAAGAAACCGGTTCCAACTTTCGATCTGGGTGCAGAGCGTTTCGGAAAGGGCCACGAGCTTCTCCCATAGTAGAACCCCGCAGCCCCCTGCGCAGACGAGGTCCAGCAGTGTTCCATCCGCATGGCCGCCCAACAGCAGTGCGATGACAGCGCCCAGCACCAGAAAGGTCAGAACCGCCGCATACCCGCTTGCAGCGGTATGCAGGGCCGATGGCAAGGACTCCGGCAGAAAACTGCGCAGCGCCTCCCAGGGGTTTTCTGCGAACGCCGCAGGCGGTACCGGGCTTTGTTCCAGATAAGGCCCCCACATCTCCGCGCCCGGAAGGCGCATATCCCAGTTGTTCATCCCGTCATACTCCCGATCCGCTGTAAAATCTCTTCCAGCAGCGGCCACGCCGCCGCAAGCACCAGACAGCGGCCAGCCAGCCCGACACACCACGCCAGCGATTCCGCTCCGGCTTCTTCGCAGAGGGTATGGGTATAGTCCGTCAGAAGCAGGACGACCGCGCTCTTCATCAGGCACGAAAAGGCTGTGCCGTTCGTCTGCTCTCCCAGGCGGACGATGCCGAGGAGCGCCGCCCGGAACGCAGACCCGACCCGCACCAGAAGCACCAATGCCGCCCCCAGCGAAAGCAGCAGCGCGTAGGATGGGACACTGCGCCTGAGCACCGTATAAAGCAATGCTGCCACAAGCGCCAGACCAAAGGCCGCTGCCGCCGCACTCATAGTGCGAACAGGGATTTGATGGTCACGAACAGGGCGCTGATCTGTTTCACCAGAATGGACAGGACCACGACCAGCCCTGCCAGTGTCGTCATCATCGCCTGGTCCTCCCGCCCGGAGCGGATCAGCAATTGGTTCAGCACCGCTACGATGATGCCAATGGCCGCGATCTTAAAGATCAGGTCGATCTCCATCATTTTCATCCTCTCCGCTCAAATCAGCAAAATTGCAGCCGCCAGCCCCAGCGCAAGGCCAAGCTTATGCGAAAGCTCGTTCGTTTGCCGCAGCTGCGGTGCAAGCTCTGTCTGAAACGCCTCGAACTGCTGGATGTAAAATGCAAGCTGCCGGCATTCCTGTGCTGCTTCTGCATGGCCCAGCCCTGCCATGCACGCCCGAAACACGTTCTGCTCCCGCCGGGTCAGTGCCGGATCGGGAGCCAGCGTTTGCAGCGAATGCTCTGCCTGCCCCACAAGACCCTCCCGCTGCATAGCACAAAGCAAAGCTCTCAGATCCGTACGCCGAAATTCGATCTCCCGGCGGATGCGTTCCAGTAGGGCAATGGTCTTTTGCAGTGCCTGCCGATGTGCCTCTGCACGGATGCAGACCCCATCGCCAACGCACCAGCCGCAGAATACCAGGCAGACCGCCCCGATGCCATGCAAAAAGAGACTGCTCATAAAAACCGCACCTCCCGCACCTGCCCCGGCTCCGCCCGCCCTTTGAGCCAGACCAGCACATGGAGTGCCCCCCGCGCCTGCAGCGCCTGCACCTGGGGGCGTCCGACCGCTTCTTCCGGGGACGCTGCATGGAGCGTTGCGATAAAGTCCACGCCGCTGAAAAGCCCCTGTTCGAGCGCTGTCACCTCATCCAGACCGCCCAGCTCGTCCAACAAAAGGATCTGCGGCGAGAGCGTCCGCAACGCCATCTGCACAGCCTGTCCCTTCGGGATGCCGGCGATCACATCCAACGCTTCACCGGGCGTCTTCCGCCGGGAGCTGCCCGAAAACAACTCCCGCCGCTCGTCGATCACCGAGACCAGCTTTTTCTGGCAGACAAGCTCCCGCGCCATGCTGCGCAGAAGCGTCGTTTTGCCGCTGCCCGGCTCGCCTACGAGAAGCATCCCGATGAAATGCGTCTGCAAGGCTGCACACAGTTTCTCTGGGAGCGGGATAGTTTTCTCCCGCGCAATGCGCAGGTTGACGGAGGTCAGTTCCTGCAAAACGACGCCCTGTTCCGGGTTTTGCAGAAAGCGCCCACCAAGGCCCGCCCGGCACCCGGAGGGACCCGTCACATACCCCTGCGCGATCTCCGTCTGATGCGTGTGGACCGACCCGCCGCACAGTGTGAACAAGATCTCCTCCATCTGCTGCGGCGTCAGAAGCATCCGCTGCAAGGAGGCAAGCTCCCGCGCTGTTTCCTGCGGTGTGCAGACTGCCCCGCGCATCGTGAACGCTGGTGCACAGCCCACCCGCAGCCGAAGCTCCTGCACATCGGGCGCAAGGGCCGACGGCATGTCCAGAAGCGGCCGGGCCAGCCAGCTCGGCAGCGATTGAACCACCTGATAATACTCGTCCATCCTGCATTCTCCTTCCGCGTCTCTTGTCATCACTGTATGCAGCCGGGCGGAAGATAGAACCGGGCAGCACAAACGCCCGCACAGCGTGTTCCACTGTACGGGCGTTTGATGGGGTTCTTCTTTTATTCAGGACGCCGGAAAGATTCAGGCTTCCGGCTTTGGTTCCTCGTTCAACAGGGCGAGGAACTCTGCTTCGGTCAGCACCGGCACACCAAGGGCCTGTGCCTTGGTCAGCTTCGAGCCTGCCGCCGTTCCGGCCACCACATAGGCCGTCTTTTTCGAGACGGAACCGCTGGCCTTGCCGCCGTTCTTTACAATCAGCGCTTCCGCCTCATTGCGGGAAAGGGTCTCCAGTGTGCCGGTCACGACCAGCGTTTTTCCGGCGAGTTTGTCGCCCTTTGGCTCTCCCTTCCACTGCATATTCAATCCGGCATCCGCCAGACGATGGACCAGGTCGGTCGTGCCGTCTTTTGCAAAGAACTCGGTCACGCTCTGGGCCATCACACCGCCAAAGCCGTCGATCTCGCTGATTTGTTCCTCGGTCGCCTCCCGGATGGCTTCCAGCGAACCGAAATGTTCCGCCAGCAGAGCCGCAGCCTTATCGCCGATGTTCCGGATGCCAAAGCCAAACAGCAGCTTGTCTAGATTGTTTTCCCTGGAGTGCGCGATGGCTTGCAGCAGATTGGTCGCACTCTTTTCCTTGAATTTTTCCAGCGTCAGCAGCTGCTCCAGCGTGAGGGTGTAAAGGTCAGCCGCCGAGTGCACCAGCCCCTTATCCACCAGCTGCGTTGCAACCGCCGTACCGAGGCCGTCGATGTCCATGGCATCGCGGGAAGCAAAGTGGATGATGTTGCGGAGTGCCTGTGCCGGGCACTCCGGGTTGACACAGCGCAGTGCCGCCTCATCTTCCAGATGCACAACCGGTGCGCCGCAGGACGGGCAGACTGTGGGCATCTCATAGGGCTGTGCGTCTTCCTCATGGCGGGTCACACCGATGACCTCCGGAATGATATCACCCGCCTTGCGCACCTGAATGGTATCCCCGATGCAGAGGCCGAACTGACGGATGAAGTCCTCGTTGTGGAGCGTCGCACGCGCTACGGTAGTCCCCGCCAGAAAGACCGGGTCAAAGCAGGCCGTCGGGGTCAGAACGCCTGTGCGGCCAACGGCTACTTCGATGCTGCGCAGCGTCGTCTCCTTGACCTCCGGCGGGTACTTGAACGCAATGGCCCAGCGCGGGAATTTGTTGGTCGAACCCATCAAATCACGCTGTGCAAAAGCATTTACTTTGATGACGGCACCGTCCATATCAAAATCGAGCTTCGAACGGTTCTGGCCGATCTGCTCGATCTCAGCAATGGCGTCTTCGATGTTGTGCACCACGTGATAGCGCGGCGAGACCGGCAGGCCCAGGCTCTTGAGGTAATCCAGACTCTCTGCATGGGTAGTCAGTTCCTTGCCGCGGATCTGCTGCACATTGAAGATAAAGATCGACAGCCCACGGCTCCCGGTGATTTTTGAATCCTTCTGGCGCAGCGAACCAGCGGCTGCATTGCGCGGATTCTTAAAGGGGGCCGCTCCCTGCAATTCCTGCTCGGCGCAAAGGTGCTGGAACGCTTCATGCGGCATATACACCTCACCGCGCACTTCCAGAAACTCCGGTGCATCCTTCAGCTGTTTGGGGATCTTCCGGATGGCTTTGACATTGGCCGTCACGTCTTCGCCGACCACACCGTCGCCGCGGGTGGAAGCCCGCACCAGCGTACCGTTTTCGTATTCCAGGCTGCACGAAAGGCCATCGATCTTGATCTCCACCACGTATTCCGGTTCGACGCCTGCTTCACGCACCCGGCGGTCAAAGTCGCGCAGTTCGTCAAACGAAAACGCATCCAACAGACTTTCCATTTTGACCGCGTGTGTGACCTTGGCAAACCGTCCGCTGGGGGTCCCGCCGACATGCTGCGTCGGTGAGTTGGGTGTGACCAGCTGCGGGAACTGTGCTTCCAATTCTTTCAGCTCCCGTGTCAGGGCATCGTATTCAAAATCCTCCAGTTCGGGGGCATCCTGATCGTAATAAAGGCGGTTGTTCTTTTCGATCACCGCGCGCAGTTCTTCCACGCGCTTCTGCGCTTGCTCCAGTTTCAACTACTCCACGCTCCTTTTCTATGGACTATTATAGCATAAAACGGCGCGGCATTCGAGTCAATTTTTCGCTGTAGAAATGTGCCGCTCAAACGAGCTATACGATTTGTATTCTTTTCATCGTATGCGTTTTTGATGCAGATGAAATTTTGTTGCGGACAGCTTTCTCGTGATTTACTCTTTGTTTTATTTCTTCAGTTTTAATCGCATCTGCGTTATTTCAATCCGGTTCGTTTTGTGAAATCAACGGTTCAAAATCGTCTTGATTTCCGCGAGATCCTTTGCAAAACAGATTCCTTTCTGCCGCTCTTCAGACGACAGGCCAGTTTCGATCATGTGGCCCAGCAGCATCCGCAGGCCTGTATAATAGCCATCCAGGTCGTACAGAATGCAGGGCGCATCCAGATGTTTCAGCGAGACTTTGGACATCACTTCTGCGATCTCTTCCAGCGTACCTGTCCCGCCGGGAAACGCAATGAACGCATCGCCCAGCTCGATCATCTTCGTCTTCCGTTCAGTCATATCCTTTGTGACGATCAGCTCTGTGAGGCCATCGTGTTGAAGTTCCCCTTTGACAAAGAACTCCGGCTCTACGCCGGTCACCTCTCCGCCCGCAGCCAATACACTGTCCGCCAGTGCACCCATCAGGCCGCTTCGGGACCCGCCGTAGATCAGCGCATTCCCGCTCTCCCCGATCCAGCGGCCAAGCTCCTGCACGGCCGCTTTCAGCGTCGGGGTGTTTCCTTCATTTGCTCCAAGATAAACTGTAATGTTCATAGGGTCTCCTTTCACATCCGGTGCTCAGGTCTTGGGCTGATACTGCACACTGGACACATTATAAATAGTGACAAACGCCTTGGGGTCCTCCCGATTGATAAAGTTCATCAGCTTCTGATACTCGCTCTTGTCCACGATGGTAATGATCTCGTTGTGTTTTTCCAGATTGTATGCGCCGATGGCCTCGTACATGGTCGCACCACTGTGCAGATCGTTGATGATAAACTGCCGCAGCGCCTCCTCTTTTTCGGTGATGATGCAGACGCGGCGCTTGATGCTGTTGTCGAAGATGAAATGATCCAACACGATGCCGTTGAAATAAGTGCCCAGAATGCTCAGGACCACCGTTTTCTTATCATAGACCAGCGCTGCGGAAAGCGCTATGCACATCCCCGACAGAGACATGGCTTTTCCCAATTCCATGTGCAGGTACTTGTTCATGATTTTCGCCACGATATCCAGCCCGCCGGAGGACGCGTTGCGGTTGAACAAAATGCTCAACCCGATGCTGACCACCAGGATATAGCACACCACGTCCAGTTCCTGACTGCCAGTCATCGAGCCAGCCTCCGGGAATAGCTTTTCAAATAGCCTCAGAAACACTGGCAGCAGCACACTGGTGTAAACGGTCTTTGCGCCAAACTCTCTGCCGCAGGTAAAGAACCCGACAATGAGAAGCACAACGTTCAGGATCATTGTAATGACCGACAAGGGCAGCGGCACAAAATTGGACAGCACAATGCCAAGGCCGGAAATGCTGCTGACGGATGTATGGCTCGGCACCAGAAAAAAGTAGACGCCCGCCGCAATGATCGCGACCGCCCCGGTCAGGACGGCCATCTCCTTTAGCAGTGCACCGGTCTTTGCCTTCATATCATTCATCTTTGTTCCTCCAGAATCAAATTCTTTTCAACACAGTATACCATGATTTTCCCTTTTCGGAAAGGACCTGCACAAAAAAGACCCCTGCGGTGCATCCAGAACCGCAGAGGTATCGTTGCATTCTTATCGGTTTGCAAAATTCAGCGCCAGCAATGCAAACATCCAGAACCGTGTCCGCGCCGCCTTCGACAACACCGATGGCTTTCATGGAGGAGTGGATGAGAATCGTCTCGGTGCCGTCAGCCCCATGGCAGCAAGATCCTGCTGGAGGGTCTGTCTTGTGTATGTCATGCGGTTTCTCCTTTGGGTGTTTTCAGATATACCTTAATGAAAAAGGCGTATCGTCTCTTGAATGTCATACCACTGGTTCCTGTTTGCCGTTTTTACCTGCTTCAGCCAAACATTTGACAAAGAGCCGAGAAAGCCCAGAATCATTCGAATCAACGAACAATTCTGAGCTTTCTCATGCCACCGGCGGGGCTTGAACCCGCACTCTGTCGCCAGAAAGGAATTTTAAGTCCCTCGTGTCTGCCAGCCTTCGGCAAAGTCAATTTTCATTCGTTGTATCGTTTGGTTTTTCATCGCGAGAGAGATTTTTCCTTCGCGAGCGAGAGGAATTCGCACTTTTTTATAAGATGATGGTATCACATTTTTTGCCCCATGTCAACCATGTAAAATTGTTTCATCCGATTGTGCTTGATCTTCGGAGCGTCCGGGGCCCGGAGCTGCCGCCGGGGGCGTTTGCTCTGCCCAGATGCGCTCCTCCGGGTGGATGATGAGGGGTGGATGGCGGCTTGATTGGTACATTGATAGACTGGCTTGGACGATGGGTTGTCTCCGATTTTTGAAGAATGCTTTTGAAGCGGTTGATGTGATTTTGATCCACAGATGACCTCGATGGCTTCTTTGTGCCACTCATTTGATTGCTTATTGGGCTTGTCCACGGTCTTCCCTGCTGTGAATTTGGGCCGAAATTTCACCGGAAGTGATTTTGAAGCCTGGGGTGAGAAATGGATGCATTTTGTTCGATATCGCGCAATAAAGTTATTATAAAACCGTCTGGATGAGATTTTGTAACTCCGTCCACACGGTTTTGGATTTTTGATAAGATTATTTCAGTTTTGCGAGGATCTCGTCTGCACTCACGCCGCTGGCCAATAGCTTTTTCAGTACGTCCTCGGCTTCAGCCTTCTTCGCTGCTTCGGCGGCCTTCTGATCAGCTGCAGCTTTCTTGACTTCCAGCTTTGTCAGTTCCTTCTGGGCAGCCTTGAGAGCAGTCTTCTTCTCTTTCAGGTCAGCTTTCAGAGACTCCATGTTGGTGGTGATAGATGTGATTTCAGCAGAGAGTGCTTCTCTTGCAGACTGCTTCTCTGCAATCTGCGATGTGAAATCAGCAGTTGCAGTTTTGGGCTTATTCTTGCTACCTTTAGTTCTGGGCATAATATAACCTCCAGAAAATTATAGTAAATTTAGTATAGCACTCTAACAGTCCGGTTTCAATGTCGGGTCTGAAATATGCTATTCTCTCTAGCATTTTCAAGAATTTTTTACACTCGATTGCACACAACTTTTTTCTAATTCCATGTTTTACCGGAAGTTAGCATTTATAGTTATATTCTTTCATCTTTGGTTTACTTTCCAAATTTTTTGCAAAGAAATATTCTTTACTTGATAATAATTTTTTCCCATCTTCAATCACTCCATCGTATCCTTTTCATATGCAAGTTTAGCCTTTTTATTATCACGCTTAATAAATGTAATAGGAAAAAATGTTCTTAGTAAAATGCTTAATTTTGTTTTAAAACCAATTTCTGAATGTCGTAATACTTTAGGTGCATATAATTTCAAATCACGTAAAGCCGAATTATATTCTTTCTCATATTTATTTATAGAACTTGCACTATAAATAAAATTTATCAAATTATAATTATTGCTCCAGATATGCCAATTAAGTGCATTAGTAATAGCAGGTCCATCAACAATCAACTTACTCTTTATATACTTAATATTCCTCAATGAATTTATCCCGTTTTGAACATCTTTTACTGTACATCCACTATTGGGATTATTAAGTCTATAGTTGTACACTTTCTTGTGACCCACTGCCATTTTATTAGAATATTGAGCATTCATGACCGAAAAATATAAGCCTTCACCAAACCATGGAACAGAAAAACTAATACTGTTTTTTCTTACCACGTCCATAGTGTAAATTTTATTCCATGGCCCAACTGGTATAACAAACGTATTAATAATACTAGCTACCGCTTGTTCTTTATTATAAACTCTGACATTCCTCATTACTGAACTTGATCGCATTCGGATCTTTTTCTGAACAAGGCTGAATCGCAATCTGCCTGGTCTTTGCGTTGAGCAGCACCCTGATGTAAGGCGCGTAGTTTAACTCTACAGCTGTTGCCTTATTGAATTTCAGACTGTTTGAAGTCACCGTCATAACAGACTCGCCTTTCGGTTGCTTTAGATTGATTACCTCAAATCCTTTCAAAATTTCCATTTCACATTCCTCGCTTTCATATTCTATGTGTACCTGCTCTGGCTTTGCATCAACCAGTGCCATCACCTTTTCTGTTGCCGTTTCCAATCTCTTGAAGGAAACAGCCTTCCATGTAGGTCTGATGGGAACGAATCCTAACAGCACTCCTTTTCGTAAAGGAACCAGCCTTTGCTGCTTTGGGCGAATACGCCTCCGCTTGCCTGCAATCTGTTCCAGCCGTACCTGTGCCTTATCCCAGATCTCTCGTTCTACGATTGCAGGATGATGGTCTGGTATAAAATACTGCTCCACCTCGCCTTCGTTTTTCTTGGTCTTGTGGGTCAAACAATCTACCGTATAGGTTTTCTGCATCAGAACGTCGCCGCAGTATTTTTCATTCCGCAGGATATTCTTGACCGATTCACCCGTCCACGGGTTATTTCTGATTGTTCTGATTTCCAACGCATTGAGCTTTTCTGCAATTTCTGCCGGGTGCATTCCCTTATCAAAGCTCATATAGATGGTACGAACAATTTCAGCTTCGTTGGTAACAATCACCATTTCGCCATCATCGTCCGTATCATAGCCCAGCAGACTCGTCGTACTGATTTTTTGCGTTCCGGCTTTCATCCGGCTTCGAGTTGCCCACTTGATATTAGTGGAGATGCTTCGGGATTCCTCCTGTGCGAAGGAAGCCAGCATCGTCAGAAATACTTCTGCCTTTTCATCCAGACTATCCAAGCGTTCCTTGTCAAAATACACACTGACAGGTGGCCGGAGGTTCCGCAGCAATCGAATATTAGTCAGGCAGTCCACCACATTACGAGCAAAACGACTGATAGACTTCGTAAGAATCAGATCAATTTTCTTAGCCTTTGCATCCTCTATCATCTGCTGAAACTGCACTCGATGCTTAACTTGTGTACCAGAGATTCCTTCATCCGCATAAATGCCTGCCAGCTCCCAGTCTGGATGCTCCGCTATAACAGTGTTGAAATGTGCCATTTGCTCTTCCAGACTGGTTTCCTGCGCCTCCTGATCTGTGCTGACACGACAGTATGCAGCGACACGCTTTTTAGGTGGTTCTTCTGTTTCCGCCACGACACCCACTGTTGCAGGAATTATTTTCACATCATAGGTCTTTGTCAGGCGAGGTGTCTTTTTTCTTCCCTTTTCCTTACGTCGCTCTACCACAATTGGCCTTTTAGCATGACTATCGCTTGCCACATTTCTCCCTCCTTCCACTTTTTCTTCCTATTACAAAGTTGCCCATGTTATAGCATTATCATTAATGTCATAACATGGGCAAACACTATTTGCAGACTCTCTATCTTACTTATTATACCGCATTGTGGGTATCTCCACAATATCCATTTGCATACCCAACCCGTATAATGAAACGTACAGAACGTTTTTTTACAAGCAAAAGTGGTGACAGCTTTGATTGATTTTACTCCTCTGTGGGAAACTATGCGCCGCAAGCAGGTAACGCAGTACCAGCTTCTCAAAAACGGCTTGGACAACAAAACGCTGGACACTCTGAAAAAGAATCGGAATATTACACTATCCACATTGGAAAAACTCTGTCAGATGCTCGATTGCACTCCCAATGATGTCGTGCAGTTTATTCCAGACGATAAAAAATAATGCCGTCATAGTACCGTATAGTCGGTGGCTGTGACGGCATTCCATTATATATAGGTAGAAACGCTCACTCTATAACTATCACATTCCTGCGGAATGAAACACCCGCCTGGTCGAGAAGATTCACAAATCCCCTCACCCAGACGGGCGTTGTTTTTTCGTGCAGTTTCAGAGGCAGACTATCCGGGGCGGTCATCTTATATGTACCACACCTGCCGAAGCATTACTGCCGCCAATTCCAGAAGAATCACCATGCTGCCGACCACCTGTGGTATCATAAAAATCACAAATCCACCGATCAGCATTTGAAGTGCTTCCACCCCTTGCGACTGCTGCAGGAGGTACGAAAGCACCGCCGTTGCTAATAACACACTGCCTAGCAGATAGAAAAACCATGCAGAACAGTGATGCAGGAATACCACAAACCACTTCGCCAGCCACACCGCAAGGAGCAGCGGCAGGGTTATCATCACCAGCACCAATTTTAACAGCCATCGAATCGCTTTCATAATGTCCTCTTTCCGGCTGGTCTGTTGCCCATGTTATAGCACACGCTTTGATGTTCCAACATGGACAACCCAGTCCTCTCTCAAATTTAGCTTGTGTGCAGTGCTTTTACAGTATCCTGTATGCTCCGCTCATATTTGAACCGTACCACGATGCGCCCTCCATCATGCACAAAGACATTTTCGATAAAGGCCGACACCATACCCGCTGTGAGCCTCGTCCCGTGCAGGAAATTTTCTGCCTGCTCCGCTGCTGCGCGTACCGTTCCCGGCACAACGCTCTCAGCGGATTCTTCCGCTTTGGATTGTTCAATTTGCTCTTGCACCTCTGAAATTCGTCTGTCACACTCCTGCTTTTTCTGCTTGTAGGTATCCAACGGGAGCGTTCCTGCTGCATATTCTTCATACATCCGCATCTTCTCTCCCTTTAGATTTTTTAATTCCTGTTCCATCAGAGTTTTTCGGCGGTTTGCCTTTTTGTGGGCTTCTTTCAAATCCTGTTCTTCTTTTTGAATATCGCCGTAGAGGGAATCCAGCAGAGAAAGTTCCTTTTTCAGTGCCTGAAAGACAGCATTTTCAATATCACTGACCTGAAAGACCTCGGAGGTACACTGAGTTTGCCCCACAAGTTCCAGACCTTCTCTGCACCAGAATGTTGGAACAGCCTGTTTGAAATTGTGCGCCATCACTCGTCTGCAATTTCCGCAGCGGACTTTTCCTTTTAGCGGAAAGTCCACGCCGCCCATCAGCACTTTATGGCTGTTGCTCTTTATGACAAGCTGCGCTTTTTCAAATTCTTCACGACTTACGATTGCTTCATGGGTTCCCTCTGTAATGTACCGCTGCCCTTTGGGAACCGTTCGGATAATGCTTTTGCCGGAAATCAGTGTTTTGGTTTTGCCCAAAACCATCGCCCCGGTGTACACATACGCCGTGAGGATTTTCCAAACGCGAGAACTATCCCATAAGATCACAGGAGCTATGGTATAGGTCGTTTCCTTGCCATACGCCTTATTTTCTTTGTTATATACGCTCGGAACAGGAACACTTTCATCATTCAGCATCATCGCTATATCTCTTGTTCCCAATCCCAGAATAGCAAGGTCGAAAATACGCCGCACGATTTTTGCCGCAGGTGGGTCGATGATAAATGCGCCCTTTTTGTCCGGGTCAAACTGATAGCCGAACGGTGCAGCGGATGCCGTTGTAATGCCTTTTCGCCACTTGACCTGATTGGCCGTCCGCAGCTTCTTCCCTGCGTCCCGGCAGTACATCGTGTTCACCAGATTGCTGACCACCACATCCATGCCCAGCGTTGTACCTTTATAATTATTGCTGTCATAGTTATCGTTGATGGCAATGAACCGGACACCCAGCAGGGGGAAAATCTGCTCCATGTATTCGCCCACACCGATATAATCACGACCAAAGCGAGAGAGGTCTTTTACAATGATGGTATCAATCTTGCCATTGCGTACACCATCCATCATCTGCTGGAATCCAGGTCTGTCAAAATTGCTGCCTGTGTAGCCGTCATCCACAAAATCCATCACAGGCACATTTTGCAGATTTTCTTTGCAGGAGATATACCGCAGGATCAGTTCTTTCTGGTTCTCAATGCTGTTGCTCTTATCCTTGCCATCTTTACCCAGATCGCCATCAGCCCTTGAAATGCGCTGATACGCTGCAATCATGATTCTGCACTCTCCTTTCCAAGTTCTGTAAACACATCCCGAAATCCGAAAACAATCCGAATCCGCTTGTCCGCACTCACTTCGATTTTCTGCACAAGAGATTTTACCAACTGAATGTCAAATTCAAAGTTGTCCAGATGTTCTTCCAAATGAGAAGTCATATTCAGGTATTCTTCGATTTGCCGTTCCACTTCCGTTTTTTTGCTTTCCGCTTCCTGCAGCGCAGCTCGCAGGCCATCGTATTGTCTGGAATAATCTTCCCGAATCAGTTGGTAATCTTCGGAATCCACCACACCAGCCACATAGTCCGCATAAAGCTGTTCCCGCTTCTTGGCCATCTGGCTGACTTTATCGGTCAGGCTCATAATTTCACCCTTTGCCCGGTAGACGGGATTCTGCACATCCTCGAATTTCTGCAATTCTTCCAGCACCTTCCGTTTATCGCTCAGCTGGACAATGAACAAATGCAGCTGATCCATTATCAGGGCTTTCAGCAGTTTTTCCGGAATCTGATGGCCGATGCACTTATCGTCAGCCTGTCTTGCCTTGCAGATGTAATAGCAGACCTTTTTACTTTCTTCCGCTCCATGCGGCAGTCGTTCAAACTCCATCGGTCTGCCGCAGTCTGCACAAAATACCATTCCGGCAAGGTCATTCTGATATTCCGCCCGAATCTGCTCCGACTTTGCTCTTACTGTCTGGAATACTGCTCGATTCTTGTTCAAGATTTTTTGCACCTTTTCAAAATCATCCCTTGCGATGATAGCCGGATGTGTATTCTTTGCCACATACCACTGTTCTTTGGGAAGGTCGTGCCTGTCCTGTCCTGCGAATAACTTCTGTGTACTCTTATTGTTGATGGTATCGCCCACATAGGTTTGATTTTCCAGAATGTGCCGGATCGTGGTTACGCCCCACTTTTTACAGGTAAGCACTTCTTTCCCCTCAACCATTTTTCTATGCCACTCCCGTGGAGTCGGAACCTGCAGCAATGTCATTCGTCGGGCGATTTCAAAAATTGGTACGCCCATCAGTTCCCACTGGAAAATCAACTGCACATAAAATGCAGCTTCCGGGTCAATTTCATTACGCTTTGTCACGGGGTTCCGAATATAGCCATACGGAGCATCGTTTCCGACTGCATAGCCTGCTTCTTTCTTACGCTGCAAAGAAGTCCATATCTTTTTGGATATGTCTTTCGCGTACATTGCGTTGACCATATTCCGAATCGGGAGAGCCAGACTTTCCATGTCCTCTTTGCGCGTACTGTCAAAATTATCTGTAACAGCAATCAATCGAATCCCCAAAAATGGGAACACCGTTTCGATATAGTATCCTGCTTCCAGATAGTTTCGGCCAAAGCGTGAGAGGTCTTTCACCACGATGCACTTGATTTTCTTCTGCCGCACATCGTTCATCAGGCGGGTAAATGCAGGCCGCTTGAAATTTGTTCCCGTAAATCCATTGTCGAAGTAGGTATCCACATAGCTCAGTTCCCTGCTGCGGTTGATATAATCCTGCACCAGCGCAATCTGCGTTTCCATGCTTTCTTCTTTTTCATCATCCTCAACAGAAAGCCGCCCATAGATTGCCGCTGGTATCTTTGCTTCTTCCAGTTCCGGGAGCAGCACGGAAGTTGCCGCCTGTTCCGGCTGCGGGAGATTTTTTCTACTCTTTCGTGCCACTGTCTGTACCCTCCACTTCTATCCGACTAAGCATCTGTTTCCATTCATCCGTTTTCATGGTCAGGCTGATTTCTGCCTGTCCATCGTCCAGTAATGTAACCGTGACCTGCTCGATATACTTTTTGACAAAATTACGGTCAAGTTCCTCCGGGGTCTTATACTGTGCCATCTGCTGAATCCACGGATTGCGCAGGCTCAACGCCCGTTCCCACACCAGCGTATCTTCCATAATTGCCGTAAGCCGCTCATTCAGTTTCCGATGCGCTTCTTCATAGTCCATCAGTTCCGCATGGTACTGTTCTTCGGTGATTTCATCGGCCATATAACTTTCATACAGCGGCACACGGCGAAACTGTTCCATATTCAGTTCGGCCAGAATGGACTTCATCTGCACCGACTTTTCAGCTCGGACTACCTCGATTGCTTTCCTGCCTGCTCCCTGCTGAATCGCTGCAGTCAGCTTTTCTTCTTCCAGATGTTCCAGTTCCAGAGCATCCATCACATTTTTATAAATGGTAGCTGCCGGAACTTTCAGATTCTTTCCGTTTTCCTTGTGTGCGCGGCAGTAACGGCAATAGAAAAGTTCTTCCCCTGTTTTCTTATCCTTGTGCCAGCAGAGTGCGCGTCCACAGGTGCAGACAATGTGCTTTGCCAGCGGGTTCGGTTTTTTGTAGCTTTTCCGAATGGAGATTTTGTTTTCGTCCTCGCGCATATTGCACGGGAACGCCTGAAACTGTTCTTTGGTTATGTATGGTTCGTGGCAGTTTTCCGCAATGATCTGGCGGCTTCCATTTGCCGTCGCACCTGTATAAGTCGGATTTCGGAACAAGCAACGAAGCATATCCGTTGTCCACTGGTCGGGCTCTGCATCATAAGGCTTTCCCAGAATTCTCTTTTTGTGTTTCATTGGGGGTTCCACGCCTTGCTCGTTCAACCACTTTGCAATATCACGCATTTTCTGGCCGGACGCATATCTGAAAAAAGCCTCGCTCAAATATGGAGCAACTTCTTCATCCTTTACCATATTGCTTTCGCCGTTTCTGCGGATGTAACCGAACGGCACAGAGTTTGTCAGCCGGAATCCTGCGCCTTGTTTCCTTCTCCACGCAAACATGATTTCCGCGTGCATCTCACAACGTTTTGCTTCAAAATAGTCCTCAACTTCTTTTCGGCTGACGGCTCTGGTATCCAAACTCTCCTCCAGCACGATCAGGTCGATGCCCGCTGCATAGAGCGTTTCCTCGATTGCCTGCCGTGCCGCCGGGAAATCAGGCCCGCAGTAGTACATGGATGCCACAATGATGCAGTCAAATTTTCGCTCTACGCCATCATTGGTCATTTGGTCGAACGCGGTGCGCGCCTTTTCATCGTTCTTGCGGTCAGAATACTTTTTCTGCAAATCCAGTTCTTTATGTTCCGCCAGATATGCCGCAATGCGCTGATTCTGCTCGGCAATCGTCAGTTCTCCTTGATGGTTCTTCCAAGGAAGTGTCCGGGTATAGCTTACACACTTCATACTGCACTTTCCTCCGTTTCTTCTGCCGGAACACTACTGCAATATTCCAGCACATTGCGAATTTCCTGATCGAAGCGGTATTGGATATGAATGTGTTTTTTGTCATAGACTGTGATGCTCTCTACCAGTTCCACTAGAACGCGGCGGTTCAGACTTGTCAGGTTTTGGTAGGATTTGAAATCTTCGATCCACGGCAGATGTTCTACATCCAGATTGTTCAGGCAATCCCTCTGGCGGTTCATTTCTGCTTTGGCCTTACGGATAGCTTCAACCTTTTCATTAAAGGAATGGCTGAACTCCTTGTACTCTTCCTTGCTGACAATACCGCTGCTCATATCCTCATAAAGCTGTCGGCGCAAGGTCTGGTATTTCTGTTCTTCCTGCTCCAGCATTTTCAGATGTTCTTCCACAGATTTCAGTCTACGTTCATTCTTGGGGATCTCATTGATTTCATCAAGCCGATGTTCCAGTCCGCTGATCTGCTGAACTTTTCCCTGCAATGCGGCCAGCACCACTTCGGCCAGCTTACTTTCGCTGATAAGATGTGAGGAACAGCCCAAACCATTGTGGTTTGTGACGCAGTGCAGATAAATATATTTCTTTCCGTTTTTCGACACCGTGCGCCGCACCATGTTCTGCCCACAACCACCGCAGCGAACGATGCCCGAAAAGAGATTGACGGCCTGCTGTCCTTTCGATGCACAGGTGTCCAACTTCAAGACTTCCTGCACCGTATCGAACAGCTTTTGCGGAATGATGGCTTCGTGCATATTTGGAACTCTGATCCAACCGGATTCTTCCACATCCCGAATCTTCTTGATTTTGTAATTGATCTTCTGCCGCCTGCCCTGCACCATCGTTCCAGTGTAGATTTCATTTTTTAGAATCCGAAGCACCTGAATCGCCTGCCACTTTGCATGAGTGCCAGCTTTGAACCCACTGTGATAATTCAGGCCGCACAGCTGTTTGTACTCGCTGGGAGCCAGCACGTTCTCGCTGTTCAGCTGCTCGGCAATCGCCTGTGCGCTCATTCCTTCCAGTTTTCTGCGGTAGATAGAGCGGACAATATCTGCTGCATACTCGTCTACCACCAGACGGTTTTTGTTCCGTTTGTCTTTGCAGTAGCCGTAGATTGCATAACCGCCGATGAACTCACCTTTGCGCCGTTTCATGTCCAGCTGGCTGCGCACCTTGATGGAAATATCCCGGCAGTAGGAATCGTTCAACAGATTCTTGAACGGAACTACAATGCTGTCCGAATCGCTGCTCTCGGTGTTCGCATTGTCATAGTTATCGTTGATGGCGATGAAGCGAATCCCCATCATGGGAAAAATCTGTTCCAGATACTTTCCCATCTCAATATAATTACGACCAAGTCGGGATAAGTCCTTGACGATGATGCAGTTGATTTTGCCGGATTTAATATCCTCCATCATCCGCTTGAAGCCCGGACGTTCAAAGTTAGTTCCTGTGTAGCCATCATCAGCGTACTCTTCGACCAAATGCAGTCCTGGCCGTTCTGCAGCAAAATCCCGAATCAGTTCTCTCTGGTTGCCGATGCTGTTGCTCTCGGCCTTGTCGCCATCCTCGATGGACAATCTCAGATAGGCCGCTGCCCGTATGTCTTTATTCTTTTCCTTGTAAAAAAACAAAACCATTAAACCTCCCGTCTCCACGCATATTGCATGGTAAAATCCAGAAAGTTAATGGCTTTTAATTGCACTATTCACTTAACCCGTCTGTATTTTACCAAGCTGTGACACGAAAATCAAGCTGCTGCGTATATTTTTCTGAAATTTCAAAAAATTTTTCTCAGTGTTTTCCCATGCTCTGCAGCAGGCAATCCCACAGTTCGCTGCCTTCTGGCCGGAACGATTCATATACGGTAATGCCCTTGATGACGGATTTTCTGTGATGCTTAGGCTCCGTATGCTCCTGCTTTGGCTTTTCGTCAAATCGTTCTTTCTGCTTCATGGAAATCAATCCCCCTTTACTAATATGAATTCAGAAAGGCATCAGGGGATACAGTGTTTGAAAAAATTACAGAAAAATTTGAAAAGTGTATCCTGCATCGGGGCTTTGGATTCATATTTATAGAAGCATCTTTTTGATGGGCCTGTGGAAAACGGCAAAACGCTGGGGCTTTTCTCTCTTAGCGCAAGATTCGCCCATAGCCGCTCAAAACTCACTTTCGTGATTTTTCCCTGCTGGCAATCTTGATGGGGATTCCGTTCCCCATTCCCACGGTACGCACAAAATCTTGGATTTTGGCTATCCGGCTCCACATGAATGTGTTCGCAGCCGAACGCCTACGGCTTATCGGGAGTTGCTTCGCAACTATAAAATGCAGGAGGATTATGCTGTGGCTCGACCAAAGAAAGACGAATCGCTTCATAGGGGGAAACGAGTTTACATCCGTTTCACAGAATTGGAATATGAGCTAGTGGCCGGATACGCTAAAGATGCCGGATACCCGATTGGTACTTTTGTACGCAAACAGGCTCTCCGCGAAAAGCTAGAAGTCAATTATAATATCGTTGCCGATCTGGGAGAGATTCAGAATTTGACGGTGCAGGCCGCAGGCATCGGGAACAATCTCAACCAGATTGCCCGCTATTTTCACGGCGGCGGTCTGGCATCACGCGGAATGTTAGAAGAACTAAAAAGGTGCATTGCGGAAATCCGTGAACTACGGAAGGAAATCGTTCAGCTTGGAGGTGTATATCGTGGCAATTCTAAAACACATCGCAAGTAAAAATGCCAATTATGGGAGTGCCATCGACTATCTGAAATATCAGCACGACGAGTTTCATCTGGTTCCCGTTCTGGATGAAAGTGGGAATATGCTGCTTCGGGAAGAATTTTATCTTGACGGTTTGAACTGCCATCCCGAAACCTTTGACCTTGAATGTGAACTGTTAAACCAGCAGCACCATAAGAACAACACCTATGACGAAATCAAAAGCCACCACTACATTATCAGCCATGATCCCAGAGATAACGCCGACCATGATCTAACAGGAGAACGTGCACAGGCCATCGGGCTGGAATACGCAAAAGCTAATTTTCCAGGGCATCAGGCTTTGGTCTGCACCCATACAGATGGTAATAACGGAACAGGCAACATCCATACCCACATCATAATCAACAGCCTGCGCAAATTTGACATAGAGCCACAGCCCTACACTGAACGGCCAATCGACTGCAAGGCTGGATATAAGCACCACCTTACCAAAGACTATTTGAAACACCTGCAAAAAACCTTGATGGATATTTGCCAGCGCGAAGGGCTGCATCAGGTCGATTTGCTCTCCCCTGCTGCGGATAAAATCACACAGCAGGAGTACCATGCGCAGCGGCGCGGGCAACTGAATCTGGACATTGCAAACATGGAACTTCTGGGCGATGGCATCACCCCCATGCACACTACCTTTGAAACAAACAAAGAAAAAATCCGCAATGCCATTTCTGACATTGCAGAACGTGCCACATCTTTTGAGGAATTTCAACGGTTATTAAAAGCGGAATACGGAATTTTGGTAAAAGACCATCGTGGACGATTCAGCTATCTTCCTGCTGACCGACAGAAATTTATTTCTGCCCGCGCTCTCGGTTCTAATTATGACCGCGACAGGCTTCTCCGCATTTTTGCAGAAAATGCGCGGAACAAAGAACGGAACAATCCTCATTGGGCAGCAGATGATCCTATGGCTATTTTGTTCATTAAGTCCGACCTGCGCCTTGTGGTTGACTTGCAGACCTGCGTAAAAGCACAGCAGAGCCACGCCTATGCGCAGAAAGTCAAGATTTCCAATTTGCAGCAGATGGCACGAACAGTCGCTTATGTGCAGGAACATGGATACGATTCTTACGAAAAACTCTCCGATACCACTGATGCCATTCAATCTAAAATGGCAAAAGCCCGAAGTGATGCCAAATTCACCGAAGCAAAATTGAAAAAAGTCAATGAGCAGATTCGTTATTTAGGCCAGTATCTTTCTACAAAATCAGTCTATGGTGATTTCTTGAAATCCGGCAATAAGAAATCTTTCCGTCAGGCTCATGCAGAGGATATTGCCAAATATGAAGAAGCCCTCCGCATCCTAAAGCAGCACTCCCCAGATGGAAGGTTCTCGACCATGAAAGACCTCCGGGCTGAAAAGGAGCAGCTTACCATTCAGAAAGATGCCCAGTATGATACTTACAACTATTTCAGAGATTACTATAAAGAACTCCAGACCGTATGCGCCAATGTTGATAACATTCTAGGAACGGAACGAGAAGTTCAGCGTGAACAGCAGCAATTCCGTAAGAGTGCGCCTTCCCTCTGATTCCTTTTCAAATTTTCACATAAAGAAAAATAGCCAGTGTATCATGTGGTTTGCACCCACACATTACGCTGGCTATTTCATGGTTCCTTACAAATATGTCACAGCATTATTCTATGTACTAATGCCATGACATTTTCTATTGATTGCTTTTCAGGTTTTCCTGTTCAAAAAGAATCCGAAGATTGCTATGGCGATTCAGTGAATTAGTTCCCTCTCGAATAAACGTCCATGTCTGTGTATAGCCTCCGGGAACAGCCACTTCCTCAGACTCTATGAAGGCAACGAAATCCATTGGGTTCTCTTCATACCTGTCTGCAAAAGCATCGGCCAGTTCTATTTTTTGATCGTCTGTCAGTTCAGTTGCCACGTTATGCAGAACGTGTTCCATATTTCTTGAAAAATAGTAAATCGAATAAGGGATTTTCGATTTCATTTTTCCTGTGGAACACAAGGAAGCCACAACGCTACTTTTCTTTTGATTTCGTCCCTGAATATACTTAACCTCGCCTGTTTCAATATGATCTTCAAAATACTGAATGCCTTTTTCTGTTCTGGCCTTTACCAAATTGTCAGGAATAAACGCACCGTCCGTATCTATCAAATGAACAATCTGCAAAATATCGCTTTCTTTATATGCGTACTTCTTCATCTCTGCCGCGACTCGCTTTGCAACATAACTTTTCGCATTATTCGCAGTGATTGCATCTTCTGTTGTAATATCTCCATAAATCACATGGAAATGCACTTCTGCGGATGAAAAAATTTGTTTTAGCACAGAACTAAGCGCATCCTCGTCGGTCGGGCCTTCCACAATAACGAAGATAACTTTCTTAGCTTTCGACATGAGCTTCCACCGCCTTTCCTGCACGACGGAAGGCGCGGCCAATCGCCACACTATCCGTTTCTTCGTACATTTCTTCTTTCTGGCCTCCCAGCGTCAGACTGCGCAAATACAGATCACGAAGATTATTGTTGGTCTGCACATTCTGCAGGCGGATATATCGGTTGCAGGGATTTGTCGTCGAGAATAGGATGCTCTTCTTTCCAAGCATCTCCAATGCCCTCAGATTGTGTGAGGTAAAAATCAGTTGTCCCTTTCCTCCATCAGAAAAAACAGCTAGTAATTCTCCGAGAAGATACTCAAACACCCCTGAATCCAATTCATCGATTACCAGGCACATAGATGGATTGTTATAAACACAAATCAGAACATTCAGGAAAGAAACAATTTTTACGATACCCTCTGATTCATATTTAAGTGGAATGGAAATCTCTCCACGCTTGGACAAAAGTTCAATTTTATATCCGGTATCTCCATTGTCCAGCAATTGCTCTCCGAAATTATGAACCTCCACTTCCATGCCTGGGATAACATTTTTCAGTACAATGTTCATACCATCAATAATTGTCTGCGCAAGCTGAAACTGTCTTTTGGTAACAACGGACGGTTCGTCAATCCGTATGGGCAAATCTCCCGTTGTAATATGCTCTCCATCCCTCAGATAAAATGCAACAGGCAGTACCAGATTCATACTGATTGGGCCAGAGTGTTCGTTGTTGATCACGAACAAATTCACCAGAGCATACTTTTGTAATATTGCAAAAAGACCGCTGTATTCTCCCATTACATCTTCTTTGCACTGAGAAAACACCCGGTATCCCTCTTCTCCGAAAATAAAAGACTGATGGGATTTGATTGAGATTGCCTGTGCAACATTCAGGGCAACTCGCACCTTCTTATCATTTGCAACCAGCTTCTTATAACGATACTCTGGTGCAAACGTAACATCCTCATTATCATACTGATAATCAATCAAGGTGGATTCAACAGCACGGATGCTCTCTTTTCTCGGAACAACCGTCATGCGTTCATGTGAAATCACAAATCCATCCGCATCTTTTTTTAAAGCCACACTGTAGTTTACAGTTTCTTTCTGTACTTCCTCAGCTACAGAAAAGCTCACATCAATTTCACACTCTTCTTCGCCTTGAGCAATGTACTCTTTCGCATCAGCAGGGAGTTTTTCTCCGCTCAAGAGCGTTTTTACAAAGCGAAGAGCCTCAACAACAGATGTCTTTCCTGATCCGTTCTGTCCATACAGACCCAAAACATCCGCCTTTTCTGAAAACAGTTCTTTTCCACTGTATGCAGGCATTTCAACAATGCCCTTTTTCACATTTTTAAAATTGTTCAGCACAATTTTATTGATTCGCACGATGTTATGTTTCATTGAAACCCCTCCCTTTCTATTTCATTATATCATCTCGTACGTTTTTGTCAATAGGAAAGCACATTCAATACATTTTTATCGTTTTTATTCGTTCTGTTTTTACTTTTTGCTTTACAAATATCTTGTACATTTAACTTGACGTCTATTCATTCTAAAGTAAAAAGGTGGCCCCTTTTTGGAGCCACCTCTTTGAAAGCACTTATTGTTAGTTTTTTCGACTTCTCTCTTGCTCCTGCTGCAGCGCATTGTCTTTTTGTCGCCGCTCGGCCTGCTTAATATGCAGCCGATCAAGCACCGACCACCTGCCACCAATGCGCCGGGGCTTTTTCGGTACATTGTTGACGCAGCCATCTATCATATTGTAGTTTTGCTCTGTGCCGGATTCTTTGGCGCGTTCCGCTGTACCATTTTCAAAGAACTTCTGATGGTGCAGCAGTTCAGGCTTTGGGCCTTGTAAAAAAGCACGCATCTTTCTGGTAGCTTCTCCATCGAAACCTAAAGCTGTCTGCGTCACAAAGGCTCCACTCTCGTGAAGAATAATGCTCGGCGGCGGATTCTTCGTTTGTTCACTTCTCATCTGAACAAACCGCTGACCATCGACCTCTACTTCATCCGATACCATCCATGTGCCTTTTTGTCCTGCCACCTGATAGCCGCCCTCATCAAGAATCAGGTATGTGCCGCTCTGGGGCTTTGGAAAAAAACCGTTGAATCTTACCAACCTATCCTTATCAACATAGAAAAAAGAGGTTTTGCCTGCTGCAGTCAATCCGATGACATCACTGACCCCAAATTTTCTAATTTTGAATTTGTCCGGGTTAATGCTTTCCATCTTTTTACGAATCGCTTCCGCGCCCATTCCTCGCGTAGCCGTACCAGAATAGCCCGTACCATAATTGTCTGCGGTTATCATAAAGCCATGCTGAATCTGGTATTCATAGCTGCGGCAGCGATACTCACGGTTTTTCTCAGAATTATCGATCTGATAGATTGCAAACACATCTGAACTCATTTTCCTGCATCATCCTCCGGCCTATGCCACTCCAACTCCAGCCCCTTGAACTGTGGCTCAGTCAACTGCTGCATCTTCGGGATCGTCTGCTGAACGAGCGCAGCCATCTCTGCATCCTCTACCACAAGCGGCTGAATCTCCGTCAACACCTGAATCGTATCCTTGAGTGTCGGCTGCTCAAACATCGCCATCAGCATCAATTCCAGTTCATCAAAGCGTACATTGCTCATAACTCCATCCCTTTCTTTTTCGCTTTCTTCGGCTTATCCTGTTCCTGTGCAGGCTGCTCCTGCTTCTTGGCTTTCAGACTGCGCAGGGCATCCAGAACAGACTTTTTCGTACTGCTGCGTTCCTGCTCCTTGTTCTGCTGCCGTGCTGACATCAGCTTTTCAATATCGGAGATCGCCTGCTGCACCAGCTTATCATCCCTGAAATAGTTGATGGAGTTGATGTTCTCGCGCTGCACTTTATCGTTCACGACCAACTCATACATTCCAACAAAGCCGCCATCTTCCTCGATGCAGAATCCAATGCACTTGTCGGCATTCATCCGCTCAGACGGAATCTTGTCGTAGGCTTCCAAGGCTTCTTCCATTGTTAAATGATCGTGGAACTCTCCGGCAAACGTAAACTCCAAACACTCCGCAACATAAAAGCTGAGCGTTTCCTCCGGCGCGGGTCTTTCTGTGGCAAGTTTATCTTTCAAAACTTCTGCCTGCTGTTCAGCCACCGTGTCAGCCTGTTCCCGCAGTTCTGCCGCATCCATGACTTTACCCTCTGCGGCATCGCAGCCGAACTCTGCCAGCAGCTCCGTCATAGCCTCCTGCACAGGCTTATCTCCGTCCGTTTCAAGGATTCCGCCATCCCGTTCCGTGAGGTCCTTATTATATAAGGTATAGTCGAAGCCATCGTCACAGGTCTGGATATGGAAATAGGCATCCGGCAATTCATAGGCCAGTTCCACATCCTGCACGGCTAAGGCCCCCTGCAACGGCTGGACAACATGATTCTGGATATACGGATTATCCCAGCCAGGAACCGTTTTATAGTCCTCCACAATGGTGTCAATGCCGTTCCTGCACTGCAAAATATCCAGCGCCCCCGGCAGCGGATCAGGATTCTTCTCCACGCCCAAGGCTTTCATGTAATGGCTGGGAAGTGCCTGATACTGTGACATTGCATCGTCGAGATTGCCGAACCGCTCAATTTTCAAAGGCGCGGCCTGCAAGTTTTCGACCACATAGAACTGCTTCACGAAAGGCTGCTCCTGTTCCAGTTTTTTCTGCGCTTCCAGTTTTTCCCGGAACATCGTCACAAAGCCATCCAGAATTGCCGGGTGGCTGTCAACCACCCAGTCTATGCGGAAGGTCATGCGGTCTGCATCGTGTTCCGGGGTGCTGACCTGCTCTGCCCATTCCTTATTGCCGGGAGAAAAGCGGCCATCGTAGCTTTTATGGTGCAGAGTATTTGCCAGAATGTAGCCCACGCGCTCCATACCGTACTGTCGCACCACCTGATCGACTGCATCATCGCCAAGGTACATCCCGTCATAATTGTCCGCAATTGCTTCATGGATTGCCTGCTTGCACTCTCTGTTCAGCCGATAGGATGTACGGTATAAATCCACCTCGTCATTTTCTTTGGCATAGCTGAACGGCTCATAGTAAACAGGCACATCCGAATAGTCCTGTGCGCTGTTGTCCGGCACGGCCACAGCCTTTTCAATGATTTCCGCTACCACATCTTCTTTTTTCGGCATATTCCATTTTTCAGAGAGATATTTCTGCACGGCCTCCTGAAAATCTTCATCGAAGCCGTTCCACAAATCCTCTGCCACCAGCTTGCCCTGCTCATCGACTGCAACACAGGCCGCCATATCGCCGTGTTCCTCATGCTCCAGCAGGAAGAACTTTTCGCCGCCAATTTCCGTTTCATCAATAGCGTACCATGTGCCGATATGCCCCTCGACTGTGATATGGTCGGAATCGCCGTGGATCAGTCCATTTCTTTTCTGCTGCTGTTCCTCCATAAACTCTCGCACGGTCAACTCTGCGCCCGTGAAGTTCAGCCCTTCCTCACCCAGTTCCAGCCGCCCCTCTGCGCCAAGGTCAAGTTCTTCAGCCATCAGAACAGATGCCGCATGGTTCACCACCACAGTTTTCTCCACCGTGACAGGCTGACCGGGGTCGTAGTCGGAGCCGCGCAGATCATAGCGATATAAGCCCTCCGGCACATCTTCATCCCGCAGTCGGCCATTGCTGAAAAGACCCGGCTTATCAAAGATTTCGATTGCCTGCAATTCTTCATTCAAAAGGTTCTCTTTCTGCAAATCCATACTCCTTTCCTTGTAAAATTCCGGCAGTTCAGCAAATCCGATACTGTCCACATAGTAGGCTTTGACCGTACTGCCATCATTGAGTACCACCACATCGCTGACCGACAACGAATGTCCCGTAAAGTCTGCTGGACGCTGAATATTGAACCGCTCATAAATGCCATCCAGCGTATCCTTTTCCGTAAGCGGTGCGGCATAGATCAGGTCATAATCTGCACGGGTAACCGTTATGCCTTTCTTCTCCACATAGTCCAGCCCCATGAAACGGTAGTCGTGTTCCGGGTCACGCTCTGTAATCTGATAAATACCGAACTGCTTTTCGTTGCCATACAGCAGCACATTTTCCTGTTCTGTCATGTTTTGCTCCTGTTGCAAGTCAGCTGTTGCAATCTGGAAGGTATCACTTCCGCGCTCGATTTCCTCTCGTGCCGTGACAAGAATCGGCCACGGACTGATGCGGACAAGATAAATCTGCTTACCCTCGTCATACAGCCGCAGAGCCTGTTCACGGTTTATCACTGTCAGCAGAAAATCCGGGCGCGCATACTCGTCCTCTGCATAATCTTCCCGTTGTTCCAGCAGAATCGCATCCCATGCGTCTGCCTTAATGCCGAAAATGCCATCGTGCAGCTCGATTTCCTCTTGACTTGCATAATCACCTGTCGTTCCATCACGGAACAGCGGATAGATTCTCTCACCCAGCCGATGCCATTCCCGTGCGCCCTCTTTCGTCAGCGGCAGTACATCATCGTACAGATAGCCATAATCGTGCATTTCCGAAAGACCAATCATCCCATCCGGGAGATTTTCGATTTTCTCCTGCGCATCGTACATCAGGCGGTTGGCTTCTTCTTTGTCATCCTCGGCCAGTGCAGCCGCAAGACCGTTCACCAGTTCTTCCGTTGCTGCCCGATCATCCAGCTTAAAGGCAAAATTCACGATGAGATTTCGCTGCTCATCATCAAAAATCGTTTTCTCTTGCTCCCTGTCTGCAATCAGTTTTTCCGCATACTGCATTGCGGTCATGCGCTCTGCGCTCCTTTCTGCCACTGCCGCTTCCAGCTTTTCCAGAAAGTCGGCAGCTGTCAATCGAATCGTATCCATCGAACCTTTCAGTTCCTTCATCTCCTTGCCGCTGGCCCAGCTTGCCACATACGGGAAAGAATAGTCGGACGTATCAATGCCCAGAACTGAGCAGACCGTAAATGTAATACTCTCCGCTTCGGTTTCCTTTGTAAGCCGGTCTTTTTCTTCCCCACGCTGTTTCATCAAATCGCTGTTATGCAGCATCGCATGAGCAACCTCGTGGATCATCGTCTTTATGGTCTGGCTCTCGCCCATGCCGACCTGAATGCAGATTTCTTTGTCTGCATCACTGTAATAGCCTTTGGCATCCCCTTCAATTTCATCAAACCGCATCGGCACAGGCGATACCTGCTCGATTGCCACTGTAAGCAGCGCATAGTCTTTGACACTGGCCGTCAGTTCGTTCACTTCCAACGACGGAATCGGTTCACCATCAGTCTGTGAAACATCGAAGACCATCGTTACGCGGAAACGCGGAATCACATACTCCACACGTTCCATTTCAGGCTCACCGTTTTCGTTCAGCACAGCCAGACCCGTATCCTTGTCGATTTTCTCGCGTTCTTCGACTTCCTTGATGGGAGCCGGAGCAATGATCTGGATGCCCTTTTCGCCTTTTTTAACGTAACGGTTAAACTTATTCTTCCATGCGTTAAACCCTGCCACCAGTGTGGCATCGGGCCGCTGCATAGCGATCAGCAGCGTATTATTGAAGCTGTAATTGTGGAATTTTGCCATCGTGCGCAGATACGTCGTGTACATTTCCGATGTAAAAATGTCCTTTACACCCTGCTCCAGCCGTTCTGTGATTTCTTTCATCTGCTGTTTGCGGTCAACTGCCATGCAAACCCTCCTTTTTCTTGACCCATCGTGTTTTCATCTGGCGCGGATATTGGTCAGCCTGTTTCGGTGCCTTCGCGCCGTTCCATTCCAAGCCTCCGGCTCTGCCCTCACAGGTGTAGCCGGCAGCTTTTAGGGATGCTCCATTCTCCGTGTCCAGAATGTAGGTAATAACTTTGTTGTAGCCCATGGCCCGTGCTGCGCGGTATGCCGCCGCATACAGGATGCTGCAGGCGTTTGGTGTTCCATCTGTACACAGACGGTTGACTTCCAGCGTGTAGCCATCGTCCAGCCGCCGTGCCACGGGTCTGCCGCAGATGGCAACCCCCACCAATGCGCCATTGTCCGATACGCCGATAGAAAATTTATGTCCTCGTGTCGGTTTATGGTGGCGGTGATGCCGCTGCACAAATGCGTTTGCCGTTTTCAAATTGATTGGTGTTAATGTCAGCAAATGCCCTCCTTCAAAAAAAATGCCCCGCCAGACAAAACTGACGGGGCGGCTCTCATTTACAGTTCCATATCGTGACTTTTCCGCTTCTGGGATTTCTGCGGTTCTGCGCTGCGCTCTGCCTGTTTTGCATGAAGCTGCGCCAGCACAGAGGGTTTCCGCACATTGTCCGCAGTGCGCTCTGTAACGCGGCCTGCATAGTTCACAGGCTGGCGCGGCCTGTCTGCAACTTCGGTTTCGGCTGCATCCTCGTCCACGCCCAGTGCATCCTCACTGCCCTTTTCATCCATGTTGAGCAGAGAGTTCAGCTCCGCAAGGCGCGCAGATTTTTCAGCCAATTCCGCTTCCTGTGCAAAAGGACGTTTGGCTTCTTCCCTTGCCTGCGCCAACTGCTGTTCCAAGGTTTCCAGTCTGCGTTCCACCTGCGGCAATGCTCTTTCGATGCCTGCCAGTGCATTGGTAACGCGCAGGATATTACCCAGCGGGTCTTTGCCGACTTCCATCGAATAGTTCCATGCGCCCTTGATGGATAAGCGGAACACCTTATCAAAGTTGTCAAACCGGGAATGCAGTTCAAACGCACCGTAGCTGCCGATCCTGCCCTCGGTGCCAGCCGCTTTCAAAGCCTTGCAAGCCTCGATGATGGCCGCACCCGCTTCCTTACGTTCGGTGTACACCTTACCGCTGATCTCCATAGCGAAGTGGTCTTTATCCTGCGCCAGAAGCGGTTTTGCCGCTTCCATATCGGTTTTCAGTGCTTCGATCTGACCCTGTGCCACAGCGATTTCTCGCGGATAGCGGCGCGCAATATCCGATTCCAAGCTATAAATCTGGCTGGTGTGATTGGCTTTCAGCAACTTCAGCTTGCTGACCTGAATATCCAAGTCCATCTTTTCCTTGATGTAGGGATTACCCGTTGCCAGTGCCTTGATTTCGGCATAGGACAGCGCGGTATCGTCCACATCGTCGCAGGCGCGGACAGGCGATTTAGAAGTCATGATCTGGCTTATAAACTTCTGTTTATTTTCCAGAATCTGCCACATATACGAATCAAACGTATTTTCTGTGACGTAACGATAGATTTTCACCTGCTTATTCCGGTTTCCCTGCCGGAGAATACGTCCTTCCTGCTGTTCTAGGTCAGACGGCTTCCACGGGCAATCCAGATGATGCAGGGCAATCAGCCGATCCTGAATATTGGTTCCTGCGCCAAGCTTCGGCGTAGACCCCATCAGGATACGCACCTGTCCGGCGCGCACCTTTGCAAAAAGCTCTGCCTTTTTGGTTTCCGTGTTATACTCGTGAATGAATGCCACCTCTTCACGGGGAACACCTCTCGCCACCAGTTTCTCCCGCACATCATCGTAGACGTTGAATGTGCCATCTGCTTTTGGTGTCGATAAATCGCAAAAAATCAACTGTGTTCCCCTATCCGGGGCAGATTCTTCCCAGACCTTGAACGCATTGTCCACACAGCGATTCACCTTACTCTCCGGCTCGTCCGGCAGCATATCATTGATAAGCCTCTGGTCGAGTGCCAGTTTTCGGCCATCGTTGGTGATCTTGAGCATATTATCGAATCTGGGATTCACATTACCGTTGCGTACAGCCTCGGCGCGGTTAGCAAAGGAACTCACCATTTCTTCCTGTGTTTCGCTGGGCTTCAACACTTCGTTGATGTACTCTGCTTGCGGCACAGGCAGGTTCAGCATATCCGCCGTCTGCACGTCTGCCGATTCCTTGAACAAGGAAATCAGTTCCGGCAGATTAAAAAACCTGGCAAAACGTGTTTTGGCACGGTAGCCCGTCCCTTCCGGTGAAAGCTCGATTGCTGTGACGGTTTCACCAAAGGATGCCGCCCAATCATCGAAGTGGCTCAGTCCCATCTTCTGCAGGGTGTCATACTGGAGATACCGCATAATGGTGTACAGCTCCACCATCGAGTTGCTGACCGGGGTTCCGGTTGCAAAGGTCACGCCCTTACCGCCTGTCAGTTCGTCCAGATACTGACACTTTGCAAACATATCGCTGGACTTCTGTGCATCCGTCTGGGCGATACCTGCGATATTTCGCATTTTTGTGTAGAGGAACATATTTTTATAGAAATGCGACTCGTCCACAAACAGACGGTCAACCCCCAGTTCCTCAAATGTAACTACATCATCCTTTCTCGTCTGGTCGTTCAGCTTTTGCAGCTTTGCTTCCAGCGTTTTCTTTGTTTTTTCCATCTGCTTGACCGTAAAACTGCGACTATCCTCACTCCGGGCATCGGCCAGAGCCAGTGTAATATCGTCGATCTGACGCTCCACAATGGCTTTCTGTCGTTCTGGAGAAAGCGGCACTCGTTCAAACTGCGAATGACCGATCACGATGGCATCGTAATCGCCGGTTGCGATTCGGGAGCAGAACTGTTTTCGATTACTGGGTTCAAAATCCTTTTTCGTTGCCACCAACACATTGGCATTGGGATAGAGTCGCAGGAAGTCTGCGCCCCACTGCTCTGTGAGATGGTTCGGCACCACATAGAGGTTTTTCTGCGATAAGCCCAGCCTGCGGCTCTCCATGCCGGCAGCAATCATCTGGAAGGTCTTGCCTGCGCCCACGCAATGGGCCAGCAGCGTATTGTTGCCGTACAGAATGTGCGCCACCGCATTTTTCTGGTGCGGCATCAGGGAGATTTCCGGTGTCATGCCTTCAAAACGAATATGACTGCCATCGTACTCACGAGGACGAATCGCATTGAAAATCTGATTGTAGGTCGCGCACAAATCCTCCCGGCGGTCTAAATCTTTGAAAATCCACTGTTTGAACGCTTCCCGAATGGATTCCTGCGCTTGCTGTGCAAGCATGGTTTCCTGTTTGTTCAGCACACGATGGTCGCCATCCGCATCGTGAATCGTATCGTAGATTTTGGTATCCCGGAGGTTCAGTGCATCTTCCAGCAGCTTATAGCCGTTGACTCGCATCGTTCCGTAGGTATTGGTAACAAGTGGATTGCCGCGATCCATCGACTTGCCCGAAATGTTCCATGCACCTGAAATTTCGGAATAGGTTGCCTTAATGTCAATCCCGGCATAGTAGTTCGGGGTCTTGAACACTTCTCTCATAAACTGCGTGATGTATTCCGGTTTTACCCAGTTTGCACCCAGCCGCACTTCGATTTCCGACGCATCCAAATCTTTGGGCTGTACCCGTTTGAGGTAGTCCACATTGATCTGGTACTCTGCATGGTTCGCCGCAAAGGTTTCTGCCGTGGCCAGTTTTTCACGAACGTTGCCGGACAGGTATTCATCCGACGTTTCCCACTGCTGTGTCACAGGATTTCGGAAAATCGCACCTGCCAGTTCATCCGTGATCTCCTGCTCCGGTTTGCCGCAGAGTTGCACCATAAACGGCACATCTACCTTTGCTTTCTCTCCAATGGAAAGTGCCAGTGCTTCACTGGGCGTGTCCACTGAGGTGACGGGTTCCGGCTTACGGATAGTACGTTTGGTAAAAATATCGGCAAGCCGTTTGAGATTCTTCTCCTCGTCCAGAATTTCCAGTGATGCCAGCAGACAATAGCTGCTGTCCTGTCGGAACGCCCGCTTGTTGGCGGTGCTGTTGATAAGACCATACTGCGCCTTAAATACGGTGTATTGCTGTTTCAGTTCATTCTGCAAAAGCTGTACTTCCGCATCCGAGCCATCATGCAGCTGACAATCCAACAGTTTCCGGGTGGTTTCCCGCAAAGCGATCATGCCCAGCACTCGCTCTGCAGTTACGGCAGGCAGTTCCACCTTGTTCATAAAGGAATTTTCGCGGTAGTAAATCTGCCCATCTACGTTCGTAAAGCTGAAATTCTTCACGCTGGGGTCTGCCGGGATAGGTTCTTCCTGCACATCCAGTTCATCGTCGAAGATTTCCGGCTCCGTGATGGTGGCATGGATGTTGCCGACCGCCTCTTTTAACTGCTTGGCAAGGTCTGCGCCTTCGATGGACTTGACCGTAGTTTCCTGCTTGCCGTACTGGGTGCTTTCCGTGGTGATCTCGCCCAGCACCATTTCGGGATGCTGCGCAAAATACTGGTTGATGGAGTACCCCTCCGGCGTTTCGCCAAGGTCTACCCAGTCTGCCCGCTCCACCGCTGCACGGTCACGCTTCTGCAGGAACAGAATGTCAGCAACCACGCTCGTGTTGGCATTGCGCTGGAACGCATTGTTCGGCAGACGAATCGCACCGACCAGATCAGCGCGGTTGGCAAGGTATTCACGGACAGAGGAATCCTTCTTATCCATCGTACCGCTGGACGTTACCACCGCTACCACGCCGCCCGGACGCACAAGGTCAAGGCTCTTGGCGATAAAATAATCGTGGATGAGGAAATTGTGGCGGTCATACCGCTTGTCCGGTACTTTGTAATTGCCGAAGGGTACGTTGCCCACAACACAGTCAAAAAAGCTGTCCGGGAACTGCATCGTTTCAAAGCCCTGCACCGCAATCTTATTTTTCTGGTACAACTGCTGTGCAATGCGGCCCGAAATGCTGTCCAGCTCCACACCATACATCCGAATCTTCTCCATGCTGTCCGGCACCAGACCCATGAAATTGCCGACACCACAGGATGGTTCCAGCACGTTGCCTTTGGACAATCCCATATTGTCCAGGGCTTCATACATCGCCTTGATGACCGTAGGAGAAGTGTAAAACGCATTCAGGGTACTGGCACGGGCTTCCTTATACTCATCTACCGTGAGCAGGTACTGCAGTTCGGCATACTCTTTCGACCATTCCGCGTTGTTTTCATCGAACGCCTGCGGAATGCCGCCCCAGCCCACATACCGGGAAAGTATCTCCTGCTCTTCTGCGGTAGCCTGCCGCTGCTCTGCATCCAGTGTCTGCAGCACCCGAATGGCTTCCACATTGGCTTTATACTTTGTTTTCGGCCCTCCTGCGCCGAGATCATCGTCCGTAATACGGAAGTTCATAGGTTCCTGTTTGGGCTGTACAGGCTGTTCTGTTTCTGCTTCACTGTCCAGTGGAAGGTTGTGCTGCCGCCTTGCATGGTTGACCTCTTCCGGGGTCATAGGCTGCTGGGTCAGCGGTTCAAGGGCTTCCTCTGCTGCTGCACGGCTGATGGCATCCGTTCGGTTCTGCACATCTGCGATCAGCTGCATCTGTTCTGGCGGGAAGTCAGGATTCAGCAGTTCTTCCAACTCGCCGCCTGCTTCTGCCACCGAATAGATCACATCCATCTGCTCCGGGGAGAAATCCTCGTAGGCCACACCCGCATTGTGCAGAGCCGTAAAGACCGTGATTTCCACCGCTTCTTCCATCGGTACATCTGCCTGTTCGTACAGATGCCGAATGTACTCCAGCGGTTCCATTCGGAAAATCGGATACCGAGCTTCTTTTGCAAGGGTCATGTCCTGCAAACTTACCGTTCCCTGTTCAAAGTTGACCGAATCCACACGGAACTCTCTATCGTCCAGTTCAACGATGGTATTGACTGGCAGATATTCCTCTCTGCGGAAATACTTTGTCTGCGCATGGGTTCCATCTTCCTGCTGGCCGGACAGATAGATACTCTCCCCCTGTTTCCAGAGCTTCATTGCCTGCGAAACCCACTGTTCACGCGGAAAACCAGATACCTCAACCTTGCCGAGTGCGGTTTCCTTTTCCAACAGCTTGCTGCCAAGAAGTTCTGAAACGCGCTTTGCATCTTCGCCGTAAAACTCAAAGTTTCCGTACTGCTCATAGCCGACCAGAGCATCCGGGTAACGCTCTTTCAGCGCGTTATACTCGTTGGCGGCATCCAGCGGCAGGGGCTGCAGCGTCTGCTCCGAAGGCTTTTCTTCTGCAAAAGGCGCATCTTTTCGGGGTTTCTCAACCGCTGCGGCGGTTGACTGCTCTTTCGATTGCGGCTCCTGCTCCATGAAGTCAAACATGGACATCTGCCCCTGTTCAGGAACCGCAATCTCAACAGCCTTCTTCTTTTCCGGGAAAATCGTGTACGTTCCCTCGACATACTGGTGCAGGATAGAGAGGAATTCTGCCTTGCGCTCATATTCTTCGGAATCCAGCGGCATGGACAGCAGTGCATTGTCCATCTGCTCCAGAAGTTCCGCTGCTTGTTCAGGGTCTGCCAGCTTTTCGACGAGAGCCTTTCGGCCTTCTTCATGGTAAAGGTCTTGCGGATAAGGCCGCTCCACGTTGTTCGGCAGGTGGTGATAGAAACCCATCACCCGCATTGCCATCCGCTCGCGCTCATAAGCAGGCATCCGGGAGTAGTCTGCCGGCTTCAAATACTCACTGTCACGGATAAGCTGGTCGATCCGGCCTGCGGCCTGATTCCAGTTCAAATGAACGCTGGCATACGGGTTTCCGTATGAGCCACGCTCCAAAGCAATACCCCTGCCATCGTGATCTTTGTGAGAATCGTCTGCCCCGCAGAGTGCATGGCTGCTGCCGCCGATCCCGTAATGCTCTTTCAGGAAGTCAGCCCGTTCTTTTTTGTCCTCATGATTCAGGAAGAACGAATAGATTGCCAGCCGACTGTCCGAATAATTGCTTCCCCGCGTGAAATATCCATTGATTTCATCTTCCGTGATAAATCGTTTGTACTCATTCCAGTGAAAGCCATCCCGCGCCGAGTAGTTTTGATAGGGTTTTGCAAACTGCTGGAACAGAGCTGCCACTTTATCCGGCTTATAAAAGTGCATCCGCATCAGGTCTTTATCTTCGGCGTAGGCTTCTCCCAGCGCAGATAATCTGTCATTAAGGTCCGTCAGAAAATCCGCATCGTCCAGCAAGCCTGCCAGTCTGTCTGTCAGTTCCGGGAAACCGCCCCTGAAGATTTCTGTATCCTGAAACACTGCTTCGGCAACGCCATCGGCCAAATCACGTTCCATATAAGCCAACGTCTGCGCGTGTTCCTGCAAAGCGTTCTGCCGTGCAGCATCCAGAACCGCCTGCGGCGCATACTCGCCCTGCCGGAGCAGTTCATGGATACGGTTGCTGACATCCTCCCACGAAAGAAACGCATTGACAATCGTGCCGTCCTTAGCCGTATCACCTGCTGCAATGCGCAGTCCCAAATCATCGAACCAGACGGCATACTTCGCACCGCCAATTTCAAAGCCTTTGCCGCCCGTACCATATTCGTTTTTCACGAACTCCGTGTATTCTTCCGGGGTTTTCTCGACCATGAAATTGTAGATCAGGCGCAGCTGGCCCTTGCTGCGGTTGCTGCCCGTGCGCAGGATTTCATCGACCACTTCGGGATCAAGTGCAATTTCATCCGCATACCGCGCCTGGATCGGTGCTTCAATGGCGCGGATCTGCTGTTCCACGGTCGGCAGATCAGGAAAAGAAAAAGCAGAGGCAATTTCTTCCTCTGCTTCGCTCAAATCCTGTTCCGTTGTCGGTTCAGTTAATTGTACACCAATTCCTTCAATACGATCTCTTCTGCCATCGCCGTCAGGCTGTTCTGATGTGCTGCCCATGCCAGCGGGTCCTTCTCCTTGCTCGGTGCCGGGAACTTCTCGTTCAGGCTGTCCAGCAGGGTTTCCACCCGGCTCTCCGCTGCTTCCTCGATCTGCGCCAGATGCTGGTTCAGTCTGCCGCTCATCAGCATACTCTGATACCAGTTCTTGCGGTTCTCTTTCAGGTACGTCCTGCGCAGCATCCCGTACTTCCCGATGGTCTGCGGCTCGTCCTGCACGGCCAGATTCGGGAACAGATAATCTCCCTTGCGGTAATACGTCAACTCCATTTTCTTGTCCTCCTTTGGTCGTGGTATCTTCGGTTTCACGCTTTAATGTGCTAAAGTCCGTATTGGTATTATACAAGCTGTCAACGGATTTTTCAAGCTGCTGCGTCATTTCTTTTTGATGAATTTTCCGCATCTCACGGCCAATGTCAAAAAGAACCGCTTCGCACTGTTCGGAAACGGCATTGCCGAGAAACGACAGCACAGGCAGCTTGTTGAAATCCACAATACGGATAAAGTCATCATCGTCCAGTACATCCATAGGCTCCTGCCCACAACGGCGGGAAAGCGTATAGAAGATACTGTTGGTCATCAATTCCCGGAAGCGGACTCGGATGTTATCTTCGTCCAGTTCTTCCAGAAAAGTATCTGCCACCTCATAGGCCAGACCATCCATCGCTTCATCCAGATTGTCGGCGGTCAGCTGCTGTGCCAGCTCCATCAGGGCAGTATTCATGCTGTCTGTCTGGGATAAACCATAGGTATCTGCCAGATGGTCTAAGATAGCCTGCTCATGCTCGTGGCTGTCCAGATTCCATAAGAGCGGCGTTTTTCCGCCGCGCACCAGATGGGTGTCAGCAATATCGAACACATACCGCAGTCTGGTACGCGGTCCGGTATCATCCAGAAGCGCGATGCCTTTTGCACCACGGTTGACCCATCGACTCATTTTCTGATTCCAGAGTTCCAGTTCTGCGCAGGCGGTTGCATCGGGCCGCTGGGCATGAATCAGAAGCGCATCGGTGAACGAATAGCGGTACAGCCGCGCCGCCACATCCAAATAGCTCATCCAGTCCTGTGGCGAGTTACTGACATACCGGGCGTTCTGCTGCACCAATTCTCGAATATCGTTAATCTGTGGCAAGGGTCAAACCTCCTTTACGTTTTCGTTTTCATCGGTGTTTTTGGAAATTCTAGGCTGTACTGTGCGCGGCCATCTTCGACGCACATCACAAGGTCAGCGGCGAATGTCTTATCTTTTTTCGCGGAATAAAAGTCTTTTACGTGGGTGCGGCCTTTTTTCAAAAGGTCTGTGGCCATCTTCTTGTCCAGCGTCTTTCTCATGTTGGACAAGTATCTGCTTTCTTTCCAGAGGGCAAATTTGCAGCTACGGTCTGCACAACAAAAGCTAAGTTTGCTCTCATGTACAGGATTGCCGCAGACCGGGCAGTTTCCCACGCTTACCTTATTATGATGGGGAGCCGCCGCGACGGTAGGAATCTGCCGGAGGTCAGCCAGCATCTTGTCGATCAGTCTGTGGATGCCCTGCATAAAATCATGTGGCTTGATCTCGCCGCGCTCCATCCGCAGCAGGTCATTTTCCCACTCGGCTGTCATGCTGGCAGATTTCAGGTAGTCCGGGATATTGCGGATCGCTGCCACACCGTCCTCCGTAGGAATCATCTGCTTGCCCTTGCGCTGCACATAGCCGGAGGATACCAGCTTTTCCAGAATCGCAGCGCGCGTTGCAGGGGTTCCCAGACCTTTCTTCTCAGTGTCCTTTTCAAATTCCTTGTTGCCTGCTGTTTCCATGGCAGACAGCAGGGTATCTTCTGATACGTTTTGTCAAGGGTGTTTAAGAACTTTTTTCGCTGTCA
>OLRF01000197.1_pt1 | contig 91837 bp, 98 predicted proteins | sample 1672061 | NCBI WGS metagenome assembly OLRF01 (sample SAMEA3136641, study PRJEB25190) | human gut metagenome | reverse complement strand
GTAGAGCCGATAAAATAAGGCTTTGCGGACATTTAAGAAGATATAAAAAGATAGTTAAAAAGATATATATAATTTTATATAATAACACAATCTTTTATGACCGAATACATACGAACTAAGGAGACACAGATATGGCAGGATCAACTTTTGGAACTTTATTCAGGATCACAACCTGGGGTGAATCCCATGGACCGGCTCTCGGAGTCGTCGTAGACGGATGTCCCGCCGGGATTCCTCTCACCACTGATTATATACAGGCATTTCTTGACCGCAGAAAACCTGGTCAAAGTAAATTCACTACTGCCCGCAGAGAATCGGATACAGTCGAGATTCTTTCCGGCGTTTTTGAAGGGTATACGACCGGAACACCTATTTCTCTCGTAGTCCGTAATAACGATCAGCGTTCTCATGATTACAGCAACATCAAAGACTGCTATCGTCCGGGGCATGCCGATTATACATTTGATAAAAAATACGGATTACGTGACTATCGCGGCGGCGGACGTACTTCCGGAAGAGAAACTATTGGACGCGTTTCCGGCGGAGCTGTCGCTTCCCGCATTCTTGAATGTCTTGGAATAAAACTTACTACCTATACCAAAGCAATCGGTCCTGTATCCATTCCTTCCGATGCCTATGATTATTCTGTAATTAATGAAAACCGCCTTTATATGCCAAATTCGGAATACGCACAGCAGGCAGCTGCCTATTTGGAACAATGTATTTCTGATCAGGATTCGTCCGGCGGTCTGATTGAATGTATTATTGAAGGTATGCCCGCAGGTGTCGGGGAGCCCGTTTTTGACAAACTGGATGCTTCCCTCGCCAAAGCCGTTATGTCAATCGGGGCTGTCAAAGGTGTAGAAATCGGTGATGGATTCTCTGTTACATCTTCCAAAGGAAGTATCAACAATGATTCTTTCATCTCCGAAAACGGACAAGTTTTGAAGCAGACCAACCATAGTGGGGGGATTCTCGGCGGTATCAGCGATGGAAGTTCCATTATATTACGCGCAGCCATCAAACCGACACCATCTATTTCCCAACCACAAAAAACAGTAAACACTGCCGGAGAAAACATCGAAATTGCTATTTCTGGACGACATGATCCGGTTATCGTTCCACGTGCGGTTGTTGTAGTGGAATCCATGGCTGCAATTACACTTACAGATCTCCTGATGCAGAATATGACTTCGCGTATTGAATATCTCAAAAATATTTATCTTTAATAGGTGACTGCTTCTTCCGAACGCATGTTGATACATAGAACTTGTCACCGGCAACTTCTCTTGCATACTTTGTTATACCAAAAAATGCAAAAGAAGCTGACGATGACAGGTTCTTTTGCATTTATACTTTATACATTATACATGGAAACATCCGCCACCGATAAACTCCCTTAAAAGTGAATTTGCCGGCACATTCTCGCTTCCGATCCCTACAAAATAATCCAGGAACTTTAACAAGCGTTTCGCTTCCAGATATTCCGGACACTCTCTTTCAATTCCAAAAAGCTGTGCTTCTACATATGGTTTCAATACTGCCAGTTCATAAATCAATGCAGAATTGAACATCACATCCGCTTCCTCCTGATATGGGAATATATTACACTCCTCACCTTTTCGTACAGACGGCCACATACGGATAGTTTCTTTTGCAGAAGTTCCTCTCGTTCTCGCATCTCGGACAATTCTGCGGATCAGACGCCCATCTGTTGTCGGAATCCGATTATGTTCATCAATATTCAGCTGCGTGAGTGCACTGATATATATTTTAAACTTGTTCTCATCCGGAAGATTTCTGGTTAATTCCGGATTCAGGCAATGAATTCCTTCTATTACAAGCACTTCATTTTCCTTTAACTTTTTCGGTCTGCCCTTATATTCTTTGTGTCCCGTGACAAAATTAAATTCTGGTATTACCACTTCTTTTCCATCAAGAAGTTCCTGAAGCTGACGATTAAACAGTTCTACATCTACCGCTCCCAGCCCCTCAAAGTCATAATTGCCATTCTCATCTTTCGGAGTCTCTTCACGTTCTTTAAAATAATTGTCCACTGCAATTGGATACGGGCACAGTCCATTCGCCCTGAGCTGTACAGACAAACGATGAGAAAACGTTGTCTTACTGGAGGAAGACGGCCCCGCGATCAGTACAAACCGAACATCCGAACGTACTCTGACCTGTTCCGTAATCTGCGCTATTTTTTCTTCCTGAAGCGCTTCCTGTACCAGTACCAGTTCATTCACATCACTTCTGGTAATTTTATCGTTCAAATCACCTACCGTTTCTATTCCCTGAGCATCTCCCCATTTCGTTGATTCCTGTAACACATGAAACAGCTGGTTCTGTGGTTCAAACGGAGGTACTTTTTCCGGCTCACCCTGGGTCGGCATCTGAATTACAAACCCTTCATCATACAAATATAATTTGAAATATTTTAAATATCCGGCACTCGGAACCATATATCCATAATAATAATCTTCAAATTCATTCATACTGTAAATATTCACACGTGATACCCTTCGATAATGAAACAATCGTTCTTTGTCATGCATCCCATGCTCTCCAAACATTGCAATCGCATCGTCTGTATGCACACTTTTTTTCTGAATCGGCAGATTCTTTTCTACCATTGTCCTCATCCGTCTCTCTACCTTATCCAGAAACTCTTGTGTGAGTTCTATATTGCCTTCTATCGTACAATAATACCCTTTACTTACAGAATAATGAATACGGACTTTATCGATATTCTTATGTTCTGCCACATCATATACCGCTTTTACAAGCATCAGGCTCATACTTCTGCGATACGCTTTATATCCAAGCGAATCTGCAGTCGTCACAAACTCAAGTTTACAGTCTTTTTTTAATGTTTTAAATAATTCCTGTAACCTTCCATCAACAAATACTAATACTATATCGTGCTCATATTCATGCTGATATTCTTTTGCAATATCCAGATATGTTGTTCCTTCCCGAAACTTTCTGTCACAGTCCCCTACCTGAACTGTATAAAAAACTTCATTCATACCTGCACCTCATTTCTTCTCTCCGGGTTATGTATGGAATCAGACGATCAGGAACGGATGACTGATCGGTGCCGCAACAATCTCAACCTCACTGAGATGTTTTTCAAGATACTGTCTCATATCTTCAATAAAGATATGTTCAATCCCATAATGTCCGCCATCGATGATTGCCAGTCCCTGGGCTACCGCATCAATTCCTTCATGATGTCCGATATCTCCTGTGATCAGAACATCCGCATTCTTATCCAGTGCCGCCTGAATCACACTTTTACCGGAACCCGGACAGATTGCTATTCTTTTTACTTTTTCTTCCAGATTACCGAATACCTTTACTGCCCCCAGATGAAATGCAGACTTCACATCTTCACAGCATTCTCTGAGAGTCATCGGTGTCTCAAGATCAGATACTCTTCCGATCCCTTCGGGTTCATCTTCTTTCCCTATATCCCCTTCTGCAGTTACTTCCAGAATTTCTGCATTCTTCATATTCATCTTATCCCCGGAAAGGTCTGCCATTCCCAGTACATCATAATTCGTATGCATAGCATAATAAGAAATATCGTTCTGTATCAGTTTTAAGATACGTTCTCCGACAAAATCCAGATTATGAATTCTCTTAATCGGTGAAAATATCATCGGATGATGTGTAATCAACATATCTGCTCCTGTCCTGACAGCTTCATCTATTACTTCATCTGTGGCATCTAATGCAATATAAATCCTTTTTACTTCCTTATCATCTCTTCCCACCAGAAGTCCTACATTGTCCCACGACAGCGCATAATTAAGCGGATATTCTTTCTCAATCTCATACATTACATCTTTACACAACATCTTACATACTCCCTTTCTTCTACTCGTAATACTTTAAAGCCTCTTGTGTCAGTATGATTTCCTGTTTCAGTTCTTCCATTCTCTCGGCAGCACTTGCACTGTTCTGATGTTTAAAAAGTTGTTGAAATACACTCTCTTTAATCTGCATCTCTCTGTCCAGATATTTTTTCAGGACAGGATGCTGTTCCAAAAGCAGACGTTTGCCATATGTATATTCACATATTGTATATTCTTCTTTTTTCCCGTGTATGACTTTCATCATTGGATAAAATTTTCCATCTTCCTCAACCATATTTTCCTCGGTAATCTGAAGATTATGTTCATTTAAAAATCTTCTCACCTTACCAATCTCAGATTGCGGCTGCAGGATCATTGTATCCAAACTTTCTACTACCGGATATCCTTCTGTCAGAATTTTAATCACCAGTCCTCCACCCATGCCTGCAGCGATCATTGTATCCACTTCTCCCGGAAGCACTTTTTCAAGTCCGTCCGAAAGTCTTGTCTCTATTTTCCCTTTCAGTCCATGTCCGACCACATGCATTCTGGCTCTCTCCAACGGGCCTCTGTTAATATCGAGTGCGATCACCTTTCCGGCTATATTGTGTTCTATAAGATAAATAGGAATATAACCATGATCTGTACCGACATCTGCAACAGAAGCGCCCTCTGTCACCAGATCTGCAACTGCCTGCAGTCTCTTTGATAGTTCCATAGGCGCCTCTTTTCTTAATCTAAATAATCTCTTAATTTTCTGCTGCGGCTCGGATGACGGAGCTTTCTGAGCGCTTTCGCCTCAATCTGACGGATACGTTCACGGGTAACGTCAAATTCTTTTCCAACTTCTTCCAATGTGCGTGCACGTCCATCGTTCATACCGAATCTTAATCGCAATACCTTCTGTTCTCTTTCTGTCAGAGTATCCAGAACCTCGTCAAGCTGTTCTTTCAGAAGTGTCTGGGCTGCCGCTTCTGCCGGTACCGGTACATTATCATCCTGAATAAAATCTCCAAGATGACTGTCCTCTTCTTCACCGATCGGTGTTTCCAGAGAAACAGGTTCCTGAGAAATCTTAAGGATTTCTCTTACTCTTTCTACCGGCATATCAAGTTCAGCTGCAATCTCTTCCGGCGCAGGTTCACGCCCAAGTTCCTGCAGTAACTGTCTGGATACGCGGATCAGTTTATTAATTGTCTCAACCATATGAACCGGAATACGGATTGTCCTTGCCTGATCTGCAATTGCTCTTGTAATAGCCTGTCTGATCCACCACGTAGCATAAGTACTGAATTTAAATCCTTTATGATAATCAAACTTTTCTACTGCCTTAATCAGTCCCAGATTTCCCTCCTGAATCAGGTCAAGGAACAGCATGCCACGACCAACATATCGTTTTGCAATACTTACTACCAGACGCAAGTTTGCTTCTGCCAGTCTCTTCTTTGCCTCCTCGTCCCCATCTGCCATTCTTTTGGCCAGTTCAACTTCTTCTTCTGCCGACAAAAGCGGCACCTTTCCAATTTCCTTCAGATACATACGTACCGGATCTTCAATACTGATTCCATCTGGTACCGATAGATCAATCTTCTCTACATCAATATCATCTTCGTCTGACATTACGATTTCATCCGGAATATCATCATCGTCATTACTGATTCTGAGCACATCAACGTTGTTTGCTTCCAGGTAATCAAATACCTTCTCCATCTGATCTGAATCCAGTTCCATATCAGAGAAGAAATCATTAATTTCCTGAATCTCCAGGATTCCCTTTTTCTTTTTTCCAAGTGATACAAGTTCTCTTAATTTTTCCTGGAATTTTACAATATTTTCGTCCATGTAATGTCCATCCTCTCATTGCTTGTTTATATTTTATCCTTAATTAATGGAAATATGCAGTGTCCGAAGATCCTGCATCTTTCTTTTTTCATTCATCAGGCGCTGCAATCCCTGAATATCTGTAGGATCCAGATTCTTTGTTGCTTCTTCAATGCTGTGTTCCTTGACTCTCAGAATTGTCTCCTGCAGTGCCTTTTCCTGCTCCTTCACCGTTGTCAGTTCTTTGATCTTCGTGTGGAACAGTCCTGCCACTTCCCGATGTTCCTCTTCATCTGTAAAATGATTCATAATCTGCGCCGGATTGGCTTCATGTTTTTCATACTGTTCATATAAAAGTTCTGCCACTTTTCTGAAAAGTCCTTCCGAAAAATCTTCCGGTGTAATATACTTTTCAATCTGGTGAAAAATCTCTTCACTTTCAATCAGCCATGTAAGCAGCACCTTCTGGGATACTAAAATTCCGTCTTCTTTTTTATTCTTCCTGTTATTTTGTATCTCCCTCGGTCTTTCTGCAGGCTTTGCAAGTCCTGTCTGTACCGCCATCTTACCGACCAGTTTTCGAAGCTCTTCAAATCCGACATGATAGGCCTTTGCCACTGCTTCTATGTAATTATTACGTTCAATTTCTTCTTCAAACTGTGTAAGCCTTCTTGCCGTCTCCTTCATGAACTCCGTCTTTCCTTCCGGTGAATTCATATCATAGTCTTTCTCCAGTACTTCCAGACTGTACATGAATACATTTCTCGCACTTGCGATTCGCTCTTCAAATGCTTCTGCACCCAGATTCTTAATAAATTCATCCGGGTCCTTATACGGTTCCATTCTTATGATCTTTGCTGTGATTCCGGCATCTCTCAGGATTGGCATCGCTCTTAATGCCGCCCTTGTACCGGCCCCGTCACTGTCATAAGTCAGATACACTTCCTGTACATACCTGTGAATCAGTGCAGCATGTCCCGGTGTCAGTGCTGTACCCAGTGATGCAACCGCATTGGTAAATCCTGCCTGATGCAATGATATCACGTCCATATAGCCCTCACACAAAAGGAAATATGGCTTTTTGGTACGCCTTGCCCGGTTCAGGCCATACAGATTCCGGCTTTTATCAAAGATCATTGTCTCCGGGGAGTTCAGGTATTTTGGCTTTGCATCGCCCATAACACGGCCGCCGAATCCGATCACCCGGCTGTTGACATCCATGATCGGAAACATCACACGATTCCAGAACTTGTCATACACCCCGTTCTTTTCATCAATGCTGATCAATCCCGCCTTGGCAATCATATCATCTTTATACCCTTTGGACTTCAGATACCGATACAGGTCATCGCTGTACTTATTCGAATAACCCAGACCGAACGCCTTAATGGTCTCATCACTAAGCTTACGCTTTTTAAAATATTCCAATCCGACCGCACCCCGGCTGCTCTTAAGCTGTATATAATAATACTGTGCTGCAGCTTTGTTGATCTCCAGAAGTATCGCTCTGGTATCCGCACGTTCTTTTGCTTCTCTGGAATACTCTTCCTCCGGAAGTTCCACTCCTGCCCGGTCTGCCAGATATTTCAACGCTTCAACAAATGTATAATTCTCATACTCCATCAGAAATGTAAATACATTTCCTCCTGCCCCGCATCCAAAGCAATAATACATCTGCTTCTGTCTGCTGACAGAAAAAGAAGGAGACTTTTCATTATGAAACGGGCACAGGCCAAAATATGAACTTCCTTTTTTCTGCAGTTTTACATAAGTAGATATCACATCTACGATATCATTTCTTGATCTTACTTCTTCAATAATCTCATCAGAATAATACATTTTGAATCTCCTCATTATTATTATTCGACAAAACTTTTTGCTTTCCTTTAATTTTTTTCTTTTTTTATTGACTTTTTCGTGTATAATGATATATTGGGGTATTATGGATATAGAAACAAAAAAGAACTTCCATATAAATGAAAGTCCTTTTCTAATGATGAATGCGGAAGATGGGACTTGAACCATCTACAACTTCGAAAATCATCGATAAATGGAGGCGTTCTGCACACACGATTCGAAGGGTAACCGTTCAGGTAACCAAATCTCGCATCATCTCTACCTTTTTTTAAAGTAAAAGCTTTCGTTCGAAATCTTTGTTCATTTTACCATAACTATTCAAAAAAATCAAACGTTATTTGAAAAATCAGGGCATCTCAGCCTACTATGTTCCCAAAAAGGTAACCGCAAACCGGTAACCAAAAGCCCAACTCAGCCCGCAATTCAAGGGTTGTCGGGGTTTGCCGGTTGCCATAGAATGCAAGTCATTGAAAACCAAAAAAGAGCCCCTGGCGTCTTGAAAACCTGGGGCTCTAAGGACGGTGGCGTAAAAGCCACACAGGACAGTGACGCTTTACGATTGGAAGCCGTGAACGTCACCGATAACACGATTGGAATGTTATCCGAAAAACCGCTCGATGGCAAACGGATTTACTGATTCGCCACTGTCCTGACAACAACAAGAGAAAGGATGGTGGCTTTTTCATGCCAACAGTTAACGTACAGAACCGCAAGCACCCCCTTGTCGTGCCGTTCGACTTCGACGGTGAGGGGCAACTTGCAATTCACAGGGACTTCTGGCGCCTGCCGATCAGCATCAGCGCCAAAAGCTTCTACCTTATCATGCTCGGCCAGGAGAACAAGGGCAAAACGTATTCCGTTGAGGAAACCTGCAAGCTGAGCCGCGACCTCACTCCGCAGACCGTTCACGACTGCATGGCGGAGCTTCGTTCGGTCGGCCTCGATCCCCATAACGTCAGGGGGTGGGAGCATGTCTAACCAGCAAGTAAATCAAAGCGTGCCGAAGCACGATGATGGGTTGCAAGCTGATCAGTTCGATGAGAACATCCTGGTGTTCGACAACATCTTCTCACGTGGATACGGGTTCTCACCGCAGGTGCTCACGCGCTTGCCGCAGCTGTCCATCGAGGCAAAGGGGCTCTACTCGTACTTCTCCTCGTTCGCCGGCCAGGGCGGCGTTGCCTTCCCATCGACCCAGACGATCCTGAAGGAAACGAACATCAGCAAGAACCGCTTCTACAAGTACCGTGACGAGCTTGAGGCATGGGGGTTCATCACCGTTGAGGTGAGAAACACACGTCATGGCAGGCAGACGGTCTACCATCTGCCTGTTGAGCCGAAGCCAAGCGACAAGGTGCATAAGCTGATCGATGCCGCTACGCAAGCGCGCATGCACAAGGTCAACAACCTGCCGAACGCTGCTGTGGATAACTCTCCCGCCCTTGGTTCTTGTGGAAAACCGGTGCTTGACGGTTATCCACAAACCCCAGGTCAGGAGCCACGTCCTCAAAATGAGGATTTGGCTCACCCATGTCCTCAAAATCAAGACGACCCTCGTCCTCAAAATGAGGACATGCTTAATATTGTTAAAAGTAACAAGGGAAAAGTATCAATAGATCTATCCGAGACCGCTCATGCCACCGTTGTGGATAACTCGGGTTCTGTCGGCTCACGCACAGCTGATGATCCGGGTTGCGATACCTATGAGGACGCTCGCTTGCGCTCACTGAGCGGTGCCGAGGCACCGATTGATACGCTCGCAAGCTCGCTGAAGAACTTTTCATTGAGCTTAAAAGAATCTAAGGCTTTCGATGAGCTTTGCCGTATGTCCATCAAGGATGCCAACCCGAAAAGGGAGGCGCAGGCGCAGCAGCTCTTCGCGAAAAGGCTTCGCGAGGGCTACCTGCCGACGCAAGTACTCGCCGCATACGACCGGTACTCGCAGGAGTACAAGGAAACCAACAGCACCCCTCGCTTCGCCATGCAACTCGACGACTGGCTGCGCAAGGAGTCGGGATTCAAGTTCTATGCCGGCAAGCCGCGTGCGAAGGCATCCAGCGGCGATGCTGCCGAGCGCGACAAACAGGCAAAGAGGCAACGGCTCTTGGAAAGCGATCCGGAGTTCAAGTCTCTTTGCAACCGCACAACATCCCTCTTCTCCGACTGGCAGGTGGCTCAGGTTGGGGGACTGTCCACTGCAAGCGGGTACCACGAGCGCTGGGAAGCGGCGAAGAAGGCTGAGGAGGACTATCTTGTCGCAAACGGTGAATAACCGAAAAAGTGGAAAGGTTTACCAGAGTTGCTGGTAGAATCTAGGAAACGTGAAAGGAGTGATTCTCTATGGCTGATGATGATAGGCAAGCAGCTTTAAACGCAATCGACCTAAAGGGCAACATCGTGCTGAAAGAGTTCGGGGACACAGCGCTTCTCTTCCGCCCTCAGAACAACTACGAGCCATTCGTTGTGGCTTACGGCTACGACAAGGCTGCTGGCGAGTGGTCGCACGGGTCGTATCACACCGACCTTGGGCATGCGTTCGAGGAAGCCAACCCCGAGATCATCGAGGATGCCTGCGTGCGGTGGCAGCGCGGCGACATCGCCACAGCCTTGGGCAACGAGGAGTATCCGGCAACCGATGCCAACGTCTCCTGGATACTGAACCGCAGCACAATGGGTGATTTCCATGAGGAGATGACCGCCAAAGGCAACGAACGCCTTGGCGAAATCGTGCACGAGCAGGAGCGCTATCTCGACAAGGCAAGCGGCAAGAACCTGGCTGCATCCGAGGGGCGCGATGCGTACCTGCGGCCTGGCGTGCTTGAGGCCGACAACGGGCAGATCGGGCTGTCGGATATGGTCGATGAGCTTCGCGAAAGCGCCCGAGGCTCATCGCGCGATGCGGTTTCGAGGGACATCTCGCATGGCGGGGAAGCTATCTAGCCGGACACACATTTAATAGGAAGGGAGGCATGCCATGTCAAGGGAAAACGATCGGGTGGCAGTTTGGGCAAAGGAGCTGCGCGATGCAGCCCGTGCTCAGGAAGCATCCCGCGATCCGTTCGGATCGCATGATGGGATGGACATCGATCCTCATACGGCTGTTGTGGAAACATGCGGCTACGGGTTCCGCAACGAAGTGGCTGAAAACGTCCGCGAGGCGTTCTTGGAGGATCTTGAGGATGATCGCCAGATCAACCAGATCAGGCAGGATGAAAGCCAAGGAATCGCACGTTAAGTGTGCGTTTCCTTGCAAATTCCCCGTTCTGAGCGTAGTTGTTGGGGAACAGGTGCTAGCATGCCTTGATGTGCATCATCATGCGCAAGAGTTATGCATGTTACACAAACACGTTCAGCATTATTGAAAGGCGGCCTTGAGTTGGCAGAAATAGCTCGGATAAGCATCAGCTGCGACAAAGAGCTCAAGGAAAGCGCTGAGGAGATATTCAAGATCCTCGGGCTTTCCACCAACGCCGCCGTGAAGCTCTTCCTGCAAGCGGTCGTACGCGAGCAGGGGATACCGTTCAGGATGGACGTGCGCGATATGCGCGGCACTTCGCCTGAACCTAACGAAAGGATGATGCAACATGGCTGATTTCGGCGATGAGATGGGCGATGCCATCTGGCGATCCCTCAAGACACCGTTCGACGAGTGGTTCCGTTGCCAGATCCGCAGACTTGTAAGCGGAGATTCTAACCTCGAGCCAAATTTCAACAAGAACGGCGAGGCCGAGTCGTACACACTCACTTTCGATTCCCTTAAAGACCGTGCCATTGCAATGGATGTGATGAAAAAGGCGGGAATTGACTTCGAGAAGGACATGCCGAAGGTAACCGTTCAGCACTCTCTGAAGATAAAGCCCGAGGATGTCGAGAAGTATCAGAAGGCCATGGAGGAGTACCTGACCAAAATCGAAACCGGAAAGTACTCTCCCACCCACGATGAGACCCTTGCCAACATCCGCAACGAGCCGGCTGTCAAGGAATACGTTGAGTTTGCCAAGAGCATGGAGCTTGCCATTCCCGGTGAGAACCCGACTTTCGGCGACATCAACAAAGAGGTAAGCGCGAACCAGCGCAAAATCGAGAAGATTCTTAACATGCGCGAGCATGGTGCAACTGCCGTTGAGCGCGAAGCTGCCGACAGGGCACTTGACCGTGTTCTCAGCAAGGAGGGCCTTACCCGCCAGCAGGTCGGGTTGGAAGAGCCGTTCAATCCCCAGGCTTACAAGTCTTGGGACGGGATGGACCCCGATGGGCGCACCCGACAGGTAGAGGGCCTTTGGAAGGATTGGATGAAGGACGAGGTGAACAACCTGCCCGACAACCTCAACATCGGACAGTTCTGCGACCAGATCGCAGAGCGCGGCATCGGCGTTGACGTTGCCAAGGGCGGCGGCTACCAGCTCTACGATCCTCTCAACCCGCACCATAGGATCAACCTCAAGAACCTCGATGCGAAGTACTCTGATGAGAAGCTTGGGCTTCGCTCGAAGGAAACGGTTTCCGAGGAGAAAACCCGTGAGTCCCGCGATCGCACCGACCGCCTGTCGCGCGAGCGCGATCTTGGAGAGATCGGGGACAAGGAAATCCCCAGCCAGCAGCTCATCACACGGTAGAAGCAAGGAGGTTCACCATTGGCACAGAACAGAATGCAGGAGCGCATACGCTCCTCAGCCCTTGGAACGGCGATCATGTCGCTTGTCGCCTTCTACCTTGGTGACCGAATCGGCGCATATATCGTCTTCGGGCTCGACATGCAGCTGGGGAGCCAGGTGACGCGCGGCCTTCAGGCCCTCATCGCAAAGCCGCTTTACCTTGACCTCAACATGATGCCGCTGCTTTACGGCTTCATATTGTGCGCCATCGTTTGGCTTGTGTGGCTGCGCTACGTTGTGTTCGTCGGCAACTACCGTACCGGCGAGGAGTCCGGATCCGCCCAATGGGGCAGCGAGAAGCAGGGCTTGGCGTTCAGGGATCAGACCAACTCATCGAACAACCTCTTGTTCACCAGGAAATACGGTTTGGCCCTCAAGCAGCCCAAGTTCAACGAGGAAACCTACCGAAACCTCAACGTGTGCGTCATCGGCGGCTCCGGCTCCGGCAAGACGAAGCGCTACGTTAAGCCCAACCTCATGCAGCTCAACGCAAACTACTTCGTGACGGACCCGAAGGGAACCCTTCCTGAGGAAACCGGCTATCTCTTCATCGACAACGGGTACAAGCTCAAATCATTCAACACCGTCGATTTCTCCAAATCGCAGCATTACAACCCGCTTGCCTACGTGAAGACCGATGCCGAAATCCTCTCCTTTGTGAATTGCTTCATTATGAACACCAACGACCCAACCAAAACGGGTGGCGAGAGTTTCTGGGAGGACTCGGAACGCCTTCTTTACACAGCTCTCATCGCGCTTTTGAGAGACTGGTTCCCGAAGAAGGACTATTCGCTTGACGGGTTGCTGACCCTGTTCTCGCTGGCAAAGGCAAGCGAGAACGACGAGAGCTACGAATCGCCCCTCGATATGCTTTTTAAGGAGATCGAGACAGGCAAGGCATACCGGAAGAACCCTGCGTACTACGCCAAGAAGCGGCAAAAGCAGCAGCAAGCTGCCAAGAACGCCGTCCTGCAGCGCGGCGTCGTCGGCTTGCAGAGCGATGCCGACATCGACGAGCCGGAGTACACCTATCAGGCCTCGGTGATGAAGAGGGCAGACGGCGTGCGCCCAGCCGAATGCGGCGGGCTTTCCGACGATGAGGATTTCGCGCTTTCTAACTACAACAGCTTCAAGCAAGCTGCAGGCAAGACCTTGAAGTCTATCCTTATCTCCTGCAACGTGCGTCTGATGAAGATCAGGATCACTGAAGTGCGCGAACTGCTCAAGTACGACGAGATGGAACTGGACAAGCTCGGCGACAAGGATTCCAAGATGGTTATCTTCGCTGTGCTTTCCGATACCGACCACACGTTCTCGTTCCTGCATGCAATCATGATGTGGCAGGCAATCGACATTCTATGCCGCAGGGCAAACATCAAGTACCACGGCAAGCTGCCGCGAATGGTGAACTTCATCTTCGACGAGTTTGCCAATATTGGAAAGCTTCCCGATATTGAGCACACAATATCCGTTGTCCGCTCGCGCAACATCGCGATCTCGATCATATTGCAGTCTATGGCGCAGCTGGACACCACATACGATAAAGCTGCGAAGACAATCGTCGACTGCTGCGACACGATGATCTTCCTCGGCGGCAAATCAACCTACACCAACAAGGAGATCTCCGAGATGATCGGCGACGAGACCATCCATCAGACCACGTTCGGCGAATCGCACGGGCAGTCCCCTTCCGGGTCGAAGAACATGCAGATCCAAGGCCGCAAGCTCATCGATCCCGCTGAGATCGGCAAGATGAGCCGCAAGGATGCGATCCTCCTGATCGCTGGCACGGATCCGCTCAAGGACAAGAAGTACGACCCTGCTAAGCACCCGAACTACATCTACCTTGATCCCGGGGACAACAGGAAATGCATCCATGACAAACCGATTGACATCAAGAAGTACCTTGCGGGTCAGAAGGTTAGCTCCTCTTCCACTGCTTCACGAAAGGAGGCATAGCTGCTTTGGACGGACTTCTCGATATTCTATCCAACGCTGTCCAGTTCATCGGGCAGGCGCTTATCGTGCTCGGCCTTGTGAACGTCGGACTCACCATGAAAGACGGTGTCAGCGGCGGAGGCGGTCAGCTTTCGGGCGCTGTCACGATGATCGTCGCAGGCGGATGCATCTTCGCTGTCGCGAGGATGATCCACGCAACCTAAAAGAACCACTTTCCTAACGTCATGACGTTGTTTCTCATAAGAAAGGAGAATTGAGTATATGAATCTCGGCAACGTAACCTCCCTGCTGTCATCTGGTGTGCAGTTCCTCGGCGCTGTCCTTCTGGTCATGGGCCTTGTGAACTTGGGACTCACCATTAAGGATGGCATGCAAGGAGGCGGTGGCCAGCTCGCCGGCGCGATCGCAATGATCGTTGGCGGCGGCATTGTCATCGCTGCAGGCGCTTACTTCGGCTCCATCGACACATCGTGGGCTAACTAAACGCACTGCAAGTCCCCCTATGGCGCAGATTGCGGCGTGGGGGGACTGCGCTTTTCATCATCAACGAAAGGAGTTGGCAGCAAATGCTATCCGTTGGAATACACAAGGACATCGGCGAATACGAGCCGAAATATTTTGCCAAGATGGGCAAGCGCACCATCATCTGCGTTTGCGGGGCTGTAGGTTCCTGCCTTGCATCTGCCTGGTACATCATGTTCGTGCTCGGCTTGCAGCCATCTGACTTCAGTTTCGTTATCTTCGGAATCTCGATTCCGTTCTGGCTGTGCGGGTTCTTCAAGCCTCACGGCTTGAAGTTCGAGGTTTTCGCCAGATATTGGCTGGAGTACAACTTCGAGACCAAGCACATCCACAACATCCCATCGTTCAAGTTGGCCGGATTCGATGAGCGATGCGATCAGAGAAAAGAAAGGAAAATCTATGACAAGGAACTTCGAAAACTCGCAAACGAGCCCGGCATCGAGGCCTACAGCCCAAAAGCCGGACGCGTCATTTAGCCCATACGGCTCGCCAGACCAGGAGTGGGACCCGACCGCTCCGCGCAAGGAAGAGCGCTATTCCTCTCCTTCCTTCGAAGCTGCAGGCGACCCGTACTCCGATTACACTTCCAGCATCTTCGCAACCGGGCACAACCCGAACCCAGACACCCACCCGCAGCCGGACATGTCGATGTCGGGAATGCTCGACGAGCAGGCTCTGAACGCCGTTGGGAGCATGGCCGCGAACTCGTTAAAGGGGAAGGCTCCGAAGAGGGAGCGCCTTACCCGAAGCGAGAAGAAGGCCGCAAAGCGCGAGCTTGCCCGCAAGAAGCGCGAGGCGAAGGCACGCGACAAGGAGCTTCGCAGCAAGCACAAGTCAATCGCGGCGCAGCTGAAGAACCGCGACAAGGAGCTCTCGGACCTTATGGCCGGCAGCCGCAAGGCGCGTCGCCGTGCGAAGGACGTTCTCCACTACATCGGGTACAACGCAATGTACATCGACGGTATCTGCGAGGTTGAGGAAGGGCTGTTCTCCGAGACCATCGCATTCTCCGATACCTCCTACCAATCAACGCGCGATGACATCCAGAAGGGCATCTTCTCATCCATGTGCCGCCTTTACGACCAGTTCGGCGCAGACACCTTGATTCAGATGAGCGTCATCAACACGCCGATTCCCTCTTCCGAGATCGGAAGCCGCCAGTTCTTCGACCCGATGAAGCAGGACTCTGCGAACGCATCCGAGGATGCGGCGCTGTTCAACGAGATCTTGAACCAGAAGCTCCGCCAGGGCGTATCGAACATCAGGCGCGACCGTTACATCACCTTCTCGGTGGAGGCTGAGAACGTCAACGAGGCATTGCCGAAGCTTGCCCGCATCGAGACGGAGACCCAGCGAATCCTCTCGACCGTGAACTCGCCTTCCCGTGTTCTCAACGGAACCGAGCGTCTGAAGGTGATCCACTCGCAGCTGAGCCCGATGCAACCGTTCTACTTCGATTACCGCAAGGACGTCGGCGGCTATTCCGGGATGACGACGAAGGATGCCATCGCGCCGAACTGCCTCGATTTCAAGCCGGAAGGGTACATCGACTGCTTCAAATCGGACGGCATGTGGTGCCAAGTGCTCTCTATGAGCCATTTCGGCTCGGAGCTTTCCGACAGGGCGCTGTCCGACATCGTTTCGCTTCCCATCCCGCTGAACGCCACATGGTTCGCACAGCCGGTGGACAAGGCGACTGCAATCAGCTTCCTTCGCCGCCGCTGCGCCGAAATCGACATGGAGGTCATCGAGGAGCAGCGCACTGCCGTGAGCAAGGGATACGATTACTCGATCATCCCCTACGAGCTGAGGCATTCGAAGGAGGAGGCGGAGGACCTTCTTGACCATATGCAGAACAAAAACCAGCGGATGTACAAGTTCACCGGACTGTTCTACACCTTCGCCTCGACCAAGGAGGAGCTGGACAACCAGGCACTCAAGATCATCGCAACCGCACGCCAGCACTCCCTTGAGGTTGGGCTCCTCAGCTACCGTCAGCCCGAAGGGTTGAACTCCATCCTTCCGCTGGGCCACAACCATATCGACGTGACCCGCAGGTTCACGACCGCGCAAACTGCGATCCTCATGCCGTTTGCAACGCAGGAGCTCAACGATGAGGGCGGCACGTACTATGGGCAGAACCAGCAGTCCTCGAACCTCGTGCTGTGCGACCGCAAGAAGCTCACCAGCCCGATGGGGTTCGTCTGCGGCAAAACGGGCTCAGGCAAGGGCATGTTCGTAAAACAGGAGATGACGGGCACAATCCTGAAGAACCCGACCGACGAGATCTTCGTGATCGACCGTGCTGGCGAGTACACCGAGATCGTGCGCCGCTACGGTGGGTCGGTGTTCGACTTTGCCGTCAACTCCGGCACGTACCTGAACCCGCTCGATACCACCACGAACGACCATATGTCGAAGATCGAGCAGGTCGCCTTCAAGGTCGATGCCGTTTTGGCGCAGGCAGGCGCATCGGCGGCCGAGGCTGGCAACAACCTCTCCGAGGCTGAGCAGTCCATCATCCAGCGCTGCGTTGAGGAGGCGTTCAAGCAAGCAGAGCTGCGCGGTGACGGGCAGCCTCCTCTTCTGCAGGACTTCTACGACATCTTGAAGAAGCAGCCGGAACCGGATGCCCAGATCATCGCGCTTCGCTACGAGCGCTTCGTCAAGGGCACCATGTCCTTCTTCAACCACCATTCGAACGTGAGCTTCGACAACAGGATCATCGACTTCAACTTGAAGGAGCTGCCGGACAACATGCTGGTGTTCGCGCTCATCAACGTGTGCGAGGCCGTGCGCAACCGCATGTACCAGAACGCCGAGAGGAACGTGCGCACCTGGCTCTACGTTGAGGAGATGCAGTCTATGTTCGCCTACCCGACGGTGCTTCGCTACTTCTCCCGCTTCGCCAACGAGGGACGCAAGTTCGGCATGCTGCTCACGGGCATCACGCAGAACGCAAGCGCAATGCTCGAGAACGAGGCGGCGCGAAACATCGTGACGAACGCCGACTTCCTGATGCTTCTGAAGCAGTCGGCGCTCGACCGCAAGCAGTGGATCAACCTCTTGAACCTTTCCGAGCAGGAGGAAGAGTTCATCGACGAGTCCTGCGAGCCGGGCAACGGCCTTTTGATCGCAGGCCCGGCACGTGTGCCGATCAGGGGCAAGTTCCCCAAGGGGAACAAGCTCTACGATTTGTTCTCCACCAACCCGAACGACATCGCGGAGCGCAAGGCGCGCGAGAAGATGTTCGGCAATTAGGCGCAGCTGTTAGGTTTTCAGAAAGGAGGACCAGCTTTTGAGGGCAGATGATTTCGTGACATCGGATATGGATGCACGGCAAGCTATTCAGTCGCTTGCCAGCACCGAAGCAACCGATGCCGTCAATTCCCATATCGTCGAATCGGCAGACAAATCGGGCATGGCGCTGAAAACAGGACCGCTTGCGGCTCGGGAAAGCCGGTCCTCCAATGCCCTTATCAGCACCAAGACGGCAACCGACAAGGCAGGCGAACTCATCGGAACCGTCGGCAAGCTCTCAGGGGATGCGAAGGGCGCTTCCGGCTCCGTCGAAGGAGCTGAGGGCGCATCCGCAGTCGCCAAGAGCGCCTTGTCCCAAAAGACATCCCACACCGCCAAGGCCGCCATCAAGGCGAAGGCGATCAACGCCGTGCTCGAGGGATCAGAGCTCGAAGGTGCCGACGAGGCCTACTACAAGGCAAAGGGAACAAAGCAGGTGGCGAAGTACGCTGCCGGAAAATCTGTGTCGGCTGCCCGCTCCGTCAAGGACACCGCCGATGCGTTCAAGGAGGCGGTGCGCTCCAACGACGTGTCAGGCGGCGTGTCGAAGGCGAAGAAGCTCGGCGAGCTCTCCGAGAAGAAATCGATGCGGAAGCTCAGCCCAAGGGAGATCAACCAGAAAATCCAATCGATCCGCAACCAGATGAGATCGCGCAAGATCGCCGAGGCCGCCAAAAGCGGCGTAGGCGGCTCCATTAGGAACGTTTTCTCCGTCAAGGCATCCGCATCGGGCGGGCTCGGTGGGCTCGCCGGTGCTGTGGGAGGCTTCATTCTCCCAGCGCTCGGCACCATCTGCCTGCTGTTCCTCGTAATAATAATCATCATGGCAATAGCAGGAGGACAGAAGGAAAGCAAAGATGTAGGCGCTCTGGCCGGCAACGAGGCTATCATCGCTCAGGCACTTCTTGACCAAGGCTTTACAAAAGCCGCAGCCGCAGGTGTCTTGGGAAACATCGCAAATGAGGGCAACCCAGCTAGCGACGAGAACATGGACGGGATGTTCAACTACCGTTATGAAAGGGCATGCGGCATGTTCCAATACACGCATGCCTCAAACTCGACACCACCTTACTACTCTTGCGGATGCGAGTACTGTAAATACAAAAGATGGTGCTCCGACAATATGCTGGAATGGTCGGATCTGAAAAACCAGATGGAATGGACATTCGGTGAAGCTGGAAAGTCAAACGGAGGCAACTGGTCAAACCGTTGGACGATGCGAAGAACCTACTATGTAGGATATTGGGGTGCAAAGTACTCATGGCTCAACTCCTCAACACTCTGCAATGCTGCCGATTTCCCGAAACTCGACGATCCTGCCGTTGCCGCATACTGCTGGATGGCTGCTTATGAGGGACCTACAGCAGGCGTTAACGCGCATCTCGATCGACGTATCGAGTCTGCACAGCACTACTACGATCTTTTGAACACCTCACCCGCAATCAGCGGTGAGGGCTTCACGGATATTGTCGCCCGTGCGCAAGCGCAGCTCGGCAAGCCATACGAATGGGCCAAATGCGGACCAAATACCTTCGACTGCTCAGGTCTCGTCAGCTATGCCGTCACTGGTGAATATAAGCACACATACGATACCTGGTATATCTACCACGAAGGTAAACCGTTCAGAAAGATCTCGCCTTCAGAGGCCGTTCCCGGCGACATCGTGTGCAGGCAAAGCAGCAAAAGCGGCCATACAGGAATCTATATCGGCAACGGACAGATGATTCACGCGCCTCGCACCGGCGACGTGGTTAAGATTGGTCCGGTTCAGGATGGAATGAACTACTACCGTTACAACGGTTAGGTTAGAAAGGAGAACGTAAATGGATCTGAGAGAAGTCAAATCCAAGCTAATCGAAAACAAAGGTCTTGTTCTGATTGTTGCTGTGGTTCTTGTTGTGTTCATCGCGTTTTCTGTTAGCCGTTGCACTGCCGTGCAAAATGAGAGATCGCAAACCCAACAACAAGAGCAGCAAGCATCGGGCGCAAGCGACGATGTTCAAAACGCGGAATCGCAATTGACCGATGAGCAGAAGCAAAAACAACAGAACTACTCACAGGACATCAAACAGTTTATAGCGGTGCTGAAAGCCAACCTTTGGGCAACCGAGGGCAAAGACCATCTTGTTGCCTTTTCCGACACAACGTTCTCAGAACGCACCGATCAAGGAAAATCATCCACCGTAGCCTATGTCGTCGATGCCGTGAAAACCGACGAGACGAAAACAGATGATGGCACCGAGGAGGTTTCGACAGCCGCAATCGAGGTCGATAACGAAACATATTTTCTCACTGTAACAAAAGACACGTATGCCGACGGAAACGTGCAGTACTTTCTTACCGGCGATGCCCTCACTCAATCGAAAGCAACCTATGGTCCTATTTCTGCCTCAGACCAAATAACCGTTTCGGGACTTAACCAAGACGTTCTTCAGCTGTTCGGGGACGATAAGGGAAACATCGAATCGGCTGTCAAGGAATACAGCGCAAAGTACCTTCCCACGTACAACAACTTTGTATGGGCCAATTACGCAACAGTGAATTGGAAAGACAATACCGTGACCATCACTTTCACCGATGGTACCAACTCGAAAGAGATTCTTGCCCTCATTTACGACCGTGCAAGCAAATCTTTCAAATGCAACTCTATTTAAGAAAAGGGGGAATTTAGATGGTTAGCTCACTAGCAATCCCACGACCGCACATAAACAAGAAGACCGTCGCTGTCGCAGCTGTCTCCTTCATTTCCTTGACAGTCCTAGCCTTACTGTTCCCGCATACCGCTCATGCAATGCCTTGGGACGACTGGCTCAACGATGTCGGCAACAACCTAACGCAATGGGTTAAGGACAGTTTTCTCGTTCCATCTATCGAGAATATGCTGAGCATGGCGGCAGGCATGCTCCAGAACATCACCACCGACAACCTGCTCACCGGCAACTTCAAATCCCTTTTCGCTACGGGAAGCCAGGCGGATGCCGTTTGGGGAATCATCAACAAGGTGCACCAATCGTTGGTCGTGCCGGTCGGGCACAGCCTCCTCGCAGCTGCAGTACTGGTGCAGCTTGTGAAGATTTCCCAGAAAGTCGATGCAACCGCAACGCTGCCGGCTGTCAAGGAGATCGTCATCCTCGTCGTCTTCTTCGTCGTGTTCACCTACATGATCAACCACGGCCCGCAAATCTGCGAGGGCATCTACAACGTGTTCAACGACATCGCGAAGAACATATCCGGAGATCAGGAAATCAAAGACGCTGTGACGCTGGGCGACACCTCGACTGTTGACATCGGCTTTCTGGTCGCAATGCTCCTGGTGAGCGTTCTGGTCCTCCTATCTACCCTTTTCACGGCCGTTATCGCATACGTAGTTGCCGCTGCGCGAGCAATCCAGCTTTACGTCATGGCCGTCTTCTCTCCCATCCCGATTGCGCTTCTTGGCTTCGAGGAGACACGCAGCATGGGAATAAACTTCTTCAAGAACTTTGCCGCCGTCTGCCTTGCCGGTTCCATCCTTGTGTTCCTTATCGCGATTTTCCCGGTAATCTACACGGCATTCGTCGGGTCGGGCGGCAACCTGGTCAACGGCGACGGGATAATCACCGGCTTCCTCGTCAAGTCCATCGGCATCCCAGTCCTGTTCATGATCGCCATGGTGAAGTCCGGGTCCTGGGCTCGCGATATTCTTGGCGGTTAAGCGGAGGTGTCGGATATGGGCAATGAGTACGACAGCTTCGAGCCTCCTAAGAAGGCTGAGGAGCAGGAGAAATCGCCTTGGTGGAACGAGGTCGACGAGCAGGCGCCGGCACCAGGGATACCGGCTACTGCTTGGGATTCGGGCTACGGGCATGATTACTACGATGATGCCGACGGGGGCATCTCGCCTGGCAGGATCGTTGCCATCGTGATTGCAGTGTTGGCGGGGCTGCTCATCATCGGCGGCGGGGCCGCCTTTGCGCTTTCCCATCAGGGGGATGCGCAGGATGAGGAACCGGGCATCACCCAGGAAGACGAGGAGGCTGCCAAACAGGCTTCCATGGTGTACCTCACCGTTTACGCCGACGGGGCAGACGGCAACACCTCGCCTGTCAGCATATCCATCCTCAAAGGCGAGGATGGAGACGATACCGCCAAGGCGGTCAATGCGAAATGCAACGAGAGAACCGAAATCGGCGTGCTGGAGCCTGGGAAGTACCGGGTCCATGTGATGTCGGTTCCGTCGAACCAGGACGGCTCAACCTACCTCACTCCGCTCTTCGACATGACATTCGAGGTGGCAGGCGATGGGCAGGACATGGAACTTTCGGTCAACCTGGACAAGGCGGACAGCAGCTCGGAAGAGCAGACGGAGAACCAAGATACGGCTGCAGACCAGCAACAAACGGACGGTCAACCGGCCGATGCCGCCGCTGCCGATACCGGCAACGGCTCCGGCTCCTCTTCCGCCCCGCAAGGCGGATCGTCTGCCGCTCAGTCCCACCAGCATAACTGGGTGGCGGTCACGGCCACAAAGCACCACGATGCGGTGTACCGAACCGTAAACCACGCGGCAGTTAAGGAAAGGCGCTGCATATGCAACAGCTGCAACCAGGACATCACCGGCAACTTCGCGCAGCATAGGAACGCCTCGGGACACAGCAGGTACCACTATGAGTACAAAGTAGTAAAAGAGGCCTACACGGAACGTGTGCTGGTCTCTGCGGCTTACGACGAGACGGTTACTACCGGATACCGCTGCTCGGGCTGCGGCGCTACAAGATAGGGAACAGGGAGTATCGGTGCATAAAAAAGCCGGAGGCGAAAGCCCCCGGCTTTTTGCTTTCGGTACTCAAGCAACGCTGGTAGTGCTCGGCGACTACAACGATGAAGCTTGATGAAATAACCTATCTTCAGTTCAGCAACCTGTTGAGTCTTCCTGATTCAGCGAGCTTTTGGTGTTCCGTTTTGTCAAGCTCTCCACAGGCGTAGATTCCCGTTCTGATCACGGTATATGTATATCTTAGCATAGGCTCATCGAAACACCATCACCTTCGTTCAGCGACCATGGCGTTTGAGGTGCTTTCAAAGCGCTACTCAAAGACAGATATCCCCTGGTGCTGTTCAGCAACCGTGGCAGATCAGACGGTTCTCAAACGAAAGATGCGGAAGAAATGAAAATGAGCAAGTTCAGCAACCTAGCAGGTCTTCCTGCTTCTGCGAGCGAATCCGCTCTCCACAGGCGTAGATTCCCGCCCTGACGGCGGTATGGGTGCATTTTAGCACTTTTGCTTGGGAGGGTGTTGGTTGGGGATCTTCGGCTGGGCGTTGGCACTCTCCCACTGCTTCGAAGGTTTCTGCTTAGGCTTTGGAGAAAGGGATTGTTGCCGTTGGGGGTTTTGGGTGGCTAACGCACTGGTTTTATGGTGTTGCAGCGTTGGGTTGCTGGGTTGTGAGGTTGTTGAAGCTCACGCACGGCAGCGCTTGCTAGCATCCCCCCTAGAGGGGAATGCGCTGCGCTTCCCACACCTCGCGGCTTGCTTTCCAGATAAGTTTGCCGTAATAGTGGCTGTAATTGGAAAGGTTTACCAGAGTTGCTGGTAGAATATGCATTAGCTTACTAAATGAGGAGGGATGCCGTATGGCACAGCCTACGCAGGCGGAACTTGACAGTATCTTGAACACCGACATCACGTACAGGTACCAGATGCTCAGCAGAATGAAAGCGGATTGCGAATACGCTCTGAAAGCGGGCAGCATGAGGCATCTTTGGGCGGAGAACGACCCTGAGAAACAGATTGCCTGCATGCGTGCCATCTGGGAGTCGTTCCCTGACGATGCGAAGCCGGAATGGATCGGCAAAGAGGAGATCGATCAGCTTGCCGTGCAGATGGGGGTTGCCGTGCGCGGCGTTGTATTCCCTGTTGGTGAGGAGCCGCGCACGGTGTACATCGATCTGAACAACTCGCTTGAGCAGATGCAGATGGCGGTTCAAGGACATATCGAGAACGTCAACGTGCTTCGCGATGAGGGCATCGACCTGTGGGTCAACGACGAGGGAATGTTCACTGGGGAACCGAACCGTGCGCTTTTTACCACTGAAAGTATGGCTAAGGTCGGGTACATCAGCCAGTTCAGCCAGCCGGGTGCCCCTATGGATGCGGCTAAGGAGAACGACCTGCACTCCGTCCTCTTCGGCAATGTGGTTGCATTGGGATTCGATGAGGCCAACGGCGAGATCGCGAGCCTGACCGACGAGCAGGCTTCGTTTGCCATCAAGCAGCTTGGGGACAAGGACAGCGGGCGCAACGCCATTGATACGCTCAATGTTATGCGCAGCTTCGGGGAGAATCAGACACCAACCCGATCGGATGTCGAGGCGATAGCCGCCGTCAACAGGGAGTTCGCCGACTATGCTGTTGAGGATGCCGAAGGGTTCTCTACTCCTATGAGCGAGCATCCTGAGCTTTTGGAAGATTTCGAGCAGGATCTCGAGGACAACGAGGACTTCGGCTACGACCTGTCGAGCATGGCTTCCGACACAAGGGATGCCGCATCGCATGAAAGCGATTCGCGGGACATGCAGGACCTCGGGCTCGGTGACGATGCGCGGTAGGAACTTCCGTTAGATCTTTGATCAGGACGACTTTGGGCATTTTGCCTAGGGTCGTTCTTTTTTCGCTCTGACTTTACTGTACTCTATAGGTTTCATTCATGGAACGAATAGGTTACAGCGGCCATTCGCGTGTCCCTCCCCCACAAGCAGCCCAGCAGGTCGTATCATTATCACAACTGGAAAAGTTGATAAGGGAATCCAACCGAAAAGCACTGCTTGCTGCTTCGCAGACAGGTGATGATTTGGCTGCGGCTGCTTAATATTCGCAATTGAATGCGAATATTAGAAAGCCCGGAGGCTAATGCTTCCGGGCTTTCTTGGTTGTTGGGAGAGTTTGACGTATCTGGACCGAGTTCAGCAACCTGCACGGTTTTCCTGGTTCAACGAATGCAAGGCACTCTCCGCAGGCGTTGATTCCCGCCCTGACGACGGTATGGGTGCATTTTAGCAGATTCGCTGGGAGGCCTTCGGCTTTGGAAAAGGAATTTTGGTTGCTGGGAGTTTTGGGCGGCTTTCGCGGGGGGATCTTGCGTTTGGTACAATTGCAGGGTCTCCTTACTGTAGGCTTTGTCTGCAGTTATCATGGCAGGTGCCCTTCTTGGTCGTGGGGTGCCTGCTCTTTTTGCTGTTCGCGCTTTCGGGGCGTAGTTGTCCTGAAAGCTTTTTATTGGAGGTGTTGTTGATGGCAAAGACTGTTGCCAGCATCGAGGCTCAGATCGCTGCGCTTATGGCGGAGAAGAAGGAGCTGGAGATTGCGGAGAGGAAAGCCGATAAGGACGCACTGGGCGTTGCCGAATCGATAATCGGGAAAATCGTTTTGCGTATCGTAGATGCAGATTGGAAGCGTATAGATCCCGCACTGCTTGAAGGTTGGCTCGATGAGCGGAGCGATAAGATACGGGAAGCTGTGCTTTCCGATGAGCTGGAGCGTGCGGATGCGCTCAGGAGGATCAAGAAGTTCAAGTAGCGGTTCGCTTTTGGCGTATTGCTTTACGCATAGGAAAGCCCCATGGCGCTTGATGCGCTGTGGGGCTTCTTTTCGTTTATTGGACGTGTGCGAAAGGAGTTCAGTGAGGTGGCGGGTTGCTCGGTGCTGGAACAACGTGCAGAGCTATAGGCAGGTCCCCAGGTTCAGTGACCGTGGCAGATTACCCGGTACTGAAACCAAGCGGCACTCCTTAAAACCAACCCGGTAGTTCAGTAACCATGGTAGATTGCCTGGTACTGAAGCACGAAGAAAGATGGAAAAGAAGATCACGAAGTTCAGCAACCATGGCAGATTACCTGGTACTGAAACTGAGATCGAGACCGGCAAGTTCTACGGCCAGTTCAGCAACCATGGCAGATTACCTGGTACTGAAACTGATACATCCGAAAACTGCGCATGAGCTGGGACGTTGTATCTCAAAGTACCGAAAAATCTGCCTGGTCTTCCTGTTTCAACGAGCGGTTTCCGCGATTTTCTCTTGGAAGGTACGCTCTCCGCAGGCGTATTCCCGCCCTGACGGCGGTATGGGTGCATTATAGCAGATTTCAGCTGCGATTCTTTGGGTCTTGAACCGGTTCCCATCTGATTGGATCGACCAACGCTATATAGCTGCCAAGCCCGTAGAACGTTGGGTCTCCTTTCCTGTAAAAGGCAATGCATTGCGTCGTTTCGCCTTCTGCTTCGACCAACCTCAACCGAACGTCCACCGACTTCAAGGCATCGCTCAAGGATGGGCTACCTGCATCGCTTCGCAGACCGAGCATTCCCGCTTCAAGCCAGATGTCCATATAGTTCGGCTTTGAGGAATCGTCCTCGTAAACCCCGAGCAGATGCTCACCTTGGAACATGTCCTTTTCGCTTCGAGGAAGAAACCGGCTGTACTTATCCGGATTCTTGGCATGGACTCGCATGCCTCCGAAGACAAGGCCCAAGCACTGTGCATCTTCCCTCAACTTGGCGGCTCCACCAGTCTTCGCTACTGCCTCGTCGGGGAAACCGAACTGGTAAAGCGGATTCTTCTCGGTAAGCTTCGTGATCTCTAAATCGTTTACCGCTAGGTCAAGCGCCTCCACAATCAGGCTCGTTCGGTTCGCACCTGTCCTTTTCGCCAGCTTATCGTAGTGCTCCAGGAGCTCATCGGGCATCCTCACCGTTATCTGCTTCGTCATGTTTTTCCTTTCCAAACTACAAAAGAAGTCAGCAGAATGCATTGCAATTAGTATAATTGCAAGAGAGTCTTTAAGGGACTTGAACAGCAAATTGCGTACTGAAAGAAACAAGCATGGGAAAATCAAGGGTATTCAACCGGCAGCTCGACCCGAAGCTGATAGGGGCAAAGATCACCCGGCTCAGGACCGAGGCGGGATTGGGAAGGAAGGGCCTTGCCGATGCGATGGGCGTTGCCGTCACCTCCGTTAGGGCCTACGAGATCGGCAAGGTATGCCCGGAATACGAGCATCTTCTGCCGATTGCCCAGGCCCTTGGCGTGGCAAGGGAAAGCCTCTGCATCTACTCTTTCTCAAACATCGGCGAAGTGCTCGCTGCACTGAATTCGCTTTGCGAAGACTACGGGGTCATGCACCTGACCTCAGACGAGGCGCAAGGCCCTTGCTGCCTTATCCCTACCAGCGAGTTCATGGTTCAGCTCTTCTCAGATTGGCTTTCGGTCACGGAGCAGGTGCGCTCCAGCCGCATGTCGGTTGCCGACATGCTCTCTTGGCAGGACAGGTACCGGCAAAGCTACAGCCAAGAAGACTTTCCCAGAAGATGCTCCTTCGAGTTGAAGGACAAGCGTCCTGAGGCAAGCGGCAATGCTGGCTTCTCTGCTTGGCTCCTCTCCAAGGAGCTTCCGGCGTTGCGGAAGCAGCGTGGGATCCTGCAGGGCGACTTTGCGAATCTGCTCGGCATCAGCGTGGCGAAGTACCGGAGCTTCGAGCAAGGTCGGCAGTTGCCCGATGACGGGCTGCGGCACCGCATCGCCCGACAGCTAGATGTGCCTGCCAGCTCTTTGGTGTTCTACGATTTCCTGAATCCCCTGCAGGCGGCGCATGCCCTCTTCCAGCTTAGCAACATGATGCATTGGGTTCCGAGACGATGCACAGTTGGCAAATCCACTATGACTTGCCTTGCAACAGGATGAGCTGATCTTCGCAAGCGGATGCGAATTTGGGGAGAATGACGGCGGAGATGCGTTCTGGGTTCAGCAAGCGTGGCTTGGGAGGGTGTTGCCGTGAGGTTTTCGGCTGTGCATTGGTGCTCTCCACTACTCCGGAGGTTTCTGCTTAGGCTTTGGAGAGAGGATTCTTGCTGCTGCGGGCGTGGGCGGCTGACGCAGGACTTTGCGCAATGGTATAATGGCATCATACTTTTGAAGACGATAGCTTCGTCTTCCCAAGCCCAGCAGGATTGCCGTCCAAGCTGGGCTTTTTTATTGTCGATGACGGGTTTTCACACGCTTCCCGTACTCACGGCTTGCTTTCCAGATGGGTTTGCCGTAATAGTGGCTGTAATTGGAAAGGTTTACCAGAGCTGCTGGTAGAATATGCATTAGCTTTGGGAACAAACAAATTGTCTCAGGCAGCAACTTATGCCTTGCTGTAGATGGGAACGGCGGTACGACGAGGGAGCGTTTCCAGCTACGGCAAGGAGTCACCATATTCGCAACCGAATGCGAATATGGTATTGGGTTACCGGGTTGTTGAGGTGCTACCCCACTACCCTGCGCTGCCGTTGATCAGCAATGAGGCTCACGCACAGCTAATGATCCGGGCTGCGGCACCCTCATCAAGAGGAAGGAGAAGGATGGGCTTTTACTCTACGAAAATGCCGGACGACTTCGAGAGCTACTTCAGCAAATGGGTTGCCGGCGAGATGACTCAAAAGCAAATCGCCGACGAGCTGTGGGTATCCCAATCCGTCGTCTCGGATTGGATAGCGGGATTCCGCGAAAAGCTCAACCAGGACAAGATTCGCCGCGCCGATCAGATCGAAGGGTTTTCTTCCGTTCTCGAAAAGTACTCACATGGCGAAATCTCGCAACGTGAGGCAGGCAAGATGCTCGGCATCTCCCATACCGCGTTCAGAACGTACGCCAGGAAACACCTCGGCGATACCAAGGAAGAAGCTCAATCTCAGATCGGGCTCGACGTGCGGGCGGCTGAGGTTCGCGACGCAAGCGAGGCAGCCGCAAGGGCAACAAACAGTGAGCATATCGAAAACGACAAGGATGCACGGCAACAGTGAAAGGGATATTTAAGATGGATTATTCGAACGGTATCACGGTATTTATCGGTAACGAGGGGTTTTATGCAGAGGGCGAGTTGCGAGACCGTGCGATCACCTTGCCTGTAAGCGGATCGGAGCTTCAGGGGTTCTTGGAAGGCAATGGATTGGTTACGCCGATGCATGAGGAAACCTATATCGCAGACTTTCTCGATGGGGTCCCATTCGACCATCCTGAGATTTTCGCCCATGCGACCGCCGAGCAGATGAACATACTCGCACAGCAGCTCAAGATGGCCGATCCTGACGATCTCGACAAGGTTCAGGATTGGATCGATGCCTTCGACACTCCGAAGAACATCGTAGAGCTCATGAACCTCGTCGAAGACGCCGAATCCATCAACAGGGTCGAGTACGAGTTCTCGACCAACGGACTCGACAAGGAAGAAGCCTACGTCTTCCACCTGATAGACAACGATCCCGACCTTCAGAAGATCACAGAACGTTATCCCGGTCTCAAGATCGTCGACTACGGGCAGATCGTCATCGATGAGGTCACTTTACTGGATGACGGGTTCATCGACCCGATCGGCTCTTCCCCTGATCTGAATAAACACAGCCTCAATGAGCTTAAAGAGCTTATCGGCGAGGAATACGACCGTCAGAACGACAAGGGCTTCTTCGAAGAGGAGCAAGTCGGGCTCTCGGACCTGATGGGCACTTTGCGCGATGCTGCTGAGCATAAGCACGATACCCGCGACAACACCCATTCCCATGATATTGACGCACGTTAGGCTTTGCGGGCAACGAACAAGGGCGACATGCGCTTTCGCGCTGCCGCCCTTCGTTTTCTCCCGTTGCCGAGAACCAAACAAATCAAAACAAGATATACAGATGATTTAACTTTCTGTATATCTTAATTATACGCCTGACCTGGGCATTTGTAAATAGAACCAGCAGGCATAAGGAGGTATATTTCATGAGCGACTTTGCTGCTGTTGCCGAGAGTGATAGGTTCCCTGCAAAGTGGGCTGCGGGCGATGCGAAGGAAAACGAGCTTGTCCTGTCGGCTGACTTCGGCGAAGGCACTTTCCTTTCCGGCAGCGTATGGGAAAGCGCGGAAGGCGATGAAAAACCGTGGCATTGCATCTTCCGCTTCTCGCAGGAGGACATGGGGATCGATGATCAAGGATTCGATACCCATGAGGAAGCTGTGCTTGCCGTTGAGGGGTACTTCGGTTCAGCGGGATACGATGTCGATAAGATGAGCCGTGCGGATGCTCTGCTCGCATTGGAAGCCGAGCAGGCTGACGGAAAGATCAGCACCAAGGATGCGCTTGCCTTGGCCCGTATTGCCATGCGGACCGATCAGGGGCTCTACAATGCGCGCACCGGTACCGTATTGATGCCGAGCGTTGACGTTGAGCGTGGACGCGTCATGGGCATCTACCGTGCCGAGGTTAAGCTTTCGGAGATCGTTGATCCGAAAAGCTGCGAGGTTATCCGCAACGCTTGGAAGCATGCGTCGTTCTACGAGCCGGACCGGTGGCATGATGGGGAGATCGGCTTCTGCCCTACCCGCAACGAGCATTCCGCCATCGACTACATCGTGAGGGCCATGGAGAAGGACGGATGCGGATGGTGCTTTGCCGACGAGTGCAGCATCTCCGCGAAATGCGGCTTGGTTCCCGATAGGTACGTTTCGGTGCAATATGCTCCGGACAACCTGGATGAGATCGATGAGGGAAAAGATGCGCTCGGTTGGGGTGACTTTCTGGATGCCGCAGAGGGGAACGCTTCGTATGCCATGCGGCTTGTCGATCGATGCGAGTGGCAGTCGCCCTTCACTTTGGCAGATGAGGATGAGCGCAACGGAGAGGCTGTTCGGTTCGGCGGTCAGCTCTTCTGCTCGAATGGGCATTCCCTTGACGATTTCGATGTTGCTTCCGCTGATGGGCAGATCGGGCTTTCGGACAGGACCGACGAGCTGCGCGATGCTGCGCAGAGGCAGGCATCGGTCAGGGGCTTTTCGCCATTCGCAGTGCGTGAGGGCGGAGAACGTTAAGGTGTTGGGTTGCTGAGGCGTTACCCCACTACCCTTCCCTGCTGTTGAGCAAAGATTGGGCTCACGCACAGCTGATGTTGCCGGCTGCAGGGCTTAAAGGTGATGCACTCGCTTACGCTCGTTGAGCCGCTGCGCGGATCGATACGCTCGCTTTGCTCACTGATTTTTGAAAGAAAGGAATGGTTATATGATCCTTGTTCTGGCTGAGAAGCCGTCTGCCAAGAAGAACTTCGCCACCGCACTTGGAGGCACCGCAGGCAGATACAACGGCGAGGAATACAAGATATGCGCATTGAGGGGGCATCTGCGCGGGTTGAAAGACCCTGAGGAACAGGTGCCGGACGACTACCACGATGAAGTAGCCGAGTGGTCAACAAGGCACTTGCCATGGGATTTGACCCGTTTTGCATGGGAAAAGCAAACTAAAGACGGATGCGATGGCATCCTGAAGGAGCTCAAGGAAGAGCTCTCGGACGTCGACGAGGTGGCTATCGCAACCGATGACGATCCGTCAGGCGAGGGCGAGGTCCTTGCTTGGGAGGCTCTTGAATGGTGCGGTTGGCATGGGAAGACATCCCGCATGTACTTCCCAGACGAGGCGCCGAAATCGGTGCAGAAGGCGTTTTGCACTAGGAAGCGCATCGAGAGCATGGAAGCAGACGGCGACTTCCAGAAAGGTTTCCTTCGTGACAGATGGGACCTCTCATCGATGCAATTCGTTCGCGCTGCGACCTCGATCGCACGCGGGAAGGGCTACAGGGCGACCGTTCGGCAAGGACGGCTGAAAAGCGTCATTGTGGCTCTTGTGGCACGGCAGCAAGAGGCTTATGAGAGCTACGTGAAGAAGCCGTTCTTCGAGGCTCGCTTCAAGGATGCGAACGGCAATATGTTCGCACGCAAGGTTGAGGACCCATCCGAGATTCGCTTCGACAGCAAGGAGAAGGTCGACCTGTCCGCACTCCATGAGTCGGATGTCGTCGAGGACTCAAGGGTTTCCAAGCGCACTGCACCTGGCAAGCTGCTCGATTTGGCTGCGCTTTCCGCTATCTTGGCGCGAAACGAGGGGTTCAAGCCAGAATCGGTGCTGAAGACCTACCAGAACATGTACGAGGCGCAGGTTGTGTCGTATCCCCGTACCGAGGACAAGACGGTCACGCCTGAGCAGTTCGCCGAGCTTCTGCCGCTCGCAAAGCGAATCGCCGACGTTGTGGGCATCGACGCATCGCTGCTCACGCATACCGAGCCGCGCAAAACGCATGTCAAGGAAGGCGGGGCCCACGGCGCCAACCGCCCCGGTCCCAATGTGCCAGGCTCTTTGGAGAACCTTGCCAAATACGGCAAGGAGGCTCAGGCAATCTACGAGACGCTTGCCAAGAACTACCTTGCCATCCTCTGCGAGGATTACGAATACGAGCTTGTGAAGGGGCATATTGCGGACTTCCCCGAATACATTGGAGACACGCGCGTTCCGATTCCCGGCAAGGAAGGCTTCAAGAAGGTATTCGATGCAGACGGCGAGTCCGCAGACGATGCCGAGGAGGAAACCGGCAAGGGATTCTCCGACACTGCCGTGCCTTATGTCCATGAGGGTGCGAACCAGCGGCCGCAGAGGCCTACCATAAAATGGCTGAACAAGCAGCTTGAGAGGCACGGCGTGGGTACCGGTGCCACACGCACCTCTACCCTTGCCGCCATCTCAAAGTCCGGTATCGAGAAGTCGCTTCTTGCAGAGAGCCGTGGCAACCTCTCCTTGACGGAGTGCGGAAAGGTGAGCTATGCGCTTATCGATGGGTGCCGCATTGCGGATCCTTCGGTTACCAAGGAGCTTTTCGACAAGATGGAGCTGGTCGGCGACTTCAAGCTCGATCCTGAAGATGTGCTTGAAGAGGTTGCCGATATGGTTGCCCACGATGTCAAGGTCATGGAGGCAAACGCCTCGAAGCTCGACTCGATGCAATTCACCCTCGGCGGCGATCCTGTTGGGGACTGCCCCAAATGCGGTGAGCAGGTGCTCTTAGGCGACAAGGTGGCAACCTGCTCATCCATCAAGCGCGAGAAGGGCGCCGACGGCAAATGGAGCATGGTTGCCGGCTGCGGGTTCTCCTTCTTCCGAGAGATCGCGCATAAGAAGCTCGACAAGAAGCAGGTGGAGGCAATCGTCTCCGGCAAGCGCACAGGGCTCATCAAGGGCTTTGCAGGGAAAAGCGGCAAGGCGTTCGATGCGTACCTTGAGCTCGATCCCAACGACCTCAAGGTTAAGTTCGTGTTCCCATCCAAGAACGCCAAGGCAATCGGCAAGTGCCCGCGATGCGGAAAGGACGTTCTGCTGACCGACAAGACCATCACCTGCTCCTCAAACAAAAGCGAGAAGGGCGATGACGGCAAATGGCATTCAGTTGCCGGCTGCGGCTTTCGCTTCTTCAGGGAGATCGCGCATAAGAAGCTCACCGACAAGCAGGCGCAAACGCTTCTCGATAAGCATGAGACAGGGCTCATCAAGGGATTCAAAGGGAAGAACGGCAGCACGTTCGACGCAAAGCTCAAGCTCGATGTCGTCGAGTGCAGCGTGACCTTCGATTTTCCCGACAGCAAGAAGAAAAAGCGATGAGATGAGAAGAGCCGAGGGCGCTTTGCCTTCGGCTCTTTTGGGTTTTGCGGGTGTTTTCATCGAACACAGCTAACAGGTTCAGCGATCTTGGCAGGGCGGTTGGTGCCGGAACCTGCTTCGGTTACATTGCCTGGAAATGCAAGTTCAGCGACCGTGGCACTTCTGCCGGGTCTTCCTGGTTCAGCGAGCAAGTACGCTCTCCGCAGGCGTGGATTCCCGCCCTGACGACGGTATGGCGGTATTTTAGCATGCAAACTGTTTTTGCAGCTCGCCATCCACGTCTTTGTAGGCTGCCGGCATCTCGATGCGCCCGCGAGTGCAGCGCATCCCGACAACATAGGACTCCGTTGCCGGGTTTTCGCCGATGAACGTCATCGGATAGGCGTGCTCCAAGTTGTAGACGAACGACACTATACTTGGGATGTTTTCCACCTCGCACTCGATCTCAGCCGTGCTTCCATCCAAAGTGTTGTATATGGACAACCCCCAACCTGAGTGCGGATGTTCCTCAAGGAACTTCTCAACCACCGAACAGCCCGCATCGGCTCCTGCCAAGTTGTCGGATCTCCAAAGTGCGCCGTTGAGGCATGTCGTCTTGTCGATTTGCATCGTTGTTCTCCCATCTCTTACCACAAATAAGCGCTTTCAGCGCCTCATCAGCAGTATATTTCCGCTTCTTGATCGGCTCTTCCGGCATATTCGCATTTGAATGCGAATATGGGGTGCCGGCTGTTATGTTGCCTTTTAATGTTGACACTCTCCCACTGCTCCGGAAATTTCCGCTAAGGCTTTGAAGAGAAGGTTCTTGTTGTTGGGAGTTTTGGGCAGCTGCCGCAGTGGTTTTATGTTGTTGTAGCGTTGGGTTGCGAGGACGTTGGGTTGTAAGGTTACTAGGGCTCACGCATGGCAGCGCTTGCTAGCATCCCCCTCAGAGGGGAATGCACTGCGCTTTCGGGTGCAACGGCTTGCTTTCCAGATGGGTTTGCCGTAATAGTGGCTGTAATTGGAAAGGTTTACCAGAGTTGCTGGTAGAATATGCATTAGCTTAGAAATGAGGAGGGATGCCGTATGGCCTCTGGTGGCAAGAAGCTGACGGGAAAGGAACGTGCGGACCTGCAACGCAAGCAGATCGTCGATAAGGTCATTGAGGACATGGACAAGGGCGGCTTCGAATGGGTCAAGCCGTGGCACGACATGGCGGCTCCGCACAACCCGGTAACCGGCGTAACCTACCGTGGCGGCAACAGGACGCATCTTCTCGGCATGGCTATGATCCATGGGTACACCGACCCGAGATGGGTCACGTTCAAGAACCTTGAGGCTGCCGGATGGCGATTGCGCGAAGGAGAACGCTCGTGCGTCATCGAGCATTGGAAGATGAAGCGCATCAAAACCGATCGGGATGCGCCGGACAACGATCCCGACGCATACGAGGTGATACCGAGCTTCAACCGGGCCTATCCGGTTTTCAACCTGTCGCAGATGATGACTCAGGAGGAAATCGACGAATGGGCGGAACGTACCGGCGGAGATGCATCGGAATACCATCCGGTTCCTCCCCTACCCGAAAACGAGAAATGTACCGATGATGAGAATCTTGAGCTTATCGAAGATCTGATCGAGTCATCTCGCTGCCCTATCATCGAGGGCGGCGGCAACATAGCGGCCTACTCCCCTGTCCTCGACCGGATTCAGATGCCGCCGCGCGACAGCTTCGACAGCTACAGCTCGTTTACCACCACCATGCTCCATGAGATGGGGCACTCAACCGGACATCCTTCTGCCCTCGATCGCTCGCAGATAGGAACATTCGGTTCCAAAGAGTATGCCAAAGAGGAGCTTGTCGCCGAGCTTTCAAGCATGTTCAGCGCGTCAGAGCTCGGGCTTCCAGCCGACATCGACCCGAAATCCAAGCACTACAAGCAGCATGTCGCCTACCTGCAGAACTGGCGAGAAGTCATCTCTGACGACCCCGATGTGCTATTCCGCGCTTCTTCGCTTGCCACCCAGGCTACCGACATGATCGTCGACCGTTACGAGGAGGCAACAGGGCGCGAGGCTCCTGGTAGGGCTTATATGAAGGAGCTTGATGCGCAGATTCCCGACGAAGTGGCTGCAAGGTTCCGTGGGAACGGCACGAAGGGCAAAGATGACAAGGACAAGGCACCTGCGCTGGACAACGGGCAAGTGGAATTGTCGAGCCGGTCAGCTGAGCTTAGGGAAGCTGCCGATAAGGCGCATAAGGATGCCCAGCAGGCGCATGAGGAGCATACCGTCGGCAATGAGCGGTGATTTTCGGCATAAGCTCTCTGGGCTCATATCGCAGAGCATGATGTTTTGGAGGTATTCAAGTGAACGATTCAATGGAACAGACCCTCAAGAAAGTTATCAATGATATAGACCTGCAAGGCGATGACGAGATGGTTTTCATCGAGAACCGGGAGCAGGGCATTGAGGATTACGGCGAGGAGGGGATGCGCTGCCTGGAAGATCTGATCTGGACAAACAAGGACTTCCAGAACGTGATCGAGTTCGGCGACGATGCGTACATCAACATCTTCCCGGACTTCGCTGAGAAAGCGGAAGGGCTTATCGCTGCAGAGCGGGATGGGAAGCTGGCGGGACTTGCATCGTCTGAGCGTGTTGCCCTTGCCAAGGAGCTTTGGGCTGAACTGGGAGACGTATGCATCGACGACAACGAGCGTATCGATGCCGAATGGCGCGAGTATCCTGCCGGCACGCCCCGCGAGGAGATTTGGCTCGATTTCGAGGAGGAATTCGGAAAAGACGGCGTTACGGTGGCAAGGCTCATGGGAATCGAGCCTTGGGAGGAAGGGTCTGATTCGCAGATGGGGCTTTCAGACATGGCAGCCGACCTCAAGGACGCTGCTGAGCACAATCACAACGAACCTGGCAAAGGGTATGGCGATTTGGACCATGGTGCGCATTAGCTATCTGCACTTGAAGCAAGGGTTTTATTCTAGTTGAGCACCGGACAGCAAGTTATTTGAAGGAGGGACAAGTTGAACATTGAGGAAGCGAAACGATATGCGGAGGCCATCAGGACCATCAACCGCTATGAGATCTCCACCCCGATGAAAGATTCCGACCGCCTCCTTCAGATCGAGGGCGGCAAGCCGAAGATCACCTGCGAGATCTCCCCTACCCTCCTCGAATATGCCGGCAGATGCGCTACGTACCTTGAATTCATACGGCAACTTGGAACGCTTCGCTTCACCGAGGATGGAAGAAGCGCAAAGAGGATTCCTGGAGAGGATGCGAAGCAGCCGTTGAGAAACGACCTTCTTCTTGGAACCACACCGAAAATCTACCAGCAGCTTGGATTTCAGGCGGATCCGCTGCTCTACACGCGGCGGCATGCCTTGAAGGCTCTTGCCCCGAAGGCTTCGAAGGGTGAGCAGTTCCGGCACAACCACGGCATCGACCCGAAGCTGATGTGCCAAGTGCCGTTGCTGCTCGAAGATCCAGTGCTGATATACAACTCGCCGAACAGCAACAGCCGGATATGCGTTGTGCTCAACCAGGTGGACGGCGACAAGTCCCCACTTCTGGCGGTGCTGCAGCCGAACTCCAAATCGGGGCTCCACGACGGAATGCGCTACGCGAACTCGAACTTCCTGATCACCGTGTTCGGCAAGAACAACGTGGACTCTCAGCTCAGGTACAAGGTTCCGCCGAGCGAGGTTCTTTACATAAACAAAGAAAAAAGCCAAGAGATCGAACGTATATCTGGGATTCAATTCCCCAGAGACTATTCGAGCCTTGACTCAAATACTATTATACGCCTTCCACGGTGCATTTGCAACGATGGATATGAGCCAAGACCGTGGCTCGATCACGCCAAGGGAAGGAGCCGGCATCATGAGCATAAGCAGCATCGCAGGGAAACCGAGGCAGACGACCGTGCCGGCGTAACCGACATGGCAACGGTTCTGAAAGACGCAGCCGCCTCGAAGGGGCACAGAGAGCAGCGTGTTCAGCGATCGGGACATGACGGCAGATAACTTAAAAGCATAAGAAGGAGATTTGACATGGCAAACACAGGCAGTTACAGCATGTGCATGAGGGGAACCGATGAGGCTATTGAAGAGCTTCGTGCTCTTCTCAACTCGGATGCGTTTCCAAGCATCTACGGATGCGACAACTTCGGATTCGACGAGCCGAACCGTTTCAGCGGCGAGTTCAATGGATCCTTCTTGAACAGCGTCGACATCTACGATGAGGAGAGCCTTTTCCGTTCAACTGTTGCCCAGCTCGGGCTTGAAGTTGAGGTTTACGGACAGGAAGTCGGCTCTTCCTATGAGGAGCACTTCGTTATCGAAGGGGACAGCCTTACCGTCGATGAGCAGGACGGCAATGCGTTCGATGAGCCGATTGCGGACCTGACGCTCGATGAGATCGATGAGATTGCCAAAACGTACGGCATGGGAGCATCGCACGATGCGGTAATCAAGGCGTACGACAACGGAAACATCCGGTTCGGCGGCTATGAGTGGAACTTCAACTTCGCTCCTGCCTATGCCCGCGAGAACGATCCCGTGCTTCAGGAACGGTTCCTCAAGTTCCTTGAGGATGGGGTCAAGGAGTCGGACACGGGGATTTTCACAATCAGCGATGCGGCGGACCTGTCGGAAACCGGCTTCACGCAGGCGCAGGCCATGGAGATGTTCCGCTTCTTCGATGAATCGGATGCCTTCCGCAGCTCTGTGGCTATCGGGCGCGACCCTTTCATCACCTGCTACCCTACCCTGACCGATGACATCAAGGCCTTCGGGCATCCGAAGCTCGACCAGGATCAGGAGCTTGTGCCGCTCAACGAGAGGAGCATCCTCAATTGCGGCGAGGATGAGATCGATGAGGTCAAGCATGCGGCGGAAAACAGTGTGATTGCCGCCGTCATCGACCCTTCGCGCTTTAACGAGGTGGACGCCTTCGCTGTCCGCATCAATAAGCATGGCAGTGAGCCGACATACGATCTGCTCATCAACCAGGGAATGGCCGCTGTCTTCGATCAGAACAACGTGGATTACAAGTCCGGTGTCGATTGGGCGCTATCCATGAACGGGGACTCCGTTACGGGTTTCGTTGCGACCTGCCATGGGGCATGGCCTGGCGGCGTGGAGCGGGTTACCGACATCGAGTTCAGACGGCTTACCGATGGCGCCGGATTCGCCGCCCGCCAAGACCTCGAGCGTATCGACGAGCTGAGCGATGAGGCACGGAACGCCGAGCTTGGGAATCTTTTCGAAGATGCATCTAAGCTCCAGCCGTCTGATTCGCTTGCCGAGTTCATCCGCTCCGACATCCAACGGACCGTTGAGTTTGCTGTAAGCGAGTATGCGCACGAGCAAACGCTTGGGGTCGATGATTGGCGAATCGAGGCGGCTCGTGCCGATGTGATCGGCGATGAGGAGTTCAACAGGATCTTCGGGGTCGACGACGATGATCGGATGGGACTTTCGGCCTTTACCGGAGAATTGAAGGACGCGGCTGAGCACAAGCACGGCGATGACAGCATCTCGCGCAACGAGCCGGAACATGACGGGCGTTAGGGCGTTGGGTTGCTGGTTGTGGGGTTGCGACCCTGCTACCCTGTTGGACAATAGAACGGATTGCACTGCAAAGGGGGAAACTATATGGGATTGCTGAAAGATTTAGCCAACGCTCCTGCAAGAGCGTTGCAGGCCTTGTTGAGTGATAAGAAGGATGAAAGCACGAATCTCAGCGAGAAAAGCAAAGAGATCATTCTCTCTATCCGAGAATACGAAGACTCGGTTGAGATGCCCGAGGATGAGCGTATTACCTGCCTCGATTCCGATCGCAAGGTTCACTTGATCGCAGGCAACGACAAGGCTCAGGATTTTGCCGGATATGCCGCAGAATGCCAGGAGTATCTTCGATTCGGAGACGACATCGATCTAGCCTCAGCTGGTGGATTGGAGCGTTTCGCCTACTTGAAGATCAGCGATACTCCTCAAATCTTTCTTGATGCAGGTTTCGAGCAAAAACCCATGCTTTACACTCAGAACCATTTACGCGAGGCCTTGAAGCCAAAATCAAACAACCATCCTCATCGTCATGGGTTCACCATCGCGCAGATAAAGCGATGGCCGGAGCTTTTCAAGAAACCGGTGATCTTGGCCGACAATCCATCGCGTGACGATGCTCTCTTGGTTGTGCTTTGCGCAGTTGACAACGACAAGCTGCCATTGATCGCAAGCATCAAGCCAGACGGCAAGGGACATTATGAGCTGGAAACCGTTGAAACCAATCTTGTTCTCACGGTTTTCGGTAAAGACAACTTCATGAATTATTTTCAGGGAGCGCTTACACCGGACAAAATCGTGTATATAGACAAAAAACAGGGCCAAAAACTTGAGCGTCTGGCCGAACGCCAATTGTTCGGGAACTACTCAAGCCTTAGCCCTAATACCATTATACATCAGCCTAAATGCATTGACAAGATTAAAAGCGCAGGTCAACAGACAAAAGAAGAGGCTCAAGATATGGACCTTTCAGGCATGGTGAACAAGGTTCGCGATGCCTCTGAGCACAAGCGAGACGACAACAAGGTATCGCGCAACGAGCCGAAACATGAGATTGATCCGCGATGAGCTGAGCAATGTTCGCATCCGATTGCGAATTTGCGAAGCTCACGCACGGATGTCGCCCCCAGTTGCGACGATACGTGGATACGCTCGCTTCGCTCACTGAACGGCTGTTCGCCGATTTTTTTGAAAGGGGAAATTCAATATGGACATCTTGGTTTACTACCAATCGGGAAAGCTCGATGTCTTCTCAACCACCGACTTCATCGCAAACGAGCCATGGGGGCGTACCGGCAGGAACCTCATGACGGAGTTCAGTCCCAGGCTCGACGTGCTTGAGGAAGAGGGCTTCGCGCTTGATGTGTTCTGGTACGACGGTGCCGACTGCAAGGACAGCATCGAGGTTGTGGACGAGGACTCGAATACGCGCATCTCCCATGCTGTGCGCCGTGTCGGCAAGAGAATACTGCTGGTGTCGAAAAGCGAGCTTGAGCAGATTGCGCAGATCACGGTGAACGGCGAGTTGGTGGCATGGAGGCAGGGAGGGTTCCTGATCAACGGCACCAAGTTCCGTAACCAGGAGATCCTGTGCTTCAGCAACGACAATGTGACCGGCATCAATCGCCGTGCAAGCGCGGTGTTCGATTACCTGAAGAAGGCGAACCCAGGGGTTTCCGAGGAAGCACTGGCAGCTCGCATGGGCTACCCGCTTGAGGCAATCATGCAGATACGCGAGGCAGAGGCGGCGAATGTTGCGGATTCCGATGAGGATGACGACGAGGATTGGGAATAAGGGGATTTAAGCCATTTAACATCAATATGACTGTAAAACCGCAGGTCAGACGTGATATAATGGGTTTATCAACTTTCATGGAGGTGATCGACCTTGAATACCAAAGGCATTTTACGGCCTGACGAGCTTCCGTTCGAGTGTCCATTGGACCTTGAGATTGCAATCAACAATCTGATAGATGCTTGGGAACGCGATGACGACCTTAACCTTGACTGCTATATGGACGAAGTTCAAGGTTCTGCCCGCAGCGTCAGCGAAGAAAATGATACTTGGGTTTGCGAATACTACCTGTATGGTGGCTGGCGAAAGGATTCCTGCGACCAGTAATCTTATCGGCTTCAATAATTGAATACGCTCTCAACTCACTGAGCCCTGCTTTCGCTGCGGGGCTTTTTTGGTACCCTCTTCTGCTCTTCTGATTACCGGAAGACTCTATTTCTTTGCGGATTCACCGTACTTGTCGACGAAATCATCGTTGCTGGTGACAGTGATCGTCACCGTTTTCGCCGATTCATCCAAGCTTGCCTTCGTTACACGCCAGCTCTGCGTTGTCGAGGTGTGCCGGGTGCTTTCCTCATTGCTGAGCTCCGCTCCCTTGATCGACAAGATCTTTATGGAATACCCCTTGGCCTCTATCTCATCCCAGGCAGAATCAACCGTTTGGCCGAACAGCTCACTGTTCGCATCCCATTTTTCCTGTTTAGCGGTACTCTGCGTGCTTGCGTTGCTGCTAGATGCTGATGAGTTCGATTGCCCGGACATGCCGCTGCCGATCAATCCGATAATGAAGATGGCAACAACTGCAAAGATAATGATCTTCTTGTTTAACGATTTCCTTTTTTCCAATTCCTTACCGTCCACGATTTCTCCCATCTGTGATTGCGATGTGCTTGGATTCGACGGCGCGGGTTACTGCCTTTCAAGCTCCATGGTTGTGGTGGTTCCCATCATGCTTACCTTGTAGCTCAGCTTTCCGTCCTTGTACTCGAACTGCTTGGTGTCGTCAGTTGATGCCATGAGGGCATTTTGGGTCTTGGACTTGTCGTTCTGGGACTCCCAGCTGTACTCTTCGCACGGCTCCGTCGGCGCAGCATAGGTGCCTGCCCAGTACAGGGCGGTGGTTTTGCCGTTGTCCCCTATCCAGTCGATCTCGATGGTTCCATCCTCAATGGTTGCCTGCTGATAGTCATCGTCTTTGTTCACCTGAACCCATGTTCCCGTCAGGTCAAGAGGCTCTTGCGCTTCCTGCTGCTGTTCTTGCGATCCGCATCCTACCAGCGCCATCGACATTGCCATGAGAGCGGCAAACATAGCTGCAATCAGGGTTTTCCTCATTCTTCTCTCCTATCTCGTCGTTTCAGAACCGGTTCTGTGAATGTTATCAGCAACGGGTTGCCCTTGCTTTTCAGGGTTTCGATGCGTAGTTGTTCGGAGGGATTCTTTCTGTGAGTTGCGCCTTGAGACGCATTTGCCGCGATTATGGGTTGTTATGCCAGTTGAAACGAGTGTTTTACGGTTTTATTACGTTTCTTTTGCGGTATCATCAGATAGATTTATCCCTCATTTCGAATAAGAAAGGAGAAAGCTTATGAAGAAAGAAGCAAAGAAAAGCTTCGCGAAGTTCGTGAACTCGCTGTTCGCGTTCGTTCTGGTCGTGGGCTTGATGCCCACCTGGGCGCTCAGCAACCCGACGCCCGCCTTTGCGGCCCCGAACGACGTGACCGTGACAACCACCGTCGACGGCCTTGCCAGCGATACGCTGCCTGTGCTGTCATCGGCTGCCGGTGACTTCACCGTCGGGCAGGCGGTCAACGCCGACCCGGTGAACTACACGGACGCCAACGGCAACACGCCTGTGGCCAACCTCGCGAAGCAGCAAGCCGAGAAAGGGCTGAGCCTCAAGTGGGTCGATGCCGAGACCGGTGCCGACTTCGACTGGAACTCGACCAAAGTGAACCGCAGCACCGTCGTCAACGGTATCTGGACGCAAACCCAGTGCTCTGTCACGGTATCGGCAAACGATGGGGGCAAGACCGCAGACACGGTTGTTACCGTGCCGTGGGGCAAGTCCTACGCATCCGTTGAGGGCAGCGCCCCGCAAGCACCATCCCGCGATGGCTGGCAGTTCCTCGGCTGGTACACCAAAGACGGACAGCAGTACGATTTCAACTCCGCCGTCAAGGAATCTGTCGTCGTTGAGGCGAAGTGGGCCGTTGCCGATGTGACCATCGTCCCGACCACCAACCCGACCAGCGACATCCCGCAAAGCATCAGCGGCACCTGCTGGATCGGCTCAACCTGGAGCATCCACCCCGCCCAGTTCGCGCTCAGCAACTTCTCGGGCTATCTGTCCGGATGCGCTGTGACCGGCTACTGCGCCGACCGCTCGGCTGCACAGCCGACCAACATCCAGGCAAGCTACACGGCAACCCTCAACAGCATCAACACCGAGACCGGTGAGGTCGTCTACGACGTCTATATCACCCCTCCTGGAGTTACCGATGGCCATAGCCGCAACCAATTCGGATTGACCGGCTATCAGCACGTTTCCGCACAGGTGAAGCTCATCAAGAACTTCGGCGGCTGGGTTGAGATCAACAAGTCCTCTGCCAACACCGACATCACCGACGGCAACGGCTGCTACTCTTTGGAGGGCGCTGAGTATGCCGTCTACAACTCCGACAACCAGGCAGTCGACAAGCTCACCACCGATGCGAACGGCTATGCGAAGTCGAAGCTGTTGCCCTCCGGCACCTACACCATCAAGGAGCTGAAGGCACCTAAGGGCTACGGGCTCGACGAGGAGCCGCACGGCATCGAGATCAAGAGCGGTCAGACGACTACAGCTAATTTGAAGGACCAGCCACAGAACGACCCTGCAGCAATGCTGCTTGGCAAGTACGACGGCGAGAAGACCTACAATGGTGAGAAGAATCTTCCTCTTGGCAGTGCTTCTCTCTATGGTGCTCAGTATTCCATTGAGTATTACGACGGTCTTTATGACACCGCTGAAGAGGCTGAAGCATCCGGCGATCCTTCCCGTAAATGGGTAATGCAGACCGATGAAGACGGTTATGTAAATCTTGCCGACGGCGACGACACCTTTGATGTCCATGACGCCGACGGCAACGTTACCGCCACACTTCCTTATAAAGTAAGTGGCGATGATTTCTATCGTTCTTCTGACGGAATCATTACTCTTCCCCTCGGTACCATTGTGATCAAGGAAATCAAAGCTCCAAAGGGCTACAACTTGCCACAGCCTTTCGGTATGGATCAGACCTATGTTCGCAAAATCACTTCCGATACCTCTATTACTGAAGCAGTAAAGTCTTATAATGCCCCTGAACAGGCTGAGCCAGTGTTCCGCTCTGACTTGGAGTTCACGAAAGCTGCATCCGACGATGCTCATTCGCTTGCGAACGTGCCCTTCAAGATCACTTCCAAGACCACCGGCGAGTCCCATGTGATCGTTACTGACGAGAACGGCAAGGCTTCCACTAAGGCGTCCTGGAACAAGCACACTGAGAACACCAACGGCAACGATTGGGTTATGACTGAGAATACCGATGGCGTTCAAGGCTTTATCGCCAAGCTCCTTGATACGGGCAAGGCGCTCGACTCGACCAGCGGCGTTTGGTTCGGCCAGTATCAGGACGGCGATGAGACCAAAATCACCGATCCCGACGATGAGCGTGGTGCGCTCCCCTATGACGAGTACACCTTGGAAGAGCTGCCTTGTGCGGCGAACGATGGCTATCAGCTGATCAGGAAGGATTTCACGGTTTCCCGCGACAACACCTTCAACGCTGACAACACCATCAACCTCGGCACCTTGACCGACCAGGACATCTCGATCTCCACTCAGGCCTCTGACAAGGCTGACGGGGACCAGGAAGTTGTGGCTGAGCCCGATGTGACTATCGTTGACAAGGTTTCCTGCGACAACCTCTCGAAGGGTACCGAGTACATAATCAACGGCACGCTGATAGACAAGACCACTGGCAAGGCCTATGTTGATGCATCCGGCAACGAGATCCACGGCTCTACCACTTTCACGGCTAAGAGCCAGGAACAGGATGTTTTCGTCGAGTTCAACTTCGACGGCTCCAACCTGACCGACTCTACCGATCTCGTCGTGTTCGAGACGATAGCAGCCACTGAGGCTCCTGACCGTATCCTCGACACCCATGAGAATCTTGACGACCGTGGTCAGACCATCACCGTCAAGCCTCCTGCCATCGGCACCATCGCAACAGATGGCGTTGACAACGACAAAGACGTTGTCAAGGATACCCAGGTTACCGTCAAGGACACCGTTGCCTACGTTGGACTCACGGTTGGCAAGGAGTACACCCTCAAGGGCGAGCTGATGGACAAGGCAACCGGCACGGTGCTCACCGATGCGGACGGCAACCCGGTTACCGCTGAGACGAAGTTCACTCCTAAAACCACCGCCGGCACCGTTGACATTGAGTTCAACTTCGACGGCTCCAACCTGAAAGACGGAGACACCCTCGTTGCATTCGAGCATGTTGTCTTCAAGGACAAGGAAATAGCCTCCCACACCGAGATTGGCGACATTGCACAGTCTGTAACGGTTTCCGAGCCGAAGCTCGGCACCACTGCCGTCGATGCAGTTGACGAAGACAAGAACATCGTCAAGGATCCTGAGGCAAGCGTTGTGGACACCGTTGAGTACAGCGGCTTGGTTCCTGGACGCGAGTACACCGTTTCCGGCACCCTGATGGACAAGGCGACCGGCAAGGCCTACATCGACCCGACCACGGGCAAGGAGATCACCGGCTCCACCACGTTCGCCACGAAGGACACCTACGGCACGATCGACGTTAAGTTCAGCTTCGACGCTTCCCAGCTCGAACAGGACGCACAGCTGGTCGTGTTTGAATCGCTTCAGCGTGAAGGCAAGGAAGTCGGCGGTCACAAGGAGATCGACGACGAGGCACAGGCTGTCACCGTCATCGTTCCCGAGGTTCACACCACAGCTACCGATGGCTTGGATGGGGACAAGGAGGTTCCCGCAGACCATAAGGCAACCGTCGTAGACGCTGTTCAGTACAAGGACCTCGTTCCTGGCAAGGAGTACACGGTATCCGGCACCTTGATGGTGAAGGAAACCGGCAAGGCCTTGCTGGATGCGGACGGCAACCCGATTACCGGCTCCACCACGTTCACCCCTGAGAAGTCTGAGGGCTCTGTGGACGTTGTGTTCGAGTTCGATGCCGACCTTTTGGCCGGTAAGAAGCTGGTCGCGTTCGAGAAGCTTCTGCGCAACGACATCGAGATCACCTTCCATGAGGACATCGATGACGAGGATCAGACCGTGGAGGTTGTTCCTCCCAAGGTCGGCACCACGGCAACGGATACCGCTGACGGCGACAAGCACATGTCAGCCGATCCCGAGTCCTCCATCACCGATGAGATCGCTTACAAGAACCTCATCCCAGGCGATGAGTACCAGGTTGCAGGTATCCTGATGGACAAGTCCACGGGGCTGCCGCTGCTCTCCGGCGAGGGCGCCTCGGCGATCTCTACTGAGGACCTGCAGAAGTTCGCGGACGACCTGAAGGCCGCATGCGGGCTTGGCTCCGGCGACGTTTCCGCTATCGAGATCGATGGCAAGGCGTTCGGCGAGGGCTTTGAGGTTACTGCCTCCAATGGTTCCTACAGCTACACAGATGCCGACGGTGTTCAGCACGTGCTTGCAAAGAGCGATGACGGCTGGAAACTCTCCGAGGTGAAGGATTCCTCCACTACCGAGGTTGCTACCTACACCGACGATCAGGTCAAGCTCACCAAGGACGCACCTGCGCTTCCTTTGAGCCCGGATTACGAGGCCATTGCGAAGGTGATGCAGGAGAACCCTGACATCGTAAGCTGCCTCAGCATCCTGAAGAAGACCTTCACGCCTGAGGAGCAATCGGGCACCGTCTCGATGGACTTCCCGATCAACTCCATCTACAACGAGGACACGGACACGGTTGTGTTCGAGTTCCTGTTCAAGGGCTCTGAGCTGATCGCCAATGAGTCCGACCTCGGCAACGAGGGGCAAACCGTCTCCATCGTAACGCCTAAGCTGTCCACAACGGCAACGGACAAGACCGATGGCGACCATACGCTCCTGCCTTCCCGTGAGGCAACCGTCGTTGACCACGTCGAGTACACCGACTTGATTCCTGGCAAGGAATACACTGTGTCCGGCACCTTGATGGACAAATCGACCGGCGAGCCTTTGGTTGTCGGTGACGGCAACGTTACCGCCGAGACCACGTTCGTCCCGAACAAGGCCGACGGCACCGTTGACCTTGAGTTCACGTTCGATGCATCCGAGCTCGGCGGCAAGAACCTCGTAGCGTTCGAGATCGCCTACAAGGACGGTATCCAGATCGCAGACCATCAGGACATCGACGACGAGGCTCAAACCGTGACGGTTTCCGAGCCCGATGACAACACGTTCGATACCCCCGGTGGCGACGGATACTCCAAGACCGGCGTCGACATGACGCTGATCTATGCGTTGATCGCCGCTCTCGTGGCTTTGGCTGGCGGTGCCGGTGCCTATGCTTACCGTCATCGCAAGCTTGCCGCAGCTGAGGGCAAGACCGATGCCGAGTCCGACGAGGAATAGCCTCTAGGACCCTGCTGAAACATTTGGGAGGGTGCCGATGTTGGCACCCTCCCCTTTTCAAGAAAGGAGTGACTGCATGGCAGACAGCGAAAACGCCCATAACGAGCAGGAGGCATCAAGCGACAACGGCAAGCCGACCGGCAACGTCCGCATCGCGGCAATTGCAATCGCCGTAGCCGTTGTCGTGCTCGCAGCCGGCATCGGCATCGGGTTTGCGATCCATGGATCGCAACAGCCTGAGCCGATTGCCGCACAAGAGCAACAGCAACCTGCTGACAACCAAAACGCCTCTGACAACTCGCAGGCATCCCAGGATGTGCATAAGCACGACTGGGTTGCCGAATACGAGACGGTCCACCATGACGCCGAGACGCACGTGGTCCACCATAACGCGGTTTACGAGAATCAAACCGTTTACTCAACCATGTGCAACACTTGCGGCAAGTACTTTGACCCGGATACCAACGACGGCACCGACCATCTGAGAGAAACCGGTCACAAAGGGCTGACCAAGCAGGTTCCGCACAAGGAGACTGTGAAGGTGAAGGATGCATGGGACGAGCCGGTAACCGACAAAGCGGCATACGATGAGTCCGTCCTGAAGGACTACAAGTGCTCCACCTGCGGTGTTGTCGCGAGCCCAGAGGATGTGCAGAAGGATTCTGCCAACCAGCCTACCGAGGCTTAAAGCGATCCGTAAGAGCAAACTCGCAATCGAATGCGAATTTAAGAACCCCGCTGAACTTCTGTTCGGTGGGGCTTTTTTTGTGTTGCGGGGGCGTTTGGGCTGACGCAGAGGTGATGATCCGGGTTGCGGGGACTTCAGGGATACGCTCGCTTCGCTCACTGAGCGGCTGTTCGCCGATTGATACGCTCGCGGTGCTCGCTGAGGTTTTAGGTAAAGAGCCTGGTTAAGGGGCATATCGGCTATAATCGAAGAAGCGAAAAGAAAGGGCTTCAATGAACATAACCTCATATGCAGACAGCTGGCTTAGGTTGATGCAGATGGGATTTGAGGGAAACCTTGCCGGGCAAGATCTCCTCAACTTCGAGATTTCCATCGGCGCCATCATAATGATTCTCTTGGTAATCATCGCAGGCTGCATCCAGCTGATCGCCATCGAGCGGCAAATGCAGCATCAAGCTGCGCTGCGGCAGAGCATCTTGGGTTCGCAAATGATTTCCGCAGGCAATTTCCTTGGGAATTGGAAAACGACAAAATCAGGGAACAAGGTGACCGGCGGATACAAGATGCTGGACCAGCCAGGTTGCTATGTAATCGTCACCTCCCCTTCACCTGATGGAAAGGCTTATGAGAACGTCTATGTGGGGCAATCCCTGTATGTATGCTCCCGTGTGCGGAACCATCTCACGGGACATGGCAACGGCGATGTCTATGCCGATGTTCGAAACGGAAAGCCTGTTTTCGTGAAGATCGTGCCCTGCCCGGCACAGCAGATGAATGCTTTGGAGAAGAAACTCATCAAGGCATTCAACGCCACAAGCTCGTACAACAACACCGCTGATGGATCGAGAAGAAGATGATTTGTGTTCAACAAATGTGTTGGTATAATAAAACCATCGCAGCGCCCGCCGATATACTAACAATTTCCTAGGTCGTTAGAGAACGGGTGAAGCAAATCTACTTTGAGCCAGGCATTTACCTGGCTCTTTCTATTTGTTCATCTTCTTTTTCCGCACAATCTTGCGAACAGATTCGATACGCTCGATTACGAAATCGGCGATGCCGCATAAAGCGGCAATTCCAAGAATAAAGTTCATCATGGGCTTCACCTCCTCTCTTTGAGAAGGCTTCACCCGCAAAATCAGACGGACACTGCAATAGCGCCCATATTCTACGCTGTACCGAAGCTTATGGCAAAAGGAACATAAAACAAAAAATTCCCCTAATCCGAAGACCAGGGGATACAGCGTAAAAGCATACCTATCAAGAAACAATCACGATAGGAGACTTTCTGCTATGGATAATAGCATACAAGCAACTTCTTGCAAAGCTTCGGCCGAAATTTCTTTCGGGCAGAGATCTACAGGACCTGCCACCGGCAGCTCCTTCCGAACGCATGGCGATTCAACCCCCGGTCCGCGATGGGTGCGGACCGGGGTGAGGTCGTGGCGGGCATGGAAAAAGGGAGAGCCTACCGGGATGCAATGTCGGCAGGCTCTCCCTGTGCGTGATACAATTCGTTGCTTTAAGCAGACCCGGCGGGTGCAAGTTACCGAGCCTGCCTTGATTGGCTAGTAGCGGGCTACCAGGAACGTCTGCCCTGGAAGACCCAAGCTGGTGTGCATGCCGAGTATCGGCTTCTCCGGTGTTCCGGTGATAACGTACACCTCATCGGTCAGGCGAGCCTCAGGCGCTACCTGCGTCCTGTTGATCTCAGCCACCATATCCTTCAACTCCTCGATCGGCATATGATCTGCGCTGATGGCGATGAACTCGTCAATGCTCGATGGAAGCACCGCTACGCTTCGCTTCCCGAACATCTCAAGAAGCTCGCCTTGGATTTTCTTGGAGAACATGAGCGGAGCCCCGTTGGTGCGGAGGCGGTTGCTCACGATGTACATGTCCGGCTCGTAGTCGTTCTCCGGCACCTCGTGCCCAAGAAGCTCTTCGACAACCTGACGTATCGGGACGATCTCTGCGGATTCCTCCAAGTTCTGCATCGCGATCGCGAACGCCTCGCTCTCGCTCAGGCTGTAGCGATCGAGAACTTGCTTCGTCACCAGGCAGCTTGCAATTTTCTCGGAATCTGCGAGCATATCGACCCTCCACAGGCAGCGAAGCGTCACCACCATATCGAGAACGATCTTGCATGGCCTGCCATCCGCTTCCAGCCATTTGGCGTTCTCCACGCTCATCACCTCAGGCACCAAATTAGCTGTGAACTCGTCGCGGTCCGGCTCGTGCACGATCAGGCCGACTTCATCCCGCTCCTCTCTCAGCACATCGACTATCCTCTCGATCAGACGAACATCTGGCTGCATCATGTCGTCTGCTGTCGGGTAGTACGTCAGCACGATTGGAAGCTCCTTGTCGCGCACCTCCAAGCCCACTCGCTCATTGTTGTTCTTGTGCACCTTGACCGCCTTCACTCGGATCTTCTGCCCCGTTTTCGCAAATATGCTGTTAAGCGCCACCTCTCTAAGTCTCAGTTGCTCAAGCATTGCCGTTGTGTTTCCTTCCTTCATTTTCAGTTCCTCCTTGTTCTTGTTTGTTTTGTTCTCAGCAACCTTCGTTGCTTGGTTTCGGTCAAACGCACTAAGGAACGGAGCGTCAAGGGACAAGGCGGGCTTGCACGCCGATGCGCCGTAGGGCAGCCCTTGCGGTACGGGACGGGGGTGTTAGAAACCATACAAGCAACCGAGGTGCTGAGGGCAAGGCAAACGAACATGAGGGAATAGCCTGAATATGGGAAGAACCAACGGCAAATTGCGACCTGGTGAAATGAGCTTTGAGGTGGCTGCTGGCGATTCTGAGGGGCTGCTTCGTGCTTTTGGCGGTGCTGGGTCACGGAACATTGAGAGATGGCGGCAGGTGCCATGACATGGGAGCCGATTCTTGCAGGATGTAGGCAGTTGAGGCGATTTGCCAGCGTCTTGCCGTGCGTCCGAGGTTGTCGGCGAGGGAGATGGGAAGTTGATGCGATGTGCCGGTTGCGATGAGTTGCGCTGCGCTTGCCTGCCGGTGCTGTGCGGGAAGCTTGCGAGATGTGGGCGAATAGGATGCGATTCGCTTTCGATATGGTGTTGAGTTGCGGGGGCGTTGGTGCTCACGCACAGCTGATGATCTGAGTTGCGGGGGATTCAGGTGATGCGCTCGCTTAGCTCACTGAACGGCTGTTCGCCGATTGATACGCTCGCGATGCTCGCTGAGGGGCTTCGCGGATCCACTCGCTTGCGCTCGTTGATGTAAGGTTGTCGGACGATTCGGGAACACGGCATTGAAAACGGGACATTCACGGCAGCAACACGCCACGCGATGCGGATTCTGCTTCGGGAAAAAGGCAGGCTGCTGCGTTGCGGGAACGGAAAGCTTGAGCTTGCTGCGCTCCCGAGTACATTGAGATTGCGTTGAGGACGACGCTGCGAGTGTCCGGTAGCTGATGGCGGCAGGCAAAGCAGGACGGTGAGACGGGATTGATTCTGGTGGGTTTGCTGCACCGAAGCCCCACTGCTTGCCACCGGGTCTTCCTGGTTCAGCGAGCCAACAAGCTCTTCGTAGGCGTAGGTTCCCCGACCGGCGCGGGTACAGGTGGATTGTATCACGCACAGGGATTCTGCACGGGCATTCCGGCAAAAGGCTCTGCCTTGCAGAAAGTCCGCCGTGACCTGCACAGCTTGCTTTGGCAGATGGGTCCAGCATCGAGGTCGCGTTGAATGGAGCTTCGATGCGTTCGGCGAGCCCAGCGGCGCGATGGGTGCGGCGCGGGCGGCGATGAATGGTACCATCTAACTACAACCATCCTGATTGGAGGCTTGCCTTGGATTCCTCATCTACCAGCTTCTTCGAGTTCATTGCCATCGGCCTTCTGCTCGTGTACCTTTTCGGCAAGCTCTTGGGGTTCCGCAGGCGCGTACGGGGAAAATCGGGGAAACGGGCGTTCTCATCGCATAAGGCTTCGAAAGGGAATGCACAGCGACTTGCCCCAACGGAGAGGCAAATCGCGCTTGTAGATGCGATGAGGAAGGAAGGGCTTCTCTCCGATCTCGAAAAGCGCATGATACCCGCCAATCAAAGCCGATCGTTCTACAGCTATCTGATCGACCGGCATATCGAAGAGCACGATAAGCTGGCTGCTGAGCATGAGGAAGCGCCAAAGCATCAGGAAGCCTCGGCAACGGTTGATTCAAGCGGCGATCAGAGGAAATGGCTCGATCTCGACCATCTCCCGCCGGTTGACGAGCTCCCCATCGATCAGCGCACCGGGCTATTCTCCAAAAGGGAGCACGCCTTCTACGAGGTGCTTCACCGTGCTTGCGGCAAGCAAGGGCTCACGGTTTGCCCGAAGGTGCGGTTGATGGACATCCTGGATGTCAAGACGAACAATCCGGACGAGAACGCGGTTTGGTTCAGGACGCTTGCCCAGCTGCATATCGATTTCATGATATTGGGGAAAAGCGACCGGTTCCTGTTCGGCATCGAGCTGGACGACTCGACGCATGGCACGGATGCGGCGCGGAAGAAGGACAACCTCAAAGACTGCTGCTTCATGAAAGCGGGAATCCCGCTCTTCCGGTGCCAGAAGATCATGAACGATGAGGAAATGAACGAATGGCTCGATAAGCGCCGCTTGATCGCAGAGGCAAGACGGGAGCTTCATACGTAGAGGAGATTGAAATTGGTTTACGTGACTGGAGATGTTCACGGTGGCAACACCATGAACAGCATCGTTGCTTTGCTGGATGCTATCGTGCCGCTGGGCCAAGCGCTTGGAAAGTGATATTCGCAATCGAATGCGAATATGAGAAGAGCCACAGGGTTTTGCTCCTGTGGCTCTTTCTTTATCTTGACTTGATCTCTGCTATTAGGTGACTTCTGTCGTCTGGGTACAGGCGAAGCGTTCTGCTCTTACCGACCAGAGCGAGGCGGGTTGCCTCGCGGTGAGCTTGCAGCTCGGCCGCTTTGTCGGACTCTGCCGTTATCGTGAGGCGGTCGTAGGTTCGGTCGCCTTTCAGGATGTCTATCCGGTACCAGCGGCGACCAAGGATGTCTGTTTCGGATCTTGATTCCATCCGCTGTTCCCTCCTTTTTCGCAACAATACTAGTATTATAGCACAACCCAACGGGGTTACGCTACTGTTACTTCGTTGCACCGCAGGTGGAGCAGTAATAACCAACGGTTTCATCATAGGCTGCAGACACTAGCACAGACTTTGTAACAGGCTCATCATATGCTGCTGTAATCGTCTTTTTGATTACATGATATCCACCAGAACCACCGTTCATAGTTTCCTGCTTCAAATGAGCCCTATCTATACCTTCTGCACCGCAGTCGTTGCAAACCATTACATCTTTAGTCACTGCATCATGGTGAACATAGGTAGTCTGATTCTCGTAAACCGCATCATGATGCAGTGTTTTAGCCACCCAGTTGTGCTGATGGGACTGAGCACTTCCACCTTGGTTGCTGCCGGTGTTGCCTCCCTGGTTTCCTTGACTTGGGGCGGTTACGCCGGTCTTGTTGCTGTTGTTCTTCGAGGCGGCGGTGCTGTTGCCTGTTGCGACGTTTCCGCCCTGGGCGCTCGATGCCTTGCTGTTGGCAGCGTTTGCGGCGTTGGAGGCCTTTCCGGCGTCCGCGCCGGCTGCCACTGCCGTTGCCTGGGCGGCTGCGATGTCTGCCTCGGTTACGTTCTCGGCTGCCTTGGGCGTGAGCGTCATCTCAATGGATGCCCCGTGCTCACCGTCGTACTCCACTACCTGCGGCTCAGGGAGGTTGAACAAGGTGCCGTCATCGAGCATCGGGGAGCCGACGATCGCAAGGGTGTAGGTTCCCTTCTCGGTGATCTCAGTGATCTCGGTGTCCTCGCCTGCAACCACCTGCTTCTCTGCCATCGGTTCGGGGGCGGTGACATTCTCATCGGTGCTGGTGAGTGTGTCCTTGACGTCGCCCTGATAGATGCTCAGCACGATGGGCGTGGAGGTGTCCTGGTTCCAGCCATCGCAGTTGACCTTTGCGTGGATGGTCGGATCCTCTACCTGCTTCACCTCAGCTGCGGCGGGCTCGCTCTCCTGCTTCGGCTCCGGCTGGTGGGTGGAGCTGTACGCGAATGCGCTTCCTGCGATGATCAGGGCTGCGGCTGCTACGCAACCTGCGGCGATTAGGGTGTTCCGCTTTCCGGTTGGGCGGAACGGGTCTTTCGGCATGTCCTTGACATGCTGCCCTACGCTCTGGTTGCGACAGGCTTCGGCGAATGCCTCCTGGGTCGGCGCAGCGCCGGTGAGCTCGTAGCGCTCGTAGAGCGGGATCAACGCATCATGGACATCGCCTTCGCCGTGCTCAACGCCCTGCTTTGCCAGGGACTTCTCGATGCGGCGCTCTGCGGTCTCCATCTTCGCGACCTTGGGCTTGTCTGCGGGGATCTCCGTTGCCGAAAGTTTCTCGGTTGCGTCTGCCTGCCCCTGATCGGCGGGCATTGCCTCCAGCTTCTCAGTCTTCGCCTCTGGATCGAGGCCGGCTTGCTTGTTGTTCTCTTCCATGTATCTCATTCCTTTCGTCTCTTTTCTAATCGCTTTTTTGTTTTCCTAACTTATCGTATATCGGCATGCCTGCCGTAGTTGCCGCTCTGCTCGCGTTGCCGACCGATGATGTACTCGCGGTTGCGGCGGTCCTCCTCTTCCCATGCGTCTTGCTGTGCGTCCTCGCTTTTCAGGAACCTAAGCCAAACGATGGGGGCGATGACTGCCAGGACAAGCCCGACCGCTGCTGCAACGGTGACAACGAATGTACCGCCGAGCTCTGGGAAGAACGCATCCGCCTTGATCCCGAGCACGATGAGAAGCATCGGCAAGAAACCGACCATGCCGATGCCGAAACCGAGTCGGCATGGGTGCCCGAAGCCGTTGCCCCGCACAAGGCTGTAAAGCCCCTGCGTTGCGAGCATCGCGAAGAACGGCGGGGCAACGAGGCATATGATGCCTAGGATGCAAGAGGTCGTATCCATCGGTTAGCCTTCCTTTGGTTTCGGCTCGTCATCTTCCTCAAGCAGGCGGATTATCGCACGGCGGGCGAAAGCGGACTGTCCCTCGCCTGTGCGCACGTAACGCTCGCGCAACCGCTGCCTTACCCAGTTCGGGACCTGCACGTTCATCTGAACAAGCCGGTCCTCGTCGTCTTTCGACATCGCGATCACACTCCTTTCTCATAAGAGCATTCCAACGAGACTCGTCACTCCGCTGTAGACTGCGAAGACGGCAAGCCCGGCCAAGGAGATCAGGAACAGGCCTGCCAGCATCGCCAGCACCTTCTTCGTGAGTTGCCAGACAACGCGGAAGACAAGAAGCGTCATCAATATCGCGATTATGCATTCGACTGGTCCCATTTCCTCGACCTCCTTTACCTCTCTAGTGTTCTATAACTCTATAGTCCTATATATAGACTACTAGAGTTATAGAATATTTGCAAAGAGTTATCGGCGCCTTTCCTGCCAAAATTTTTCCTGCTTCGAGCCCCCAATTGCTCTCATCATCTCTCTTCTTGGTCTCGCTCCTTGCGGAGCTCCATCAAGCCCTTCGGTGTGATCACGTAGAGATTTGGCGATGCGCCTCCGGATCGGTTGCTTTGGGGAATCGACTCGATCAAACCGTTTTCCCGCAGGTACCTCACCACACGCTGCGCTGTGCGGACGGTTCTGCCTATCGTCTTCGCGAGGCTGTCCTTTGCGATGACTGCTCCCTCATCACCGTATTCGGCGATCAACGACAGCACCGTCCGCTCGCTGGCAGACAGGCGGGTCTTCGGCCCTCTACCGCTCATCGCCTTTTTCGCTTCCTTGCCTTGCCGGTCGATCGATCAGGTCGGCGAGGCGCAGAACGTCTTGTCTGTTTGCAAAGCCGCGCTCCCCGCCCATGTCCACGTCGAGGATGCAGAATATCTCCAACTCCGACACTCCTACCGCCGGGTCCGCCTGCTCTGCGGCAGCTCGCAGCCTTCTCGCTGTCTCCCGGCGCTTATCATCATCGATCATCTTCCGAACCTTCCTGCTGCTCTTCGATTAGCTTTTCGAGCTTCTTCTCGCAGCGGTAGAGCTGGAGTTGGGTCTTAGCTTGCTCTACCTCGAGGTTCCTGACCTCCTCGCTGCCGGCGAAGCGCCGGTAGGAGTTGACTGCGACGATGATCAGCAGCACCGTGAACGTCGCGCTGACCAAAAGCGCCAGGAAGTCGGCAGGGTGCGATGCAATAAGCGGCACGCCGGCCTCGGCTTGCGAGAAGCAGGCGACGCCGTTTTTGATGGCAACGTTCAGGTTGCCGACTGCCGCCACTGTGCAGAGCCCCGACGCAGCGAGCGAAGTGCCCTTGAACGGGCGGCGACCCTGCTGCAGGTCGTCGATTCGCTTGGCGTACTGCTTCTCGACATCATCTTGGTTCCACCAGTCGGTGTTACTTCCTGCCATTATTCGTCACTGGGTCCTTTCCTTCTCGTTGAGGGTTTTCAGGGAGGGGTTGCGCTTTAACAGGGCTTGGATGTCTTCTTTGATTGCACCTTCTGTGCGTATGCCTGCAGGAATCATGACTGGGTGATACTCCGGGTTCATCTTTCTTTCTACGTATACGCACGGAATCAAAATGAGCACCGAAACCAAGTAAACCCCGAAAGCGTATGGGAAAAACGGTCCCGACCACGGAAAAGCTGCGATTTTCCAGCTGTCAATCAGCAACCCAATAGCTAAAGAGCCGAAAAACCATAAGCTACCTAGTAGAACCACCATCCCCGACAGGCTCCCCAAAGCAATAGCTGCTATATATTTAGGCGTTCTCCAAGTAGCTTTCACTTTACGCTCACGCTCTGCTTTCGCTTTTGCATATGCTGCTTTAGAAGCATCAAGTTCCTCGTAGAGGGCTTTCAGCTTGTATTCTGGGGTGCCTTGTATGTCAGTGTTGGTTAGGGGCATATCGGTTCCTTTTTACATGTAGAGGGTGTATCGCGTGCCCAGGATTGAGGACTTCTTCTCGATTCGTTGGGTGCCGTCATCTGCAGATTGCACTTGCACTTCAGACTCGCTCAGGGTCATGTGATAGCGTTCCTCGGAATGCAGCTCATAACGCTCCCCTGGTTGCAGCGATATGTACGTTATTCCGCCCTCTGTGTGCGATTCAGGCTCGTAATCGGAGTTCTCTGATACTGAAGCGCTTTTCGCTTCGGTGATGTCCGTACCTTCGGCAAGCACCAGCGTTATATCGTACTGGCCGTTCTCATTGGAGACAGAACGGAGGCTGTAGTTACCGTCTTGGAGCGGGTAACGCTCTAGTTGGCTTTGCCTGATCGGCAGGATAATGGACAGGCAGGCAATCAGGAGCGCTATTGTAAGGATCTGTATCACGAAGGTGAGGGTTGACTTGCCATCGGTCATCTGGGCTCCTTCTCGTCGTTTACCTTTTGAATCGTATAGGTCTAGGGACATTGCTACTCATCCAACTTATCGGTGTTGAAGATCGGATCCCATTCGACCTGCACCTTGAACTCTTTCCGGCACTGTTCGCATTCCTCGAACCATTCATCCGATTCGACTACATCGTCGTATTCGTAGGAATAGCCGCAGTATGGGCATTCGATCTCGCTCATTTTTCAGATCCTTCCGGTGTTAAGAGGGCTATCAGGCGGTTCACTAGCTCGGTGCGCTCAACGGCGCATTCTTCGAGCTTTTTGGGCTTTATGCAGTGCTCATTGTCAGCGAAGAGGATTTATTTCGGCTTCCGCACAGCTGCGCTTAACGTTCTTGGTTACGGTTTGTTTGCTGCTTCTCTTTAATACGCTCCCAGTTATCATCAACCGACTTCTTTGCGGCAAATGCCCCTACCCCTGCGCCTACCAACTCGAATGCAATAAACGCAAGACCGACTCTTGCATCGATTAGAGACAATGCCGAGGTTGCAACCAGCACAATCAGGCAAATAAGCGCAACTGCAACAGATACATAACCCTGCCGCATTTGACGAATGTCCTTGCGGCTTAGCTCGATGCCCTTGGAACGGCAGAGCCTCCCCATGACCAAGGTGTTCACACCGAAAACCGAGCAACTGACTCCGAATACCGCCAACAGCATCGGCAAAGAAGCTTCTATCGACATTTCTCTCCTATCTCCCGCTCCTCATTCGACTTTGCTTTCATGACTACTTGGCACGCTTCTTCGTGCGGGACTTCTTCGCCTTGGTGACGAAGGACTGCTCCTGCTTTGCGAGGATGTCCTTGCCGGCCTCCAAGACGTTCTGCGCCCCGTTTGCCTTGCGGTCGTGCTTTGCGCCGCACTCCGGGCAGGTCCACGCGGGGCGCAGGTCCCTTGCGAGGACAAGCTCCTCATGACCGCATCGGCTGCACACCTGGGCTGTGGGGGTGTCGCCGGGCACCTCGACGAACGATCGGTTCGCCCATGCCGACTTGTAGGCGAGCTGGCGGTTGAACTCCGCGAAGTTGCCGTCGAGCATCTTGCGGTTGAGCATCTTCTTCACCTTGCGGGGAAGGTCCTTGGTCGCCGCGCTGCCATGCTGCTGCATGTCCTTGGAGCCCATCTGGCGGGCGGCTATCGTGCCGTAGCCGTTGACAAGCTCCCTGGTCGCGTTGTGCGTCGCTGCCTTGCGGACATCGGCGATCCGCTCGTTGATCCGGGCAACCTTCCTCTTCTGCCTCAGGTAGTTTTGGCTGCCGGGCTCTTTTCTGGCGAGGTCCCGCTGGGCGATGGCAAGGCGCCTCTGCAACCGCCCGATCCTCTCCGGCAGGTCCATCACCTGCCCGTCGGAGGTCACCGCCCAGTGGGAGGCGCCGAACGTGATGCCGACCTCGCCCGTTGCGGCTGGATAGGCGGGAAGCTCCCGCTCCTTGACGTTGATCGATGCGTAGTAGGCGCCGCTTGCCTTGTGCTCCACGGTGCAGCTCACGAACTTGCCCTCCGGGATGCGATGGATCCTCGCCCTCACCTTCCCTATCTTAGGGAGCACGATGCCGTTCCAGCTGATGCCGGCAAGGTCCCAGTCGGCGGGGATCGGCGAGGGGATCTCCGCAACCGCAGCCTCGGCCTTGCCGTCATCGAAGTCGCAGCCTGCGAGCTTGACGTTGCCGGACTTGTAGGTCTGGACCGGATTCTTACGGGACTTGAACTTGGGGAAACCGACGTCCTGCCCCTTCTTGATGCCACGGAAGAAGTTCTGGTAGGCGGTGTCGAGGTTGCGAAGGGCGTAGATGAGGGCTGTGGCGTCGGCTTCCTTGAGCCAAGGCTTCCCGTCCTCGTCTACGAGCTCCTTCTTCAGGCGCGTCAGGTCCTTGGACGTGTCGAACATCGACATCGCCTTGGCTGCGGGGTCGTAGGTCGGGTTCGGGACCGTGTGGAAGACGACCTTGCCGCCCTCGGTGCGCTCCCATATCTCCTTGCCATCCTGATCGTATTGCACGTTGCCCTGCTCGTCGCATGCGGGCTTGGGCCGGCGAACCTCCTGCTGGGTGCGCTCGTAGGCATCCATCCTTGCACGGAGGTAGTGGTTGTACACGAAGCGCGATGCGTCGATGTTCGCCTTGATCGCCTCGCACTGGGATGGGGTCGGGTAGATGCGGAACTTGTAGGACAGGCGGACGCCGTGCTCCTCGTTGCTATTCTTCTCGTTTGGCATATCGTTATCCTTTTCGTAAGAGGATTTTCCTGATAGGTTCATTGTCGCGTATTTAATGTCTCGGGGAGACATTAAATCGGGAAAAGGTTGCTATTCTGTTCTCTGAGAAGGGTGTTTGGCGTTGTGCCGGCAGCAAATCTGCCTTCATGCCCCGATGCTCTCCCGTGCCTTCCAATTATTTGCATTGCGTATGAAGGGTAAAAATAAAACCACTGCTTTCATCAGCAATGGTTTTTAATCAAATCAGTCAGCCGAGACAACGAGTATCACTGCGCATTGCGTTCAGTGAGCTTGATGCTTTGTCCGGTTCCAAAACCTCTGGGTGCACCACTTCACCTCATCTCAGGTTCAGTAACCATGGCAGATCGAGCGGTTCTCAAACCTGGCCAAAGCTGGCAAACTGCCATTCCGGTTCAGTAACCATGGCAGATCGAGCGGTTCTCAAACTTTACGCCCCGGGAACCGACGCCACCTTCGTTCAGTAACCATGGCAGATCGAGCGGTTCTCAAACCTGTGAGTGTGGATATGCCGTTTGATCTGGGCATTCCTATTTCAAAGAACTGCAAAATCTGCCAGGTCTTCTTGTTTCTGCGACCCGCCCAGTCGTTTTTTCGATCGGGCTCTCGGATCTCCGCAAGCGTATATTCCCGCCCCGACGGCGGTATGGATCTATTATAGCAGAACGATCATCGGCATGTTCTTCATATCGCACTCAATCTTGGCTGCATTCTCGCTGACAGTATCGAAGATTGACAGACTCAAACCTTGATGAGAGTGCCAAGTCGGAGGCTTTCCAGAGGATCCCGCCGCAATATGTCGACTTTTCTATATCCATGCTGCTCTCCTATTCGCAACTCTCCATCTGCCGCTGCGGAAAGATTTTTATGCTGTAACCTATCTTGCCAGGTCACATTGGTTACTATAGTTGCATTTCAACTCAAAATTTCGCCTTTGCTATTTATCGGATTTGAAATGCTTCTCGTTGCAATTCAAAACATACTCGTACACGCCGCTTTTCTTGCACCCCTATCGTCGCAGGCGTAGTTGTGCTAAAGGCTTTAGAAGGAGGGATTGGATGATCTCGCATAAAGTTAAGAGCAGAATTGCCATGTGGATCTGCGGCATCCTCTTGGTTGCAGCTGGGATTCTCGGATTCACGCTTTGGTCCATGGAGCAGGCGGGCAACCCGTCTCCCGGAGGGGAGGCCCAGGAAGTGTCACTGGATCCTTACGGATTCCCGGAGGTCGACTGGGACTATTGGAGATCGGTGAACCCGGACGTTATCGGTTGGGTTACCGTGCCGGGAACCAACATCGACTCGCCTATCGTGCAGGCGCATTCATCCGATCCGGAGTACTATCTTCATCACGACGTTTACGGGAAGTACAACGTCTACGGTTGCCCTTACCTTGATGCAGGCTGTGAGGCTGAGGGGTTCAAGTCGTACAACTCTATGATATTCGGACATCACATGAACGACCAGACTGTGTTCTCGGCGTTCTCCAAGTACACGAATGCGGATTTCGCAAAAAGCAATAACAAGGTGCTGCTCCAGATGCCGGGGGAAAAGCATGTCTTGAACGTCAAGCTCGCCGAGATCATCAACGCGGGAACCGACAAGTCCAAGCGCACCTCGTTCACCGATGCGGCTGATTTCGGTCGGTGGTACGCAGAGAGGGCGCAGTCCGCCGACGTTGCGATAGACAGCTCGGTGCCGGTAAGGAACTACACCTTTGTCACGTGCTCATACAACAGGTGGAAGAACGAACGGACGCTTGTTTTAGCTAGTGAGTGAGGGGTTTAGATGATCAACAAGGGCATCCTTATCGATAGACAGTTCGATGCCGAATTGTTTGCCGACAACCTTAGGTTGCTTAGAGAAGGCAAAGGGCTCACGCAAGCAGAGCTTGGTTCGCTTTGCGGGATCTCTGAAAATGCGATACGGGAATACGAGCTTGGACGTTGCTTTCCGAAAATCACAACGCTCAACGCGCTCGCCGATGCCCTTGATGTTTCTGTCGGATCTATCTGCATTTACCTGTTCGATAACGATCTTGAGCTTCAAGCAGGCTTGCGCCAGATTTGCCAAGTTTACGGTTTACGAGTCAAAACATGCCCTATCGAAGACAAGAAGCAAAACTTGCTCTTCCCTTCTTCCTCATTCATGAAACGATTCATCGAGGAATGGGCGCATCATATCTCTATCGGCGACTTCGCAACTTGGAAGGAGCACTTTTGCCTCCCGTACCTTTCAGACGATTTTCCATTGCGCCTCGCCGATCATTCTTGCAACAAACAGTGCAAGCTTAAAGAGAATTGGATTCAATCTTGCTTTGCCAAGAAGCTGAAGGCTCTTCGGAATGCCATCCCCATCACCCAACGTGAATTGGCCGACGTGCTTCATATCTCGGTCGGCGCCCTAAGAAGCTACGAGGAGGGTAGACGCTTGCCGAAAAAAGATAGGCAGGCGGCAATAGCCGAAGCGCTCAACATCGATATAACCGAGCTAATGTTTTACGACTTCGGCGATCCCAACCGAGCAGCGTCAGCTTTGCTTCAAATCGCCAAACGGTTGAGACTTCAGCCAGTTGCCTATGGAAACAGGTTCGCCATTGAAGCTACAGACGAACGTGGGGCAAGCGCAATCGCTGCGGTTCACAAGAATTGGGAAGCGGATTTCGCCGTCTACTCTGAAAAGGGAGCTTAGAAATTAGAAAATGGAAAAGGAGCCTGATTCGGCTCCTTTTTTGTACGTTTGTATGTGTGAGACAATGGTCTTCTCTTGCAGATAACTGTTCTGTTATGCAAAAAGGCTCCCAGCGAGGACGCTAGGAGCCTTTCATTTAGACGAGTGCTATAACCATATAGCCATTGAATTATAGCATAGCAATATGATTTAGGTCTAGCTTATCTTGGGGAGCAACGGGAGGATGTTGCCTTCGATTGTCTCGTCGTTGAAGGACATCAAGCAGCACTTCCCCTCATCCATTTCGACAACATGATAGCCGCAATCTTCGCATCGGTTATATCCGCTTTAAGTTCCGTGCCGTCCTCACACCTCAACGTCAGCTTTCCATCTATGATTTTCATATTGGCTCCTTTCGGCTCTTTTCTTTGCACAACTCTGAGCCCATTCGGGCGGTTTCCTGCCATCCTTCTGGATCCCTTCGCTTCCGAACGTTCTTTACATGAAATGCTCGATTCCGAAAGCCAGGGCCAATGCCAACACGATCAGGATGGCAAGGTACTTCGCATAGTTCAGGACGCGCTCGGGAAGGTTCATCATGAAGTACATCTTCGAGCGGCGTGAGGCTGCCTGCTCCAGCTCATGGATATGCTCCACGGCTTGCACATGCACCTTGTCTATCGTCTCGGCGGCATCCTTTCGGACAGTGTTCACCGATTCGGACGCCTTCTGAGCACACAAGCGCATGCCCTTTGCGAACTCTTCGTTCAAGGTTTTCACGGCATCCTGCGTGCTGCTCTTCACCGCATCATCAATCCTTTTCCCGGCATCGGTGAAGTAATCGTTGGTCTTTTGGGCAAGCTTCAGGCAAGCATCCTGGGTTGCCTTCGCATCGCGGGTGCTGCCGTCGATTGCCTCGATGCGCTTCTCAAGCCGATCGATGCGATCGAGCAGGATGCTCATGTCGGTCGTCAGCTTTATGAGCATTTGAGCCATCGCGGGATCGGCGGTCGATGCCTGCGAAGCCGGGGTTGCCGGTGCTGCAGGCAACTCCTCTGCCTTTTCCTTCTGGACATCTTCCTGTGCCGACTTTTCAGCTTCCTGCTCGTCTGCTGGTTGCTGCTCTTCGCCTTCTTCTTGCTCAGCTGACCGATCGTCTGACTGATTCTGATTGCTTTGCTGATCGGAAACTTCAGGCTCATGCTCGCTGCCTTGCTCTGGGGCGGAGCCGGTTTCGTTGGCATCCGGGTTATCGTTTCCCATCACGATGCCGATAAGATCGTCCTGCGCGACATTTGCCTTCGCATCTTCGAGCATCGCAGCATCGGACTCCGCCATCCCCTCCTGGCTCAAGTCTCCTTCCTCGTTTTCGTTGTCAAGATCCTCATCAAGCGGCAACTTTTCCTGCGCGTCGAGCGCGGCTTTTGCCTTGCTGCTGTTCTTCATGCACATTCTCCTCTCTCTTCAATTGAATTTTACCTGCTGGTGTTGCTGCGCTCGCCGCCGCCGCGACCGTTTTTCCGTGTAACGGTCTGGCTCTGCGTGCGGGCACGATTATGGGTACCGCCGCCAGAGCCCTTGCCGCCGCGACCGGGAAGCTGCTCACCGCCGCCGCGCTTCGGGACTGTCTTGCTGCGAATCTTCTCTGCAGCACGCGAGGCAGCCAGAATTTTGTCGGTGACGTCACGGTCACCCACGAGAGAGTCGGGGCGCTTCGGCAGCTTCAGCTTGGGAGTATCGGCGCCCATCTGCTTGGCGGCCTCGCGGTAGGCTGCAAGCGCCTTGTCGATGCGGGCAAGGTAGACGGCCTTCGGGTTGTCGGGCTCTTTGCCTTGCTGCACGCTCTTCGTTTCGAGCGACTTCTGGATCTCTTGCAAAGTGAAACGGCCGTCCAGCTTTCCGATGTCAAAGGTGCACTTCGGATTGCCGGTCTCGCGGACATCGGTGTCGGTCACGTACACTTTGTCGTCCCGAACATCGACCTCGCCACCGAACTCCTCGATCCACTTCTTGAAGTCGCCGAGACTACGCACATTCGGCGACTTGATCACTGAGGCAACGATCTCTCGCAGATTGTTCTTGTAGCTGTAACGGTCGTCCTCGATGATCGCCTTCTCGGCATCGCGTGGGCTGCGATTGCGGATAAGGGAGTTGGGCTTGCCCTCCTCAACTTGCTTCAAGCCCCATTCGGAATCCATCTCACGAACGGTGGCTACACGCTTCTTGTAACCGTTCTTCCCGCCCTCACCGTGTATTCGCTTGCCGGTCATCAGGTCGCTTCGGTTGATCGCCATGTGCACAGCATAGCGCTTGCCTTGCTTGTCCTTCTCCTCGTGAAGCGCGAAGACGACCTGATTGTTCGGGTAGCGCTTCGCTACGTACTCCATTGCGTAGCGCATGCAGTGCTCAGGGGTCATCTTGCCGCCGTTCACGCTGCACTCCTCAGGGAGGAAAGCGAGAATCTGATGGTACATGATGGTGTTCTTCGTGCCGCGCTTCGCCGGCTCGTTGTGTCCGAACAGCTCTCGCGTTCGGTCCATCTCCGCATACCAATGCTCGCTGTGGAAGATGTTCCAGCCATCGCGTGCCAAGGCATCCTTGCCGTTCAGGTAACGGCGCACGTTCTCGCCATGGCGCTCGCTGGTAACGGGCTTCAGCTTTATGATCGTCATCCTGCTTCCTCCTTTCCGATTCGTATTCGCATTCGATTGCGAATATAGGATTTGCACTGAGGCTACACTTGGCTTTTCAGCATCTCGGTCAACTCGGTGGCCTTCCTGACAGCATCGCGCACGTTCCAAATCACCTGCTGCACTTCTGCTGGATCGAAGGCCGCTATGCCGTTTGCATTGAGGAAGTACATGAGCTGGTTGAGGTTCGTGCCTTGCTTCAGGAGCTCATGGGTCATGCGCCGCACTGCCTCGATGTCGATCTCGTTCTGCTGGACGACCTTGCCCTGGATAGCGCTGCGGCGAACAAGGTCCGACATGCTGCAGCCCAGCGATTCGGCACGCTCTCTCAGCGCAAGCTTCTCGCTGTCCGTCACCTGAACCTGAATACAGTTGGTGCGCGGCTCTTCCTTGTCCAAGCTGCCGACATTGCCTAGCGGAGCCTCCGGTAAATCGATTGCCTGGTAGACGAGCGCTAGGCGCACAAGCTCGGACACTGTAACGTTTGAGCGCTTGGCGAGGTTCTGAAGGGCTTCCTTCTCTATCTTCGTCATGCTCAACAATATGGTGGCCTTGTCGCCTCTCTTCTTGTTCAACTGCCTGCCTCCTTTCTTGGTGTCCTCGCATCTTCGTACATTGCGACTTTATCCGCTTCGCAAAGCGAGCGGCCTCGGTTTCGGAGCGGAAAAGCACTTACCTTTGCCCGAGCGGCCTCGGGCTATTCGCCGATGGCTCGCGCAAGCGGAACCATCGGAGGGTGCAAGCGAATCGCCAACGCGATTCCTGCGCAGCACCCGGAACCCCGGACAGGGAACCGACATCGACAAGTCCGATATCGCAGTCCCGACCAGTCCGGCAAGCCCTTAACCGTGGTAATTAGCGATAGCTATATTACCATGAGTTAAGGAAAGCTTGCACGGATTCCCGAAGGGGGTTCGTTGGCGGAGCAGAATTGCGGGGAGAAGCCTCCCCGTGATCCTGCGCAGACAGTGAGCGAAGTGCAGTGAAGCCGACCTATGGGGAGGGTTCGAACGGAACGTAGCGAGAGCGTAAGCTCGCAGTGGAGCCGCCCTTTGGAAGGGTCCGAACGGAGAGCTGCAGCGGGCTCCGGCGATGACGTCGGGGCGTGGGGAGAAGCCTCCCCGCGTTCCGATGGCTTCGCCGGAGCGTCCCGCCCTCAGGCGGGACAACAAGGATTTGGTGTAGCTTGCTCTTTTGATTGGGTAACCGATCTTTTTGATTTCCAATCGGATCTCTGCAAAGCAAACGCTGCGTTTTCGGAAGATCTTTGATCTGATTGATCCACTCGCGCTGCTCGCTGATACGGCTAACTTCTTGAATGAGTTAGCCTTTCAGTTATGGATGCTCCCGCACATCTGATGTTGCAAATTGCGACACCCTAGGACGCTCGCTTCGCTCACTGTGCGATGCCTTCGCATCGATTGATACGCTCGCTCACGCTCGTTGATGCGGCTCTTTTGGAAGAGCCTTTTGATGAAATCAGATTGAGCCGAATCGCCCTCTAGGGGTGATTCTAGGCGATGGAGGGTTTTCCACTTTTCCATGATTCCGGCGCTCGAAGGGTCACTCAAAACCCGTAGGAGCCGGGATTGTGGGAAAGTGCGTAAACCCGGGCGGGCATTTCTGCTTTCCGCTTAGGCTAAGAAAAAATCATCTCCAGTGAGCGGATTCCCTTCTAAGGGGAAATCCTAGCGAAGGCTTCAAATAATAAAAGGCTCCCCATTGCTGAGGAGCCTTCAGGTGTTTTCTCTAATCCAAATGCTTTTAGGGTAAACGATCAATCAACTCTTTTGCTTGCTTCCAGCCGAGCCCTTTAAGTCTACGGTTTTTTGCGATGCCGATTTCCTTCATCAACTTCTCCGACTTTGCGCTGCCAAACCCTCGAACCGCTTCGATCATATCAACAACTTTGAGACGACCTACACTCTCATCGTCCTTCATGCTGATCGCTTCCTCGACCGACATCTCGCCGCTTGCAAGTTTCTTCTTAACCTCTGCCCGCTTCACGCGAGCAACTTTAGCTGCCTCGAGAGCAGCCAACCTCTCTTCCTTGGTGAGCTTAGGAGGCGTGCTTTCAATCATGGTAACAACTCCTTTCAGCTATCGAGCAGGACCGAGATCGGTAACCCACGGCGCTACTCGATAACCTTTCTCGCGTTTCTTATCTTCACCAACACGCTCGTTGTGCTTATAGAGAACAACCCTATGTCCACCAAGGTTATTCCTTCCCCACAACTCTTTAACGGTCTCGCCACGCTGGCTGTCGACTCGCTCGGAGCGAACAATCTCATCCTCGTCACTGTTGTTTGCACGGAAAGTAACGAGATAGCGCTGACTTGACTCTTCGAACTTGATGTCCTTGATCGTTCCAACCAAACGCGCTGACTTCTGAACCAATACCGCAAGCGAGTTGTCTGCGGCCATGCGGCCGATGCTTATGACTTCCTTGGTAAGGCTCGCCGCGTCAACCAGCTCGCCTTTAAAGGTTAAGCCAATGTAAGCGAGCTCGATGTTGCGGCGTATCTGCTCATCGTTTCGCAATGATGTTTCTGGCATTTCTGCTTCCTTTCAGTTGTGTCCCAACTACACTGATCTTGATCGGCTGATCGCCATCAACCAGATACAAATAACAGGGGGCTATCAAGACGTATACAAATCGTGATTTGATCAGTTGCCCAAGATCATACAATCTAAACGCAACCGGAAAGCTCTGCCTTAATCAACAAGCGTTGCGACCGAGCAAGCATCAACTGACTTGGACTTAGTACCCTTCTCGGTCCAACCATTCGATCATCACGCGGCTGACAAGAAGGTTCATGCTGACATCTTCATCGCGTGCCACATCGCGAATGCGCTTGTGGAGCTCAGGGGATACGCTGAGGTTGATCTTACGATCGTTGCCACGGGAGCGACGTTTAGTGTAGCCGCCTGGCAATTTCACGACCTCGCCAACGCCCTTCTCTGTGCTTTCCGTTTTCTTCTTCATGGATGCTTTCGCAACCGACTCGTTGGCACCGGTATTCATCTCAAACTCGGTATTGCTCTTACGCGTCTTAGCCATTTTTAGTTCTCCTCCTGATTGAGATATTCATCGATAAACGCCTTGAAATCTTCAGCGGCCGTGCATTCCGGATCGTAATCCCAAAGAGAGATGTGGGCACTCTGTGCCTGACGAACGGAAACGCACTTGCGGATACGTGTTTCGAAAACCTTTGTGTCCGCATTCTCGGCAACCTCGGGAAGCTGCTCATCAAGCGAGCGCTCCAAGCGACCACGTGCATCGTAAGTGTTGATCAAGATGCCAGCGATGGTCACATTGGGATTCAAACGCTTGTTTTTGCGAATCGCCTCGCATGCTTGGTAAACTTTCCCGAAGCCGTCAACTGATGCCGTGTCTGGAACCACCACCACAATCACATCGTCTGCCGCGACAATTGCGTTGCGGGTCACAATGCCAAGCGACGGAGGGCAATCGATAACACAGTAATCGTAGTTACCCTCAACTCCCTCAAGGGCATCTGCCAGCATCGTAAGCGGAGTATCAAGCTTGGACATCTCAACTTCCGCATCGGCTACCAACGTGTCGCCGGGAATGATGTCGCCATGCTCATAGTGCTGGATGCCATCGGCGGCGGTGTACTCGAAGGATGTAAGCAAATCATAGACGGTTACCGCATCCTCGATCTTCGCACCAGCCTGACGGGTTGCATTGGTTTGCTGGTCGAGATCGACAAGCAATGTGCGGTAACCTTTGGCATTCAGGCCTTCCGCCAATGCCATTGAGGCGGCAGTTTTGCCGACTCCTCCCTTATGGTTGCAAATCGCAATAGTCTTCATGACTGTTTCCTTTCTTTTCTTAACCCTCGAACATGTATCTCATCCGAATGTCGGCATTCTTCGCTGCCACGCAGAACACGCCAGACAGCACCGTCATCGCCTCGATGGCAACAATGAGAGCCGCAATGGTGATGGCGCTCAAATGAAGAAAGCAGCCGATGCCGACGGCGATAGCCGAGCTCGGAATTCCGAAAACGAGCCATGTAATCAAGAAGCTAAAACCTCGCATAACAGGTATCTCCTTTCCGCTGTAGCTTTATTGTAGCACAACCCTACGCCCCAACAACGGCGCAACCCTGCAACACAGTAAAAAATTTTGCGGACTCTGCTCAGGCCTGCATATCGGGTATCATGATCGTGTTGAGAGGGCCCACCTTTCTTTTCGCCGGGAATGGTGACCTGGCTTTTCTCGGGCTCTCTCAATATCTATTACGATTAAAGCCCTGTATCTGCAAAACACCATTTGCAGATACAGGGCTTTTACCTTGCCGCCCCGCTTTCATAGCAATGAAAAAGGCACCTGCTTTCGCAAGTGCCTCAACTGATGCCGTTAATCATCGTAATGTCCTTTACATGAGACGATCTCAAGTACCCCGTCTTTTACCCGGTACACAAGTCGGTTCGCGTCATCAATCCTCCTCGACCAGAAGCCGCTTAGATTCCCCCTCAACGGTTCTGGCTTTCCGATGCCATCGAAGCCGTTTCCACGCTCAATATCCTTTACCAAAGCATTGATGCGCTTCAATGTCTTCTTATCCTCACGTTGCCACGAAACGTAATCATCCCATGCCTCGTCAAACCATACCTTCCTCATCTAATCGTCCTCCAACAGCTCATGCTCCACGCCTTTGCCGGCATCAAGGGCTTCGATCCCTCTCTTTATGTGCCTCATGTTGCTGTCCGAATAGAACGGATCAGCGTTAAGCTCAAACGGGATACGATGCTCCCTTGCAACAGCTTTCAGGAAGACGTTGACTGCGGTGGACATCGGTATGCCGATCGCGTTCAACGTTGCCTCAGCATTACGCTTAACCTCATCATCGACTCTTACGCTTACCTGTGCCATATAGCTCATCTCCTTTTCTCTTTTCTTGGTTTAATTATAGCACAAATGTACGCATAATGCAAGCATATGTGTAGTATCTGCTATACATATGCTTGCATTAACTGCTACACTTTCATCGTTTCCATAATCGCACCGAGATATTCGCATTCGAATGCGAATATAGGAAAGACACCTGCTTTCGCAAGTGCCTTTCTATTGGTCGCCCACGTTTCGTTAAAAATACTCTGCAACCGTTATTGCTGTGGTGCCAACCTGTATTGCCAAAGGGCAGGGAATCTACCCTACCCTGCCCTGCATGGCTTGCTTAGAACGCGATGTCGTCATCGTAAAGGGTGCTAGTCATAGGATCAACAGCGGTCGCGGATGCTGTAGCGGGTACCTGAGCACCGTTGGAAATAGATGACATGAACTCGATTTCGTCTACGATGATCTCGATTTTGGAGCGCTTCTGACCCTCGTTGGTCTCCCACTGGCTCCAACGGAGCTTGCCCTCGATGGCTACTTTACTGCCCTTAGAAAGGAAGCGGGAAACGCTCTGGGCACGGGCACCGAACATCGTGCAGTCGATGAAGTTCGGATAATCCTCCCATTCGCCGGTCTGGCTGTTCTTGCGGCGGTCGTTCACTGCGATGCCGAAACCCATCACCGGGTTGCCGGAAGCAGTAGTGCGTACCTCGGGCTCGCGGGTGAGGTTGCCAGATACGATAACGCGGTTGATAGACATGATGAGCTCCGATCTCTCATGGGTGGCGATTCCTTCCGCTTACCCTTTAACTTGATGACTCAATTATAGCACACCCCAACGGGGTTATTGGGTTATCAGGGCATTAAGTCGCTACTTCACAAACCCTCCACAAACCGCAGGTCAGACCTTGTTTTTACCGATTATCAGCCAGCCTAAAACTAATCATGAAACGTATTCCATCCCTTATTCCGGCTATGTAGGCATTGTCTACTTGATCGTTGTCGGCGGCGGTTTGAGTTGCCATGTAACGCCTCACCGCCTCTCTTTGCCTTGCCGTGAGCTCTTCGAGAACGCACATGTACGCGCCTTCTGCCTCGGCGTTGATGGCTTCGCTTTCCCTTGCCTCTATGTTGCTTTCCTGCAATATGCGCATGTCCTTGTCTCGGATCTTTGCAAGGGCATCTTTCACGGTTCTTTGAAATTCTCTTTCTTCCAGCACCTCTGTTCCCTCCTTTCGGTTTTCTCTTTTATTTGCCCCCACCCGGTTGGGCGGGGGTCTTGCTACCCATTGCATGGCATTAGGCTGTGAGCTTCTTGCGAACCTTGGTTTCCACAGCGTGCATGGACTTGTTAACCTCTGTCATCATCTTCTTGGCTGTCACACGGTCGAACTTGCCAACGCTTTCGATGATTCCCATAACCTGCTCGTAGCTTTTGAGCAACTGCTCCATGGCGTAGGTTGCCTTGCCGAGTGTGGCAACCTCGGAGTTCTTGCTCTGCTCCTTCAAGAGGTCTTTTCTTGTCGATGCCATCTCTTTCCTGTGCTCTTCAACGGCTTTCGAGAAACGCTTCGCCGACTCCTCTATCTCCTTGTCCTTGGCATTCAGTTCCTCTTGGAAGTTCTTTCGCTCCTCTTCACGGATGGCTTCAAGCTCTGCTTTATGCTTGCTGTTCATCTTCGCAAGCTCTTCTTGCAATGCGTCCACTTCCTCGTTGGTGCGGGCGAGCTCTTCGCGGCTCTGCTTGATGGCGGCCTCTACCTGTGCCTTTGCCTCGGTATCCTTGCTTTCGATAAGCTCGGCTTGTCGCTTCTTCTGCTGTTCAAGCTCCCTTTCTATCCGGGACTTGTCGGCCAATGCCTTTTCGGCCTGCTCCTTGTAGCGAGCGTTTTCCTGCTCATGGCGCTTCTGGGCCTCGGCGAGGGCGGCTTTGGTGCTTGACTGTTCCTCGGCGAGCTCGGCTTTCTTCTTGGCAAGCTCCTCTTTAAGCTCACGGATAGTCATGTCCTTTGCGTTGTTCTGCTCAGCGAACTTTTCACGCTCCTCTGCTGGGATCTCGAGCAATGCCACGGCCTGCGTGACGCTTAAATTCGCAATTGACTGCGATTTTGACGCTATGCCGCTCGCGCCGTACTCCGCATAGAGCTTCATCATGTTGTTCGCGGTACGCTGGGAATAGTTCACCCTCTCTTTCAGCCAATTGCCCCATTCCCCATGCTTCACCATGGCTTTGGCTTCTGTAAGGCGCTTGCCAAGCTCTATGAAGTTCATCAGGACCATCTGCTTGGTCTGCTCGGTTATCAAGTTGATCTCGCTTGCCAACTGGGCTTCCCTTGCCCTGTCTTTTTCCGCTACATATGCCACCTGCATTGCCTGTGCCTCTACTGTTGCTACCTCTGCTGTTTCGTTTCTTTTCGCTTTCGTCATGAAAACTTCCTCCTTTTGATTTGTTGAATTTGGTTCAAGCACTGTCTTGAAGCAACGGTGCTTATGCTGTTGATGGGTGCGAGCGCAGCGGAGCGAGGGAGCTAATCAAGGGCGACGGGTGCGTATCCCAGCACCCGGAGTCTTTTTGCAAGTTGTTGAGGGAGGAACGGACTCAAGAAGTTGCAAAAAGATGCTTGCACCCTTGGTGGTTGCGAGGGAGCGGCATATACTTGCCCACCAACAGATAAGTACCGCCAACGTAAGTTGGGGTTCCTTTTAGGAAGCCCGCTGTGGGAAGGTCTGCGGAGGGCACTCCTGCAGCCCGTAGCTGAGCTTTCCATGGCGGGCGGTGCAGGTGGAGTGAGCGGATCGCGCTCTGAGCGTGATCCTAGGGAACGGAACCGAACGATCTGAGGCGTGCCGGGAATTGGCACGGCTTCCTTTCTGCGGCGGTGAGCTTCGTTTGGCTCACGCATGGCTGATGACCCGGGTTTCGGGAACATCAGGTAAGCGGTGCTGCGCACCGATTGATACGCTCGTGGTGCTCGCTGAGATTTTTTTCTTTGAAAAGAGATTGGGAAACAGAAAAGGCGCTCCCCCTAAAAACAAGCCGGGGGCGTCCTCTAGGACTGCACAGCAAGCGAGGTGAAGCTTGAAGTGCCTATGCATCGTATCACGAATCGATGATTTGAGAGCCGAATCGCCCTCTAGGGGTGATTTTAGGCGGTGGAGGTTTTTGCACATTCCCATGATCCTGACGCTCGAAGGGCACCACTAAAGCCCGTAGGAGTCGGGATTGTGGGAATGTGTGAAAACCGGGCGGGAGGTTAGGTTGCCCAGGCTTCGCGGCTCAGACCGTGGAGCCTGGGCCGGGCATGGAAAAGGGCTGCGACCCGTGGGGTTCGGGTGCAACCCTTTGGTGGCTAGTAGTCGCAATTGCGCTTCAGCTCGAAGGCGGCAAGCTCGTAGGCTTCGGCTTTGGCGGCGTATTGAGCTTTCGTTAGCTCATCCTGCTCGCGGTGGGACTTCTTCTCGAACTCGCTTGCCAGCTGCTCGAAGTACTCTATGGTTTCCTGTACGGTACGCTTGGGCATTTTCCTGCTCCTAACTGGTTGGTTTCGGTTCGGTGGGTAGGGCGGGCACTGATTCGCGCCCGCCCTGCGGGGATTGGGCTGCCTAGGCATCTTCCAGGGCGTTCTTGTGATAGCGGAGGACAGCCCTGCCTTCGCCCCAAGCCGCAATCGAGATTATGTCGAACCTGATGCGGATGTTCATGGGAGATTCGTTGCTCATCAGATAGCTCATCGCTATGCCTTCGAGGCGGCGGCGCTTGGCGTTGTCCACCGCCTCGTTCGGGAACTGCGGGTCGCTGCTGTGGGCGAAACGCGTCATTACCTCCACGAAGCACATGCAGTTCTCCCCGTCCATGGCAACGAAATCGACCTCGCCCTGACCGCAGGAGTAGCCGTCTTCCACAATCCTGAGGCCATTGCGTACAAGGTAGTTCCTCGCGGCGATATGCCCACGCATCGCGAGCGGCATCTTCTTCGTGGTTTTCTCTACGGTGGTCATTTCGGTCTCCTATCTATCCGTGACCTTTACGCTGTAACCCTATTATAGCACAACCCCGTTGGGTTGTTAGGGCACAACACATAGAATAACCGCAGGTGAGCATAGAAAAAGGAGGGTTTTTACCCTCCTTTGACTGTTAGTTTTCTGTGAGCCAGGTATCTGTGAACCATGCACCGTCCAGGTACTCGCTGAACTTGGTATCATCTGGGTCACGGTCGAGCGCCTTCAGCTCTTCCAGAACGTACTCTTCCCACTCTTCCTCTGGAAGGTTGTCGGGAACGTCCACGATGTACTCCTCACGGTATATCGCTTCGCGGCAGTAAACCCGCTTCGTCATGATTGCTCCTCCTTGGGTTCTCGCTACTTGGACTCGGTGGTGAGGGTTGCCAGCTTCACGCCCTTTTGGAGGTCGCAGCCGCACTGCCCGCAATATGCGATATACGGCTTCACAGGCTTCTTGCACAGAGGGCAGATGCCCTGCTCACGTGCGGCCTTTGCTGCCTTGCGGGCTTCGACTTGCTTCAAGATGCTCATTGTTTCTCCTATCCGTAGTATCTTTACGCTGTACTGCTATTATATCACAACCCAACGGGGTTGTTAGGTTATGATATAAGGAAATATGCCGATGAGCTGGGGTTTTCTCAGGCGAGACACTCTCCCTTGTCGGAAGGCTTTTCGGTTCTATAAGCCGAAATCTCGAGGTGGGTTTTTTCCACACCAAGGCGTTTCGCCGTCTGTGGGAAAACCGCTTGGGGATGTTGGGATGCAGTGAGGTTTCAGCTGAAGTTTGGCCTATGCAGAAAAGCCACCCCTCCGAAATCCCAGATTTCAGCCTCTAAAACTGAAATCGCCATTTCGGAAGGGTGGCGATCTAGGCGAAGCGAGCGCATTCCGCTTTGGGCGGGATGCTAACGAGCGCAGCCGGTGCGAATGAGGATATGGTTGGGAGTTAATGCGGACTTAGGTTGCTAGATGAGCCGAATCGCCCTCTAGGGGTGATTCTAGGCGATGGAGGGTTTTCCACTTTTCCATGATTCGAGCCGAGATATGCGAGCACTACTAAAGCTCGCCTCGGGTCGGATTGTGGGAAAGTGCGTAAACCCGGGCGGGCGTGGTAGAATTTGCGTGAGGGGTACTGCAACGATGATTTTCTGGGCACCATGGATCATCGAGCATTCCTTTCTTCTGGGTAGAGCGATGAAAGCCCAGGCTCGCGGCATCAGCCGTGAATCCTGGGCTTTCGCTCGCCTATTCGCTATGCACAACGGGGCTTTCCGCATTCGAGCTTGAGCTTGAGCGCATCATCGTACAGCGACTTCAGCTCGGAATCCTTCCATTCGGCATCCTCTACAAGGGTGTGGATGGAAGATGGCACACCACGCTGACCGCGACACTCGACCAAAGGCTCCACTGCCTCGTCAACATCGAAGTCCTCGTAATACTCCCAGATTTCTTCAAGGAAACCATTGACCGTGCCGTCAAAGGAAAGGTTGACGATCCAATCCTCACCTGCCGGGGTGTAACACTCAAGCTCGACCGTTCCGTCTTCGTAGCTGTTGATTGAGAAGTCGTGCTCCTCGATCAAGGCGATTACCTTATTGTCGATTTCCATTTGTGTCTCCTAACCAATCGGTTACTCTTACGCTGTAACCCTATTATAGCATAACCCTGTTGGGTTGTTGGGGTATAACACGGAAGATTCCCGCAGGTCAAGCGCAAAAAAAGGAGGGCCAAAGCCCTCCTTTGATGGATTCATATATCAGTAACGATTGATTCTTGTACGGTTCAGCAGGTCGTTGTAGGCTTGCTCGGTTGCCGCGTTAAGCTGCTCTTCGGTCAGTATATCGGTGCCGCGTTGCCTGCGATATACGATGCCGCAAAGGTATTTTCTCAAGAAGCCCTCGGTCTCGTTGGCGCAAAGGCTGGCATTGAGCCATTCGGCTTTGTTGAACGACTTGAGCTCATCCATCGCCTTAACCAAGTGATTCACCGCACGCGCCCCGCGTTGCAAATCGGACTTTTCCCAACTTGCAGGCAAAGCCACCGCCTCGGGGATCAGAACCTCTATCTTGTCCTCATTGGCAAAGTCGATCTTGTCTTGGTTGAAGCTGTCTTCTTTGATCTTCTCAACCACATTGCCCCATTCGGAGGCATTGTACCGGTATTCCGTTTCGTTGCTCGAAAAGACAATTCTGGTCGATGTGCCGTAATAGGTGCTTATCAGCTCATATGCTGGCTCTGTGGACTCATGCCACAGCTCGTTTCCGATCATGATGTACTTGCGCTGCGCATCATGGAAGCGCTCTGCCATGCGCTCTTCGGAGTTCGCTGTGTACCACGCATAGCGATCATCGAAGCAGGAAAGCTCCTTACTGATGTCAACAGGGACGAACAGCTTGTCGTCTTGGCTTGCGATCTTGAGATCATAGTCTCCGCGAACAGCCCCAATGGACAAACGATCGTCGTCGCCGATAGCCGAATACAGGGTGTACAGCTTTGCGTTTGCAAGGCGGCAAGGCATCTCGTTGCATTCGTATGCAATGTTTTCTGGGTCTACGGGACGATGCAAATCGTAATACTTCACGATTAGTGCCACTGGAGCCTCGTCCTCGGTGAACGCCTCGAACACGGCGTTGGCAAAGAAGACGTTCTCACGGACGCGATCCTTGCGGCAGTTGCGGGGATGCACGCGCTCCATGTAATGGACCTCGGTGAGGATTTCGCATTTGGTTGGCATCTTCGGTCTCCTAACGGATATGTCTTACGCTGTAACCCTATTATATCACAACCCTGTTGGGTTGTTAGGGCACAACATAAGAAAACATGCCGATGAGCCGGGGTGTTCGAGCGGGACGCACCCATACGACCAGGAGCTTTTCGGTTCTATAAGCCAAAATTTCGAGGTGGAGTTTTTCCACACTAAGGCGTTTCGCCGTCTGTGGGAAAACCGCTTGGGGATGTTGGGATGCGGTGGTGTTGCAAGGTTGTTGGGTTGCGAAGGTGTTTGGTTATAGGGGCTCACGCACAGCTGATGCTACCGACTGGAAGGGCTTCAGGTGATGCACTCGCTTGCGCTCGTTGAACGGCTTACGCCGATGAATACGCTCGCGCTGCTCGCTGAGTCTATGGGAATCTGAAAACAACAAGAGGACCCATGCAACGTGAGTTTGAGGCGTTGCATGGGTCCTGACAAGAGAAAGCCTATGCAGTGAAAGAAGCGTATCTGCATAGCGGGTGACATCGAGTATAGCAGAAGCCTGTGTGGGAAGGTCTGCGAAGGGCATTTTCACAGCCCGTAGCTGAGCTTTCCACACAGGCGGTGAAGGTGGAGTGAGCGGATCGCGCTCTGAGCGTGATCCTAGGGGAACGGAACCGGACGGTCGGGTGAGCCGGATTCCCCTCAGAGGGGAATCATAGGCGGTTTAGGGTTTTCCACTTTTCCATGATTCGAGCCGAGATATGCGAGCACTACTAAAGCTCGCCTCGGGTCGAATTGTGGGAAAGTGGAAAACCCGGCGGGATCAGTCGAAGGTGCGGCCGGCACCGTAGCTGTAGCCGTCGATACGGCCATTGTCCCGAGTCTGCTCGCCGCTGACCGTTATCCTCCGCTTTGGGATGCTGTTGAGGTGCTTGGCTTCGAAGAAAGCTTGCACGTCTGACGGAACCTGTAAGCAGATGGCAAGCTCCGAGTTCTCTGCAACCTGTTGCGAATAGGCATCATAGAGGCCTTCGGCAAAGCCGATGTAGTAGGCATTGCGCACTGCCGTTGCGGTGACATCGATCGGGCAACCGGAATCCCTGCACGACTTCGAATAGCGCTTGAAGCAGCGTTGGGCAACTTTCAATGTCAGGCGGTAGCATTCCGAGGCAACGGCGGCATCTTCCGCATGGCCGACGAACACGATGATCTTCGCCCTCGGCTTGTCAGGGAATGCGGTGAGCATCACGCGGCAGCGCAGGTTCTCCGCTATGGCGCTGGCAAGCATCCTCTTCCAGACCACATCGTTGCTGCCGATGTAAACAGGCTCTTCCTCGATCGAGGCAGACGGATCTTCCGAACCTAAAGCGCCTACCTGCTCGGCGGTTAGGTTGTTTTTGGCAAGGAGGCGCTGTAAGGCGAGGTTGGCCGCCTTGGCCTCACCCTCGGCCTTGGCGCCTTCCAGCATCGCGAGGATCTGGCGGATCTTGTCGTGATAGCCGTTGCTTGACATTGAAAGACACCTGTTAGTTGTCTTCGAGGAGGCGCATGGCGTTCGGGTACTCTTCCGCTACCTGGCGGAAGGACTGATCCATGACGAGCTTCATAACGCTTGCCCTTTGCTTACGCAGAGCGTTGCTAATGGATTCCATCTCGTCGATGCATTCCTCCGTTTTGTAATCACCCTCGGCAAGGGACTCCCACTCAACCGATACGACGGAATCCAGCAGCCCCGCAGCGGCATTCATGAAGTTCTCGGCTTGCTTCAGCTTCTCGATGCTGTTCGGTTTCATTCGCTCTCCTGCCTCGCGCTGCTTGTTCATATCTGATATTATAGCACAACCCAACAGGGTTGTTAGGTTGTGCTATATGGATAATCGCATCGATATAATCGCAATCGAATGCCAATTTTCGCCTGACCAGGGACTTTTGGCACAAAAATACCCGCCGGATAGGGCGGGTATTAGGAATCTATCTAAAACTCTTGCGGAGCATCCTCTTCACTATAGTAATCGGGCTGGGGAGTCCGAAGAGGAGGATGTTGCCCAGGCTTCGGTGGCCTATGAAGCGCTTCTTCCTACTCATCGCAACCTGCCTTCAAGCCCCAATACCTCTTCAGATACATATCTGCATAGAAACCTGTCATCCAGCCTTCCGTCATCAGCAAATCGCGGATAGAAACAGGCATCGGCAAGAAGATGTACAGCCATAAAAGAAGATGACCATGATCTACCTCAACATGAAAAACAAAATCACATTCGGAAGAAAGTCCTTTAGCACTAACGGCACAGTGAAAGTCGTGCACTTCCTTTGCCATGTCATGCTCAACTTTTAGAAACTCATCCGCAGATAGGCGGGTTATATCAAGTTCTGCGAATATATCCGTGCAATACTCGATTACCGCACCGTACCTGTGCTTAAACTCTGCCAGCAAGATACTGGTGTCCTCGAACATCAGCGGCTTAATCTCGCGGTACAGGTTCTGCAAGTCTTCCGGCTTCCGTGGCGGTCGCTCCAGAGAACCAGATCGTCAATATCTTCCTGCTTGTCGTAGAACATCTCGTCGTCTCCTATCTGCTTCTAACCGATCACTACGTATGCGCCGAGGCCGTGGCACTCTCGCTCGGTGCAGGTCATCACGGCTGCGTCTTGGGTGTCCAGGATGGGGCGCAGATCGTTCATCTCGTCGTCTGCGGCCAGCACCACGGGGAGGCTTCCGTAGCCTTGCTTCTCCAGGCGGGCCAGGGTCGTGCGGAGCTGATGCACTGTGAGGCCTTGCTTCTCGATGAGCTGCTTCACACTCAGCTGCTCGATGTTGCTCATTTCGTCTCCTGACTGTTAGGCTTTACGCTATGCATCTATTATATCACAACCTAACGGGGCTGTTAGGTTGTGATATAGAGCTTTTGCGGGTAGAAAAGAAAAGGAGGGTAACCCCTCCTTTTAGCTTATGCAGCTTTGCTCAGCTCATCGAACATCGATGCCCATTTGGTATTTGGGGCTATCTCCATCGGGTCAGCCCATCCGTCCTTTACCAGAACAGCGTTTAACATCTCGCTTTCCACCTGTTCGCGGTTATTGGAATCTGTTGGCTTTTCAAGCCAAACATACCTTAGCTTCCGGTTGTACTTGTCCTCGTCTTGAACATCCGCTTCCAACCAAACGTGTTTGCCCTTTGTCAAGATAGACTTCGTGTTCTCTGAAGCCTCTTTCCCCCTCTCCGTGTTCTTGCTTTCGTCAGGGTTTACGCTTTCCGGCGTGTCGACACCGATCAGGCGAATCTTCTCATCCTGCCCATCGATGTTTGCCACAAACGTATCCCCATCGACAACACGAACTACGGTTGCCTCATCCAGCACAGGCTTGTCTGCTGATCGGGAAACGCCCGTACAACCAGCAAGAATCATCATGCAGAGACATGCTATAAGCGCTACCGCAGCTAGCAGCCTATTTCGACCTACGTTGCTCTTTCTCAATGCTTCTCCTTTATGCTTTGTGTTACAACCCTATTGTAGCACAACCCCGTAACACTATCGGGTTGCATAGGGGTTGCCTTGAGACTTTGCTTAGCTCACGCACAGCTAATGATCCGGGCTGCAATACCCTCAGATGCTCGCTTCGCTCACTGAGCCGCGCAAGCGCGGATTGATTGATTTCCTTGGAAAGGAAAAGAGCCCCGCGAAAGGGATGTGGAAAGCCATCGTGGAAAACGCTTCGCGTTTACCACAACGCCTTACGCACATCCTGGTGCCCTTCGGGCACAGGTCTCTCATAGACGGGGTTTCCTTCCTGGTGCGTTTATGGCATATCGCTGCCCGCTGGGCTCGCGGCATCGGATGCAGGTGAGGATGAGGACCACAGGTACCGAGCTCTACGCAACAAATCGTTGCATCACTTTCCGGTCACAATTTCTTCACGACTGATGCCAAACGTTCATTGGTACCAAACCACGCAACCATAGGCGCTGGTGAGGTTTCCAATAGGCTTTAGATATGAAAAAAGCCACCGCATCGATGGCTTTGAAACGCTATGAACTTGTCGAAACCTGGCACATTTCAGTGCTCTCCTGCATGATACCGTGCTATAATGATAGCACGCTTTCAAGAGATTCGATTTCATCCGTTTCCACTCAGATGGTTCGATTCTGGTTTCGATTCGTTCTTTGGGTTTTTTGACGATCGAGACGGTCAGAAGGAGCTACCAACTCCAACCGATAGAAGGCATCTTAGCACATATTGTGCACGTGGTGGGCGGCAAGTTTGCTAGGATACATAGCCCGCCTCTACAAGTCAGCACCCGGTCATTTTGGCTGGGTGCTTTTGTTTTGCTTAAAAACGGTACTTGAACAGCAACTTTGCCGTTTCTTGCTTTTGCATTTCACCTTGTTTGCGCCGTAGTGGTGGCAACAAGGAATCATCGCCATCCTCTCTCCATCTGGTCGGCGTGACCGCTTGGAAAGGAGGTGACGATCCATGGATAGGAAAACAGAGCAAAGCAAGAGACATCAGTTCGATGCGTACTGTAAGAAGATCCTTCGCAACGAGGCTCGCGATGCCTACGACGAGCGCAAGCGCAGGCAGGGAAAAGAGGTGCTTTTCTCGGAGATGAGCCCTCGCGAGCTCGGGAAGCTGTCCTTTACGCCGGAGTACTTCCGATTCGAGCAGCTGCTCCGTGTTCGCGGAATCGACTTCATCGTGAACGATGAGGGGCTGTTCGAGGCGTTAGGTGCGCTTTCGGCGCAACGACGGGAAATCGTCCTGTTGAGCTACTACATGGGGCTCACGGACAGGGAAATCGGGCAGGTCGTGGGAATGGAACGTGCGAATGTCCAGTACCACAGATCGCAGGCGCTGAAGGAACTCGGAAACATGCTTGATGAAATGGAGGACTCGCTATGAAGCAGGGAAAGCAGAAGAAGGCGCTGTTGCCTTACCAGACGATTCTTCGGGCATCGAAAGGCGACCCGATTGCCATGGAGACCGTCATCGGATACTACCGGCCCTACATGGCAACGCTTGCCATGAGGGAGTCGGTCGACGATGGCGGGCATTGCAGAAAAGGAACCGATATTGAGATGATACGGCGCTTGGAGGCGAAGCTAACTGCGAAGGTGCTGCTGTTCCGAGCGGAGTAATACTGGCAGGTGGCATGAGGAGGGGGTGATGCCCATATGGAACCGGTGCTCGAAAAAGGGCTCGAAGAGCTTCTTGAAACATTGAAAACCGCAGGTCAGAGCGGTAAAATAGAGCTAAGTGATGTGCAGAACTACATTGCTATGCTAACTAAGAAGAACATTTTAAGTAACCATAAGTACTCGATTTTCGAAGGTAAAGACGGCAAATGGCGAACCCATGTGCCGGATGCCACAAAAAGCGACGGCAGGCGGCTCATCAAGCGCAACACGCGGGAAGCACTTGAAGATGCGATTGTCGAGGCCTACCGCAAGAATGAGAAGACAATAGACCCGACGCTTGCCAAGCTCTACCCGCTTTGGATGGAGCATTACAAGGCAAAGACCGAATCAATGAACACCGTCAAGCGTGCGGTAGCCACCTGGAACAAGTACTACGCGAAGGATGCGGATCTCATCAGCAAGCCGATCCGGCTGATGCATTCAACAGACATAGAGACATGGATCCACAACAAGATCAAAGCCGAGGCCATGGACAAGAAGAAGTACTACAACATGTCCATGCCTTTTCGGCAGATACTCGATTTCGGGTACCGGAGCGGGATCATCTCCTACAATCCGTTCGCGCATGCCCAGATAAACAAGAAGTTGCTCGTCAAAAAGCGCAAGCCAGAGGCGAAGACGCAGGTGTACACCGAGGCTGAGGAGTTCTTCCTGATGAGGCTTGCCTGGGAAGAATGGAAGGAAGACAACTCGCTTGGCGCTTGCCTGGCACTCATCCTGCTTTTCTACACGGGGCTCAGAATCGGCGAGGTTGTTGCGCTGAAAAGAAGCGACATCGACGGGTTGGTTGCCCATATCTGCCGTTCAGAGGTGGAGGTGTCGGTTCAAATTGACGAGACGACCTTCAAGCAGATCGGGCATATGGTCATCGACCACCCGAAAACCTCAGCAGGCTTCCGCGATGTGTACCTTACTCACGGTGGCAGGGAGGTTGTCGATGCAGCGCTTTCCGGCGTTGCGGCAAGGGGCGCTGATGACAGCTACCTGTTCACAAACGGGATTACCCGTGTGAACGTCGATATGGTCACATACCGGCTAAAGAAATACTGCAACATACTCGGCATCCCGTTCAGATCGGCGCATAAGATCAGGAAGACCTATGTATCGCACCTGATCGATGGCGGTGTCAACATTGATGCAGCCAGGATACAGGTCGGCCATGAGGACGAGCGAACCACGCTTCGGTGCTACACCTTCAACACCAAGACACAGGACGAGACGAACGAGCAGTTCGAACGAGCCTTGTCCACACTTGCACCCAATCCTGGGATATTGGTTACCGCAAACGGTTACCGATAAGGGTTTTAAGGGGAACATCGCCTGAATATCAGGCAGAAGAAAGCAACTGAAAAACTGAATACGGAACATTAGAAATAACGTCACGGGTGCAAGGAGCGTATGGGCATTCGATGCGCTCCTGCCTGCTGAAACTCATGCAGGTAACCAGAGGTAACCAAAGCACTTTGAACGCAAAAAAGAAGAAACCCCTGATAAATCAAGGGTTTCTAGCTTTTTGATGAATGCGGAAGATGGGACTTGAACCCACACAAGCGCAATGCTTACAAGATCCTTAGTCTTGCTCGTCTGCCAGTTCCGACACTTCCGCGCATTCATTATGTAATTTTCACCTTTCTATCAAGAAAGGTAACTGCGGAAGATGGGACTTGAACCCACACAAGCGCAATGCTTACAAGATCCTTAGTCTTGCTCGTCTGCCAGTTCCGACACTTCCGCATTCATCTTTGCTCTCTCGCGAAGACAAGATATATAATACATGAGAATTGTTATTCTGTCAACAGTTTTTTTGAAATTTTTTAATTTTTTTGAACTATTGCATAAACTGTTAATATTTCTTCTGTTTCAGCAGTACATGCTTAATGTATGAAAAAGTTTTTTCTTCTCCTTCTTCGGCCAGCATCTCTAACAATTCATGCAAAAGTTTTGCCGTATCCGGATGAATCATTTTTCCAAGTCTTGCCGCACCCTTTTCGTAATATTCCAATGGATGCCAGTTTCTGTATGCTTCTCCCTGGTAAGTCTTTGAAGCTGCAATACGATCCATGAACATCTCTACCACGTACCGAAGCGGCATTTTCAAACCAACCATGCCTTCTCCCGGTGTCACACTATAATCAATCCAGTATTCATAATGATGCTTATTCCGTCCTTTATGATGAAGCCATGCCCGGGAATATCCGGTTGCTTCTCTTTCCGCATTATTCGGACTTCGATTTCCCTGATAGTACTTACATCCCACAAGGAACTCCGTCGGAGAATATTTTGACATATCATGAAGAAGGCCCTGCTTATAAAGTCCTACTTCAAAACATTCTTTCATAACAAGATATTTATGATGATTGATCGTCTGTAAGTGTTGTAATGCTTTCATTTTTCTTCGTCTCAACCTCCACAATCCGGTCCGCCGTAAACACCACGATCGACCTCTCTTTTAACTCTGCTTTTCTCTGGTCTTTTAAAAGTTCCGGGTAATCCAGAATTCCACGATCTGTCGTTGCTCTTACATACCACCCATATCCCTTAGGCAACGCCGGCAGCGCAAATACGTGCTCCAGCCAATGCATATTATATGCCACATAGCAATCCGCATTCTTCGTCCGGGCTCCACTGTAATATACTCCAAGCTGTCTGCTTGATACTTCTTTCGGCACCTGCCAAGCTTCCTCGCCATGATACGATACATCAGGAACGCCACAGCAACTCAGATCAATCCCCTGAAGTTCCCTCTCGGGTGTCAGAAGATCATGCTCTTTTCTAAATAAAATCAGTTTTTTAACAAAATCATGTAACGTCTTTTTCTTTTCCAGCCCCCGCCAGTCCGTCCATCCGACAGAATTGTCCTGGCAGTAAACATTATTATTGCCCTTTTGGGTGTTACCGAATTCATCTCCTGCCAGTATACATGGTGTTCCTTGTGAAAGAAGTAACAGGAAAAACGCATTATAAATCTGATGTTTTCGAAGTTCTGTAACAGCTTTTTTCCTGCTTGGCCCTTCCGCCCCGCAGTTCCAGCTGTAATTATAATCCGGTCCGTCCTGATTCTTTTCTCCATTTTCCTCATTGTGTTTTGAGTCATAGGATACAAGATCATTTAAAGTAAAACCGTTCTGATCTGTAATACAATTAAATATTCCCTGTTTCTCTGAATGATGCTTAAGCCAGTAAATCACATCCGGAATCATGCCTTCATCGCCTTTAAGGAAACGACGCATCACTGTCTGGAATCCCAGTTCGTGTTCCATTATCTTTGTTTTTTTCAAAACCGGATCTGCATGAACACTTTCTATCGGAATGACCAATGGGTTCAGTATAAAACCATCTATATGATATTCCATCACATAATACCGCAGGCATTCCAGCATCATCATCTTATCTGCACCTGTACAGAACGGCATTTCAAGCACAACCTCTATTCCGGCTTTATGGCATGCTTTGACCATATCCTTAAGTCCTCTGGCCCCATCACCATCCGAAGAATATGCACTCTTAGGAGCAAAATAGAACCCTTCTCCATATCCCCAGTAATTTCTATATGTCTGGCATTCCTCAAATTCATACACCGGCATACAATGGATCTGATTAATTCCAAGATCTGTAAGATAATCTATCTTTTCTATAATCCCCTGAAACGTTCCTTTCGACTTTACCTTCGACGAAGCATGTCTTGTAAATCCCCTTACATGCAGACTGTAGGCAATTACCTGATGATAAGGGATCTGTAAAGTGTGGTCTCCCTCCCAGTCATACTCCTGTGACAGAAAACGGCCTCTGATTTCATGTCTGGCGGTCTCTTTTTTTACACCCCAATGCTCTCTTCCAGCCAGCGCCTGCACATAAGGATCCACAACAACCTCACCATCAATCAAATAATTATACTCATACTCTGCCGGTTCGATATCCGTAAGTGCAATACAGCGTACTTCTCCCACTGCCGTCTCCATCTCAAATTGTCTGTACAGTCGTTTTCTTCCTGCACGATATATTAACAGCTGACATTTTTTCTCTGTCGGAACTGCAATCGAAAAATTTATTTTGTTCTCACTGATCTGAACCCCCAGCGGTAACGGATATCCCTGAACCTCTCTCATATTATTTCCTTCCCATTGTCTGCTGACGCCTATTGCCATCCATCTGCGCCATACATTTCAACATTCTCTTTATTGATCATAAATACATCTACGGATGTCTCTTTTTCAAAATCTTTCCCCTCCAGAATATCCAATGCAATATCAACCGCTTTCTTTCCGATGTTGACCGGCGACTGTGCAACGGTTCCTGCAATCTGACCATCTGCCTTTTTTAATTCTTTTTTTATATCCGGAGAGCCGTCTATACTGTATACAACCGTCTGATCATTTCCAGCAAGATTCAATGCAGTCTTAGCTGCCACGGCCATCTGATCATTTCCACACATAATCGCAGTAATATCCGGCTGTTCATTCAGAATCTTTTTTGCAGCTTCCAGTGCACTGTCGAACGTTCCGTTGGTATCTTCTCTTGCTACGACTTCAAATCCTTTTTCCGCTTTGGCAATTGTCTGCTCAAATCCCGTAATACGGTCATTGATCGAATTCTGCTTTGTTGCCTCCAGAATCGCCACTGTCCCGCCATCCGGATACTTTTCAATCAGGTCATTACCACAGAGCTTACCCGCTTCGCTGTTATTAGAACCGACATAGGCATCTATATAGTCTGTATCTTTCACCTGTGAATCTATATTGATGATCTTCACACCAGCCTCTTGCAAAGCCTGTAATGACGGAGTAATCTTTTCCCAGTCTACCGGGCAAAGAAAGATTGCATTAATCCCCTCATCGATCATCTCCTGTATCTGCTCCGCCTGCGTATCCGCATTCGATGACGGGTCTTTTACTACCATTGTGCACTCTTCTTTATCCACGACCTGCTGTACGGCCTCTTCAAGTGTTATAAAATACGGATTCTGCATATCAATTACAGAAAAGCCAAATTTGTACTTTCCTGCATCATCTGTCTGATCTGTATCCTCCGAATCATCTGTTGTATCCTCACTGACTGCATTATCCACTGGTTTTCCTGCTTCCTTTTTGCATGCGGATAATGCGAAAATGCATACGAGTAATACTGCGATCACTCCTAACATTCTCTTCTTCATCATGTTGTTATTCCTCCTTATTATTGCGTTACATACAGCTACATTTTACAACATTTTTGTCTGTTTGACTACTATCATCTTGCTTTTTATCGCTTTCTTTGTTAAAGTTAAGATAAGTTTTAAAGTTAGTAAAGGAGACTATGATATGAGCGACACAAAGGAAACAGAAGGCTACACCACAGTAGAGCTTACACTTGACAATGACGAAGTCATCGAATGTGCAATCCTCACAGTATATGAAGCTGCAGGCAAGGAATACATTGCCCTGCTGCCTCTGGACGAAAATCTTGAGCCGAATGAAGCTGGTGATGTTTATCTTTATCAGTATAATGAAACCGAGGACGGCGAACCTGACCTCGGCAACATTGAAGACGATGAAGAATATGAAATTGCAGCGGATGCATTTGATGAATGGATGGATTCTCAGGAATTCGACGAATCAGACATTGAGGAGTAATTCGGATACAAAACGGGAAGGGAGAAGATCTTTCCCGTTTTTTTCTTTTACATAACTGATAACCAGCTTTCTCTTCGCTCTTGTCATCGCCACATAAAAAAGCCGGCGTTCTTCTTCTATTTCTTCGTCGGTAGTTGCTTTCTTGTATGGGCAGCTTCCCTCATTTGCTTCAATCACAAATACGGTATCAAACTCAAGTCCCTTTGCAGCATGCATTGTCATCAGGTTTACCCCTTCTTTTTCTCCGTTTTTCTTATTCTGTTCTTTCAGCATTTTTCCATAACTTTCAATATGTTCAAACCATTCTTTTATGGTGCCATACCCCTTGGAGTTCTGCCAGATTTCTTCGAGCACTGCAAAAAGATCTTCCGAAGAAATCTTTCTGTATGCTGCATATTCCTTCAGGAACTCATCATATCCCATGCGTTTCCGTATATATTGAATGGCTGCATACGGTGTCTTGTCACAGATCATCTTCATGTCCCATTCCAGCTGATCGATTCTGTCAACCATCCAGTCTTTATCCCGGTAATATCTCCGGAGTGATTCATAAGAAACATTTCCTGTCTTCATACTCTCTCTTGTAAGATAGCGGTTTGGCCGGTTCGCAATCTGGAGAAAATATTTTCTGTCATATTCTCCCTGTGACAAACGGAGATAACTGATCATATCAAGCGCTATAAAATGCTCATAAATGTTATTCAGATGTTCTTTCATCACAAACGGGATCTGATACTCCGTCATCAGTTCTGACATTGCCCTTGCATCCACATTTGTCCTGTACAATACAGCCATTTCCGTATACGATACACCTTTTTCCCGGTATTCGCGAATCCTTTCCAACACATATTCCGCTTCCTGCACCGGATCTTTTACTTCCTGAACATGAACTGTCTCATCTGGTTTCCTGAATGCCTCTATCTTTTTTTCAAACCGGATTTTATTATTTCCGATCACACGCAGAGCCCCTTTTACAATATATCCGCTGCTGCGATAATTGACATCCAGAAGGATCTGTCTGGCCTTTGGATAATCCTTCATAAATTCCTTCATGATTCCCGGCTTTGCCCCTCTGAATCCATACACTGACTGATCATCATCCCCTACCACAAACAGATTGTCCTGAGGCGCCGCCAGCATCCGTACCACATCATATTGTGCCTGATTCACATCCTGAAATTCATCTACAAGAATATACTGAAATTTTTCCTGCCATTTTTTCAGGATATCCGGCCGTTTCATAAAAAGATCTCTGCACTGTATCAGCATATCCTCAAAATCAATTTTACGATATTTCTTTTTTGTCTCCTCATAGGTTCTGTACAGTTTGCGGAATTTCTCTGTCGTATATTTCACCGGCTCATATTCTTCAATATCCATACAGTTATTTTTTACATTTCCTATCTCGATCGCCAGTTCCTGCAGATAATCTTTTTCTTCATCTGCCTCCGGTTCCTGATCCCAGTCAATTCCGGGTAAAATTTCTCTTAATATCCTGTACTTTTCTTCATCCGATAAAAGATTCGACTGATTCAGGCGATACGCCCATTTCAAAATTCCATAATATATTCCATGAAATGTGCCGAATGTTACTGCATAAGAAGAAGGACCACATATACTTCGGGTCCTGTTTTTCATCTCCCAAGCCGCATACTTAGTAAAGGTAATGACCAGAATTTCTTCTGGCCTTACCTTATGCTTCATGATCAGATATTCTATTCTCTTTGCAATGGTTAGAGTTTTCCCTGAACCGGGACCGGCAAGGACCATACATGGTCCTTTATTATGGGCGACTGCCTCTGTCTGAGCATGATTTAAACTCATAGAATCCCCTTACTTGCTTAATAATTCAATTCCGTCTTTAATACGTTTTACAGATTCTTCTTTTCCAAGAATTTCCATAATCTCTGTTGCACCACCCGGCGTGCTCTGTTTTCCGGAAACTGCAGTACGGATTGGCCACATTACATATCCTACTTTCACGCCCTTCTCATCAACATACTTTTTAAGAAGTGCAAATAATGCATCATTGCTGTAATCTTCCTGAGCTTCCAGCAGCGGCAGAACTTCTTTTAATACTTCCAGTGAATTTTCTTCATTCGTTTTCATCTTTTTATGGCAGTACATAGCTGTATCATATTCCGGTACTGCTTCAAAGAAATCAATCTGTTCCTCGATATCCGGGAAAATCTCAATTCTTGATTTTACCAGTGCTGCAATCTTCTTCAGATCATAATCTTTTGTAATAACATCGCGGACATACTTCTCGGCTCTTTCATAAAACTTATCGAAGTCCATAGCCTTGATATATTCCCCATTCATCCACTTCAGTTTTCCAAGATCGAATACAGCCGGTGACTTGTTCATTCGATGGAAATCAAATGCTTTTACCAGTTCTTCCAGTGAGAAGATCTCCTGATTTCCTTCCGGTGACCATCCAAGAAGTGCTACGTAGTTTACAACTGCCTCTGTCACAAATCCCTGCTCGATCAGATCTTCGTAAGAAGAGTGTCCGCAACGTTTACTCAGTTTCTTATGGTTCTCATCTGTAATAAGCGGACAATGAACATATACCGGTACATCCCATCCAAAAGCTTCATAAATCTTATTATACTTCGGTGCAGATGACAGATATTCATTACCGCGCACTACATGTGTAATTCCCATCAGGTGATCATCGACAACATTGGCAAAATTATATGTCGGATATCCGTCTGACTTGATCAGGATCAGATCGTCCAGTTCCTCATTCGGCACTGTAATATCTCCGTAAATCTCATCATGGAATGTTGTTGTGCCTTCTGTAGGCATGTTAAAACGGATAACATGTGGTTTTCCAGCTGCGAGATTCGCCTCAACCTCTTCTTTACTTAAATGCAGGCAGTGCTTGTCATATACAACAATCTCTGTTCCGCCATCTTCATCTGAAACTTTACTCTTCAGCGATTCCAGACGCTCTTTATCGCAGAAACAATAATAAGCATCCCCCTGTTCAATCAGCTGTTTTGCATATTTCAGATAAATTCCCTGTGCATTACGTTCACTCTGTACATATGGACCTACTCCTCCATCTTTATCCGGACCTTCGTCGTGAACCAGTCCTGTTTCTTTCAGAGTATGATAAATAATATCCAGTGCTCCTTCCACAAAACGTTCCTGATCTGTATCCTCAATTCGGAGAATAAAATCTCCGCCTTCATGCTTTGCGATCAAATAAGTATACAACGCTGTTCTTAAGTTTCCTACATGCATTCTTCCTGTAGGACTTGGTGCAAATCTTGTTCTTACCTTACTCATAACTATCATTATCTCCTGTTTCTTATTGTTTTTAAATGTATGAAATCTATGTATTACTACATACATTAGAACACTATTCGTCCTTTCATTGTAGCACAAGTCTGTAACTGACAGCAACCTTTTCTATCATATCTTTCCTTTTTGCTGTTTTTTGAGTTTTCTCTCGATCCAATATTCTTTCTGGAAAACTTCTCTCGGAATAGACACGATACACACAATTCCAAGCACGATTGCAAAAGCCACTTTTACCGCTCCCAATCCTTTTACCGCTGCCATAGCAAGCTGATTGGTCACCAGATAATATGCCGTAAAATATATTCCGGCACCCGGTACTAACGTGATAATTCCCGAAATCAGGAAAATTGTAATAGGACACTTAAGCCGTACCGTCAACATTCTTGCCACCAGCACAGTACACACTGTTCCAATAAATGATGCTACCGCAACAGAACAATATACAGAAGCGAGCTTATATATCATCCAGCCCACCGATCCCGTAATTCCACATCCTATATAAAATCTTCTGGGCACCTGGAACATGACCGCATATGCTATCGTCCCGATAAACGAACACGCCAGATTTGCTACAATTTTTATGACCATCACAAAACGCCTCCCAACACATGATGATAAACCGTCAGAGCTGCCCCGACTCCGATTGCAATATATACAAATACCATGACCGCATCAATCATCTTCACTGTACCCGCCAGATAATCACTGTCCGCCAGATCACGGATTGCATTTACAAAAGCAAGTCCCGGTACCAATGGCATGATTCCGCCTGTTACAATTCCTTCCATCCGCAGATTTCCAAATGCCGGTATCTGCATTGCTGCCAACGCCATCGAAGCAATAATAATTCCTCCTACAATGTGAACCAGGATTTTGGAAATTCCGTGTTTTCCTGCAAACAATGACCACGCAAACACGACACAGCCGACAAAAATCGCCACAAACGCCTCCATCGGTGTTCCTCCCAACAGATATCCCAGTCC